>JACZKY010060402.1_pt1 | contig 19437 bp, 19 predicted proteins | sample 8237611 | NCBI WGS metagenome assembly JACZKY01 (sample SAMN16148055, study PRJNA663545) | marine sediment metagenome | biome: sediments and biomass from bioreactor inoculated with such sediments; feature: coastal sediments; material: methane- and iron-fed bioreactor; isolation source: Bothnian...
CTCGCCGAACGTCATCGTTCCGAGGCACAGCTCCGAGATCCGGAGCCCCGTGTTCCCCAGCAGCTTGTATCTCATCGCGGCGACCTCCTTCGGAAAGCTTTCCCTGCGGGAATCCTTACATGATAACGGGTTTTCCGGGAAGGCGGGGAAAGACGAGGGGAGGCCCCGAAGGAAAACCTTCCGGCGCGGTCCGGTCATCCAATGGAAAAGTGAACCGCGCGGGACGGGAAACGCCGCGGGAAGGAGGACGGGAATGGAATCGACGCAAAGAAGGGTCGCCGATGTCATCGAGCCGCAAGGGGTGGTCGAGGGCGCCGGGGTGAAGCTCCGCCGCAGCATCGCCACGAAAAAGTTGGATTATGTGGACCCGTTCCTCCTCTTCGATCATTTCGGGTCTGACGACCCCGACGATTACCTTCCCGGGTTCCCGATGCATCCTCACCGTGGGATCGAGACGGTGACCTGCATGCTGGCGGGGGTGGTGGATCATAAGGACAGCCTGGGCAATGCCGGGACGATCGGCGCGGGGGACATCCAGTGGATGACCTCGGGCGGGGGGATCCTCCACGAGGAGATGCCCAAGCCGAAGGACGGCAGGATGGAGGGTTTCCAGCTCTGGATCAATCTCCCGGCGAGGCTGAAGATGAGCCGGCCGATGTACCGGGAGGTCCCGGCGGAACGGATCCCGGAGGTGCGGCGCAACGACGGCGTTCGGGTGCGCGTGGTGGCCGGCGAGGCGGAAGGGGTGCGCGGCCCGGTGACGGAGATCGCGGCAAGCCCGGAGTACCTGGACGTCACGGTACCCGCCGGGGCGTCGTTCGCCCAGCCGGTCCCGCGGGGGCATGCCGCCCTCGCGTACGTTTTCGAGGGGGAAGGGATCTTCGGCGAAGACGGGGCGCGGGCGGTCCCGTCGCCCCGGATGATCGTCTTCGGCGATGGGGACCACGTGCGGGCGCAGGCATCCGGCGGGAAACCGGTCCGCTTCCTGCTGATCTCGGGGAAGCCGCTGGGGGAGCCGATCGCCCGGCACGGGCCGTTCGTGATGAACACCCGGCGGGAGATCGAGCGGGCCCTCGAGGATCTGCGCAACGGGACCTTCGAGTGGCGTGGGTAGAAAAGACGCGCCGCCTGCCGGGACCGCGATGGCCGGCAGGCGGCAGATGAACCGGGGACGGCCCGTTTCACCCCTTCGACAGGAAATCGTCAGGCAACCCCATGGCATCCCCCAACCCGAAAGAAGAACCGTTCGATGAAGAAAATCCTTTTGGTCGCGACCGTTTTCCTGCAGGCCGCCTCGCTCGCCTTCGCAGCGGGACCGAAGACGTACCAGGTGACGGGCCCCGTCCTCGAGGTGAAGGACGCCAAGGCGAAGGAGCCGAAGAGGAAGTAGCCCGCGAATCCGCGAAGTACCGGGCGGCGTCTCCCCAGGAGGCGCCGCCTTTATCTTTTCAGCGCCGCCTCCTCGATCCGGATCCGCCGACGCAGGACGGCGAGGTTGGCGAGGGAGAAAAGGACAAGGGTCACGGGCGCCCGCATGAGCAGCGGGATGAGGAGGAACTCCAGCGCGATGACGAGGTAGTTCGGGTGACGCAGGAAGCGGTACGGGCCGCGGCGGACGAGGCGCATGCCGGGAACGACGATCACCCGGCTGCTCCAGTACTCCCCGAGCGCGGCGATCGTCCAGCATCGGAGGGCGGTCACGACGGCGAGCGCGGCGAGGCAATACGCCGTGCGAGAGTCCAGCGGCACGCTCCAGGGGTGCGACTCCCACGCGAGGCAGGCGAGGAACGCCGTGTGCAGCGCGGCCATCGCGCCGAAGGCGTCCGGACGCGCTTCCACGCCGCCGCGCGCGAGGAGCCGCGCCCGGTTCCGGCGGGTCAGCCACAATTCGAAGAGGCGCTGCGCGGAAACGGCCGGCACCACCCAGGCCACCGAAAAGTCCATGATAAGATAATAGAAAATTTTTCGCCTGCCTGCAGCGGCGTTTCTCTGGAATCGGAAGGGGGCTGGAGATGATCCTGAAGGTCCGGTCGGCGGTCGCCTTCCTCCTCCTGATTGCGGCGCAGGGCTCCGCCGCGGAGATCCGGGGGGCTTGCGAAGTCCGGTTCCAGGCATCCTCCACCCTGCACGATTTCTCCGGGACCGGGAAGTGTCTGCCGTTCACCGCCCCGCTGCATCCCGCCTCCGCGGGAAACACCTTGCTGCCGTTGGTGGAGGTGGTGGTTCCCGTCGCCGGGATGGAGACGGGGATCGGCGCCAGGGACCGGACGATGCGGAAAATGTTCCAGGCCGATCGGCATCCCGGGATCCATGCCGCGGCGCGCGATATCGATACCGATGATCTCCGTCGGCGGATGCGCGCGGATCCCGCCGGGAAGGCCCCCCTCGAGATCGTCCTGGCCATCCGCGGCGTGGAGCGGAAGGTCCCCGCCTTCGCGGGCGGCCTGAAAGAGGAAGGACGCCGGGTCTCCTTCGAAATCGAGTTCCCGGTATCGCTCAAGGAGTTCGAGCTCGAGGCGCCCACCGTCCTGGGCATCGTTCGCGTGGCCGACCGGGTCGTCGTGAAGGTGTCCTTTTCCATCGAGGTCGAGGAGACGCCGCGATGACCGCCTGGATCCACCGGATCGAGACGCTGCTTCCCGACTTCTCCTTCTCCCAGGAGGAGGCGATGGCGAAGATGCAGGAATGGGCCGGAGACGAACGGGAGAAGCGGCTGGTGCGCGCCGTGTACAGGAACTCGGGGATCGAGCGCCGCCATTCCGTCCTGTGCCGGGACGACTGGGACGGGAAGGGCTCCTTCTTCCGCCGCGGCGCCGACGGCGAATCCCGGGTGCCCGGCACCGCCGCGCGCAACGAGCTGTTCGCCGCCGGGTCCCGCGCGATGTCCGTCCGGGTGGCGCGCAAGGCGCTCCCGGGAGGGGGCGCCGGGTTCCTTCCCTCCGACGTGACCCATGTCGTCACCGTATCGTGCACCGGTTTCTACAACCCGGGCCCCGACTACTTCATCGTGCAGGAACTCGGCATGTCCGACGCCACGCAGCGGTACCACCTGGGGTTCATGGGGTGCTACGCCGCCTTCCCCGCCCTCCGGATGGCGGCGCAGTTCTGCGAGGCGGACCCCCGCGCCGTGGTCCTGGTCGTGTGCCTGGAGCTCTGCACGCTGCACATGCAGCTTACCGGGGCGGAGGACAACCTGCTGGCGAACTCCCTTTTCGCCGACGGAGCGGCGGCGGCGGTCGTATCGGCCCGGGAGCCCGGTCCGGAAACCGCCGCGTACCGCATCGAAGGTTTCCGGTCGGCGCTCGTTTCCGCGGGGGAGCAGGACATGGCGTGGAGCATCGGCGACCACGGCTTCGACATCGCCCTTTCGAGTTACGTGCCGAAGATCATCGGGGCGAACATCCGGGAGCTGGTGGCGCCCGCCCTCGATTCGGCCGGGATGTCCGTCGCGGACGTCGACACCTGGGCGGTCCATCCCGGGGGAAAGGCCATCGTCGACCAGGTGCAGAGGGCGCTAGAGCTTTCCCCGGACCAGGTGTCCGCGTCCCGCGACGTCCTTCGCCGGTGCGGGAACATGAGCAGCGTCACGATCCTCTTCGTGCTCGAGGAGATCGCGCGCCGTCGTTCCGGGAAACCGCTCGAGCGGGTTTTCGCCGTCGCCTTCGGCCCGGGGCTCGCCGTGGAGACGGCGGTCCTGACGCTCGCTTCCCCCCCATGAGACTCTCCGTCGCGACGAACTTCGATCCTCTCCTGGTCGAGGCGCTCCGGAAGTATCCGGTCGTCGAGTTGTTCGGGAAACTGCGGCGGGATGCCGTGGGCGGCGGCAGGGCCCCGTACCAACTCTCCCCCGTTTCCAGGAAGGAGCTGGCGGCGCACGTGGCGGCCGCCCGCGGAGCCGGCATCGGGTTCAACTACCTCCTGAACGCCTCCTGCATCGGCAACCGGGAGATCACCCGGGCGGGGCAGTCGGAGATCGAGGAGCTGTGCTCCTGGCTCGAGGACATCGGGGTGGAGTCGGTCACCGTCTCCTCCCCCCTCCTGCTGCGGCTGGTCAAGACGCGCTTCCCGGGGTTCAAGGTGCGGATCTCCGTGTTCGGCGGGGTCGACCGGGTGCGCAAGGCCCAGATGTGGGAAGAGATGGGTGCGGATTGCATCGTCCTCGACAGCATCCTCGTCAACCGGGAGTTCGCTGCGCTGGAAAAGATCCGCAAGGCGGTGCGGTGCGGCCTGGAGCTTCTGGTGAACAACAGCTGCCTCTACGGCTGCTCCATGTCCCCGTCCCACATGAACGCGCTTTCCCACGCGGGCCAGGAGTGGCACGGGAACGGCGGCTTCTTCATCGACTGGTGCCTCCTCCGGTGCACGGAGATGAAGCTTCGGGATCCGGTGAACTACCTCCGCTCGGAGTGGATCCGGCCCGAGGACCTGTCGCTGTACGAGGAGATGGGATACGACCTTTTCAAGGTGGCGGAACGGGACCTTCCGACGCCGGTGATGGTGAACCGCGTCCGGGCCTACGCCGCGAGGCGGTACGACGGCAACCTCCTCGACCTGGTCCAGCCCTACGCCCTCCAGGGGGTGGACGGAAACGGGCGGTATTACCGGAAAGGGATCGGGTGGTATTTCCGGTTCCTGCTCCGCCCCCGGCTGGTGAATCCCGTCCGGATGCTCCTGCTCAAGCGCCTGGCGGACCTGCGCCGGATGACCCGGCCGGTGGACGGTCCTCCCCCGGTTTTCGTGGACAACCGGGCGCTGGACGGGTTCATGGAGCGGTTCCGGGAATCGGGGTGCCGGGACCAGGAGTGCGAAACGTGCCTCTGGTGCCACGGGTTCGCGGAGAAGGCGGTCCGGGTGGACGAGGCGCTGCGCGCGGAGGCGCTCGCGGCATACGAGGAGCTGTTCCGGTCCCTCGATGGCGGGGAGATGTGGCGGTACCTGCCCGGCGGGAAGCGGTAGCCGGGAGATGGGAGGGCGATTTCCTCTCAAGGCCCGGGACCACGTGGGGACGCCCGAGGGAAAGCGGCGGTTCAACGAGCTCCATTTCGAAGAGGCGGCGAAGCGGTACGATTTCGCCGTGAAGGCGATGTCCCTCGGGTGCGACGCCCGCTGGAAGCGGCGCCTGGTCGCCGCCTTGCCGGACCATCCCGCCCCGATGTGCGCCGACCTCGCCTGCGGCACGGGGGACGTGACGTTCCTTCTCGCGGCGCGCTACCCGCGGGGGACCGTGGCGGGGGTGGACCTCGTTCCCGCGATGCTTTCCCTGGCCCGCGGGCGCAACCGGCACCGCAATGTCCGTTTCGTGCGCGGGGACCTGTGCGCCCTCCCGTTTCCCGACGCCTCCGCCGACTTCGTGGCCGGCGGTTACGCGCTCCGCAATGCACCCGACCTTCGCGTCGCCCTGGCGGAGGCGAGAAGGATCATGAAGGACGGCGCGGTCGCGGCGTTCCTGGACTTCTGCAGGCCGGAACGTCGCGTGTTCCGGAGGCTCCAGTACCTCCTCCTGCGGGGGTGGTGCGGCCTCTGGGGGAGGATCCTGCATCGCACTCCGGAGGTGCACGGATACGTGGCGGAAAGCCTGGAGGGTTTCCCGGACCGCCGCCGGTTCCGCGAGATTCTCCGGGAAGAGGGGTTCCTCGTGACCGCGTCCCGCCGTTTCTTCCCGGGGGTCACGGAGCTGCTGGTGCTGCGGCGAACGGAGAGGGACCCGTCCGATGCGGCGGGAGTATAATGGGAATGGAGCCAACCGGGGAGGTGCGATCATGGAACTGACCCTTGCGGGCGGTGATGTTTCCATCCTGCGCGATACGATCGAAAAAGCCGTCAACGACCTGCTGATGGAGATCGCCCGCACGGACAACCGGAAAATGCGCGAGATGCTCAGGAGACGCGAAGAGGTCCTGAGAAGGATTCTCGGGAGACTCGAGGTCGAAGAGCACGTGGCGTGACGGCAGGTCCGGCCCGCTTTTCGGCGGATGAGGCCGCGCCCGACAGTTCGGGCGGCGTGGGGGCCGTTCTGTTTTTGCCTCCGAGGTGGATGTCTTGATGGTTTTTTTTATCCTCTTTTCCATGAAATCCCCTTGAATTTTTCCCGCGGCATTCCGAAAAGACCTCTGGGGGAGCATACCCGCTCCACCGAGTAGCATGCCGAATGGGGAAACACGCCAATGGATCTGGTGCTGATCGTCCACAAGGAAAACTCGGTGAGGGAGGAGATTTCCGGCGTCCTTTCCGATACGGGGTGCGGCACCATAGCCGCCGGGACGGCGGAAGAGGGGCTCTCCCGGATGGGCAATGCGACGTTCCCGGTGGTCATGATCGGGCTCGATTTTCCCGGCATGGGCGGAATCGAGCTTCTCAAGGAAACGAAGCGGCTTCATCCCGAGGTGGAAGTGGTCGTCCTCCCGGAGACCTCGACGCTGGACATGGCCATTTCGTGCATCCAGGCCGGGGCGTGCGATTTCCTTCCCGGGCCGTACACGGATCCGGAGAGGGTGTCGGCGTCGGTGGCGAGGGCGCTCGGCAAGGGCCGCCTGGCCCGGGAGCGGAAGGCGGAACTCGAAAAGCTTGCGCAGAAGAACGAAGTCCTGCTGACCACGAACCATTTCCTCAACGAGCAAGTCAAGCGGGACGGGCTCACCGGCTTGTACAACCACGGCTATTTCCAGGAAGTCCTTTCCAGGGAAACGTCCCGAGCGGGCCGGTACCACCGGTGCTTCTCGTTGATTTTCGCCGACCTCGACCACTTCAAGCTGTACAACGACCAGCAGGGGCATCAGGCCGGCGACCAGGCCCTCGTCGAGACCGCGGAGATCATGCGCAGGTGCGTCCGCAAGTCCGATTATGTCGCCCGGTACGGCGGCGAGGAGTTCGTCATCCTGCTTACGGAAACGGATAAGGCCAAGGCCTGGATCGTGGCCGAAAGGGTGCGGGAGGCGATCGCGACCCATCCGTATCCCGGAGGGGAGGCGCAGCCGGGCGGCGCGCTGACGATCAGCCTGGGGATATCCTCGTTCCCGGAGGACGGACGGCTTCCGGCCGATTTGATCCGCGGGGCGGACGAGGCACTGTACGCCGGCAAGCGCGATGGCGGGAACATCTGTCGCAATGCCGGATAAGGGGTTCCCCGGGCCCTCGGTTTCGGGTACGCTCAGCGTACGGTTTCCGTTCAATTGGAGGGCTGGATGAAAGGGAGGCGGTCCGACGGGCGCCGGCCGGGGGATATCCGGCCGATCGGGGCCACGCCGGGGGTGCAGAAACACGCCGGCGGATCCGTCCTGTTCGCGACGGGGGACACCCGCGTCCTGTGCGCGGCCACGGTCGAGGACCGTGTCCCTCCGTTCCTTCGCGGCACGGGGAAGGGCTGGGTCACGGCCGAATACTCCATGCTGCCGTGCTCGACGAACACCCGCGTCGCCCGCGAGGCGCGCACGGGAAAGGTGCAGGGGCGCACCCACGAGATCCAGCGACTGGTGGGGCGGGCGCTCCGGGCAGTGGTCGACTTCGACGCACTCGGGGAACGGACGATCACGATCGATTGCGACGTGCTGCAGGCCGACGGAGGAACGCGCACGGCCTCCATCAACGGGGGCTGGCTCGCCCTGTGGCAGGCGTGCCGGGGGCTTGTGGAAGCCGGGCAGGTGCCGCGGAACCCCTTGCTCGGCCAGGTGGCGGCCGTGAGCGTGGGGATCGTGGGCGGGCAGGTGCTCGCGGACCTCGACTACGCCGAGGACTCCGCGGCGGACGTGGACATGAACGTGGTGATGAGGGGGGACGGGAGGTTCATCGAGGTGCAGGGGACCGCCGAGCGCGATCCGTTCTCGCGGGCGCAGCTCGACGCCATGCTCGCGGCGGCGGCGTCCGCGGGGAGGAAGATCCTGAAGGCGCAGCGGCGATGGATCAAGGAGGGGGAAGGATGAAGCTGGTGATCGCCACGAAGAACCGGGGAAAGGTGATGGAGATCCGGACCCTGTTGGGACTGGCGGCCCAGAAGAACGTAGAGGTGTCCACCCTGGCGGACGTGCCCGCCGTGGGGGAGCCCCGGGAAACCGGGAAGACGTTCGCGGAGAACGCGCGGATCAAGGCGCTCCATTACTCCCAGGCGCTGAAGGCGCTGTGCGTGGCGGACGACTCGGGGCTCGCGGTGGACGCGCTGGGGGGGATGCCCGGCGTGTTCTCCGCCCGCTACTCCGGCGAGGGCGCGTCCGACGAACAGAACATCGCCCACCTGCTCCACGAGCTTTCGAAGCACCCGCGGCCGTGGAAGGCGGCGTTTGTCTGCGTGGCGATGGCGGCCCTGCCCGGACGGGTGGTCGCGCAGGCGACCGGCACCGTGCAGGGAGAGATCCTTCCCGCTCCGCGCGGCCGGGAAGGGTTCGGCTACGACCCGGTGTTCCACGTCGCCTCCGTCAACAAGACGATGGCGGAGCTGTTGCCCGAGGAGAAGAACCGGATCAGCCACCGCGGGCAGGCGATGCGGGCGCTGATCTCGGAAATGAAGAACGCGGGGATCCTCCTGGGCTAACGCCCTTGCCTTGACTCCAAATTCATAATATATTCAATTACTTCTTTTCCAGTCGGGACGTGGCGCAGCCTGGCAGCGCATCTGCTTTGGGAGCAGAGGGTCGCCGGTTCGAATCCGGCCGTCCCGACCAGTTTTCCTTAAACGGGTATACCGGATTCGAACCCAAAGCACCGCCGACGGGCAGGAGGAAAAGCGGCCATGGATGGCCGCGTCAGGTGCTGCGGCCGCCGGCGGAGCAAGCACAGGGATGTGCGAGCGAGAGCCGGTCGAATCCGGCCGTCCCGACCAGTTTTCCTTAAACGGGTATACCGGATTCGAACCCAAAGCACCGCCGACGGGCAGGAAAGGGCCTTCCCGCTCCACGCCGCGCCGTCGGGCGGTTTCCAGGTAATATAGGAGGGTGCCGACGCGCAGGCCGGCAACGCTCGCCGCGAGGGAGGGGATCATGGGGTTCTTCATGAGCCGTTTCGGTGCGGGGACCTACGCGGCGATGCGGATCGTCGTGGGGCTGCTGTTCCTTTGCCACGGCGCCCAGAAGCTGTTCGGATTTCCCGCGCCCGTGCCCGAAGCTCCCGCGTTCATCATCTATGTCGCGGGTCCCATCGAGTTCTTCGGTGGGCTGCTGGTGGCCGTCGGCCTGTTCACGCACTGGGCCGCTTTCCTCTGTTCCGGGCAGATGGCGTTGGCCTACTGGATGGGACACGGTTTCAAGGGACTCTTCCCGCTGGTCAACGGCGGGGAGCTCGCCGCGCTGTACTGCTTCGTCTTCCTGTTCATCTCGGCGAACGGGCCGGGGAGCTGGAGCGTCGACGCCGCGCGTCGCTGACCCGATCGGGTTTTGACGCCACGGCGGAACCCTGGAGCGAGTACCGCTTGCCGATCAGCAGGTCGTACTGGAGCATCCGGTAATCGTCCACCAGGAGCTTTTCGTCCCGCGGGATGGAATCCGGATTCCACACGGAACCGTCGGCTCCCAGGATGTGGTTCCCCGACAATACCGGGAGCTTGAGGCGGACCTGGTTGGTCACGGCGAGAAAACCTCTAGGCGCGATGCCGATCCGCTCGAGGAGATACGAGGGCAGGGCGTTCATGCCCATCCGCACCTTCTCCCGGGGAAGATCGTAATTCGTCCAGACAAGAAGAGGTACGCTCCGGATTTTCCATTCCCGCTCGGCAAGCGACAGCCCCGGCAGCTTCCGGTTGAACGAACGGTACGCTTCCTCGGACAACGGCGGGAGATGGTCCCCCAAGACGACGATCATCGTGGGCTCCGGTCGGCCCCGGAAATGCCCGATGAGCCTGCCGATCGCCCGATCCGCGTCCCTCAGGGCGCTGATGTACTCCTTCACCTCCCCGGATGCGCCTCCCGGCAGCGGGTCGAGCACGTCCAGGTCGGAATTTCCGTAGACCCCGCTGTTGTAGGGGGAATGGGTCGAGGAGGGGAAGGCGAATGCGAAAAACGGCCGTTTCCCTCGACTTGCCTCGATGATGGTCCCGACGATCGCATTGTCGGATGGCCAAAACCGCTTGGGGGCGCGTTCGACGCCCGGCGCTCCATTGAGCCAGAAAACCTCCTCGAATCCCAGCAGGCCATAAACCTGTTCCCGATTATAGAAGTTCCTCGGATCGGCCTGGACCGCGAACGTCCTGTACCCCAGTCGCTTCAATGCGGCCGGCAGCGACGGCATCGGGTTTTGGATGAACTGCCTGTATGCCACGGAACGTTCCGGCAGGAAGAACACCGTCATCCCGGTGAGCGCTTCGAACTCCGAGTCCGAGGATCCGCAGTATTCCATCGGAACGATGCAGTTCCCGCCGGTGCCGTTCTTCAGGAGCGCGCGCAGGTTCGGGATCGGATCCGAGGAGAAACGCCAGCCGAGGTCTTCCGGGTCCATGAGGGACTCGACCATGTACACGATCAGGTTGACCCGTCTCCCGCTGTCGCGACCGGTCGGCGCGACGGCATGTTCGGGGTACTTTCGCGATGCGGCGGCCACGGTTTCGGGGGAGTAGCCGGTCGGCGCGGCGATGAACGAGGCGGGGATCTCCGACAGGAAGGACAGCAGGAACCCGCTGGTCCGGGTGGACTCCCGTTGATCGGTTTTCCAGACTTCCGGGGCGCCGATCCGGCGGTTCAGTTCCATTTGCGGGGAAACAGTTTCCAGGACGGGGAACGCAAGAAGGAGGATCAGCGAGAAAACCCCGATGGACCCGCGGGACAAGAGGGTTATCCGGCGCGGGCAGGTCCGGAGGGTCGCCAACAGCGAGACGATCCAGGCGATGAGCCCGCAGGCCGCTGCCGCGAAGACCCCGTTGCCGAAGAAGGCCCGGAAGAACGGCAGGAACTCCCGGACGCTGAGCAAGTCGAGGGGCACCACGGGCGAATGGATGTATTTCAGTTTCGCGATGGTTGACAGCCCCAAAACGACGTACAACGGGGCAACGAGCAGCAGCGCGGTCGCCACCCGGAGGGTGACGGCGAAAATCAGGGCGAAGGCGGCGAAAAGGATCGCGATGTTGGCGAGCCACGCATCTTTCTGCAGGACGCTTCCCCGGATCCCGGTTCCTGAGGCGTCCCCGAATTGCAGGGCGAGATCGGAGCAGGTGACGAGAAATGCCGCCGAGGCCAGCAGGACGGCAAGCGGTCGAAGAGGGGCCGCCGCCCGCGAGGCATCGGCGACACGGAATAATTCCCCGGTCGCCCGGGGCAGGAGCGCCATGCACCAGAGCCCCGCGAACGCCGGGGGGGCGAAAAGCCGCAGATAGAAGACTTTGTCCCACACCGCCGGCGCCGTTACCCGCATGAGGCCGTATGTCGATATCACCGCAAGGACCAGGCAAAGCCCGATCCTGCGCAGGAGCGGGCGTTCGGGCCATTCCTCCCGGGGAGACGCCTTGATGTAGACGATCCCCAGGCAGGCGTACAGGAACGCGCAGGAGACGGCAACCGCCGCATCCCCGAGGAGCGACATGCCGCTTCCGGGAAGCGCCCCGGTGCGTTTCGCCGATATCGCGACCAGGATGAAGAGGGCGAGCAGGAAGGAAAGTTCCGGCGCCGATCTCATGGCGGAGGTGAACGATCCGGCCGCTTCCCTCCATCGCATCCGGGCGTTGACGTCGGTACCCATTCATTGTATATCGACGAAAATCCGCCGAATTTCAATGCGGATTTCGCGTGCGGGAAACTAGAATGGAATGGACCTCCGCCCGGGTCGCCGGAAAACGGGCGGAAAGGGAGGGGCAGGCTATGACCCAACGGGCACGACAGCTCCTGGAAGCCGCGCGCAAGGCCATCATGTCCACGGAAGAACGGATCCTGCTCCACCCGTACGTCGAGGCGCTGGAGAGGCGACGGGTGGGGAAGGGGAAGCTGGCGCCGTTCGCGGGCCAGCAGTGGCACATCATCGGGAGCGACCTGCTCAGCGTGGAGCGGATCGCGACCCGGGCGGAATCGCAGGGGGCGCGGGACTTCCTCGGCGGAATGCTGGAAGGGGAGCGCGCGGCCCTGGAGGCGCTGGGAACCTTCGGGCGGGCGCTGGGGTTGTCCCCGGAGCAGATGCGCGCGGCGGAGCCGATCCCCGGCGCGTTCGCCTACAGCGCGTACGTGACCTGGCTCGCCGCATACGGGACCGTGGCGGAATTCGCGGGCGCCTTCCTGGTCAACCTGGAGGCCTGGGGCGCCAACTGCGGGCGGGTCGGCCGGGCGCTCCGCGGAAACTACGGCCTCACCGGGCAGGACGTCGCCTTCTTCGACCTGTTCGCGGCCGCGCCGCCCGGGTTCGTGGAGCGGGGGCTTGCCGTGGTGGAGGAGGGCCTGGAACAGGGGGTGGAGCCCGTCCGCATCCGGCGCGCCGCCCGCATGCTGCAGGGGTACGAGTTGATGTTCTGGGACACGATGTGGGACGCCGCCAGGAGCTGAACCGCGGCCGGACCGCATAATCCGCACACGGGAGCGCGTTCATGAGCGTGCAGTTCGTCTACACGATGAAGGGGCTCGGGAAGGTCTACGGCCAGAAGCGGAAAGTCCTCGAGGACATCTGGCTGTCGTTCCTCCCGGGGGCGAAGATCGGCGTACTCGGTTTGAACGGTTCCGGGAAATCCACCCTCCTGAGGATCATGGCGGGGGAGGACTCCGAGTTCCTCGGCGAGGCGGGGCCGGCCCAGGGGATCACGGTCGGCTACCTTTCGCAGGAGCCGCGGCTCGATCCCGGGCACACGGTGTCGCAGGCGGTCGAGGAGGGGGTCGCGGAGACCCGGGCGCTCCTGACCGCGTTCGAGGCGGTCAGCGCGAAGTTCGCCGAGCCGATGGGCGACGACGCGATGGAGAAGCTCCTCGCGGAACAGGCCCGGCTGCAGGACGCGATCGACGCGTCGGACGCGTGGGAGCTGGACCGGAAGCTGGAGATCGCGATGGACGCACTTCGGCTGCCCCCCGGCGACATGCCGGTGGGGCAGCTCTCCGGGGGCGAAAAGCGGCGCGTGGCGCTGTGCCGGCTCCTCCTTCGCCAGCCGGGTCTGCTCCTTCTCGACGAGCCGACCAACCATCTCGACGCCGAATCGGTCGCCTGGATGGAACGGCACCTGGCCGAGTATCCCGGCACCGTGGTCGCGGTCACCCACGACCGGTATTTCCTCGACAACGTCGCGGGGTGGATCCTCGAGCTCGACCGCGGGCGCGGCATCCCGTGGGAGGGGAACTACACCTCGTGGCTGGAGCAGAAGGGGACGCGGCTCGATCAGGAGGAAAAGCAGGCCACCGCAAGGCGGAAGACGCTGGAGCGGGAGCTCGAATGGATCCGGATGGCCCCGAGGGCCCGGCACGCCAAGGGGAAGGCGCGAATCAACGATTACGAGAGGCTGCTCGGGCAGGACACGCTGGACCGGGTCGAGGCGGGGGCCATCTCCATCCCGCCGGGGCCGCGCCTGGGCGACGTGGTCGTCGAGGCGGAGGGGCTGTCCAAGTCGTACGGCGACCGGCTTCTCTTCGAGGACATGACGTTCCGCCTGCCGCGGGGGGGCATCGTGGGCGTCATCGGCCCCAACGGCGCGGGAAAATCTACCCTGTTGCGGATCCTCACCGGCCAGGAGAAACCGGATGCCGGGGAGCTCAAGATCGGGCAGACCGTCCGGATCGCCCACGTCGATCAGTCGCGCGATCAACTCGATCCGGACAAGAGCGTCTGGGAGGAGATCTCCGGCGGGGCGGAATCGCTCGAGCTCGGGAAGCGGAAAGTCGCTTCGCGCGCCTACGTCGCGGCGTTCAATTTCAAGGGGCCCGACCAGCAGAAGCGGGTGAAGGAGCTCTCCGGTGGGGAACGGAACCGCGTGCACCTGGCGAAGCTGCTGAAGGAGGGCGGGAACCTCATCCTTCTCGACGAGCCGACGAACGACCTGGACGTCGACACGCTGCGCTCTCTCGAGGAGGCGCTGCTGGATTTCGCGGGGTGCGCGGTGGTCGTGTCCCACGACCGCTGGTTCCTGGACCGGATCGCCACCCACATCCTCGCCTTCGAGGGGGAATCCTCCGCGGTCTGGTTCGAGGGGAATTACCAGGATTACGAGGCCGACCGGAGGAAACGGCTGGGAGTCGAGGCCGACCGCCCGCACCGGATCCGATACAAGAAGCTTGCACGGTAGGTGCGGGCGTTATCGACCGCGACGGCGTCCGCCGCTCCGGGCGGGGTTTAACGCTCCGGGCGGCGCTGCGGACCGCCGCTCCACTTCGACTCTTTCCGCGAACGGCCGGGGCGGCCGCCGGGACGCCCCATGAAGGCGGTCTTGCCGGCCCGCGGGAACGGCTCGGCGGGGTGGACCAGGGAAAGCGCGGGCATGCCGTGCGCCCGGCGCGGATCGAGGTCCGTCGGCGGGTCGGGACGGTGGCCGGAGCGGTACGGGTGCTCCGCCGCCACCGGAAGGTGCTTGCGGATGAGCCGTTCGATCCCGGCCAGGAAGGGGCGCTCCTCGAAGGAGCAGAAGGACCACGCGATGCCGGAGGCGCCGGCCCTTCCCGTGCGGCCGATCCGGTGGACGTAGCTTTCCGGCTCGTTGGGAAGGTCGTAGTTGATCACGTGGGACAGATCCACGATGTCGATGCCCCGGGCGGCGATGTCCGTCGCCACGAGAACCCTCGTCAGCCCCCGCTTGAAGTTGCCCAGCGCTTTTTCGCGCGCGCTCTGCGTCTTGTTTCCGTGGATCGCCTCGGCCCGGACGTTGCATCGGGAGAGCTGCTTGGTCAGCCCGTCGGCGCCGTGCTTGGTGCGGGTGAAGATCAGCGCGTTCTTGACGGAGGCCCCGTCCAGGAGGTGCTTGAGCAGCTCGATCTTTTCATGCTTCTCGACGTAGTGGACCCGCTGTTCCACGGCCTGTGCGGGAGTCGCCACCGGGGTCGCCGCCACCTTGACCGGGTCGCGCAGGATGGTGTCCGCGAGCCCCTGGATCTCCTGAGGCATCGTTGCCGAGAAGAAGAGGGTCTGCCGCTTCACGGGCAGCTGGCCGATGACCCGGCGGATGTCGTGGATGAAGCCCATGTCGAGCATCCGGTCCGCCTCGTCCAGGACGAAGGTTTCCACGGCCTGCAGACGGACGAGCCCCTGCGACATGAGGTCGAGCAGCCGCCCGGGCGTCGCGACGAGGATATCGATTCCCAGGCGGAGCGCCTGGCACTGCGGACCCTGGTTTACGCCGCCGAAGACGACGGCGTGCCTCAAGCCCGTGTGCCTGCCGTACGTGCCGAAGCTCTCCGCGACCTGGGAGGCCAGCTCCCGCGTAGGGGTCAGCACGAGGACGCGGATGGGACGCCGCCCGCTTCCCTTCCAGGGATTCTCCCGCAGGCGGTGCAGGATCGGGAGGGCGAAGGCGGCCGTCTTCCCGGTGCCGGTCTGGGCGCACCCGAGGACGTCCTTCCCCTCGAGAACGGGGGGGATCGCCTTCTCCTGGATGGGGGTCGGTACGGTGTAGTTCTTCTGCGCGACGGCGCGGAGGATCTCGGGGAGGAGCCCGAACTTTTCAAACGAGTGGTTCGCTTCCAACGTGTTCTTTTCCTGCATGCTCTTTTCTTCTCCTGACGTTTTTTCACCAAGCGCAACCGCACGGCGGGTGGTTGCCCGTCCGATCTTCCGCATGGTGAAGTCTTAGGAGAAGGGTGGGTGCCAGGTCGACGATGCCGAACCTGCTCCTTCGAAAGGACCCTTTGGGAGAGGATTGCGTCTCGGGATATTTGAACTTTTCAGAGAATACCACTCCGTTACGGGATCCGCAAGCATTAATCCACGGGCGGCTCCGGATCCGTCCGCGGCTCGATCGGGACCACGGGGAACAGCAGGCTGACCGCGAACCCGGCGAGGGAGATGGCCGCCACGGCGTAAAAGATGCTTTCCATTCCCCCCTGTAGCGCGCCGAAGAGGCTTTGCACCAGCGACTGCGGAAGCAGGGAACGCTCCGGGCCCAGCAGCTTGTCGGCGATTCCCGGGGGGACTCCGCCGGCGGTCAGGGCCGCGGCGAGGACGCTTCCCAGCGTCCCGACCGCCAGGGTGCCGCCGATCGTGCGGCTGAACAGGGTGCTGGCGGTGGCGACGCCGCGCCGCTTCCAGGGGACGCTCGACTGCACAGCGATGATCAGCGGGGTGTTCGCCAGCCCCAGCCCCAGCCCGTACAGGAGCATGACCAGCCGGATCGCCCACAAATCCGCCCCCGGGCGCAGCAGCAGCGAAAGCCCCGCCGCCGCGCAGAACGTGAGCGCCAGGCCGGTCCGGATGAGGACCCGGTAGCCCTTCCGCGGCAGCCATCGGCCCGCCAGGGTCGAGGCGATCGGCCACCCGACGGCGAGCGGCGCGATGGCGCTTCCGGCTTCGTAAGGGGTCCCGGAGAGGGCGGCCTGCACGTACAGCGGAACGAAGGTGACCGCGGAGATCATGGCGGCCCCCACCAGCGCACCGGTGGCTGAGGCGACGGCGATGACGCGTTGCGAGAAGAGCTCGAGCGGCAGGAGCGGCTCGGCCGCCCGGCGCTCCACCTGCAGGAAGACGGCCAGGGCGACGGCCGCCGCGGGGAGGAAGGCGAGCCCCTCCCCCCGGGCGCGGGTCCCGAGGAGGGCGAGGACGACCGCGAGGGACAGCAGCATCGCCCCGGCGACGTCGAGCCGGTGTTCCCGCCGCTCCACCGATTCGTGGTAAGCGAAGAACAGCACCGCCGCGCACCCCAGCCCCAGCGGGATGTTCACGTAGAACACCCAGCGCCATGAGAGCCAGTGGACGATGGCGCCGCCGAGCACCGGGCCGGTCAGCCCCGCGACCCCCCAGACCGCGCCCAGGATCCCCTGGATCCGTGCTCGCTGGTGCACGTCGTAGAGATCGCCCACGATCGTCATCGCGATGGGCTGGACCGCGCCGGCGCCCAGCCCCTGCACCGCGCGGAAGAGGATGAGCTCGGTCATGGAGTCGGCGTGGCCGCAGAGGAAGGAGCCCAAAAGGAACAGGGCGATGCCCGCGAACATCACCGGCTTGCGGCCGTAGAGGTCCGCGAGCTTCCCGTGGATCGGCAGGGTCACGGTGGCGGTGAGCATGTAGGCCGCGAACACCCAGGCATAGAGGTGGATCCCGCCCAGTTCCCCCACCGCCGTGGGCATCGCCGTGGAGACGACGGTCATCTCCATGGCGGCCAGGAAAAGTCCCAGGAGCAGGGCGACGACGGTCAGCGGTCGGTGGGTCCGGCGGGCCAAGAGACTACTGGGTCTCCCGTGGGGAGAAAAGGGGCGAAAGGCCGACGAGCCGCGAGGCGAGCGAGGAAAGCTCCTCGCGCAGCGCGGGGTCCAGGGCCCGGCGCCACCGGGGCGGGATCGCATCGAGGCCGTACCGGGCGCCCGCGATCGCCCCGGCGATGGCTCCCGTGGTGTCCGCGTCGTCCCCGCGATTGACCGTTCTCACTAGGCACTCCTCGAAGGTGTTCGTCGTGAAGAAGGAGGAAAGGACCGTCCGGAGCGTGTCGGCCACGTAGGCCGTCGCCCCGCCGTCGTACCCGTCGAACCGGAACGCCGGGTGCCGGGCGACCAGTTCGTCCGCGGCGGCGCGAAGCTTCCGGACGGAGCAGCCGAGGATCCCCCACTGGACCAGTATCCCCACCGCGACGCACGCCGCGTCGGAGAGCGGGTGGTTGTGGGTCAGCCGCGCCTGCTCGACGGCGAGGTGCCCCATCCGTTTCTCGTTCCCCAGGGTGTACAGCGCCACCGGGGCCATCCGCATGGCCGCTCCGTTACCGGCGTCCCGCTCGTTCGGCGGGGTCTGCAGCTGCTTCTTCGCGCGGTATCCGGCGATCCCCCGCCTGCAGGTGGCGCCGACGTCCACGGGATTTCCTTCAAGCCACTCCGAGAAACGGTCCGCGACCCCGACGAGGTCCCAACCCCCGCGCGCCGCGATCGCGCGGGCGATGCACAGCGACATCTCCGTGTCGTCCGTGACCTGCCCCGGGGCGAGCTCGAGCCATCCCCCGCCGGCGATCTCCCGGTGGATGCCGAACCGGTCCCGGATCTGCTCGGGCGACATGAACTCCGTGGTGGCGCCGAGGGCGTCCCCGACGGCCGACCCGATCAGGACACCCCGCGCCCGCCGCTCGATTTCCTCGCGGCCCGGGATTCGCGCGCCTCGGGGGCTCAATACGACCTCACGATCACGTCGAAATCCCCCCCGATCACCAGCGCCTCCTCTTCCCCCTTCGGCAGGACGCCGGGGAGGATGTCGGACCGGAAGAAGATCTTGGAGGCGGGGACGTCGGCCTCGAAGACGTGGCTTCCGAATTCCCAGGCGTACTCGAGCCGGGAGGAGAAGGAGTTCAGGTTGTTCATCCGGACGACCGCGCGATGGTCCGCGGTCTCCTCGAGGAACAGGTAATCCCCGATGTTGCGGACTCCGCGGTACAGGCGGAAGGTCGACACGCCGGGATGGCGCCGCCCCAGTTCGTACTGCACGAATTCGTAGAGCAGGTCGAACTGGGAATCGACGGCGTTCGACCGGGTGACCCCCCACATCCGCTCGCAGAGGTAGACGAGGTACTCCCGCGAATCGGTCCGTTCGATCCGGCCGGCGTGGAAGACGGGTGGAAGCCCGAACCGGCTTTCCACCCAGCCCTTGAGCACAGCGCCCTCCTCGGAGCTCGCGTCGTGGATCCAGCCGCGCAGGAAGCGAAGGTAGCCGTTCCGCAGCGACCGCCGGTCGGATGCGGACGCCTCCCGGGGGACCTTTCCGGCCAGGAAGATCGCGTCCATGTAGTCGCGAAGGAGCCGTTCCCGTTCCCGGGGCCCGGCAAGGCCGTCCAGGAGGGCGAACAGGGACCGGTGGGCGCGCCGGACCCCCTGGATCTCGATCGGCCGGGGGTCCCGGTTGAAGCGGGGCGACGCGATCACCCGGGGAGGGTGGTCGCAACGGTTCACTGGGAGGACGTCGAGGACCATCGTTCCATCATACTTCCTTTACGGGTTGCCATCCGCTATGTTCGGGGGATGAGATCGCTCCAGGCGCGGGTGTTCGCGCTGGTCGCCGCCACCTTTTCCACGATCTACATCACGCAGCCGATCCTGCCGGTCCTGAGGGAGGAGTTCGGGATCGGGGCGGCGAAGGCCTCCCTGTCCGTCTCGTCGGTGATCTTCGGCATCGCCATCGCCACGCTTCCCTTCGGCCGCCTGGCGGACCGGTTCCCCGCGCGCCCGATCCTCCTTGCCGGCGGCGCCGTGGTTTCCCTGTGCGGGTTCCTGTGCGCCGCGACGGAGAATTTCCCCCTGCTCGTGGCGGCGCGCTTTCTCCAGGGGCTGTTCGTCCCGGCCATAACGACGTGCCTGATGGTCTTCCTGGCGCGGCGCCTTCCGCCGGAGCGTTTGAACGTCGCGATGGGGTCGTACGTGTCCGCGACGGTGGCGGGAGGGCTGGGAG
>JACZKY010013779.1_pt1 | contig 19366 bp, 21 predicted proteins | sample 8237611 | NCBI WGS metagenome assembly JACZKY01 (sample SAMN16148055, study PRJNA663545) | marine sediment metagenome | biome: sediments and biomass from bioreactor inoculated with such sediments; feature: coastal sediments; material: methane- and iron-fed bioreactor; isolation source: Bothnian...
AGATTATATTGTTGATCCTGTTGGTCTTGTTACTTTAATTCAGGATGACAAAAGGATTGAAAAACACTATATCTATTGGATAGCAACAGGAGATAAAATTGATGTTGATAATTCACTTGTAGCTCAAATTACCAACTTGAATTATAAGGATTCACTTGACATTTTTGAGAAGTACCATTATCGTGCATTAACCTTTCAGGTGAGTAGAATGGGAAAGACTGAACTCATTAAAAATAAACTTATTAGATAAAAAAAGGACCTTTAGGTCCTATTTTTTTCGTATATGGTAATACGCTTAATGCCATATGTGCGTTCTTTGATTTTAACCAATGAAAATATTTCATCATCAAGAACAATTTGTTTTTTTGATTCACATATGACTAACGCTCCTGGATTCAAATGTGAATCCAATTTTTCAAGCACTTCATTATAAACAATAAAGTCATAGGGTGGATCGATGAAAACTACATCAAAAAACAAGGTTTCATCCAACGAATTTAAATAGCGCTGATAATCCTTCAAACTCACTGAGACATGCTCAATTTCATTTAAAAATTTAGCGTTTTCTACAATCGTTTTGATGGCATCCTTATCGTGATCAACGGCATGTAAAAACGAGGCACCTCTAGATATAGCTTCTAAGCCATATGCACCTGATCCTGCAAACAAATCTAAAACTATGCCATCAATGGAACCACCAAGCATATTAAATACTGATTCTTTGACCATATCAGCAGTTTCCCTTGTTGTTGTTTTTCCTACACGCACCAAATTTCTTCCACGGTGCTTGCCACCAACAATCCTCATACTTCTGGAGTATATCCTGCTTGTCTGACTGCATCTAGAACTTTTTCTAAATCCTTTTCTTCTTTAAAACTAACTGCTTTTTCGATCAAACTGACTTGAGCATTCAAACCATTGACCAATAAAGACTTTTGAATTGCCATAACGCAATGACTACATGAAATATCGGGTACTATAACTTTCATTTTTCTATTCCTCCGTGGGTATATTTTTAAACTTAAATAGATTGAGACTTAATGCATTTAAAACGACCATGATACTTGAAAACCCCATACCGATACCAGCTAGTGACGGATTGAGTAAACCTGCAGCTGCAAGAGGTATCATCACAATATTATACGCAAATGCCCAAAAGAAATTCAAGTAAATGTTCTTTAAGGTAGCTAGTGATAAATCAATTGCTTTAATAACCAAACCTAAATCATAACTCATCAAAGTGACATCTGATGTATCAATTGCGATATCACTACCACTGCCAACAGCAAATCCGACATCAGCCATCTTTAGAGCGGGTGCATCATTGATGCCATCACCAACAAAAGCTACAATCTTTCCTGTTTTTTGGATTTCTTGGATTTTTTGAGCTTTTTCATGAGGTAAAACTTCTGCAAATACATGTTCAATGCCTAATAATGATGCGATATAATCAGCTGTGATCTGTTGATCACCAGTGATCATATAAGGTGTAATGTTTCTTCTCTTAAGCTCACTGATAACGCCTTTAGCAGTTTCTTTGATTGGATCTTCAACAGCAATCATATTGACGACTTTTGAATCAATCACTGTAAAGAATACGGTTTTACCTTGACTTAAATAGAGTTTATAATCAAATGCTTTAGGATCTAGTTTCAAGTCTTTTAGCAGATTGAGTGATCCAACATATACTTCTTTTTGATTGATTGTACCTTTAATGCCTTTTCCTAACATCACTTCAAAATCATCGACTTCTAAATATGTTCCATCAAATGAATCTGTGATTGCTTTAGCAATCGGATGATTAGAGTGTTTTTCTAATGAAGCTGAATAGACTAACGTTTCTTTATCGCCTAAGAAATCACTTAATTCAGGATGACCTTTGGTCAGTGTGCCAGTCTTATCAAATGCAATCGCATTGATTTTATTGGCGATTTCAAAGAACTCGCCACCTTTATAAAGGATACCTTCTTTAAAGGCAATACCACTACCAACCGAAATCGAAGTCGGTGTCGCAAGACCTAAGGCACAAGGACAAGAAATGACTAAGACTGCAATTGCAGGAGCAAATGCTTCACTTAATGGATGTCCTCCACCAATAACAAATGCCCATAAGATAAAGACAGTGATACTGATCACAACCACTACAGGTACGAATAAAGCAGCAATCTTATCAGCAATTCTTTGAGCTTTTGGTTTAATTAATGCTGTATCTTCAACCATTTGAATAATATTGGCCAATACAGTATCTGATCCAACGGCTGTAACTTTGATTTCTAAGGTTTCGATCATATTGAGTGTTGAACCAATGACTGATGCCCCTACATCTTTAAATGCTGGCATCGGTTCTCCAGTAATCATAGCTTCATCAACATAACTCTTACCTTTTAAGATGACACCATCTACTGCAATTTTCTCATTGGCTAGTACGATCATGATATCACCAGGTATGACTTCGTCAACTGACAACATGATTTCTTTCCCATCTCTTCTGACACGTGCTTCTTTTGCGCCAAGACTGATCAAGGATTGAAGCGCATCGCTTGTTTTCTCCTTGACTCTATTTTCAAAGAAATTACCAATCATGACCATGAAAATAATAACTGCTGTTGTTTCAAAATATAAGTCAGGCATCATATGCATACCTTGACTTGTATAGCTTAGGGTTTGAAATATTGAAAAGATATATGCTGCACTGGTCCCCAGGACCACGAGCGTATCCATACCAAGGTTTTTACCTTTAATCTGATGGTATGTTGCCTGGAAAAATCTTCTGCCCACATAAAAGAGTATAGGTGTTGCTATAGCCCATTGAACGTAACCGTTCATTAATATTTCTGGGACATATATTGGAATACCCAAGTGTACAAACATCGTCCATAACAATGGGAATGTCAGGATACCAGCAAGTATGAGATCTGTTACATCTCTTTTCTTTGCTTTCTCCATCTCTTCACTATTTAAAATCGGATAGTATCCAATAATTCTTAAATGATTGGCTAATTTATCTTGATCATATGTATTTTCATCATAATTGAATATGACTTTTTTGGATGTAACAAGTACTTTTGCATCAACATCATCAAGTGTATCAAAATAAGTCTCGATCGATTTTGCACATTGAGCACATGTAATATTACTCACTCTCATTGTTTTTCTTGTCATGTCGTATCCTTTCATTGCTAAAACATCTATAGTCGATATGAATGTTGTTATGATTGCATGTCTACCTTCATTTCAATTATAGTCTTTTAAGTGGAGCATCACAAATAAAAAGCACTCTGTGAGTGCTAAATATAGGGGTTATTTTCTCTTAATCAGTTAAGATTTGATCAACTTTTTGTCGATCTAACTTCTTGATGATCGCAAGTATAAGTTTGACTGTATTTTCATAATCATCAAAATGAATAATTGAAGTATGAGAATGTAAGTATCTTGTTGGAATACAAATTGATAGACCAGCGGCACCTTGATGCGCTAAATGCATATGACCAGCATCCGTTCTACCAACATTGATGATGCCTTCCTGATAAGGAATCTTTTCTTCTTTTGCAGTTTCTACAGCAAGTCTTCTTAAGGCTTGGTTAGGAACGAGTCCACTATCATAAAGTAAGATTTGAGGTCCTTTACCTAAGGTTTGTTCAGAAGCATCTCCACCAGGTACGTCAGTTCCTAAACCTGAATCAACAGCAATAGCTATTTCTGGTTCAACAACATATGAACTTGTTTTAGCACCTCTTAAACCAACTTCTTCTTGAACTGTAAACGTTCCATATAGTTGATTTGGATGATCTTTTAATCTCTTGAGTACTTCGATGACAACAGCACTACCGATTCTGTTATCCCAAGCTTTACCAAGTAAGTATTTTTGATTCCCTAAAACTCTGAATTCAGTATGAGGTGTTACCATATTTCCTGGCTCTACACCAAGAGCAATTGCTTCTTCTTTAGAAGATACACCTAAATCTAAATACATTGTATCAATGGCGATTGCATTATTTTTTTTATCTGCAGGAATAAGATGTGGTGGCTTGACGCCAGTGACAGCGAAAACAACACCTTTTTTAGTGGAGATTTCCCAAACTTGAGCAAGCATGACTTGTGAGAACCAACCACCCAATGTTTGAAATTTAACAAAACCTTCTTTTGTGATCTGAGTCACCAAAAGACCGACTTCATCCATATGTCCAGCAATCATGATTTTAGGACCATCTTGCTTTTTGATTCCAATTACAGAGCCTAGATTGTCAAAGACAATTTCATCAACATGTCCCTTAATTTCTGAGACAATATATTGACTAACCTTTTTTTCATTGCCTGGAACGCCAGGTAATGTCGATAAATTCTTTAGGACTGTTAGAGCTTCATTCATATTCCTTACCTCATTTCACTAATTGAGATTATAACATATTTTTTTGCATATAAAAAGCCTAGAAAGCTGTGAGAACGAAATAGTTCAGGGGGGAGTTAACTTTTCGATATATCGGGATTCCAATTTCTTGGCTTTCACGCCCATATCGTTTCAACTTCCAATTTAAAGCTTTGGGTTCCACGGCTGCTCCCTAGGTTCACCTTCAATTTATCACTAACAGCACATTTTGTCAAGCAAATTAAGAGCGCTACCAATGAATAGCGCTCTATTTTAAATAAATTCTATCTTATTTTATAAGATAATTAAAAATTCTAATAATATACGGATATTCTGACGAATTTGCCATGATTAATCAAGAGTGATAATAAGAGTTCCCGAATCTTAGATTCAATCATGTAATCAACATTGATACAAGGAATATCAATACGAACAGTATTATAAGCGTCATCACTCAACTCATCGAGTTCGGTTATATCATATTCTTTACTAAAGGATTCTAGTTCATCGTCGAGTTCAAAATAGACAATAAAGCTAATAATGATTTTTGTTCTTATTTCCAATTCCTTTAGTAAGTTAGCTAAGCTCTGTGCACGTGCGATGATGTAATCTGTTCTATGAAAAAAGGTCTTCTCATAAATTTCTTTATTTGGATCTACTTGAATTGTAGATGAGACAGCCATTTTGAATTTCGCTTCTAAGAAGGATTTGAATTTCTCATAGCGTTTTTCCTTTTTCTCGTGAAAATCAGCATACAAGTAGACAGTATTTTGTTTGAATGAATAGGCGGTGATAAGTATTTTAAAATAGTTTGCATAAACCAAAATATCGTGAAATTGCTTTTGGAATTGTTCAAGTGTTGCTCTGATTTGATATTCTGAACATAAGATATAAGTTTCATTATAAACTAGTGGTTCGAATAATGCATTCGCAAAAACTTCTTTTTGATCATCAACATCGTAATAATGGTAACTGTCATATGCTACACGCTGATAAAAATTGAGCAGCTCGATAACAGAAACTACAATACCGAAAATGACAAATGATCCTGCAAAACTATAACGAATTGCGGGTGGAAAATCAGAAACTAAAAATAAATAAGTGACTGGTGGAAATAATGAAACCACCAATGTTCTAAATGTTGATGTAAATCCCTTTTTAAACATAAAGAAAGCTAAGACAAATACAATAATGATGATGTAAAAGATAAAGAAATGAATCCAGTTAAAATCGTCTAATGAGTTCGCGATTGAATTAATACTTAAAATGAATAGGAAGATACCCAATGAGAATAGCAATAATGTTGCTAATTGTCTCAAATGTAAATACCATTTCTTCGTATATAATTTTCTTGCCTGAGGTAAATGATAAAAGTTCTTCATTTCTCTTCGGTAAGAGAAAAAGGGCCAGTAAGATCCTCTAATACTAAATCTCACAGGTAAAACATCCTCATCATTTAGATGCGTTTCTAAGTAATTTTCAAAACTTGATAACGGATTAAGAACAACAAGCAGTGTCCCTACAATGACAACTGGTAAATGATATGGCTCTGACAACAGAGATAAAAATAGAGCTGTTAGAGCACCATAAATCGCATAGATAATCAGTTTTGGCACACCACCAAAAACGTATATCCCGATATACACTAAAGTGATGATTGCTGTAATAACAAAAATGCCTTGACCTTTTAAATTGAAAAGAATCAAAGAGATTGGTATTAGGATTAAGATCAATATTGTAAGTGAACCTGCAATAACAATGCGTCTTTTCATAAATAAACCCCTAAATCTATTATACAAAAAAAAGGTGGAATATTCCACCCTTTTGAAATTTAGTTTAAATCTTTTAAAGCCTTGACTAAATCAGCTTTTAACATTGAACTATAACCTTCAACATTTTTCTCTTTTGCTAAAGCTTTTAAATCTTTAACAAGCAATTTTGAATAATCAACAACTTCTTTAGTGACTTCAACTCTTGTTACTTCAACATTTTTTGGAGCTTCAACCGTCGTAACTTCAACCTTAGTAACTTCAACTTTTTGAGCTTTTGCTTTAGGTTCTACTTTTTTAGGAGTTTCCTTCTTAGTAACTTCAGCTTTCACTTCTACTTTTTTAGGAGTTTCTTTCTTAGGAGCTTCAACTTTCACTTCAACCTTCTTAGGTGCTTCTTTTTTAGGTTGTGCCTTAGTTACCTTTGGTAAATTTCCAGCTAATGCATCTTTTGCAAGTTTGCAATATGCAGTAAAATCTTCTGGTTGGAAAATAGCGATATCAGAAAGCATTTTACGGTTCACTTGAACATTTGCTAATGATAGACCATGGATAAGTGTTGAGTACTTCATGCCATTTGCTTTTGCAGCAGCATTGATACGTGTAATCCAAAGTTTTCTAAATTCTCTTTTTCTTTGCTTACGATCACGATATGCATATGCTAATGAACGCATCACTTGTTCATGTGCAGTACGATATAATGTTCTCTTTGATCCAAAGTAACCTTTGGCTAATTTTAATATTTTCTTATGACGTTTTTTAGCGGTGACTCCGCTTTTTACTCTTGGCATATTCTACTCCTCCTACAACATGTTAGAAATAAGAGCCTTGATGCGTTTTGCATCTGAAGGATGAACACTTGTTTCGCCTCTTAATTGTCTATTTTGTTTCGTTGTTTTTGATGCTGCTAAATGGTTCTTGTAAGCATGACCGCGCATAAGCTTACCAGTACCAGTGACTTTAATTCTTTTTTTCAAACCACTATGTGTTTTTTGTTTTGGCATGATTGTAACCTTCCTTTTTTATGTAATAATTATTGGTGCAAGTATTGCTATTAGACTTCTGCCGTCCATCTTAGGTCTCAATTCAATGATTGCCCTAGTCCCTACAGCCTCAATAAAGCTAGCCATAACTTGTCTACCGACATCGCTATGGGTGATCATTCTACCGTAGAAACGTATTGATAGCTTGACCTTATCGCCTTTTTCTAAGAATTTGATTGCGTGCTTTAATTTTGTTTCCAAATCGTGTTTATCAATGGTTGGGCTCAAACGTATTTCTTTGAGTTCAACAATATGCTGATTCTTCTTAATTTCCTTAAGTTTCTTTTGTTGTTCAAAACGATACTTAGAATAATCCATAAATTTTGCAACCATTGGTTTCGAATCTGGTGATACAACTACGACATCTAGTTCCTTTTCTGCAGCCATAGCTAAAGCTTCACGACGAGAGATGATACCTACTTTAGCACCGTTTTCATCGATGACAAGTAAATCGCCGTAAGGAATTGATTCGTTCACTAGATCAGTATTCTTCTTTTGAAATTGTTTAATGCAGTCCACCTCCGTTTCCTGTATTTTAGAAAAGAAAAAAGTGTGTACATATTGCACCCACTTTGTAACGTCAATTTAATAACGTGACTTTTTGCCTACGAATTCATCCATCAGGCGAGAGGGTACCTCTTCTTTTCACTCATATTTATATACAGTAAGATTATACCATTTTTGCATTCAAAGTCAAGAATAATAAACATTATAAAGTTTCAAAGTTGATTTGATAGAAATAGATGGTTAATCCTAGACAAATATAACACAATTTATAGTAGTAAGCAAGGTTTATTGTTAAAAAAAGCGAAGAAAATTGAGGAAACAGATAAAAAAGCGTGAGATTTGGATGATCTTCGATTAACCAGTTCGCTAATACGTAAAACAAAGCAATCAATATTGCAAATGCTTTATGCTTATCTTTGATTAGAATGAAGACCATCAAAGTCGTCATGATGCCATCTAAATAGAGATTAAGAAATAAGATGATTGATGAAGAGCTGTATGTATAATAGGCAGTTATATAAAAAGGTAGAATGTGATAGATCATAAAAAACATTGAAAATAGCCAAGTTAAAATCAAAAAATAGAATATTAATTTTGATAATGCGATTGATTGTCTACCGATATAACTAATCATGGGTTTGATGTGTTGTTGATCATGATCAATTGTGATTAAGACGACAAAAAAAGGACAGAGCATCAACAAAAGATTTTTCATCATTTCTTGATAATAAATTTGGTTTTGAATCTCATAGAGTCTTTGCTCAAAAATAGGTTCATCAGTATAGATCATGAGCGTCATGAGACCAATCCATATGATGAACCCAAGGATGAAGATGGTTCGTTTCTTTGTATAAAATAAGTGTAGATAAAAATATTTGATCATAATTTAATATGTTGATCCGCAAGATGGATGAAAAGTTCGGGTTGATGTGTTGAAACGATAAAACTCATGCCCTCTTCTTTTTTCTTTTCAATATATCCTTTTAGGATATGTGTACTTTCATAATCGAGCCCTGATAAAGGCTCATCTAAGATGATTAAATCTGGTTTCCCGATAAAAGTTGAAACTATTGCAAGCTTCTGTTGATTTCCCTTTGATAACTCATGAATACTCTTAAAGATTGGAATATTAAAAGATAGTAATAAATGCTGATCGATCTTTGATCTTTTTATTCTAGCTATGGTCTCAAGATAAGGCATCACTTTGACAAACATGGGTAACATTGTTTTTTCAGGTAAATATCCAATTTTTAGTTTCTTTGATTCAACAATACCACTATCAGGTCGTGTAAAACCAAGAACGAGTTGAATCAAAGTTGTTTTCCCATTTCCATTTTCCCCACTAACTAAAATGAAATCACTTGGATTGATTTCCAAATCAAATGTTTTTGATAAGTACTTCTTACCTGCATTTTGCATTTTAATTAAGGGCATAGGTAGAAATCAGCATTCCGCTTTCCTTTAAGATCTGATAATCAAACATATATCTAAAATTAGAGATCGTCTCTATTGATCCATCTTCAAAATAGACGATAATGGGGACATCATCCATCAAAAAGTTTTCATTTGGAATAGATAAAGTAATGATATTTTGTTCAACACTAAAATCAGTTGGATAATTGATTCCAATTTTAATTGTTTCAATAGTTTGATTTAGTTCGGTATATTCTATTTGAATCGTACCCAATCTGGAAATAAAAAGATTCTCGTTTTTATGACCTTCGAGTGCACTCCAGTCTAAAGCGTCACTACTAGATTCTAAAGAAATCAAAGATAAGACACCTAATGAAATCGTATATGTCTCACCATTAACAAGTGAAATTGTCATCATCAACTCCTCAATTAAAAAATCTTCTCCTAAATCAGGTAAAAGTAAATGCAGTGTCATTTGTTGATAACTTTCATTCAAATAAATCTCTTCATAACCATAGGTTATCTTAGAAAGTTCCAAATCAAGCTTCTTACTCTCACTAGGATTTGTTAGCTCAACAGTCTCATAGCTTGAAGCGTGAGCGATTGGGTGATCGATATCATTTAAGTAAAGTGAAATTTCCATTTTTAGATCTTCTTGATAGAGATAACTATAGTATTTTTGGACACTTAAAAGCCGTATAGGCACTTTTTCTTGATGATTGATGATAATGATAGCCATCATCGACATGACAACGACAAGGCTAAATATGAAGGCTATGTGCTTCATATTCTTTTCTTCTCCAGGCGTTGATATTCAGTTGTTACAACAAAAACTTCATAGCCTCCTCGATCGGCTCGAATCCAAAAAAAGTACCGACTTGCCACACCATTTGTTATTTTACCTTCTCCATAGATATAAAGATCGACTTGTGTACCTGGATCTACTTTTAAACTGATCTCATAGGATTCCTTATCTTCTGTTGATATCGTATAGTCAGCTGATAGCTTTAAAGAACCATCTAAATTATTCTTGAAAGCTTTTGTACCTGATGATGTCTTAACACCAATGGTTCCAGTAGCTGACAGTCCAAGCTTAGATGACATTTTTCGGTCGAGCTTATAAGTATAATCTATGGCTGTGTATCCATCATTGTAATAAGAAAACAAGGTCTCAGAAATATAGGTAACCTTAACATTTGAGTTAACCTTATAGATCTGCCATCCCATAAATTTTCTTTTATCAACGTTTTTATAGTATGTTGCATAGTCGTCTGAACTGAAGTCCTCTAGTAAACTTCCTGATGGAACAGTAATAGATTCAAAACTCTGATAATTTGTTGATCCATAACTCACATTTGATGTCCCAAAAAGAAATCCACATAATAAAATTAGAAATGCTATTTTTTTCATCATATTATCCTCCTGCCTTATAGTAGGAAGATTTCAGTTATTTTACTATAAAAAAAATTCCAGCTCAATGAACTGGAATCTCATTTATTTTTTCATCAACGATTCAATATCCTTAATTTCTTTAATAATTGAAGCTGATAAATTAATGGGTCCTTCTTTTGTCACATAAACATCATCTTCAATACGAATACCAATACCTTCTTCAGCGATATATAGTCCTGGTTCAACAGTAATCAAAGCACCTTCAGGAATTACGGCACTATAATTTCCTACATCATGAACATCAAGACCTAAATAGTGACCAAGTCCATGATAGTAATACTTGATGATCTCATCATCTTCTTTGATCAGTCCAAGTTTTTTAGCACCTTCAATTAAAAGGCTTTTACCATATTCTTTGAACTCTCCAACAGTTACACCTGGCTTTAACCACGCGATTGATTTCTTATTGACATCTAAGACGACTTCGTAAACAGCTTTTTGTCGTTCAGTAAACTTTCCATTCGCTGGGAAGACTCTTGTGATGTCTGAACAGTAATTACCATATTTAACACCTAAATCAAATAGAACTAATGTGCCATCTTTGATTTCATCTTTATTATCCACATAGTGAAGAACAGTCGCATTCTTACCTGATGCAGCAATCGTATCAAATGATGGTGTCACACGATGTTGATTTAAGACAAAGTTATATTCAGCTTCTACCTGATACTCAAATAAACCTGGTTTCAATGTCTTCATGATGCGATTTAATCCCTTTTCTGTGATATCAATCGCTTTTTGAGTTTGTGCTATTTCGAAAGCATCCTTTGCAGTTCTTTGTTCTGCAAGCATCATCTGATTAGAGACGATAGTTAAGAATGGATAGAGTTCTTTTAACTGATGTGCATAAGTGATTGCTACAGTATCAACTGAAACTTCACTTTGACGTTCTAAATCAAGATAGAACGTATCGATATGACCAAATAAAGCGCTTCTTGTTGTTGAAAGAAGAGCATGAATAAAATGATCTAGCTTGCTGATTTCATTGACATTTTTTAACTCTAATTCAGCAAGCTCACTTGCTTCCTCAAAGGATAAACCTGCGCCATTCCATAAGACTTTCACGGGATCATTTTCATCAATAAACAGATAAGTTGCAGTTTCTTCTTTTCCTTTAGCGAGTAACAAGCAAACATTTTCTTGTTCAATTCCTGTTAAATAAAAGAAACTACGATTAACTGAAAAAGGATAATACTGATCATTTGATTTTTGTGGTGCACGTCCTGAAAAGAACACTGATAATGAGTTTGGTTTGACTTGATTTAAATACGCACTTCTTCTTTGTTTATACATAATTCCTCCTATAATGCTTCTATTTCTTTAAGTATATTTTGATTGAATTGTTTAATGGAAGCTTTAGCTGAATCCATCGATTTTGCTTTAGTTCCATAGTAAATTTTTAGTTTTGGTTCTGTACCACTTGGTCTAAAGACAACCCAGTTATCATTTTCGAAGTTATATTTTAAGACGTTTGATTTAGGATAGTCTAGTTCTGTTTCGATATCGTTTTCGACATGAATACCTTTTAAGACATCATCAAATGATACTAATCTTTGATTTTCCATTGTTGGTGGGTTTTTCCTAAAGTGATCCATAATGGCATTGATTTTTTCAATCCCTGAAATTCCTGTCAAGATGATATTGTTGGTATATTCATAATAATGACCAAATATCATATAAATCTGATTCAAGTAATCAACCATCGTCATATGGTGTAGTTCAACATAATTTGCTATTTCAGCTAGAAGAAAGACAGCTTGAACTGCATCTTTGTCTCTAACAAAATCACTGACTAAGCTTCCATATGATTCTTCACATCCAAAGACATAAGTACCTTTATCTTGATTCAATTCAGCTTGTTCACCAATAAACTTAAATCCTGTTAAGGTTGTTACAAGTTGCATATCAAATGATTTTGCAATGACGCCAATCAAATTCGTTGTTACATTGGTTGTATAGACATAACCTTGTTCAGGTAAAGCATGATTTTTCTTCTTTTGATTTAAGATATAAAATAGTTCAATCACTGCTGTTTGATTACCTGTTAATAATTGATATTTTCCTTTATGAAGCACTGCAATACCTAATCTATCAGCATCAGGGTCTGTAATCATCACGATGTCAGCATGAATCTTTTTTGCATATGCTATCGTTTCTTCATAAGCTATAGGTTCTTCAGGATTTGATGATTTGGTGTTAGGAAATGTTGGATCATTAATCATCTGAGGTGCGTATGGAAAAATATTATATCCATTATTCTTCATAAAATCTGGAATAACAGGTCCTCCAGCACCATGCAATGGTGAATAGACAATTTTAGTTGGTTTTGTCGGGAAATTATTAATGCGTATCGTTGACACATCAGCTAAATAGATATCATCAAATGATTGATCGACATGATGAATGTGTTCGTCATCTATATATTCAATTTCAAATGGATTCGTGATTGCATTGATTTCAGCAATGACTAAATCCGCATCATGTGGAGATAACTGAGCACCTGTATGATCATAGGCTTTATAACCATTGTATTCTTTAGGATTATGGGATGCTGTAATCATAATGCCACCTGCACCTTGGAAATAACGCACAGCATAAGATAGCATCGGTGTAGGTCTTAGGGAATCAAATAAATATGAGTCAATACCTTCTTTAGCAAGTACCATGGCTGATTGATATGCAAATACTTGAGAATCCTTTCTATTATCATAAGAAATAGCAATACCACCATTGATATTGTTTTTCTTGATATATCTAGCAAATCCTAAGGTCGCTCTTCTAATGGTATATAAATTAATCCGATTGGTTCCAACACCCATCAGACCGCGCATACCGCCAGTTCCGAAACCTAAATCCTTATAGAATGATTCCTTGATTTGTTCTTTATTCAATTGTAATAGTTCTGCTTTCAAGTTTGGATCAAGATCTTTTTGTTTGAGCCAAAATTCATAATTTTCAATATGAGACATTTTTATCACCTACCATTATTATAAACGATTTTGATAAAAAAATAACCAGGATTAGCTGGTTATTTGATAGAAATTTCATTTCGATTGAATATATTCAATAATCCTTTAAGCACTAAATCCGGATCTCTTGTTAGCTCATGTTTGCATAAAGGCGCAATCGTTTGAGATAATCCACCTGTCAAAATGACACTGAATTCTTCTTTTACTTCTTCCTTTATACGCTCTATCAAGCCATCGACTTGAGCAGCAACACCATAGGTGACACCTGATTGCATACAACTTATCGTATTTGTACCAAGAACTTTTTTGGGTACTTCGATATCGATATCAGGAAGTAATGCTGTGTTTCCAACGAGAGCTTTAATTGAGATTGTGACTCCTGGGGTAATGATGACACCCAAAATGGTCTTATTTTTAACATAGATATATTTGATTGCTGTTCCTAAATCAACGACAAGCACTGGTGATGCAATTGATTCAACAGCAACTGCTCCACAGATCAGATCAGCTCCAACTTCTCTTGGATTGTCGGTCTTCACATTAAGCCCAGTTTTAATGCCTGGACCTACGATTAAAGGTTCTAAATTCAAGAAACGATTTGAAATATCCTTAAGTTTTTCGGTAATTCTTGGAACAACTGAGGAGATTGCTACGGCATGAATACTTTTCATATCAATCAAACTTCTCATCGCAATATAGTACTCATCCGAGGTTTTTGTTACTTCAGTGTTTAATCTGAAAGTTTCAATGACATTTACACCATCAGAGATTCCAATACTAATATTTGTGTTTCCTACATCAAATAATAAAATCATCGTGACACTTCCTTTTATAAATTATCGATTTTTTTGAATTTGTTGCAACGCAATAATAATTGGTGTTCCAACTAAAACAGCAATTAAGGCTTCGATTAAACCATTTGCTGCAGCAATAGAATAGATAATTGTAAAGATTGCAGCACCTTCACCAAATAATATTGGTTTCACAATTGCGATTGCTGATAAGACTAAAACTGTATGTGCTAAGGTTCCTAAGATAATCGTTGAAGGATATAAGATACCTTGTTTTGCATCTTTTTGAATGATGTGGAAATATGATGTCAAGAAGATGACTATGATCAGTAGTGCAATTGGAGTTACGATACCTTGTACTTTTGCTTCAGTAAGTTGTGCATCTTCTAAGATGATTGGAAGTTCATCAGTTTGTGCATTAACTTCAATCGTTAAATCGTCAATTTCTTGAGGTGTTAGAGCAACGCCATCTCTACTTCCTTCATCCAATACCGCTTGATTAGAAGCTAATAAAGCCGCAGCACCTTGATATTCAGCATAAGAAGCATTCGTTACAATTGCACTTGAACCAAAAAATATTGCAAAAATAGTAACTAAAGAGACAACACCATAAATGATTGAATTCCCACCTTTTTTAAGCGTTTCAATCTTTTTCAATCCTTGGAAAATGTAATAAGCAGCTACAGCAAATAAGATTCTAGGAACTACGGAAATCAATGGATTTCTGAATGCCAAATCAAGCACTGTATTGCCATACATAAATGATGCAATCCAAGAGCCAATACCGAAAAATAAACCTAAAATAATCGCATTGTTTCTGGGCAATAAAAAAATACCTATCAATACTGGGATGTGTACGAGTGTTACACTCACTCCAGGTAGAATGGTAATAAATCCGATCTGTGGGATTAAAGACATTACTAAAATAATCGCCACAAAAACTGATGTTAACGTTAAATCATAAACACTTTGTTTCTTCATTTTTTTCTCCTTTTTAGGCCACTTAGGGTCCCATAAGTACTTATATTATAGCGCTTTTTACTTAAAAAAACAATAAAAAAAGCCTTAGTTTCCTAAGACTATTCTTTATATGGTCCCCAAGGACTGTTATCAGGGTCCGTATAGACTCTTTTTCCTCTGTTTAAACCATTAATGAGTTCTACTTCTTCAGTTGTCAATTTGATGAATTGACCCTTAAAGTTTTCTTCTATTCTTGAAGGTGTCACAGATTTTGGAATCATGATCACACCTCTTGCAAGTCCCCAAGCAATAATGATTTGAGGAATTGAAGCTTGATACTTATCTGCAATCGGTTGAAGTCCATCATGCCAAATGCCATCAAAGACGCCGCCCTTCATAAATGGTCCATAAGATTCAATAGCAATATCTAGTGAATCTAAATAAGTTTTAAGCGGAGCTTGAGACAATCCTGGATGAAGCTCAACTTGATTGACCATTGGTCTAATCTTTGCGGTTTCAAGTAAATCATTTAAATGATGTCTTTGAAAATTTGATACACCAATTGCTCTTACTTTCTTCTGTTCATATAGGGATTCAAAGAACGCCCATGTTTGTTGATTAATCTTCTTATCATGATTAGGCCAGTGAATCAAATATAAATCAACATAATCAGTATGTAATTTTGCTAAAGATTCTTCGAAAGCCTTTTGCATATTTTTTAAAGAAGAATGCACTCTTTGTTTAGTAGTTATGAAAACCTCACTTCTTGGAATACCGGAATCACGAAGTGCATCACCAACACTTTCTTCATTTTGATACATCTGCGCTGTATCGATATGTCTATAACCAATAGATAAGGCATATTTTACAGTCTCATAAGCACTCTTTCCATCAGGAACCAAAAAAGTTCCTAATCCAAACTGTGGCATTAAGACGCCATTACTTAATTTTTTGTTCATGAATTGCTCTCCTTTAACTTTTTAATTAATTCAGGGTTCAAGGTCTTAAGGACTTGAAAAAGCATCTTTCGGGCTGAATCTAGGTCTCTTGTGTCCATCATAGCTGCTGTTGAATGAATGTATCTTGCAGGTAGACCAATCGTTGTTGCTAAAACACCAGCATTTAAGTCTAAAGCTTTAGCAGCATCAGTCCCACCTTTGGAAACGAAATATTGATACTCAATTTTATGTTTTTTAGCAAGTTTAACGAAAAAGTCCATCAATCCTTGATGCATGATATTTCTAGGATCATACATGCGGAGTAAAAATCCTTTACCCAGAGCACCTAATGGATCTTTATCTGCCATATCATTTACCGGTGATGCATCTAGAGCCAAGAAAATATCAGGGTTAAATGTTTGAACAGCAGTTTCAGCACCACGCAAACCAACTTCTTCTTGAACGGTTGCTCCTACGACTAAAGTAAATGGAAGTTCGATATCATGAAATTTCTCAATCGTCTCCAAAGCTAAGCCACAACCGTAGCGATTATCAATTGATTTTGAGATGATACGGTTTGGGTTCTTCGTATACGCAAAAGGATTATCATATAAAACCATATCACCAGGAAGAACGCCAAAAGATAATGCTTCTTCCTTAGAACTTGCTCCAATATCTAAGATCAAATCCGAGATTTTTGAGCTTTGTTCTTTCTTAAGATGTGGTGGAAGTGCTCCTATAATGCCTTTAATAACGCCATTTTGAGTGTAAACATTTAAAACTTGGGAAACTAAAACTTCACCGTTAAGACTCCCTAGATTTTGCAGTTTCAACATGCCAAATTCATTGATATCAACAACGATTAACCCAACTTCATCCATGTGTCCAGCAACCATGACGACAGGTGCATTCACATCCTTTGCCTTCTTAACTGCAAAAATAGAACCTAAACGATCACTTTTAATTTCAAAGTTTGGATATTTTTCCATATGTTTTCGCATATAGTTTCTGACATCTTTTTCATATCCGCTTGTTCCTGCTAGATCAAATAGATCTTTATATATTTTCTTTAACATGGTGTTCAACCTTTCCAATCAGTTGATAAATAGGTCCGATTTTTCGTTTTCTAATTTCATATTCAGTCATATATTTCGAAGGTTCCAATTGATAATCAATTTTTTCCATCGTAATGTATTGATGCATATACTCAATACTTGAGTCAAACAAATCAATTTGATCTGTTCTAAATTGGATGAATGCTTGATCCTTTAAGAGTTGACAATATTTTTCCATGAAACTTGGTGCTGTTAAGCGTCTCTTGTGATGTTTCTTTTTCGGCCATGGATCCGAGAAATTTAAATATAGTCCATCAATGCTTCTTGGATCCAAATAGGATAATAGATTTTCAGCATCACCAAGAATGATGATTAAGTTATCAAGATTTAAAGCCAATTTCTTTTCTAGGATGCGATAACAGATATTCATATTGACTTCCATTGCAATATAGACATGATCCGGATGATCCTTAGCAAGTGAAGTAATAAATAGTCCCTTTCCACTTCCAACTTCAAGAAATGTAGGACTATCTGTTAAATCGATTTTATGGATGTCAATAAGAACACCATGAGACTCCAAGAGCTCAAGAGTTACATATTTTAATTTTTTTTGACGCATGTTATCAAGTCCAATCTATAAAAACTAGAAAAGTGGTAGCATGACCACCACTTTATTTTTCATATTTTATGATTAAGCTAATCTACCAAGGTTTTCTGTGATGATGAAATCAGCAATTGAAGCAATTGCTTTTTCGGCATCACTACCAGTGACATTGACTTTGATTAATTCACCTTTATAGATACCTAAAGACATCAAACCCATAATTGATTTGAGATTGACCGTTTTGTCATTTAAGCTTAAATCAATTTCAGAATGAAATGACATCGCTAGATTGACCAAGCGGGTTGCTGGACGCGCATGTATGCCGTATTCAGATGTGATAAGGAAATTTTGTTCCATTAAGAGTCCTCTTTTCTTCTATCATTTAAAAATGATAGTACGTCTTGTGTGTGGTTTTTGATGAGCAAGGTAATTTCTTTACCTTTAACAAAAGCTGGTGTTTCAAGTTCCTTTAGTTTACTTGCATCAACACTTTTCATTTGGTCAACTTTAACAGATAGTCTTTGATGTTCTCTTGATACAGCTAAGATGTTCTCAGAACCACCTAAGGCATCATAAAGCTGATTGAGGAAATCTAGACTAAGTGGCGACTCTTTTGGCTTCTTTTTTCGATTACCTAGCATGAAAAGAAGACCGACTATGATTAAGATGATGATTGTAAACATGATGATATAAGTTAATGTTGGTTGAACTAATAGAATATTCATTTATTTTCTCCGTACAAATAGATTATATCTATTTTTTCATTGAATTTCAATTACTTTATGAACATTGCATCACCAAATGAGAAAAACCGATAATCTTTCTCAATGGCTTCTTGATAAGCAGCCTTAATGAACTTGCTCCCTGCTAGTGCACTGACAAGCATGATGAGTGTTGATTTAGGTAAATGGAAATTCGTAATCAGTTTATTAACTGCTTTAAATTGATATCCTGGATAGATGAAAATACTTGTTTGATAAGTGCCTGCATGAAATGTTTTGTCAAAGTTGCTTTCAATTGTACGTAAGGAAGTTGTCCCCACACATACGATCTTTTTTTGATTCGAAATAGCTTTATTCAATCTAGCAGTGCTATCTTCTGTTAACGTATAAGTTTCTTCATGCATATGATGTTTTGTAATATCTTCTTCAGAAACTGGTTTAAAAGTACCTAAACCAACATGAAGCGTCACAGGAATAATTTCTATACCTTTATCTGCTATCTTTTTTAAGAGTTCTTTAGTGAAATGCAAGCCTGCAGTTGGTGCAGCAGCACTGCCTAAATCTTTTGCATATACAGTTTGGTAACGATCTTTATCCACTAGCTTTTCAGTGATATATGGAGGTAGTGGCATGGTGCCGAGTTTTTCTAGCATTTCAATGAAGAGGCCTTCATAAGACAATTTAAAGACGCGAATACCTTCTTCTTTGATTTGGATACATTCAGCAACAAGTAATGATTCAAAACGAATCTTAGTACCTAATTTTACTCTTTTTGCT
>JACZKY010080173.1_pt1 | contig 19341 bp, 20 predicted proteins | sample 8237611 | NCBI WGS metagenome assembly JACZKY01 (sample SAMN16148055, study PRJNA663545) | marine sediment metagenome | biome: sediments and biomass from bioreactor inoculated with such sediments; feature: coastal sediments; material: methane- and iron-fed bioreactor; isolation source: Bothnian...
CCGGCGCATTCGAGCGCATCTCGTCCGCGTGCGGACAGGAGCGGTTTTTCCTGCACGAACGCCCCCGGGACTTTTCTTCCTTCGAATTGCCGACCAGCATGGATGCCTATCTCCGTTCCCAGTCCCAGAACATGCGCCAACAGGTGAAGGGCGACCTTAAAAGGGTTCTTGGGCGAAACGGCATCACCATTTCCCGTTGCAGAACGGAGGAGGAGCTAACCGATTACCTGGAGGCGCTCTTCAGGCTTCACTATCTTCGCTGGAAGGAGGCCGGAGAGTTGGGGACGTTCCGGCGTAAACCCGCGGAGGAGCGCTTCTATCGATTGTTCGCACCGGTCGCCCTTCGGAACGGGTGGCTCCGGCTTTCCGGCTTGAAGGAGCAGGGGGAGTTCAAGGCGGTCCAGCTCGGATATGTCTACCGGAATGTCTTCCACCAGATGCAGGAGGGGTTCGATCCGGAATATGTCCGTGGGGCCGGCAATGTCCTGCGGGCAAAGGTCATCGAGGAATGCATCGCCGAGGGAATCGGCGTTTACGATTTCCTCGGGGAGATGACGGAGCACAAGCGAAGGTGGCTGGCCAGGGAACGGACGGGTCATGATCTGTTCATCGGCAACCGGAACCTCCGGAGCCGCCTGCTGTTCTGGAAAGAGGTTTGGCCGACCGGCCGATATCTGCGGCCCGCCGGCTCCTTCGGGGGAAGATGAAATGAAAGTGCGAATCGTGGACACGGAAAGCGGCTTCGATGCGCTGGAGGGTTCCTGGAACGCGTTGGCCGAAAGCAGGCCATCCTCCTTCTTTTCAACCTTCGACTACGTCCGCACCGCCTGGAAACATTTCCATCAGCCCGCCGATCGCCTGTTTCTCCTGGTGCTTCACGATGGTCCCTCGGTCGCGGGCATCGCCCCCTTCTACATCCGGAGTCAGCGGAACCGGGGGATTCCCATCCGGAGGATCCGGTTCATCTCCACGTGGGAAGGAGACCGTCCCCGCATACTTACGGCGGGGGGCGAGGAAACGGTCTGGCGCGACATCATGGCTTTCCTCGAGAAAGCGTTCCGGGACTGGGAGGTCCTGGAACTCGTAGAGCAACCGGTCGAGGGACCGGAGGGGAGCGGATGGTCGTTCCTGTTCCAGCCGGGTTGGCATTGGGAACGCTCGCCGGGCGGGGTGGACCACTACGTCTCCCTGGGGGGATCCTGGGAGGATTACGTGAAAGGCCTGGACTCCGGTACACGGAAAGATTGGAGAAGGCGAAGCCGGCGTTTAGCTTCCACTCCGGGGGGATATGCCTTGGAATGGATATCCGATCCGGGGCGGATCCGCGAGGCCCTTTCCCGCTTCGTCGCCTTGGAGCGGTCCGGGTGGAAGGCCGATGCCGGGATCGGCGTGGCGAGGGACGAGAGTCACCGGGCGTTCTACGAGGACCTTCTCCTTCACCATGCCGCGAGGGGGGAGGTGCTGGTCTGCTTTCTGAAGAGCGGCGGAGAGGACATGGCAAGCGCGATCAACTTCGTCCAACGGGATGTGATCCTCGGGCGGCATACGACGTACTCGCCGGCTCACGTGGCCCATTCACCGGGAATCCTCCTCCATGCGGAGATCATTCGGTATGGGTTCGGAGGGTCGTACAGGGAACTCGACCTCCTGTCGATGAAGGGAAGCGAGGCTTCCAAATCGAAGTCCGACTGGGCCAGCGGGCAGAGGGAGTTGGTCGATTGGACGGGGTATCGCGTCCGCGGCCGGCTCCTCCCCCTGATCGCGGCGAAACGGCTGAAGCGCCTGTTCGGGAAAGAAGCGGCGCAGGCCGCAGGAGGTCGTTGAATGTTCAGGATGCGGTCGGACCAAATCCCGTGACAGGTTTCCGCGTCCGGCCCGTCCGGTTCCATGAATTGGATGGGGAAACGATTTTCCGCTGGGGATTGCTCGAAGAACGCGCCCTGGAGAGCAACGCCTATCTTTCCCCAAGCTTCATGATCCCGGCGATGCGCCACCTTGCCACTCCAAAAGAGGTACGCGAATCGATGTTTGTCTTCGTGGAGAAAACGGGAGGGGGTGGCGGAGACCTTGTAGGTGCAGGCGTTTTCGTCCGATCTTCCGGATCGCATCGATTTCCCCTTCCTCATCTGAGGGCATACACTTCTCCCCATTCCTATCTCTCCGGGATACTGGTGGACCGGGACGAGGCGGAAGGAGTGATTCGATCCTTCTTCCGGTACCTCTGCGGAAAGGACGCGGCGTGGCATGGAGTGGAATTCGAGAATTTTCCTTCGCAAGGGGGTCAGGCCGAACGGATCGCCGAAGTCGCGGAAGAATTCGGAGCGGCATGGACTGGACACAAAACGAGCCGTCGGGCGGTTTTTCTCCCGTCGGAGGGGGGGGAGAAGTACATCCAAGCGAACTTCACCTCCCGTCGGATCAAGAATCTGCGGCAGGCAAGGCGCCGTCTCGAGGAGATGGGAGAGGTCCGCTGGAGGGTGCTCCGCGGATCAGAGGCCGCCGAAATCACCGTGGAGCGCTTCCTCGAGATCGAGCACACGGGATGGAAGGCGAATGACGGGACCTCCCTGCGGTCCCAACCCTCCCATGAGGCATTCTTCCGGGAGATGGTGAATGGATTCCGAAAGACGGGGAGACTCTTTTTCACGGAATTGTCCCTCGACGGTGTCGTCATCGCCCTTACGAGCAACCTGATCTCCGGGGGGGCCGGATTTGCGTTCAAAATAGGATTCCATCATGATTTCGAGAAGATGTCTCCCGGGGTGTTGAACGAAATGGAATGCATCCGACACGCCCCGGGACTGTTCGAAGACCTGGAATTCATCGACAGCGGGGCCGAGGAGGGGTCGTTTATCGAGCAATTCTGGATGCGACGACGGATCCTGTCCTCCGGGCTTTTCGGGACAACGTCGATCGGGCGAAGGATGCTCTCCGGCATTCAACTTTTAAGACGGGCAAAACGGTGGTCCCGGTCTTTCAATCATCGCAACGGAGAGAAGTCATGTCGGCAGTCGTGAGAAAGGCGACCGGGCCCGGGATATCCGTGATTATACCGACCTACAACAGGGCGCACCTGTTGCCGCGGGCGATTGATTCTGTGCTGAGGGCCGTATCCCCCGGGGACGAAGTCATCGTGGTCGATGACGGGTCGACGGACGGGACGGAGAGGATCGCAGAAAGATATTCCGAGAAGATTCGATATGTCCGCACGGAAAACAAGGGGGCGGGCCCGGCACGGAACCTCGGCATTCAAATGGCGAACCATGACTGGATCGCCTTCCTCGACTCGGACGACGAGTGGATGCCCGATCATCTTGACCTGCACCGGGCGTTCCATTCGGTCTGCGACGTACCGTTCTCTTTCAGCAACTTCGATGTGCATTACGATCAGTCATCGGAGAAGGCCCCGGGCAAGATGAAACTGGTCTCCTGGACAAGGGATTCCCGGAGCTGGGATGAGATCCTCGGGAAGGGGGTTCCCTACAGTCAATTCGCGGAACTACCGGCAGCGCGGAAGGATTTCACGGTCCACATCGGGAGTTTGCGTCCGGTAATGTGGCGCGCTTCCTACGTGCCGGCCTGGACCTCCCTGGTCCGTCGCGACCTGGTCGGGGAGAAATTGCGCTTTCCGGAAGATCTTCCCACCTACGAGGATTACGAATGCTACATCGGCCTCTCGAAACTCGGGAAAGCCGCCTATCTGGATTGCTCGACAGCGATAAACCACGGACATGGAGGCCCCCGTATCAGCGAGGTAAACCGATGGACAAGCGTGACGACGTTCCTGACCATCCTGGAGAGGAACTGGGGGTCGGATACGGAGTTCCTTCGATCGAACCGGGAAAATTACGAGTCGTTTCGCAACGAGCTGAAAAAGATCCAGGTGAAACAGATGATTCTCCGGGGGGATACAAAGAGAGCTCGCCGGGAGTTCCGTGAAATCAAGGAAGTGCCGTTATATATCCGCATCCTGGGTTTTTTCCCTGGATTTGCGGTCAGGTTCATGTCGCAGGTTTATCTTTTTGTCAGATACGCTGAAAGAAGCTAAGTATCAAAGCCTGGAAATAATCCTTTGATAACAGTTAAAAAACCTGAAAAACGGGAATTTGAGATGGAAAAAACAGTGGAAATCCTGCAAGGGGGGGCGGAGATTATTGATGGATTGGCGGATGAATGGCGATCATTGTGCGACGCAACGGGTAATTCGATTCCGTTCAACCGGCCGGAATGGGTAAAAGCCTATTTTCGGAATAACGACAAGGCAAGTTTTCTTGTTTTCACCGTTCGAGTGGATGGGAAAATGAAAGCGTTGTTACCACTGATCGAAAGGACGCAAAAACGGTCATTTTTCTCTGTGAACGTGTTACGGGGAGCATCTGATTTTAATTTATGGCCGACCGACGTCGTCATTTCACCGGACTCCGACCGTCGTGCAATGAGCAGCGCTCTCTGGGATCGCATGGCCCGGATCGGTCGCTGGGATTCTGTCGTGTTCCCCAACCTTCCCGAAGGGGGGGTCATCGAAGACTTGGCGACGTATGCCGAAAGGGATGGATTCCTCACCCGGCGCTGGGAGTACATGCACTCTCCATCCATCAAACTGTCCGATTGGGCCGGAGAACAAGACCCTGTTCGGATAGCCGATACCCCGAAGCTAAGGGCGAATATCAGGCAAACTCTTCGGAAAATCCACAATGACGGGGGCTTGAAGGTCCGCCACTATGATCATGCGGATCCGGACATATTGAAGCGCTTGTACGAGCTCGAGTCGGCGGGTTGGAAAGGAAACCAGGGGACCGCCATCGCGTCGAGGGAAAAAGATGTGAGGTTCATGAACGAAATCGCCGGCGCGGCGCAACATTTCGGTTACCTGCTATTAAGTACACTTGAATTTGACGGAATCTTGATAGGGATATCCCTTGGTTTTCTTTACAGAAACAGTTTTTTTGGATTGAAATTAGGGTGGGATGAAAGATATCGCCGTTATTCCCTTGGGCATTTAATCGTTCATGCGACACTTGCAGAGTGTCTCCGGAAAGGGGTTGACGATTACTATATGCTGGGGCTTGGCTCCTCCTGGAAAGAGCGATGGACGAAGAGTGTAAATCGTTATTCCAACTTGTATATTTTTCGAAAGGGGATGCGCGGAAACTTGCTGCATTTCCTTAACGAGATGGAAATATCGAAGATCGAGAAAACATTTGACAATAAGGGTGAGCATATAGGCGCATCCGCAAAAAACGTGTCGGGTGAAGCACCGCATGAGTAGACCCGAAAAAAGACATTTTTTTGCGCCAAATTTCGCTGGACTCGGATTTTCCGATCTCTTGCCGACGCTTCGAAGCGCCAAGGTGTTCCCTTTCGACAGGTCGAACACGGCATATTTTTATAACGCCCGTTCCGCCATATATACTCTCGCGAAATCTTGGGATTTGGCCGGGAAGGAGGTTTTGTTTCCCGCCTACTGCTGCGGTGTTGACCTCCTGGCATTGCTTGCGGCAGGCGCCATGCCCCGGTTCTACCCGGTCCACGAAGGCATGCGGGTGGATGCCGGAGAAGTCGTGTCCATGATCGGGCCTGACACGAAAGCCGTCTATCTGATCCACTATCTCGGTTTTCCGGGTCCGATCGATGAATTGTCGGATGCCTGCCGGAGCAGGGAGGTTCTGCTGATCGAGGATTGCGCGCTGGCCTTGTTCTCGAAGTCGGGAAACCGGCCCTTGGGCTCATTCGGCGACGCAGCCGTTTTTTCCTTGTACAAGACTCTTTCGGTCCCTTCCGGAGGAGCGTTGATTGTAAACAACGGGAACAGATCCGGGATGTCGGCAAGGAACGGTCCTCCGATCATATCCACGTTGACCCATCTCGTGTCGTTGCTCGAGACCGGATGGGACGTCAGGAACGTGAAATGGGGACAGAAATTGACGACGGCGGTGCGGGCTACGGGAAGAAAGGTGAAGCGGTCGGTAAAGGCGGAGCCCGTCATCGAGGTCCTGACGGACACATTTGACCCCTCGGTCGCAAGGTTTCGGATGAGCAGGGTTTCCCATTGGATCATCAATCGGACGGATCCCGGAACCGTTGTTCAAGCGCGACGAAGCAACTACCGATACCTGGACGAGCGTCTTCGACATATCGCTACCGCGGTCTTTTCGGATCTGCCTGAAGGGGTGTGCCCCCTCTTCTATCCCGTTCTGTTCCGGGATAACAGGGCTGCGATGCAAATATTATGGAACAAGGGTGTTCAGGCGTGGGCATGGTGGTGGCCATCCCCGACGTCGCTGGAGGGACATGCTTTCCCGGAAGTCGATTCCTTGCGGCGAAGCGTGGTCGCGATCCCCTGCCATGAAGGACTGGCTCGAGAAACCTTGCGCCTGCTGGCGGACGAGGTGGAAGCGGCAATAACAGCCACAGGCAGCGAGAGGCGAAATCCATGAAAGGGGTATCGGCAGGCGACGGGGTCGAAGACCGTAACGGAGTCCTTGCAGGCGATACGGTGCGACCGGTGATTGAAGTGCGAAAGGGCGGTGTGGAAGCCATCCGGGAGCTGGCGGAAGAGTGGCACCGCCTGTGCGAGGGGGGACGGTTCAATCAGCCATATTACAGACCCGAATGGGTCGAAGCATACCTGCGGAACTTTTGCAGCGAAAATGAAATTTTAATCGTTTCGGCGCGAACGAACGGGCGGCTCACCGCCGTATTGCCGCTCGTTCTTCGAGAACGAAAGGTATTGTTCGGGCTCAAGCTGAACACATGGTGCGGCCCGTCGATGCCCGATGGCTGGCCGACGGACGTCGTTGTCGCTTCCGGTCCGGATGGCGAAGCGGCCGTTCTTGCCATCTGGCGTAACCTGGAGGAGCTTCCCGGGTGGGACATCCTCGAACTTCCGAATGTGCCTTCGGGAGGAGCCGCCGAAAACCTGATCGCGATCGCCGCAATGGCCGGATGCCCAACGTATCGGTGGGAGTACATGAATACCCCCACGATTTCCCTGGCCGGGTGGGACGGAGGAGAGCCGTTGCGCCTCGCCCGAAGCAAGAATCTGCGTCACACCCTTCGCCGGATCCTGCACAAGGTCGGCGACGGGAAACTGGTGTTACGAAGGTTCGATCTTGCGACGGACGAGGTGTTCGAAAAGTTCTATGCCATCGAACGAAAAAGCCGGAAGGGGAAACAAGGGAGGACCGTTGCCGGCTCCGGGAAACTCCGGGGATTTTACACCGACATCGCGAAGGCGGCGGGAAGTTACGGATATTTGTCTTTCTACTTTCTCGAGTTGGGCGGACGCGAAATCGCGTCGCGCCTGGCCCTGACGCATGGCGGACGTTATCATGAGATGGAATGTGTCCACGACGAAGAGTTCAACGAATACGCGCCGGGACATTTGATGATTAACGAAATATTGCGGGATTGCGGGAAGAGAGGAATTTTTGAAATCAGTTTCTCGGGGCATTCTTTCGAGCACAAGGAACGATGGACCTCCACATCGCTCCCTCATTCCAATCTGTATATTTTCCGTAACAACCCGTATGGCCGGGCCCTGTATGTGGCCAAATACGTCATCAGGCCGTATCTCAATAAGGTGAAAGAGGTTATGAACATGAAAACGAAGGGGAGTAAATGATCAGCACGGCGTGAATCTCTTTACTTAATAAACAATGATAAAGCACTCCCCGCCGTGTCTGCCATCCTCCGTAAGCCGGAAAAATCCATCCAGTACGAACCCATCGAAGTGAGTTTTCCATGACCAACTGCCGAACACCCGTTTCCATCGTGATTCCAACGTACAATCGTGCGAACGTTTTGCCTCGAGCGGTGCTCTCGGTGGTCCGTCAATGCACCGACCGGGATGAAATCATCATCGTTGACGACGGATCGAGCGACGATACCGAAGGATGCCTTGAACCATTTCGTCACAGAATCCATTACATCCGTGTTCCCAATGGAGGGGCGGGCAGGGCAAGGAACATAGGCGTCCGACAGGCGCGGAACGAGTATGTGGCGTTTCTGGATTCGGACGATGAGTGGATGCCGGGAAAACTGGATCTGCAATGCGGTTTAATGGATGCAAGGCCCGAGATACTGTTCTGCTTCTCCAATACCGGGGTCCGGTTCTCCTGGGGGACGGAAATACACCGTTACCTCACCCATCGTTATAAAGATGCCCGTGTCGGTGAGCGCATGCTCGGCAACGGCGTCCCATTTTCCGCGCTCGCGGAATTGCCTCGGGGCAGGGGGGACTTCCCGGTTCACATCGGGTCCCTGTATGTCGCGGAGATGGGGGCAAGTCATGTCCTTACCTCTTCCCTTATGGTGCGGCGTGAGGACGCCGGAGACGCGTTACGGTTTGCAGAAGACCTGCCGACCTATGAAGATTGGGAATGCTTCGGGAGACTGGCCCGACAAGGTCCCGCCGCCTATCTGGATTGTGATACCACGTGGTTTTACAGTCATGAGGGGCCACAGTTGACGGATGCGAATGCCTCAACCGCTGCCTCCGCCAGGATCGCGGTCTTGACCCGCATATGGGGACAGGATTCCGATTACCTCACCGACCACGGCGAGGATTACCGGCGCGTGCTTCGGGAGCAGAGGATGATCTTGATTCGCAATTTCCTCGTCCTTGCGCAGCCACGAGAGGCTCGTAAACAGTTACGGGAATTATCGGATGCTCCTTTTTTCTACAGTTTTCTGGCCGGGATGCCTGCGCCTGTTTTGCGCGGATTGATAAAAGCGCTTCGGATGGTAAAAAACAACGTATCCGAGTAGGAGCCCGGTATTTCATTATTTTAACATTTGGATACGGAATCATCATCCCAATTGATTTTATCTATCGAAAATGAATAGAGATGTTCGCATCGACACCCTTCGGGGAATGATGCTTATCATTATGGCAATCAACCATGTCAGTTTATTTTCCCTTCCTGTTTACGAAGGTCTCGGTTTTTTTTCCGCTGCTCAAGGTTTCATTTTTCTTTCAGGAATCGTGGTTGGACTGGTGTACGGAAAATATGCGGAATCAGGATCACGGGAAGAACTCTGGAAAAAGGCACGATCAAGGGCCAGGATAATATATCTGAGTCATCTGTTAATATATCTTTTCATTCTTTTATCATCCGTCCTGAGCAGTTCACACGCAATGAGTTGGAAACAATTGGTACCGCTGATATCTGATGATCCGGTAAAGGCATTGGTTTTAGGCACGGCATTGCTCTATCAACCGCGGCTTCTCGATATTCTTCCCATGTATTTTCTTTTTGTTCTTGTTTCGCCTGCTGTTCTTTTCTATTTTAAATCATATAGAGAAAAGTATGTGCTTCTTGGAAGCTTATTCATCTGGGTGGCAGCCCAGTTGGGTGTTCGGAAATTTATTTATTCATCTTTAGGGAAATATATCCCGATTGATTTAGGTTATTTCGACATATTCGCATGGCAAATAGTGTACATATGTGGCCTGTATGTTGGATATACACAATTTTATAATCAAAAAGAAAAAGTAAAATTCAACGGGTTGTTGTTCGTGCTTTCCCTTGTAGCAATAATTGGCATGTTTCTGGTAAAGCATGAATTTATTTCCATTGTTGACATTGGTAAAATAAAATTGGATTCATTGACTGACAATGAAAAATTGAGACCTCTTCGGCTTTTCAACTTTATCGTGTTTTGCTACGCCATTGCCGCTTTATCAATAAAGTACAAGAATTTTCTTAAAATCAAATCCATCGCCTACCTCGGGAAGCATTCCCTGCAAGTTTTTTCTTTTCACGTTTTGTTCGTTTTCTTTTTCGTTCCGCATTATTCGAGTGCTGCATCGATAAATAAATTCCTTATTGTCACCATCGCGGTGTTGTCCCTGTATATACCGGCCTGGTGTCATGTTCGTTATAAGTTATTTCTCGGCGGGAGGAAAGAGAGAGCAGCAGCTTGATCTTCTTGACATCTTCAAACAAAGGCGAGAGCGCTTCATGAATCCGCCCGCTGTCTCAAGATGCCGTACGGTTTCACCGCGATTCGTGTACGAGGCGCGTGTTGAAATGCGATCGACTTTCGGCGCTCCGGTGATCGATGCCGGCGCGTGTCGTACGGATCGTCGACGCGGAAAAGATCCTTACGCCCGATCAGTCGCTCGCCTGGACCCGCGGCCAATCTTTGCATCCATAATACTCAGGAAGGGGACAGGGTGCAGCGCATGAAGATAAAGCCCGCTCATCGAAATCGTTGGATACTCTTCGTTCTGCTGTTGTTCACTCCCTGGATTCTCTGGTTTTCCTGCAGCGGGGGAGGTGGGGGAGGGACGCCTTCGGGACCCGCCAACGCGCCGGGATCGTTGCATTGGAAGACGCCGACGCAATTCGCGGACGGTGGAGCGCTCGACCCGTCAAAGGACCTGTCTTTATACGAGATTTTCATCAACGAGACGGGCGATTTCCTCCCGAATGACGAGCCCCGCGCCGTTTCCCTGGCGGTGGACGGCTCTTCGGGAACCCCCATCACGTCCTTCGATCTCAAGACGATCAGCCCCCCTTTGGAACAGGGGAAAACCTACTTTGTCGCAATGAGGGCAGTTGAAACGAACGGCGGCAAATCGGCCCAAACGCTTCCCACCAAGTTCGTTTATTGAAAAAAGGTCGGCAGGATCAAATGAGCAGGCGTAACCCCATAAAGAATGAACTGCCTGTTATCGGCGATTGAACGTCCTGAACTTCAGCTGAAAGGTCAATGCGATCAGCCCTGCGCCGAAAAGAAGCAGTATCCCCGGTTCAGGGACGGAATCGCCTTCCGGCAGGCCAAGATCCTGCATTGCCCTGTGATCGGCCGATACGTACGTAATGCTGCCGGCTCTCTCTCCCCAGTCCGAACCCTGGTTGACCGGATTCGAGGATATCGATCCCGGATGGATCAATCCAACGGTAAGACAAACAAGAAGAAGAGCGGTTCGTTTCATGCTTTTTCCTTTCCACGTGAGGATGGAATCGACATCACCAAGGGAACGGTTCGCCGCTTTCATCCCACGTCCCGGTTGCCAATCGGGTGAAACCGCGTAGCGGGTGTAACAAATAATAGGAATATATATGTGTATACAGTATGCAATAAATGTACCGAAATAAAACAGCGGCCACGAGCTTGCAAGTATTCGGTTTTATTGATACCAATATGCTGCGGGTGTCGGATGGGGACACCGGCTGGGAAATATTTTCCTTATAGTGGAACAAACAGGTTTGTTTTTCGCCGGTCCGGTAGCCAGCGTCGATCGGGCCGGCCGCCGTTCCAGGCGGGTGGGCGGGATCGGGAGAAGCCGCGATACGGTCCTCATCGCCGCGCACCTCCGCATGATGATCGCGAGACGATTAGATCAATCGAATCCCCGCAGGTTGGGGTAAAGGGAGGGCGAATGCGTGTCGTGAAGCGGTTGGCCATCGGATGGTTTTTGTTGGCGATCGCGCCATTCCCGCTAGGGGCGGCGGAAAAGGGGGCGCCTCTTCCGGTAGGGTTCCCCCAGGCTGCCCCCGAAACCGACTACGTGATCGGGCCCGGGGATCAGCTGAACATCGAGGTGTGGAAGGACCCGTCGCTGACCCGGCCGGTGACCGTCCTGCCGGACGGGAAAGTCGCTTTTCCCCTGGTTGGCGAGATCATGGCCGCGGGGAAGTCGGTTTCCCAACTCAGGAAGGAGGTCGAGGAGAGGCTGGCCCTCTTCGTCAAGGACGCGGTCGTCACCGTGGAAGTCCGGCAGGTAAACAGCCTCCAGATCTTCGTGCTGGGGAGTGTGAAGAGTCCCGGCCGGATCGCCCTGACCTCGAACGTCGACGTCCTCCAGGCGATATCCTCCGCGGGGGGTCCCGGCCAGTTCGCCAAGCTATCCCGGATCCGGATCTTCCGTCGGGAAGGGGGGACGACCCTCATCATCCCCTTCGACTACGAGGATGTGATCGCGGGAAAGAACCTGAAGTCGAACATCCTGCTGCGGCGAGGGGACATCGTCATCGTTCCATGACCGATCCCGGGTGACTAGAATGAAACCGTTTACCATCGCCCTGGTCGCCGGCGCGCGACCGAACTTCATGAAGATCGCCCCGATCGCCCGCGCGCTCCGGGAGCGCGCGGAAGCCGCGCGGGAGGCCGGAGTCGACATGAGGGTATCCATCGTTCACACCGGCCAGCACTACGACGAGAACATGTCCAAGGTCTTCTTCCGGGAACTGGAGATCCCGGAGCCGGACCGGCACCTCGAAGTGGGTTCCGGATCCCACGCGGAGCAGACGGCGAGGATCATGATGGCCTTCGAGAAGTACCTCCTCCAGGTGATGCCCGACTGGGTCGTCGTCGTGGGGGACGTGAACTCCACGATCGCGTGCGCCCTGGCGGCGAAGAAGCTGGGGGTGAAGGTGGCCCACGTGGAGGCCGGGCTGCGGTCCTTCGACATGTCGATGCCCGAGGAGATCAACCGGAAACTCACGGACGCCATCAGCGACCTGCTCTTCGTCACCGAGGAGTCCGGCGTGCAGAACCTGCGCTCCGAAGGGGTGGCGACGGAGAAGGTGTTCGTGGTGGGCAACGTGATGATCGACACCCTTTTGCGGAACCTGGCGAAGGTCGAGGGGCCGGATTTCTCGCCGTCGCCGACCGTCAAGGCGTTCTGTGATAACGGGCATCGTTATGCCGTGCTGACGCTCCATCGCCCGTCCAATGTCGACCGGCGGGAGACGTTGGCGCCGATCTGGGGGGTGCTGTCGGAAATCGCCCGGCGGATCCCCATCCTTTTCCCCGTCCACCCGAGAACGAGGGGGAAGATCCGGGAATTCGGGATGAAGGAGAACGGGATCGCACTGGTCGATCCCGTCGGCTCCCTCGACATGCTTTACGCGGTGAAGGGAGCGGCGCTGGTCCTGACGGATTCGGGCGGTCTGCAGGAAGAGACCACCGCCCTCGGGATCCCCTGCGTCACCATCCGGGAGAACACGGAGCGGCCGGTGACCGTCACGATGGGCACGAATTACCTGGCCGGAACCGACCCCGCGATGATTCTCGCCGCGGCCAACGAGATCCTCGAGGGGAACGCCAAGAAGGGTTCCATCCCGCCGCTGTGGGACGGAAATTCCTCCCTCCGCATCGCCGACCTGTTCCTCGACATCGCGATGGATCGCCGGTCCATCGCAGGTGAATCCCATTGACGGGATCTTTCCTCCGTCCGCTTCTCCCCGGTCTCCTGCAGGCACTCCCTGTCGCACTGTTCGCGATGATCGGTTCCCCGGAGTCGGCCGCGAGCGCGATGATCTACGCGGATTCCGGCATGAGGAGCGACTGTCCGGGGAGCTACGATCCGTCGACCCGGTCCTGCGGCAGCGGAAGCTCTGTCGCCTACAGGACACTCCGCGGAGCCGCCGCCGTTGCCCGTTCCGGCGACACCGTCCTTCTTCGCGGAGGAACCTTCCATGAGATCCTGTCGCCACCCCGGTCCGGCGCAATCGACAACCAGATCACCTTCAAGGGTTATCCCGGCGAAACCGCGACGCTTTCCGGCCTGGACGAACCGGCGATCTTTCTGCTGAACCGGTCATATCTGGTCATCGATGGGGTGACCGTCACGAACGTAACGGGTTGGGGCCGAATCGTAAGTTCGAACAACATTGTTCTTCGAAACAACCGGTTTTCCAGGGCGAATGCCCGCGGGACCACGGGTGGCCTGAAGTTCGTAAAAAGCTTTAAAAATATAATTTCGGGCAATACGTTCGACGAGGGAAACGACAGCCTGGTCCTTCAGGAATCCGACCGGAATATCGTTCATGGCAACACGTTCACCACGGCGCGGCACAGCCTTCTGAGCGTCCGCTGCGGAAATTTCAACGTGATCCGTGGAAACCGTTTCCACAACCCCGATCAGAAGGCGGCGGAAATCTACGATTGTGAAGGGATAAGCGACGCTCCGGTCAAGCTCGACGCCACCAAGCATAATCTCTTCGACGGGAACGCGTTCACATATACCCGGGGGTCAAGCCGGGATTACCGGTACAACGGGATCCAATATGGCGGGCAGAACGGCATCGTCAGGAGAAACGTTTTTTATGCGAACCAGGGGGGGGCGCTGAACTTCCAGGTGTATCCGGATGAAGCGCTCCACAACAATGGCCATCGTGTGTTCAACAACACCTTCTACGATAACCGATGTTATGGATTGAGTTCCTCCACCGCCTCCGACCGTAGACGCTACTTCGGCAACATCGTCAAGAACAACATCTTCTACAAGAACACGGACTGCGGCGGGGGGGCGGACCAGACGTTCATCGGAAATCCAACCGCCGTGAGACTCGAGAACAACGCGATCCTGAAGCAGTCGCCGGGATTCGTGGACGAAGGGCTTCCTGATCTGCGCCTGACCGCAGGCAGCCCGGTGATCGACGCGGGCGCGTTCGTCACCCGTACTGTCGGTGGCGGGAGCGGTAACGTTCTCGGTGTCGAGGACGTGGGATATTTTTATGACGGGTTCGGCATTCCCGGCGAGACCGGGGATTTGATCCAGCTGGAAGGCGGGTCGTCAACGGCGCGCATCGTCGGGATCGACTACAAGAACAGAGCGCTTGCGCTCGACCAGTCGATCACCTGGACACCCGGTCAGTATCTGCATCTGCAGTATTCGGGGGTCAGGCCGGACATGGGCGCATTCGAGTTTCAAATGATGACCTTTGTACCTCCCCAGACGATCGATTTGCAGAAGAACCCTCGATGACAGGCGAAATCCCGCGCCTCTATTCCCCGGCGGTCGGTTTCATTCCTGTTAATTTTTATTGATCCTGCCTTTCCTTGGGGCAGACGGCCCGGTGTTGGATACCTTCCACGGGACGGACGCGGACAGGTGGGAGATCTTTCCCGAGGAGTCCTTCGCCCGAACCGTGAAGTACACGCGCTGATTGCGGTTCATCCCTTGCGCGGTCGGATCGAAGTACACGGAAGTGAAGAGGGTCGAGGAAACCAGCGGCTTCAGGCTGGTCTCCGAAAGGGTTGAATCAGCGGTCCAGTACGCCGAGTAATTTACAATGGTGCTTGCGGGGATCGGTGACCCGTCGGTATACCTCGCCACGGGATCCCAGGCGAGGAGGATCGGCAGCGAGGGGGATTCCGCCAGTGGGCCGGACACGGTGACGTTTTTCGGCTCCATGATCGTGATGGTTGAACGGTCCACGATCATGACCGTCGCGGATGCCGTCCGCGTCACTCCCGCGGACGTGTAATCCGCCGTCACCGTCACCGGCTGGTCACCCGACACCGCCGTCGTGGTCATCACGCCGTCCGGGCCGATCGAGGCATAGGGGGATCCCTCGCTCCACGAAGGCGACACCGGGGTCATCGACCCATCGCTCCACAACGCCGTCGCGGTGCATACCCCGCTCTCGCCTTCGTTCAGGGATGGCGGGCACCCGATGAACTGTTCGCTCAAGGTGGGAACGGCCCACGGGTACGCGGGGGTAAGCGACGACTTCTCCCCCGTGCTCAGGACCGTCTCTGCCGTGAGATAGACCGTCGTGCCGCGAGGCATCCCGACAAGATCCGGGTCGAAGGTGCCGGCAGTTTGGCTCGCGGACGAGATCACGGTGCGGAGCGAACCGGCGCTCATCCCCGCGTCCGAGGTCCAATAGATGTTGTACGTGATGTACCGGTTCGACTCGATCGGAGTCCCGTCAACGTAAGTCGTAACGGCGCTCCAGGTGATGGTCCGGGTTTCCGCCTTCGACGAACCGGGCAACGCCGGAACCGATGCGAGACAAGCAAGGAGGGCCACGAAGAATTTTTTCATGTTGACCGCCCTCACCTTAAATCCTGTCCCAGGCGATCGGTGGCATGAATGCGGATTTCTGCCCGTCGACCCCCACCGCTTTCAGGGACACATATTGCCTGCTCGCCTTGGAGACGTACGGATTCAAATTTTCAAGGGTGAACTCCGAATGCGGTTTCCTCCCGCTATTAATGCTCCCGGTTGACGGCGCGCGGGTGGAATCGACGCTGGTCATTGCGGGGATGACCATCACCGGAAAATCGGAGTTGGTGAAATATTCGTCTTCACGGGCGTAGACCTCGTAATGGTCTATATCCCGGTACGGATCCATGGGTTCATTGTCCGCGAAGCTTGCTGGAGGATCCCAGGTCAGGACCGTAGCGGGGCCTGCAGGCGGTACACCCGGCGCTCCCACCTCATCGGAACCGCCGCCACCGCACCCGAAGGCAAGAACGCCGATCGCGGCCCAGGCAAGGAGCATAAAATGGCGAATCGCAAAATGACGAATCGCAAGTCGACGCATCCGGTGTACCCCCAGATTCTCAATGGATGGACATTGGCGATCGTCCTTTCTATTCTCAATATGCGTGCCAACCAGAGATCGACGGAGACCTTCATCCAACGACATCCAACAATTCGGTTCATAAAGGGATTCCCATGGGACGTGAATCGGTACTCACGCAGGGCCGGAAGAGGCGTGCCGAGAAGTTTCAATATTGAAAGCGTCGGTGGCAGTATCGAATTCCTATGGGTGGGGGCGTATTCCAATATATTGATCCGAAGCTGCACATAGCTCCGGCGATCCCGGCGGAGAAGACGTAACCCGGGTTTTCCGGGCAGCGGTCCGGCCCCACAAGGGCTGTCCAGGGACCCGCGGGCGGGGGGACGCAATCCCCCCGCCTTTTTCTTTTTCCCCCACCTGGCGATGCCCCGCGATTATCGATTCGCCTGCGCGAACTCCTCCAGGAAGCCGGCTGGCGTGCTCACCCACTCGTACCGCACGGTGTTGCAGGTGGAAACCCGGATCCCCTGACCGAGCGGTGCTCCTTCCGGCCGATCAGCCCCTGTTTCTCCTTCAAGACAGGAGAGCCGCGGTGGAAGGTGATACAGGAAGCATGCACATGTGCAATCAATCGGAGAACAAAGCCGATGCGAGCTCGCGCAGCAGAAAGCGGAGGCGAAGAAGGTCGGCCTATGGCAAGAAAAGACCCCCAGTCGCTGCGGGAGTTGAGGAGGGGTCGAAAAGACGAATAACATCCAACATTTTCCCGTAAAGTATTCCCTCCGATGATCCGATAATTCACTTGTTATTCCTTCGTTTGCAAGGAATAAGCAGATGGGGAAGAACATATGAATACGAGAATGAAATTAATGATGGATTCGCAGCAAATCCAATGTAGAAATTATTTATTCATGTTGTTTATATGCTTTATGTTTATATTATCATTTAGTTGTTCTTCTACATCTAGTTCTAAAATAATAGGAAAATGGAAAATCGACAATAAAAATGACGAGATGATGGAATTTTTCAAGGATGGAACTATGAATACTTATACTACTTACAGATATGGGCCACAATCTATTTATTCTAGCGTTAAAAATGAAAAAAGATATTACAAAATATATAATGAGGATATTCTTGAAATAAGTAAAGGTGAAGACAAACCAGGTGCAATACGATTAAATATCAAATTTTCAGACGAAAATTCCATGACGGTATCTTTTCCTGGAGGCGAAATATTGTTCACCTTAACAAGAGTCAGGTGATCCTTGAGAAGTTTTTATAGCACGTTCTTGCTCAAAGGTCGGTTTATGGCGCTGTGCGATCCCAACACCACCGAGGGAGTTCATGCCTGTCGAACGCAGACGAAAGACCGGTTAGGCTATCGCTGGAGAGGTTTCCCCACCGGTTCCTGATGGACGTGAGGGGGCATATGCGAAAACCTTCCGCCGCCTTGATCCTGATCGCTTCCTTATTCATATTCATGGCTGTTCCGGCAATCGCGGGATCATTCGAGGATGCCACGAATGCATACTATCTTGGCGACTACGAGACCGCCTATCGCCTCATCACGCCATTGGCCGAGCAGGGATTACCCGAAGCCCAGTTCAACATGGGCCTCATGTTCGAAATGGGTCAAGGCGTGCCTCAGAACTCTGCCGAGGCGGTGAAGTGGTATCGCATGGCGGCGGAGCAGGGAAACGCCAAAGCGTTGATGTGGTGTCGCAAGGAGGCGGAGCGGGGAAATGCCGAGGTCCAGTTCAACCTGGGCGTCATGTACGACCAGCGTCTGGGCGTGCCGCAGGACTACGCCGAGGCGGTGAAGTGGTATCGCAAGGCGGCGGAGCAGGGATTCGCGGAGGCCCAGGCGAACCTCGGCATGATGTACTTCACGGGCCTGGGCGTCCCGAAGGACCATGTTCTTGCGCAAATGTGGTTTATTCTTGCAACCTCCGGATACCCTGCTTCCGAGAAAACGAAACGGGAGAAAGCCGAAAAAATCAGAGACGCTGCCGCCGCCAAGATGACACCTGCCCAGAGAATCGAGGCGCAGAAGTTGGCGAGGGAGTGGAAGACGAAGAAGGAGAAGTGAAAAGCGGCAAGTGGCGCGAACTTCTCGGCCGGTACATCTTCGGCATCCAGGAAATGGAATAATCCTTCCTCACAGGCGGCGTATCGTTGTATTTCAGTAAACATTTTCCAAGTTCGGCCCAAATAATACACATACAGACTAACAGAAAGGTTTCCCAACGGTAATATCCCGATTCATATAGAGCATTTACGTTCATCCCATCCATCGGCGTGAATATTGCTAATGATTAAACAACAATTGGATTTTGGAGGGCTGAAATGAAGCGGATGGGCGGACTGTTCTTTCTGTCGATTGCGGCAGTATTCGTGCTGGTCGGTTGCGGAGGCGGCGGTGGCAGTAGTTCATCCTCATTCACTCCACCTGATATTGCTGGCCATTATGTAATGACTGGTGTAACGGCCCGCACTAGTGATGGATATACGTTCACGGAAAATGACTTCATTCCATGGGGCGGATATATCGACGTCGGTCACGTCAATCTATCAATGTCCATCACCTTGCTCGGGGATACAACCTCCGGTTCGGGTCCGCTATCGGTGTCATGGTCATCACCGACAGAAGGCGTCTTGAGTGGCGGGGGTGATGGACTCCCGTTTACTCTGTCTTCAACAGGTCAACTAGTCCTCTATATGGCTCCATTGGATATTTCTCCAGGAGTCACAGGAGAAGCGTGGTTATATTATCAGTGGTCGGGTTCTCCTACTAACCTTGCACCCGAAGTAGCAGCAGAGTCCACAGGAGCCGACAATGTAGATATAAATACCTTTATCCGGGATAAGATCAAAATTCTAGTTAACAAATAGGTTAATGCCCTGGCAGACGGCCTTGTAGTCTGCCACCTGACTTACCCGATCCGTAAGGGTCATCGCATTATTTCAAATATCATTCTTGAGGGCGGGGGAACCCCGCTTTATTGTCGGAAGGGAGTTGTTCGTGGCGGTCCCAGCGGGGTTCGAACCCGCGTTTTCGCCGTGAGAG
>JACZKY010031209.1_pt1 | contig 19319 bp, 20 predicted proteins | sample 8237611 | NCBI WGS metagenome assembly JACZKY01 (sample SAMN16148055, study PRJNA663545) | marine sediment metagenome | biome: sediments and biomass from bioreactor inoculated with such sediments; feature: coastal sediments; material: methane- and iron-fed bioreactor; isolation source: Bothnian...
AAGCCGCCGGCACCCGAGGTCTTCATCCCGGCATTCGCGCGGGCGGCCCTGCAACCCCAACCAGCAATGCCGCCCGCGCTGGCGCCGCGACCATCATTGCACTAACAATCAAATTGGACCCGTCCGTGGGGGCCGATCACCCGCCTCCGGGCGTTCTGAAGTTCGTGGTCTGACCTTGATATAGTCGCGCGGCCACCAGAAGCACCTGCCCGTCATAGGTATACAGTCGCACGTCCATTTTGCGCGTCTGGGGGGTCTCGTCGATCTTGATCATGCGCTCGCTGGGGCGGACCAGCGTCTGAGCAATGTATCCGCCCTCCGCGATCTCCGCCCAGACGCCCTTCGTCAGCTTGTCGCCGCGATATACCGCCTTGCTGCCATGTCCTCCGGCCGGCTTGAAGAACAGGTCCTTGCGGGATTTCCAAAGTGCATCAGCGTTGTCGGGATTGACCAGGACGGTGCGTGGAATGGCTGCAAGCCCGGCCCGAAGCCCCGGGTCGACACCCCATGCCTCAAGCGTCGCGGAATTCGAAAGAAGCGAAAGGTTGCGCTTGTCGGCAAGGAGTGCGTGGTTGTGCGGATTCGGCGTCACGACAACCGCGCCATCCCGGTAGGCTTCCCGCAACGCCTTGTGCTCGGGCTGATCAAAGGCGAAATCGGTGACCCGGTTGTAAACGAGATCGATTGTCTTTCCATCGACGCTGAGCTGACCGTCGTCGTAGCGAAGTTGACTGGCGTCTGCGATGACCGCGTCGATGCCTCGTGCCGCCAAAACTTGCCGCGCGAGCACGAACTCGGGGTAGAGATGCTGTTCCGATGGACTGTCATCGACGATAGCGACGCGCTGTGGCGCTCCTGTCCCCCGCTGCCGAATCCATTCGTTTTGGAACATGCGGAACGCCGCGTCCTCAAAGGATTGTGGCGTCGGGGGAATATCCATTTCGGCGCAACATGCGCGCTGTGCCCTCGCAAGAAGGGCATTGAGAAACGCCCCGCCGGCGTTGGTATTGACTTCGATCAACCGGGGTCCGTCTTCGCCAAGATGAAAGTCGTAGCCCATCAATGCCCCGAGCGGGCCGTGATCCGGCCGCGCGATTTCGGGCGCCCAGGAGAGGACCGCGGCTTTGTATGGGGCGAGTTGGGCGGTGGTCTCCACAGCCATTGCGATCGCGCGCATCTCATCCACGGTGGTGGCCGAAAGAAACACCGGCACATGCGAGAACAGGTGGGCTTTGGGGCGGATGAACGTCTCAAAGAACGCTGGCTCACCTGCCTCGTACTCCAACGCCTCGCGCAGGGATGGAAGGTCAAGTGTAACGCAGAAGCAGTTCCTGTTGAGCCGGTCCGTGCGGTCTTGAAATCGATCCGATAAACTGGAGCCAGGATTGTTCACTGAGGGAAAACTCGAGCCCGCACCGGGTTTGAACGCGCTGCAAACGCAAGGTAATCCATGAACAATCCCACAAACATCGCTCCCGAAGGTTTCGCCATCACGCTGATTCGAATATGCCGCTTCTGTCCGGCAGCCTCAACCGTCACCGGGTGGACCTCGTGAAACTGAACTGCCGGTCGCACAGGCAGCTCCGGCCCGCAGCGAATTTCCGTCCTGAGGGCGCTATCAGCGCTCAGCGGGGTTGCGACACATTCTCCTGGTAGGTTCGCTCGCGCTCTGGCCAAGTGCTCCTGATATAGGCAAGGACAGCCCGGATCTCGGCGTCGCTCAGGACATCGGCAAACCCCGGCATGTCGCTCTCGTAGCCGCCCCCGACGATGGCGGCCGTACCTTCCTTGACGATGCGGAACAGGATGTCGTCGGGATGGTGCCACGTGTGGCCGTCGGCATCGTGCGGTGGCGCCGGGAGACGCCCGGATGGAAGCGGCGTCTTCCAGTCCGGCTGCCCCTCGAGCTGCGCACCGTGGCAGGACGCACATTGTCCCGCATAGACGTGCCGGCCCTCTTCGATGACTTCTGCAGGTGTCGCGGCGGTGGACGCGGTACGGACCTGATCCCATCCGACGAGGATCGCTAGGATCAGGCCGCCGAGGAGCAATCCGAGCCACAAGATGTTACGGAGTTCTTTTCGCATGAGTTGCATGATTGGTGACGCAGAATTTCTATTGGCTACATGCCGAGGATGAGTTTAGCCAGACGCGCGACGCTGGGGGCAATGGACATTCCCGTGACCAGCGCCTATCCTTCCGGCATGTTCTCGCGTTTCGTCACCATGCTTGCCGTACTCGCGATCGCCGTCATGACGACGGCGACGTCTGCGCATGCGGCGCGCCTGAGCGCAGAGCCGGATCACTCGGTGCATGTCGGCGAGATGATGCAGGGTGCGGGCGGCAGCGAACCCTGTGATGGCGACTACCACTGTGGCTCCGGTGATGCCGAAGCCTGTGAGGTGCTTTGCGCTGGCCTTTCGGTTTTCCTGGCCCCGCCGAGCGACAGCTCGGGCAGCGATTACGCGCCTGCCAACCATGACCAGTCCTCCGGTGCAATCGTCGCCAGCCGGGCACCTGGGTTGAACGAACGACCTCCCAAGCTCCGTCTCCTCTGATCACGTCCGGGTCGAGGCCCGCGGCGTACCATCAGTTTTGATGAACGGGACAGGCTGTCCCGAGGAGACGACCATGAATACCCTGTTACGACGCGGCTTTATTGCCGCTGGCGCAGCCGTGCTGGCCTATGCACAGCTACCCCGCATCATGGCAGCGCAGGGCGCTGTCGAATTTGAACCCATGACGAGATCTGCGCGCAGCCAGTCGAGGCGAACCCGCAGAACGAAGGAGTGAAGATCATGGCCCAGCAAGCGAAAACGCGCGTCGCCGTCAACGGCTACGGAGTGATTGGCAGACGGGTCGCCGATGCAATTGCTCTACAGGACGATATGGAGCTGGCCGGCATCGCCGACGTTGCAACCGACTGGCGCATTCGAGTGGCGGGGGGCAAGGGCTACGCCATTTTCGCCGCGACGGAAGAACGGCTTGATCCGATGCGCAAGGCGGGGATCGACCTCGCGGGCGTCCTTGGCGATCTGCTGGAAACCGCCGACGTGGTCGTCGACTGCACGCCGAAAAACGTGGCCGCGAGGAATGTCGAAGTCTACCGGCAGCAGAACATCAAGTTCATCCTCCAGGGCGGCGAGAAGCACGAGGTCACCGGCCATTCCTTCGTCGCTGACGCGAACTACGAGAGCGCGATCGGCCGCGACTGCACCCGCGTCGTCTCGTGCAACACGACGTCGACGGTCCGCACACTGACTGCGCTCAAGCGCGCCGGGCTGCTCCGGAAGGCTCGCGGGACTTTGCTGCGGCGCGCCACCGATCCGTGGGAGAGCCATCTCGGCGGCATCATGAACACACTGGTGCCCGAACCCGAAATTCCTAGCCATCAGGGACCGGACGCTCAGAGCGTCGACCCTGAGCTCGACGTCCTGACGATGGCGGTGAAGGTGCCGCAAACGCTGGCGCATCTGCACTACTGGACTGTGCATCTGACCCGCGCCGCGAGTAAAGACGAGGTACTCAGCGCGTTCCGCGCCTCGTCGCGGATCGCACTCGTCGAGATTGGCGACGGCCTCGCAGCGATCAACGCCGTCAAGGAGATGATGGCCGACCTCGGGCGCCCCCACGACAACCTTTACGAGGTGGCGCTCTGGGCCGACATGCTGAAGGTCGAGGGCGACGAGCTCTTCTACGCCTACATGGTCGACAACCAGGCGATCGTGATTCCGGACACGGTCGACGCCATCCGCGCTCTGACCGGCCGGGAACGCGATGCAGTCCGCTCGATGGCCGCGACAGACCGCTCACTCGGCATCGGCGCGATCGCCGATGCACTGGGGCGAGGCTGATCGATGTTCGCACTAGACCCATTCCTGTGGCAGGCGTGCATCGCGTATTTCACGATGAGATGGTTTCTAGCGGAAAGCACCTGTTTGATGGCCTCGGATCGCTCGGCGCAATACAGCCCGGTTGCTCGCCGCCTATCCCAAGTACAGCATCACACCGATACGCAAGAGCAACGCTATCTCGCGGCTCTGCCGCACAAGTAACGATAGGGACAACTGATGAGTTCTCCACACTCCCACCATCATGGCCATCAGAACCATCAGGCGGATGCGAGCGTGCATCATGATGGAGAAGGCCCACGCGGTGACTCGCAAATTCTAGCCGCCGCCGGCTCCAGCCATTCCGAGCATGCCGGCCACGCCGGACATGATCATGGTGAGATGGTCGCCGACTACCGGCGCCGCTTCTGGCTGGTTCTGTTACTGACGCCGCCGATCTTGTTGCTTTCGCCGATGATCCAGCATTGGCTTGGCATCGCAGAGACTCTGGCGTTCCCCGGCGACCGCTACGTCATCTTCGTGCTCTCAACAATTGCGTACCTTTATGGCGGATGGCCGTTTCTGACGGGCTTTACCTCCGAGCTGCGCAAAAGGCAGCCCGGCATGATGACCCTGATCGCGCTGGCGATCTCGGCCGCCTATTTCTTCTCGGTCGCCGTAACGTTCGGCTTTCCGGGCGAAGAACTTTACTGGGAACTGGTGACCCTCATCGCGATCATGCTGCTCGGTCACTGGATCGAGATGCGTTCGATCATGGGAGCATCGCGCGCGCTTGAGGAACTCGTGCGGCTCCTTCCGGATTCGGCCACCCGGATAAGGCCCGACGGATCCGCGGAGGAGGTGCCAATCTCAACCCTCCAGCCCGGTGACAAGGTCATCGTACGGCCCGGTGCAAAGGTTCCGGTGGACGGCGAGATCATCGAGGGCTCGTCCGGTTTCAACGAGGCCATGCTCACCGGCGAATCGCGGCCAGTAACCAAGGGGGTCGGCGCCGCCGCCATCGGCGGCGCCATAAACGGGGCCAGCGCCGTGACCATAAAGGTAACGGCGACAGGCGACGCCACCTACCTGTCGCAGGTCATCGAACTCGTAAAGAAGGCGCAGGCGACGCGATCGCGGACTCAGGACGTCGCCAACCGTGCGGCCGCCTGGCTGACCTACATAGCACTCATCGTGGGCTTCGGCACGCTGTTCGTCTGGTGGCTTTTCCTCGACGCGCCCCTCGAGTTTGCCATCGAGCGCATGGTGACGGTCATGGTCGTTGCCTGCCCCCACGCCCTCGGTCTCGCTGTCCCGCTGGTCGTCGCGGTCAGCACGTCGCTGTCGGCCGGCAACGGGCTGCTGATCCGCGACCGCGCAGCCTTTGAGCGGGCGCGCAACCTCAACGCGGTCGTGTTCGACAAGACCGGCACATTAACCGAGGGTCGTTTCGGTATCAGCGATATCGTATTGCTTGCCGAGGGTGACGAAAACGAGGAACTCAGCTTCGCTGCGGCCGCCGAGAGCCAGTCCGAGCATCCCATCGCCCACGGCATCGTGGCCGAGGCGAAGGAACGAAGCCTGGTCATTCCCAGTGCAACTGACGTTAGCAACATCACCGGCGAAGGCATCGTGGCCAAGGTGGACGGCCAGGATGTGCGTATCGTCAGCCCTGGCCACCTGGCACGACAGGGCAATGCTATCGCCCATAACAGCCTCAAGCGACTGGAAGGACAGGGCAAGACAGTCGTCGTTCTCGTCCGCGACGGCGAGCCGCGGGCACTCTTTGCGCTGGCTGATATCGTTCGTCCGGAATCGAAGGAGGCCATTGCAGAACTCAAGTCCCTCGGGATCAGCTCGATGATGCTCACCGGTGACGCCGAGGGCGTTGCAAAAACGGTCTCGGATGAACTCGGAATCACCGAATACTTCGCCGAAGTGCTGCCTGATCAGAAATCGCAAAAGATCGAGGAACTCCAAGCACGAGGGCTCTCCGTGGCCATGGTCGGCGACGGGGTGAATGACGCGCCTGCGCTCGTGATGGCCGATCTCGGGATCGCCATCGGCGCGGGCACCGATGTTGCCGTCGAATCGGCCGACGTGGTTCTCGTGCGCAGCGACCCGAGCGACGTCGGCGCGATCCTTGGTCTCTCGCGCGCCACTTACCGCAAGATGGTCCAGAACCTCGTCTGGGCGACCGGGTATAATGCGATCGCCATCCCGATGGCAGCCGGCATTACCTTCGGGACCGGCTTCATGATGACCCCTGCTGTTGCGGCTGTCTTCATGTCGGCCAGCACCATCATCGTGGCCATCAACGCCCAGTTCCTGCGCTCCTACAGGAGGCACAAATGACGACCAGAAGCGAATCCTTGGAAGCTCGTGCCATGCGACTGATCCTTCCCTTGCCGGGTAACGAAACGTTCGCGCGCCGTCTCGCTGACGAAGGAGGATGGGAATTGGGTGCGCTGGAAACGCGGCGTTTTCCTGATGGCGAGACTTACGTCCGCCTTCTCTCGGAGGTGAAAAATAAGGTAGTCGACTTGGTTTGCACGCTAGCGCGTCCCGACGATGGTTTTCTACGGTTGATCTTCGCGGCGGATGCAGCCCGGGACTTGGGGGCCAGTCAGGTGAACCTGATCGCCCCCTACCTCTCCTACATGCGGCAGGATCGCCGCTTCCAACGGGGAGAGGCGGTCACCTCCAAGAGCTTCGCGCGGCTTGTCTCGGCCAGCTTCGACCGGTTGGTGACCGTAGATCCGCATCTCCATCGCTATGCGGCGTTGTCGCCTCTCTACACGATCCCGACAGATACACTGCATGCCGCGCCGCTGCTGGCGCACTGGATCGCCGCAGAAGTCGACAAGCCCCTGATCATAGGTCCTGACGAGGAAAGCGACCAATGGGTCTCGGCCATCGCGGCACGTATCGGTGCTCCGCACGCCGTGCTTCGCAAGGTGCGCCATGGCGACCGCAATGTTGAAGTTAAGCTGCCGGACCTTTCCGAGTGGCGCGGGCTCCAGCCGGTGCTCGCCGACGATATAGCATCGTCGGGGCATACGCTGATTGAGGCTGCCCGCCAGCTTCCGCTGCAGGGCTTCGTTCGGCCCGTGGTTGCCGTGGTGCATGGGATATTCGCCGACAATTCCTTTGAGCGCCTCGCTGCTCTTTGTGACCGCATCGTCTCGACCGACTCCGTGCCCCACGAAAGCAATGCCGTCCGGCTCGCCTCCCTGGTCGCCAAGGCAGTTGCCGCTGCGCCCGACGATGAGGGCGATCTCATCAGGCATCGGCGTCCGCCGGAACCAATAGACGAAGTGGAACAGGCGGGTTTGGACTCCTTTCCGGCGAGCGATCCGCCATCCTGGACCGGGGGCGTTATCTGACAACGAGAGCAATTTGGTGAAAGCGGTGACGACATGAACGAGTTCACAACGGCGACCTCAGAAGCATGGCGGCAGGGATATGGCCTGATCAGCCACAACGATGAGACGATTGAACGCGTAGCTTTGCTGGCGGCGTCCGGCCTGATCGAACAGGAGGCCCTCTATCGTATCCTTGCCGCAGCGGACCGGCTGACTTCCGCCGCAATGTGGACAGTTGTCCACATGACCTATGCCCAACGTGTCGACCTTTCGGGCGCGCCGCTGCCTGCCGAGGCGTTCAAGCCGACGCCCGAGGGCCACACCGGCGGCTCGCTCAACATGGTGCCCGCTTTCGTCGGCTATCTCGCGGCCAACGCGATCACCGCGAAAACCCGTTCATGGATGATGGGGCAAGGCCATTCTGTCGCTGCGATCGAAGCGATAAATGCGCTGACGGGGGACGTTTCTCCTGCACAGAGGGGCCGCTACGATAGCAGCGAGAGAGGACTTTCGCAGCTAGCGGCCGATTTCTATTCCTATGCCATCGACGCCGACGGCGCTGCCGCGGTCCCGCTCGGCAGCCATGCCGGGCCGAACACCGCTGGCGCCATCTCGGAGGGCGGCTATCTCGGCTTCGCCGAAGTCCAGTACGCCCATGCGCCGCTGCCGGGCGAAAGCCTCGTCGCCTTCCTGAGCGACGGGGCCTTCGAAGAGCAGCGCGGCTCGGACTGGACGCCCCGGTGGTGGCGCGCTGAAGATTCTGGCCTCCCAATTCCAGTCATGATCCTCAACGGCCGGCGCATCGAGGAACGTGCCCAAATCGCGCAGCAGGGCGGTGCGGACTGGCTCGTCGACCACCTGAAGCTGAACGGTTTCGATCCCTTCATCATCGATGGCCGTGATCCCGCAGCCTTCGCCTGTGCGATCATTGAGGCTGAAAGGCGACTTGAACGCTTCGCAGCCGATCCTGGCCGCACCTATCCGGCTCCCGTTCCCTATGTCATTGCCGAGTCGGTCAAAGGCTTCGGCTTTCCAGGCGCCGACACCAACGCGGCGCACAATCTACCGCTCGGCGGCAATCCCTCTCAGGACCAGCCGGCGAGAGACGCCTTCAACGAGGCGGCGCAAACGCTGTTCGTTCCCGCCGGGGAGATCGAGAGCGCCGTCGCTGAAATCGCCGTTTACGGCAAGCAGGGACGGGAGCCGGAAAGCCGGCATGCGCTCGCGCTGCGCAACCCGGCCGCACCTGACCTGCCCGAGCCGGACTGGACGGTCGCCGGCGATCCGCCCGATTGCGCGATGCATGCGCTCGACCGCTGGTTCGCCCGCGTCGTGGACGCCAACCCTGCGCTCCGCCCGCGTGTGGGCAATCCCGACGAGTTACGCTCCAACCACATGGGAGCCACGCTCGACCGGCTGCGCCATCGCGTGAATACCACTGAGCCCGGCGTTGCCGACGCGATCGACGGTGCAGTCATCACCGCGCTCAATGAGGAAGCGGTCGCGGGCGCGGCGCTGGCCAACAAGGGCGGGATCAATCTGATCGTCAGCTACGAAGCCTTCGCCATGAAGATGCTTGGTGGTGTGCGGCAGGAGATCGTCTTTTCCCGGCGGCAGCGGGAGGCCGGCCAGGAGCCGCGCTGGATTTCGGTTCCCCTGGTCGTCACTTCCCATACCTGGGAGAACGCGAAGAACGAACAGTCACATCAGGACCCGACCATTGGCGAGGCGCTGCTGGGCGAGATGTCCGACACCTCGCGGGTGCTTTTCCCGGTGGATGCGAACAGCGCCATGGCTGCGCTCCGATCCATCTACGAGGGTCGCGGTCAGGTGGGGTGCCTGATCGTCTCCAAGCGCGACATGCCGCACCGCTTCGATGCCGAGGCCGTCGAGCGTTTCGTAACCGACGGTGCCGCCCATGTGCAGGGCGAGACGGAAGGAGCCGAGCTCCAAATCGTGGCGATCGGCGCCTATCAGCTTGAGGAGGCCCTCAAGGCGGCCTATCGGCTCCGGAGCCATGGTCGCCATGTGCTAGTGACCGCGGTCTCCGAGCCGGGTCGCTTCCGCATGCCCCGTGATCCCATCGAGGCCGCTTTCACAGCGAGCGACGAGAACCTGGCTGCCCTGTTTCCGCCGGGCATTCCCCGCCTGATCGTTTCCCATACGCGACCGGAACCCATGCTCGGCCTGCTCCGGCGAGTGGACTCCGGCCCGCGGACGACGGCCGCCCGCGGCTACATCAGCCGGGGCGGCACACTGGACGTGCCAGGGATGCTGTTTGCCAATCGCTGCACCTGGGCGCATCTGATCGACGCTGCTGTTCCTCTCACTGGGTGGAGCAGGGATGACCTTCTTGCTCCCGATGAACGGGACGCCGTGGAAGGCCGCGGAAATCCCGCTGACATCGCTGCATTCAACATCTGAGGCAATCATGCTGACGCTAACCTCTCTCGGCGGCGCAAGCACCGTCACCGGCTCCAAACACCTCCTTACCAACGGCGACAAGCGCATCCTGATCGATTGCGGCCTTTTCCAGGGGCTCAAGAACCTGCGCGAGTTGAACTGGGCGCCGCTGCCAGTGCCGCCGTCCAGCATTGATGCCGTGGTGCTCACCCATGCCCACCTCGACCATTCGGGCTATCTCCCGCGACTGGTGCGCGATGGATTCAGGGGTCGGATCTACGCCACCGCGGCGACACGAGACGTGGCGGAGTTGATCCTCAAGGACAGCGGCTTTCTCAACGAAAAGGATGCCGAATACGCCAATCGGAAGGGCTTCTCCAAGCACAAGCCGGCTTTACCGCTTTACGGCGTGCGCGATGCGGAACGCGCCATGGCAATGTTCACCATTGTGCCGTTCCAAGACGCCTTTGAGCTTCCAGGCGGTGCGACCCTGACGTTCCGCTATGCGGGTCACATTTTGGGTGCGGCTAGCGCCGACATCGAATGGGGCGGTCGCCGCATTGCGTTTTCTGGTGACCTTGGGCGCTACGGCGATCCGATGCTTCCCGATCCGGCCCCGTTCCCGGAGGCTGACTACATCGTGGTGGAATCCACCTATGGGAACCGCACCCACGATCCCGCCGACACGACCGAGGTGCTGGGAGAGATAATCGAGCGCACCGTAAAACGTGGCGGCACGGTTGTTATCCCTGCCTTCGCTGTCGGCCGTGCGCAGTCTCTCCTTTTTCATCTGTGGAAGCTTCGAACGGCGGGCCGGCTATCAGGCGTGCCGATCTATCTCGACAGCCCAATGGCGATCAATGCCACGGACCTCCTTCATGCACACAGCGACGATCACCGCTTGACGCATGACGAATGCACGGCGATCTGCGAGATCGCCACCTATACCCGCGACGTCGAGGGCTCCAAGGCGATCACCGCCAGCGTCTGGCCTAAAGTCGTGATTTCCGCCAGCGGCATGGCGACAGGCGGTCGCGTGCTTCATCACCTCAAATCCTTCGCGAGCGATCCGAAAAGCACGATCCTGTTCTCCGGATTCCAGGCTGCCGGAACCCGGGGCCGCGCGATGGTTCAGGGTGCACAGGAGATCAAGATCCACGGTCAATGGATACCGGTCAGGGCAGAGGTCGCCAATCTGTCGGTGCTCTCGGCGCATGCGGACAGCAACGAATTGATGCGCTGGCTCCTGGAGTTTCGGCGCGAGCCATCGCGCGTCTTCATCGTTCACGGGGAGGACGAGGCATCTGAAGCCCTGCGGATCCGGATCGATCGCGAACTCGGCTGGAATGCCACCGTGTCTCGCCAGGATCAGGTGTTCGACCTATGACTACGCTCCTCTCTCCTCCCGGACCAGAGCAGGCGACGCTTCGTGTTCGGCGCCTGCGGTTGCACACTCAGCATCAGCCGGTTGTCGTCATGCGGACCGACTGTCACGTCTGCCGCGCAGAAGGGCTTTCGGCGCGCTCGCAGGTCGTCGTCTCGGGCGGAGGCCGGCAACTCCAGGCAACGCTTTTCCAGGTGGAGGGCGACGGGCAGCTGGCCCTCAATGAGGTCGGGCTTTCTGAAACTGCGTGGGAGATGTTGAATCTTGACGAAGGCGCAGAGGTGCGGGTGACGCATGCCCCCGCGCTCGAGTCGCTGGCCAGCGTCCGTGGACGCATCTACGGCAATCGGCTCGACGAGGCTGCCTTCATGGGGATTGTGGAGGACGTAGTCGCCGGCCGCTACACGGAAGTGCAACTGGCCGCATTCCTGACGGCGAGTGCGGCTCTGCCGCTCGACGAGAACGAGACAGCCTACCTTACCGGCGCAATGATCGGGGTCGGCGATCGCCTGCAATGGGATGCGCCGGTTGTCGTCGACAAACACTGTGTCGGCGGTCTGCCGGGGAACCGGACCACTCCGATCGTCGTGGCGATCGTCGCGGCCAACGGGCTGGTGATGCCGAAAACATCATCACGAGCCATCACCTCGCCTGCGGGCACCGCCGACACCATGGAGACCCTTGCCCCTGTCGACCTCGACATCGCAGCCATGAAGCGCGTGGTCGAAGCCGAAGGCGGATGCATCGTCTGGGGCGGAGCCGTCCACCTCAGCCCGGCTGACGACATCTTTGTGCGCGTGGAACGCGAACTGGACGTCGACACGGAAGGTCAACTTATCGCGTCCGTCCTTTCGAAGAAAATCGCGGCGGGATCGACCCACGTCGTCATAGATATCCCGGTTGGTCCGACCGCCAAAGTGCGCAGCGATGATGCGGCATCTCACCTTTCCATGCGGATTGCGGCGGTAGCGGCTCGCTTCGGCCTGACCGCCCAATGCCTACTGACCGATGGGACGCAGCCGGTTGGGAGAGGCATTGGTCCTGCGCTCGAAGCGTTCGACGTGCTGGCCGTCCTGCAAGGTGCGCCCGGCGCTCCGGACGATCTCCGCATGCGTGCCGCCATATTGGCAGGAGCTGCACTGGAGATCGGCGGGAAAGCTGAGACTGGAAAAGGCTTGGCGCTCGCACTCGAAACCTTGGCTGACGGACGCGCCTGGAAGAAGTTCGAGGCGATCTGCGAGGCTCAGGGTGGGATGCGCATTCCACCCAAGGCGATCCATGTCCATCCGCTGGAGGCGCCACACGCTGGACGGGTTGTTCAGATCAACAACCGCAAGCTTTCCCAACTTGCCAAGCTTGCAGGCGCACCGGAAGGAAAGGCAGCCGGCATCCACATGAAGGTCGGCCTGGGTGATCAGGTGGACAGTGGACAGCCGCTTCTCCACCTCCACGCGGAGACACCTGGCGAACTGGCATACGCTCTCGAATACGCAGGGCAGGCAGGCGACATGATTGAGGTCGAGGGGTGACATGTCTCCTTCCAAACGCATCGAGACACAGAGCGCCGTAGCCTCTCCAGGAAAGCGGCCCTTCCTTGCGCTGCCTCAAGGTTGGTGGCGAGAGGCGTTGATAATATCTGTCCAGACATCACCAAGAGGAACTCGCCATGCACGAGATGATGTCAGGCGGCATGATGTGGGGCATGACCCTTTGGAGCCTTTTGCTTCTGGGGCTTGCACTCCTCGTAGTTGCCGCATTGATCAAGTACGTATTCTTCCGCTGAGGTCGTCGGCGGCTTTCGTGAGGACTAATGATGCAAAATGACCATGCGATCAGCCGCCGTGCCTTTCTGGCAGGCGTCGGCTCACTCCCTTTTCTGCTCTCAACGCCGGTGACGGGATATGCGGCAAGCCTGCCACTCGTGACCGTTACCAAGGACCCGAGCTGCGGCTGCTGCACCGGGTGGGCCGAGCATATCGAGGCCGCGGGGTTTCCTGTGCGGATCGTTGAATCTCAGAACATTGACGGCCTCAAACAGCGGCTCGGCGTACCACCAGCGCTCTACTCCTGCCACACGGCCGAAGTGGACGGCTATGTCGTTGAAGGCCACGTTCCAGCCGCGGCAATCCAGCGGCTCCTGACCGAGCGCCCGGCGGCCACGGGCCTCGCTGTTCCCGGCATGCCGGCCGGCTCGCCTGGCATGGACTTCCCCGGCGTGACCGCCGAGCCCTACGAGGTATTTCTGTTTGCCCCCGCCGACCAGAAGGTTTTCGGGCGTTTCCGCGGCGGGCAGGAGGTCTGAGAAGAACGCTGCTCATGAGCTATCGGACTGCCACCAGTACCATGCAGAACGGGCCCTACGGGGAGGAACCTGCTCCCGTTAGCAGCCTCGGCTGCCTGAGCTCGGATGCCGCTGGCGAGCGCACTGATGTCTTCCGGTGCCGGGCAATCGTCCGGTGCGTGAAGGAAGCCACGCCATGAGCAGGAGCTCGACTGCGGCGTTCTGGTCGAAAAAGGACTGGCCGCGCCAGTTCCTGACCGGACTGCTGCTGCTCGTCTTCAGCGCTTTCGCTGTACTTGGAATGGCACATACCAGTTCAAGCACGCACGCCTCGCAGCAGAATCAGGCCGTTGCCAGTGCGCAGCATGACGTCTCTTCGCATCATTCCGACAACCGCGGCGAGGCGGCGGACGAACGGTGCTGTCACCCTCAAGCCGCGCCGGATCTGGATTGCGGCCAGGTCTGCACCATGGCTGCCGTGCTTCCCGAGGCGTTGTCGGTGGTGCTGACCTCCGACGGTGAGCCGTCCCTTCGGTTACAGCAAAGTGACCTGGGCCGAAATCCATCAGGCATCCTGAGACCACCGCGTCTGACGTCGACTGCATAGCGAAGCACGGCCGGGAGTCGTTCCCGGCTGCTCCAGCAACCGACAATCAGACAAAGCCGCAAAGCGCGCGTCCGAAAATGTGATGCGGCTCTCCGGCGCCAAAGGATGAACGATGATGTACCGAACTGTAATTGCCCTTTCCGCCACTCTCCTGATGGGGGTCTCCGGCGCTGCTCTGGCCCAGCAGGCAGAGCATGACGCCCATCACCAGGAGACGCCGCAGGCGCAGGAGGAACGGGCTCCTGCTCCCATGTCCCCTCCGGGGCAGATGCCTTCGATGCAGGGCATGCCGCAGGAGTGCCGGGCGATGATGGAGGCCATGCCCCAGGCGTGCATGAGCGCCATGCAGCAGATGATGCAGGGCGGCATGATGCAAGGCGGCATGATGCACGGTGGGATGGCGGCGCCAGAGAGCGGAGAAGCGGCTTCGACCGGTGGTGAGCCCGCCGACTTCACGAGAGCCTATGTCGATGCGATGGACGAAATGCATGGGCCGATGATGGAAGGCGTCATGGCTGAGGACCCGGACATTGCCTTCGTCCGCGGCATGATCCCACACCATCAGGGCGCGATCGACATGGCGAAGATCGTGCAGCAATACGGAGATAACCCGGAAACGAAGGAATGGGCGACCCGAATCATCGAGGCGCAGGAGGGCGAAATCGCCGAAATGCAGGCGTGGCTGGAGAGGAATGCAGGACAGGAGCCCGTGGATTTCGGCCAGACAGGCGGAACCGTTTATTCCGCCAACGAAGGCGGCAATTCCATCAGCGCCATCGACCTCGGCACGGGTTCGGTCGATACGGTCGAGATCGCGGTCTCGCCGCACAATGTCGATCTGACGCCGGACGGAAATCTGCTGCTCGCGGTCGGGAGCCCCGCCTCCGACCACGCGCACGGTTCGGCCGACGATGGGCATGCCGAGGCCGAAGCGGGCGGAGGGATTCTGGTGGTGCTCGACCCACAGCGACTACCGCAACCTGTCGCCAATGTGGAAGTCGGGTCGCATCCTGCGCATGTCGTCGCTGATCGCACCGGGCGTGCCTATGTTTCGCTGTCCGGCGGGAACGAGATCGTAGTCGTTGATCTCGCATCGGCTCAGGTCATCGAGCGTATCGCGACCGGAGCCTATCCGCACGGGCTGCGCCTCAGCCCGGATGAGAGCGAGCTCTATGTGGCCAATGTCGAGGACGGCTCGGTTTCCGTCATCGACACGCAGGAATTAAGGGAGGTTGCGCGTATTCCGGTGGGCGCCGCGCCTGTCCAGGTCGGGTTCACGCCCGCGGGCGATCAGGTCTACGTCTCTCTTCGAGACGAGAACCGGGTGGCTGTCATCGACACCGCATCCCGCGAGGTGACGAACAGGATCGACGTCGGGCCGAACCCGATCCAGATGTTCGCCACCCCCGATGGCGCCTACGTCTATGTGGCCAACCAGGGCACCGAGGCGGAGCCGAACGACACGGTTTCCGTCATCGAGACCGCAACTGGACTGGTGGTCAAGACGATCACCACAGGAGGCGGCGCACACGGCGTCTCGGCATCGGCGGACGGGGCATTCGTGTTCGTGACCAACATTGCCGACGATACCGTGTCCATCATCGACGTGGCGAGCCAGGACGTCGTCAAGACCGTCCCGGTCGGCGACCGCCCGAACGGCATCGTCTACCGCGGATCGAACGAGTAGGCAGTTCGGCGCCGGAGCGGGACAGCTCCGGCGCCAGACCTGGAGCATGTATTTCAACGAAAATCGAAGAGGCAAAAGAGACAATGAGACTGATAGTGTTCGGACCACCGGGAGCGGGGAAGGGAACGCAGGCGCAGCGCCTGGCCGAGCGCCACTCGATCCCTCCGCTTTCTACAGGAGATATGCTGCGCGCTGCTGTGACTGAAGGCACCGAAACCGGGCGGCGGGTCAAGGCAATCATGGATCGCGGCGAACTCGTACCCGACGATGTGGTCAACCAGATGATATCCGACCGGATCGATCAAGAGGATTGCCGCAACGGCTTCATTCTCGACGGCTTTCCCCGGACAGTCGCGCAGGCGGAGTCTCTGACGGCCATGCTGGAGCAAAGGGGTGTCAGGCTTGACGCAGTGATTGAACTGCAGGTCGATCAGACCTCGCTCATCGAGCGAATGGAAAAGCGCGTCGCCGATACGCTGGCCGCTGGCGGCACCGCTCGCAGCGACGATAATCGGGATACCTTTGTCAGACGTCTCGACGCCTACCGGAACAAAACGGAGCCGCTGCTGGACTACTATCGCCGAAGGAGAGAGCTCATTACGGTTAATGGAATGCAGGGCATCGACGACGTGGCGCGCGAGATTGAGGAGGTACTGACCCAGCCATCCTCGGGATCACGACGCTGATCCTGGCGACAAGGAACGGGGATCCGGATGAAGGAGAGAAGCCGGAGGAGCGCGCCGGCAGTCCATCGGAATGGCGGATGCGGTCGATCACGGAAGCGGACCTGCCTGAAAGCAGTGCGTCGTCCTTGTTCATTCGGTGAGGAACCACCCGGCCGGCGCTCCCGGAGATCGAATTGGCATGCTGCCTGCCGCCCCCATTTGTTGCGGATTACAGACCGCAGGCGCACAGGCTTTTGCTAGCTTGTCTCAAGAGAGCAGGCCCGAGCCTGCTCTCTCATCACTGCGTAGTCGCTCAACATTTCCGCAAAGATCGAGCCCTCCGGCAGCAGCGCCAGTTCCTCGGCGGCCCGCGCCTGGAATTTCCTGCCATACTCGACCACGGGCGGGCATGTCGCCAGGCTCCCGTTCTCAGAACGAACCGTCGCGCAGCCGCTCAGCAAGCTCGTGGTGATCGCGAGGACGGCGAGCCGCCGCTTCCAGCATCCGACGTTGGACGTCATTGGCCTTCTCCGTAGTTTCAAGGCGTTCGGCGAGGCGTCCCGCTCGCTCCCCGGAGCGCCGAAGCGAAAACAGGAACAGGAGCACTGCGAGCGCGATGGCGCCGTAGCGCAGCGCCGCCCGGATCCAAGGGCTGGCGGCTATTGCGCTGAGCAAGGTGGCAATCATCGCCGCCCCCGGCGCCAGTCATCGATTCGGGCGTAGATCGTGACCGCGATCCCGCCGAGCGCGACGGCGATGAACACCCAGCGGAGCGTGTCGAGATACGGCACGAGCGGCAGGATGGCGGTCTGGGTCTCGGCAAGGACGCTCTGCGCCACCTCGACGCCGGCTGCGCCCAGCGTCGCGACGCCCGCTGCGCCGCCGGCTCTCATGGTCCGGCTCTTAGCCAGAACCTCTCGCGCTGGCGGCGTTTCTTCGGCGAAGGCTGTCGCCCGGACCGGGAACCGCTCGCCCCACTGCCGTGCGGGGCCGAGACCGACATGGATGAACCCCGAGCGCGGATAGAAACCGAAGCCGAGGAACCCGACCTCGCGCGCCGCCGCCTCGAACGCCGCCGGGTCGTGGTTCGCCATGGCGATGTCGAAGGCGGCGCCGTCGAGGTGCTTGGAGCGGGTCGCGCCGCCCACGGCGCGATTGTGCTCGGGGCTGCGATAGGCGGAGCGGACGATCAGCGGCTTGCCCAGCCGGTCACGCAACGCTTGCAGCTTGTCGAGCGCAGCTTCGTTGACCAGCAGATTGCCGGTGCCCCGGCAGGCTATCTCGGCGGGTGAGAAATTCTTCCAGCGCCAGGTGCTCTCGGGCACGTCGCGCCAGTGTTTGTAGGTCATGATCGACATCGCAGGTCTCCAGGCATAAAAAGCCCGCTCCTCAGCGAGGGCAGGCGATGGTCTGATGGGACGGGTGGATGGGTTAAGGCGTCGGTCCGAAGTGCTTCAGCTTGATGGCGAAGCCGGCCATCAGCGCGATCAGGATGCCGGTGGTGAGGATGCGGACGGCGGTCTGCATGGCGGTGCGGCGCACCAGCCGGATGCAATCCACCAGGGAGCGCAGATCGCGGATGTCGAGCGCGGCTTCGTCGCCGTCGAGGCCGACATCGGCGAGCGCGCGCTTGGCGCCTTCCTCGGCGGCGCGTGTCAGGATCGCCTCGAACTCGGCGTCGGGCATGCGCACGAAGCCATCGGATCGTGGTGGTGTCATCGGATCCTCCTTCCGCCGGTCAGCCGACCTTGCAGCCCCAGAAGGACGTGTGGTCGGCGGCGAAGTAGCCGTCGGCCGCGCGGAAGGTGGCCTGCAGTTCGACAGTGTCGCCCGGGGCAAGGACTGCCATCGTCTGCAGCCAGAGCGCCGTCGCCTCGGAGACATGCGCCCCGGAAATCTCGCCCCTCGAGCCCGCGATCTCGGTCGTACCGTTCAGCACGAGCCGCCCACGCATCCGCGCATTGGTGCTGGAATTGACCTTGTAGAGCAGTGTCGCGCCGAAGAGGTAGGTGCCGGCGACCGGCGCCACGAAACGGTTGTTGGCGGCGTCGAAGGCGCCTTGGTCGTTGTAGTCGGTGTTGTTGATCGCGATCTTCGTCCAGCTGTCGACAGCGACATAGTTGTCGTAGTTCGTATAGCCCTTGAAGCGCGGCAGGCGCGGCTGGTCGACGATGCCGCTGGCATTGTCGACGATGAACCCGTCAAAGAAGCTGCTGCCGTCCGCCGACACGGCAAGCCGAAACGTGTCCGAGCCGAAGAGCCCAAGCAGCGCTTTCGTGACATAGGCGGTCTGGAGGGTGAGCCCGAGGTCGTCGCCGGCCGATTCCTTGTTCATCGTGTAGAAGAGATCGCCGGTTCCGCCTTCGCCGACAGTTCTGGCTGTCCAGAGCGCAGCGTTGAGCTTGGCAGAGAACGGATTAGCCGCGTCCGCCGTCGTGCCGACCCCGAGGAGCGCCATGTTCTGCAGCGTCGCCGGTGTGGTCCCGATCCAGCCTACGCCGTCGTAGACCAGCAGCAGGCCCTCATCCTCGACCCACGCGCGCCAACCGGCTCGAGGCGGCAGACGCAGCCAGGCGCCGTCGGTCCAGAGTGCGACGTTCGAGTCCCATCCGGACCAGTCGCTAGTTGCGCCGGCGCCGACGATGTACCGATCGCCGTCCGCAGGGATGGCAGGCGGCGTGGTCAGATCCCGGTCAATGACGGAGAGTTGCACCAAACCGTCGAGGAGCCGCAGCGCCTCGTTGTGGGCGACATGCTTCTGGGCCTGTGCCGCCAAGATGTAGGGCAGTAGCAGATGGGTCGTGGCGTCAGACATGAGAGTCCTTCAGAACGATAGCGTGACAGTCTTCGGCGCTCCCCGCCCGACAAGGGAAGAAAGCTGAAAGATGCGGACGGTCAGTGTGTCGCCGGGGCCGAGCAATGCGCCCCAGTCGGCGGTCTGGTCGGCGGCTGCATAGAGCGCGCTGGTGGTGGTCGCGTTAAGCACCCGCTTCACAGCGGCACCGTCGAGGATTTCGACTTCGTAGGCTTCGAGTTCCTCGCCCAGCGGCACTTCGATCGCGCCCCAGCTATCGGCCGCGAGTGCCCGGGACCGGCG
>JACZKY010057296.1_pt1 | contig 19304 bp, 23 predicted proteins | sample 8237611 | NCBI WGS metagenome assembly JACZKY01 (sample SAMN16148055, study PRJNA663545) | marine sediment metagenome | biome: sediments and biomass from bioreactor inoculated with such sediments; feature: coastal sediments; material: methane- and iron-fed bioreactor; isolation source: Bothnian...
ATACAACATCATCAAAGAGGCTTTTGCAAGTGATGAACTTGACTCTGTACCTTACGATTTTGAAGACGGTTACGACTTCACAATTAAGAAGACAGAACAAGGTTCAGGTGAGAAGAAATTTCCTACCTATACCATGTCGCGTTTCAAAGACGATCCTCGTTCACTCGACGAAAGCGAACTTGCAGTTCTTGAAGAAGGCATGATTGAACTTGCTACACTTCTTCCACGCAATCCAGGCTTCGACAAAGTCAAGGCACTGTTGGATGCTGATTTGAATGGTGAAGATTTCAGCGAAAGTGACAGCGAAAGTGCCCCAGCTCCTGCTGCAACTAAAGTTTCTAGCAAGCCTACAAAGCCTGCTAAGGACGATGCTGAAACTCCTGCCAAACCTAAGAAGCCAGCGAAGAGTGAAGAAGCAGAAGATGGCGAAGACGGTGGTCCAATGACCGACGTTGACGCAATGCTCGCTGCTATCAAAGCTCGCCGCAAGCAATCTTAATCTTAACCGAATAGGAACCAGAGGGACAAGCTCCCTCTGCTCCTTGGAGAATAATAATGGCAAAAGCTAAACTCGAATTTCTTCAAGAGTTCGGTAAAGAACTCGACAAGATGGATGGTATTGGAACATCCTCAAAACCTCCTCGCTATTGGTACACAACAAGCAATCATGCATTGAATCGTGTCATTTCGGGCAGTTTCTTCAAAGGCGTCCCACAAGGACGCGTCACAAACTTTGCCGGTCCGTCAGGTGGTGGTAAAAGCTTTCTAGCTGCAAACGTTGTACGTGCAGCTCAAGAAGCGGGAGCCGCTATTTTGATCGTTGATTCAGAAAATGCTCTTGATGATGAATTTATGGGCAAAATCGGTGTCAACGTTGGTCGTGAAAATCAATACTATTATGCCGGTGTAACTACAATCAATGATGTTACACGTGTGGTGTCACGCTTCCTAAATGGATACCAAGATTCTGTTGGTGATGATCTGGAAGGACAGCAAGCTTTGATTTTGATTGACTCTCTTGATATGTTGATCACAGAAACCGAAGAGGAACATTATGCAAAAGGTGTTCAAAAGGGCGATCAAGGACAACGCAACAAACAATTAAAACAGATGCTTCGCACGTTTGTTCAAGCAATCAAGAATCTCAACGTTACAATCATCTGCACATCACAAGTCTACAAAAATCAAGACGTGATGAATGGTGAAGGTGTGTGGATCGTTAGTGACGCTGTCAAATATGCAGCATCGCAGATCGTTCTTCTAACCAAACTCAAATTGCGTGATAAGAAGCTGGCAGCTGAGCGGAACGTAACAGGTATTCAGATGAAGTGCGAAGGATACAAAACGCGTTTCACGAAACCTTTCCAGAAGGTTACGGTTGAGGTTCCATATGAAAGTGGTATGGATCCCTACTCTGGTTTGTTAGAAGCTGCAGAGGAGCTCGGCGTAATTGTGAAGACTGGTAAACAGTTTATCATTGCTGGTAAGGAAGAAAAATGGTTCGGTACAAACATCAACGACTATGCTGAACAGATTCTTCTTATGTGTGAAGCAAAGGCGAATGTGTTCCTAAAGGGTAGCGTATCCGAAACAGACGAAGATACAGCAACGGAAACACCGGAAGCAACAGCATCGCGACGTCTCAATAAAGCAAAAAAGAAAAAGTAGTATGAGTGTTAATAAGGATCTGCTTGACAAGCTGGACAGTTTTATCTCTCTATTTGAAGAGCGAGACAGCTTATACAAAAAATCAACAGAGACGATTATACTGGCTGTGGAAAATACAGCTCTGGCTGCTTTATACGAACTATTTGATGTACCAAAGGATGATGTCGCATGGATGGAGGTCCAACTCTTTGAGGACCTCCTCCTTTTGATTTGTTCAATTACATATGATGGAAAAACTGAAGCCTCTTCCATCATTCAACAATTAGCACCGGTACCAGCAGAAATAACTCATCAGCCCCACGCTCGGATTATCCGTATTGGTGTTCCTCTTCAGTTGATATTTTCTTCGAAAAAGAAGATAATCAAATACATGAATGAGCAAGTTGCAAAGCAGTTTCCGAAAGATGATGGAGCAATACCCGCAGATGAAAATTCAACAACTGAGAAAGCTATTGAATCAGAAAGCTCAACAATAGCACAAGATGGTTTCAATTCTGCAGAACTGTCCAGAGAACAGGTTGAGCAATTGTTGTTGATGAGACATACGCTAACAAGGACAAAACAGTGACATCAACTCGTACAACACGAAAATCTGATGCAGTTACACCTGCTGAAGTGCAGCAAATTACCGAAGACCTACAGCGGTATGACGCTGAACTTGAACAAGCAGAGGCTCGAATTACATTACGCGGGAAATCTCTGGCGGAGGCTCAGAAAGAGCAGACAGCCTGGCCGATCTACTATGCTCTTCGTAGAGCCGAGCTGTCGATTATGTCAAAGCGTATGGACGCTCGTGTATCTGCTATCCGCGGTCGTCTCCACCGTTGGTACAAGGAGAACGACGCGTTGAATTCATCTGAACGTCAGCTAGACAAGTATGTTGATTCACACGATGAGTTCCTTACAGCTGTTGAACTTCAATTATATGTGGATGAGGTGTATAAGAAATACAATGAGATTTTGGAATACGGCTTTGACAAACGAGGGTTTGCTCTTCGTGATTTCACTCAAGCAAGGATTCACGAAATCCATAACGAGATATTGTAATGCCTCCTAATCACGTAAAGATTCGCATCCTTGACGAAGTGTCAATGGTTATCGTTGGACTTCGTGGTGAACATACCGAGTATTTCCACGAAAAATACGGTGTATACGCTCCCAATTACTTTTTCAATCCCAAGTACAAGCTAGGACAATGGGACGGAAAGATCCGCTATTTTCACAAGAAAAACAACAAAACATTCCTATATTTGATCGACGATATTCTCCCTCGAGTTGTTGAATTGGGATACAAAGTCCAAGTTGAAGACTTGAGGATGAGCAACATATGTCATCCAGAACCTATCAAACCGGAAGTATTCAAGCATGTTATACACCTCGAAACTGGTGAACCGATCGAATTACGCGAAGACCAAGTTGATGGAATGAACAGTTTGCTTGAACATGGATATGGAATCTGTTTGGCGGGCACAGGTGGCGGTAAAACGTTGATGTGCGCCGCTCTCGTAAATGCTTATGATAAACATGGTGTGAAGTCTATTACAATCGTTCCAAGTGAAAACTTAATTGGACAGACGAAAGCTGAATATATCAACTGCAGTCTCGATACGGGTGAATATAGTGGTACTGAAAAGACACTAGACCACCAGCATATTGTTTCAACGTGGCAATGCTTGCAAAACAATCCAATGCTCGTCAACGAGTTTCAAATGATCATTGTTGATGAGTGTCTTGATGAAAACACATTGATAACAATGAGTAGTGGACAACAGAAAAAAATCAAGGATGTTGTGATAGGAGATAAAGTGTTGTCATATAATATTGAACGCAATCAATTTGAAACAGACAATGTTGCCCACCTCCACGTCAATCTTTTGGTATCGTCAACAGAGAAAATGTATAGGTTGGAATTCGATGATGGTAGAGAACTTGAAATAACGGGCAACCATAAAATTCTTACAACAAGCGGATATATTAGAGCAGATGAACTTACCAATCAGCACGAAGTTGTTGCCCTTTGACGGAGAGGCATAAAATACAGAGGAAGGTATTTACAGAAAACACTATGTTTCAGAAAGAAACCCAAATGCTGCAAAAATACAACGAAATGTTAGATTCAGCAGGCGTTTCGTTGAGAGTTGTTACCTGGAAACAGGGGTGTGTAAAGCTAAGTTCGGGTGTTGAAATAACAGGCGATGAGATAAGAAAATTTAGAATGCGATGTGCATCTAGTTTTCTTTCATCAGTGATGGATGAAACTTATGCTCTTGATAACCCCCGTCGACGTAACATTGTTATCAATCGCAATAAATGCAAAGTAGCAAAAGAGCAAAGTGAAGCTAGGTGGCAGATGATGACTTATAAAGAGAAAAACGAGAGACAAAATCATATGCGACAAATACAAAAGTTGGTAGATCATAAAAATAAACCTTATGTTGAACCCTGGAATAAAGGGAAAACCAAGAATACTGACGCTCGTCTTGCAACAATTTCTAATGACCGATCAGGTGAGGGAAATCCAATGTTCGGCACACGAATGTCAGATAAAGAGAAGTTACGAAAATCACTCCTAATTAAAGAGAGAATTAAAACAGGCGTTTGGACACCTTGTGTTCATAACAGCAGAACCCATTGGAATTGTATCTACAAAGGAACAAAATATCGTTCATCGTGGGAAGCTGTATACGCATCGCTCAATCCAAACGACCTATATGAGGATGTAAGAATTGAATATCAATATCAAGGCACCACGAAAATCTATATAGTTGATTTTGTAAATCACATTACCAAAATTCTAGTGGAAATAAAACCAGCTATCCACACAAAAGATGAAAAGTTCAAATGCAAACTTCAGGCAGCACACAAATGGTGTCGTGAACATGATTATGAATTCAAACTTCTAACACAACAATATTTTATTGATAATTTCAACCGAATAGATTTCACCAAATTGATAGTTCCCAACATACAACAGAAGATGGCGAGAATAAAATATGAAGCTCACAAAGCGAACTGAAATTCAAAAAGCGGCTACAACATATAATCTTCATGTTAAGAAAAATCATAACTATATTGCTAATGGTGTTGTTGTGTCCAACTGTCACGGGCTTCGTGGAAACGTCTTGACAAAGATTGTTACGGATCACGCATCGAAGATTCCATATCGTTTTGGTTTCACTGGAACGCTTCCAAAAGAGCCAGCTGAACTGATGGCTGTTCACACAGCTGTTGGACCTGTACGTCATGAAATGCCTGCTCACGAATTGATTGAAATGGGTGTACTTTCAACACTTCAAATCGATATTATTCAGCTGGAGGAGGATTTGAAGGCTGAACACAAAACATTTTGTGCACAGGATAACATCGGAAAACCACCCACATATATTCAATTCAAGGACAGTTATTTTCCCGACTACAATGCCGAGAAATCTTTCATCCACCACAATAAGGATCGTATTGAATGGTTATCTCGCTTCATTGAAGTAAAGCGAGATATGAAAAGAGGTAACGTTCTATGTCTCGTCGACAGCATTGCATTTGGTCGGAAATTGGCTGCTCAAATTGAAGGTGCTATTTTCGTCAATGGAAAAGATATCAAGAAACCAAAAGATCGACAGGTTGTTTATGATATGTTCAAGGACAACGATGATCTTGTTGTAATTGCAACTGTACACATTGCTGGTGTGGGAATCAATATTCGTCGAATCTTCAACCTAATGATGATCGACGTTGGGAAATCATTCATCAGGGTTATCCAAGCAATTGGAAGGGGTCTTAGAAAAGCAAATGATAAAGATCATCTGCTTGTCTCTGACATAGCGAGTGATCTAAAATACGGTAAACGCCACGTAAGACAACGGATCAACTTCTATACAGAAGCGAAATACCCCTATACAAAATACAAGGTAGATTACAGAGAACAGCTTAGAAGCGTTGAATAATACTGACACATTCGTGTATGCTTACAGAAACAAGGAGTAAAAACGTGGCCAACAAAACATTCTCAAATTCTGAACGATATATTATTGCTGCTGCTTTGGAGCAGTTTATGGATAACCAATATGAATTGCGTGACGAAGCTGACCATCGCGATGATCTATGGTCGTCAAGGGCACACGACGCGATTGCTGGAGAAACTGGTTTCATTCTCCGTAAGGTAAAAGATGATAATATTTGACAATAATTCTAAACCACTTATCCTCGACAGCATTCACGTTCCAACAGTGACGGATCATTTTTGGGTTCTCGACCTAACGATGATGGATTACACTCTGTCACCTCTAATTAGTCTTGAAGAAGTCGTGTGCCCCTCTCTCGAGGTGTATATCAATGGATTTCAGTTTACTCTTCCAGCGAATTGGAATATCCTTGTGTATGATCCAGAAACGTCCCAACTTGACGTTGTGGAACTGTCAGAGGCGTGTGGGAGAGAGTTTACAGCGCTGGTTTATGGTCCTCAAATGAACCAACACGCTCCTGGAATAATTGCAATTACAAACTATTTTGTCGATCATAAGAATGTAGGACCCTTGTTGAACAAACATCAAATGTTGTGTCACCCCATTGGTCCAAATGAATGGGTAAACGTTGCTCCTTCAGACACATACAATAAGTACTTACGTGATCGCGCAATTGGTGATCTGATCGGATAAACAGAGGATATAGCGATATGGCAGAAGATAAAAAAACAATCTCCGTCAAAGAATTTCGTATGTGGATTCAAGGCGTCGAAGAAATGCAGGCAGAGGAATGGGTGCCTGATGCTCGCCAGTGGAAACTGATTCGAGCTAAAATTGACTTGATTGATGATACACCACCAGCTCAACGAGCAGGCCCACCTATGTACGGTCCGCGAGGCAATAATATGCCTGATGAACTCGCCAACATTCCGGGTGCCAACCTTGTATTTCAACCAATGAATACAGCACCTCCTTCAGCTCCAGGAATGGGCGCAGCAATTCCACAACCAAGCAGTCTAAATGCTCCGCCAGCTCCTCCTCAAGCTCCTAGAATGGCACATACACCGAACGGACTTCCTGTTTCTATGGCATCAGGCAATCCAACCGTACCAGTCAAAACACCCGATGACACCAGCGGAAAACCATACAACAGCCAATTTGTATAAGACTGAACTGTCTGACCGAACTTTGTGGTTCGATGGAGACAGTTCATTCAACGCACAAAATCTTCTGCGACTACTCCAGAAGTACGATATTCGATATGTTGATCAGATCACTGACGATGTCAAAGAATTCAACAGACATGTTTCAAATAGCCAGGAGCTGATTACCAAACAAGAAGTTCGACCACCGTCCTTTGAGTGGTTACTGCCAGATGAATACAAGAACCTCGACGTGCTTGAATATGTACTTAACCAACTGCACTCACACATTAAACTTCTTACAAAAGACGAAGCAGATCTCCGCACACTAAGGGTACTAAAAGAATTGAAGTTGTATGAATCGCACGGGTTATTCGATGTTCTACGCACAATCATTTTTGTTATAAATACACTATCTGCGGCAAAGACCGTTTGGGGTGTTGGTCGTGGAAGTAGTGTGTCTTCATATGTGTTGTATGTTATAGGCGTGCACGACGTTGATAGCTTTGCATACGATTTACAAATTGAAGATTTTTTACACGATTAGGAGAACATATATCATGCCAAAGGCAGTACGAAGCGCAAAAGGTCAAACAGTCAACTTCGACTTGTTGAAAATCAAGCAGCAAATGGCTTCTGCACCAAAGACAACCACCGTTCAAGCACGTGAAGCGTTCATTGATCAGAAGTTTAAGCGTCGTCTCAAAAAAATGAAGCGTGTTGTAACAGAACAGGTTATCGGTATAACCGTTGAGAAGAAAAAAGCTCCACAAGTAGCAGAAGAACAAGAAGAAGAAAATACCGCAAAGGAGTAAGAACCATATGCATCTCAGACCTATATTAAAACATATCATTTTTCAATTTGTTGATGAAGTAGATTCTAAAGGACAGTTCGTCCAAACAACTAATTGGGGTTTTACAATTCCTGGTCACTTTGACAGCAGTGCAAAGTCACCACGATGGGCTACAATAACACATGCAGGTCCTGATTGTAAGGACGTCAAGGTTGGTCAGCAAGTGCTGATTGATGCTTTGAAATGGACGCCTGGTTTCAAATTTGAAGGTGCTCGCTTTTGGCGAACAGACGAAACACAAATTGTGGCCGTTCGAAACACACCAAAAAGCAAGATTCATCCTCTGCGTGATATTGTGATCTTCAAACGACATGACGAAAAGGTCAACGAAGGTAAGCATGGATTGCAGATCGTCGGTGAATCAGTTATTGAAACTCCTAAAGGCACAGTGACTTTGGTTGGTCCAAAATGTACAGAAAAACTCGACGGTACTGTGATCTACTATCATGAAGAGAACTTCTTCAGCAAGTTCGAACACCAGAAAGAAAATCTCTGGTATATTCGAGAACAGGACATTCTCGCATACCAGTCGAACGACTAAGGGGGTAAGTAATGTTTTTCATTTTCTTGTTGATTGCTTCAGCAATCGCGATTGCTGGATCAGCAGCTTTTTTCAGCGTTTACGGTCTTGCACACACATTCGGTGGTGTGTTTTGGTCCGTCGTCATTATGGGGGGCTCGCTTGAAGCGGGCAAGCTCATAGCGGCATCCTACCTGTATCGCTATTGGGATCGAACAAACTTTCTTTTGAAAACATATCTGTTCGCTGGTGTTCTCGCACTGATGGTTCTGACATCAGGAGGCATCTTTGGCTACCTGTCATCTGGATATCAAGCAGACGTTCTCCCACTCAAACAGCTTGAAACACAGATCAGTCTTCTTGAAGAAGAAAAAGGCCGTATGATCGAACGGAAGAAAGACATCGATAAACAAATTTCTCAGCTCCCAAACAACTATGTTACGGCACGTATTCGCTTGATGAAAGAATTTCAAGAAGAACAGAAAATTGTCACAACCCGTATCAAACAATTAGACAATGAAGTGCTTGAATTGAAAAGAACACAGATCAAAACCGAAGCACACATTGGTCCAATTACATACATTGCAAAAGCTTTTGATATGGATACGGATGACGCAACTAAGTGGTTAGTCTTTCTGATCATCTTTGCCTTTGACCCAATGGCTATTGCTCTAACTTTGGCTGTTAACATTGCACTTCGTCGTCGTGAGGAAGACAATGAACGTAAAAGGAAAGAGACGCCTGCCCCAGAACCAAAAGAAATCATCAAAGAGGTTGAAGTCATCAAAGAAGTAGAAGTTATCAGAGAGGTTAAAGTCCCTGTTGATGTAATTAGGGAAGTTGAGGTTATCAAAGAAGTCCCAAAAGAAGTAATCAAAGAAGTTGAGGTTATCAAAGAGGTTCCTGTTGAGAAGGAAAAGATTGTCTACGTTGACCGTCTCGTAGAGACGCCCATTGTGGCAATACCAGAACCAGTAGTTGAGCCAGTAATTGAGCCTGTTGAAGAAAAGCCAAAAGCATCTGTTGAACCAGCCCCAATTCGAAATTTGGAAGAGGAACTCAAGCGTCAAATTCGCAATTATCCAACACTTTGGACAGAAGGAACAAGCGCTGAGGAAAAGATAGAAAAACTCTTGACCCACTTCAAGTACCTCAAAGAGAAAAAGGCTTCAGGGGCAACCTTGAACAGAGATGAAACCCGTGAAATGCAAACGATTGAAGAGATCCTCAAACGCAAAGGGTTTGATGTTTACCTAAGGTAAGGTGTTGATTGTCCCTCACCATGTCGTGTACAATCTTACAATACGTCAGGAGATTGTATGCAACGTAATAAACATGAATTGTGGGTAGAAAAATATAGACCCCGAACGGTCGACGAATATATCTTTCACGACCCACAACAACGTGCATCTATAATGAGGATGATCGCTGATAAATCGATCCCACATCTTCTTTTGTCTGGTGTTCAGGGCTCTGGAAAGACGACACTTGCACGTATTCTAATCAGTGTGATGGGTGTTGATTCTACCGATGTGTTGATCATCAACGCTTCTGACGAACGAGGTATTGATACGTTCCGAGACAAAATCCGCAACTTCGCTACAACAATGCCTGTTGGCACATTCAAAATTGTTCTTCTTGAAGAGGCGAGCGCGCTAACTCCTGATGCACAAAATGCTCTGAAGCGGTTTATGGAAGAATACGCTGACACAGCTCGCTTCATTCTAACTTGCAATCATGAGAACAAAGTCATTCCTCCGATCAAATCACGCTGTCAGCATTTCCATTTCAAAGCTTCTGATAAGAATGATATCGCTGAATATTTGATTACAATTCTCGCACATGAACAGGTGATTTTTGAATTGGGCTTGCTTGACAAGTATATTGCTTACGGATATCCTGACGTTCGGAAAATTGTGAACACACTCCAACAGAATTCAATCGATGGAAAGCTCCAAATGCCTCGATTTGAAGGAACTGATGGTGATTACAAATTCAAACTGATAGACTTGATTGAGCGTGATAAGTGGCTTGATGCAAGAAAGCTGGTTTGTGCTAGTGTAACATCAGAAGAATGGGAAGATGTATACCGTTTCTTATATGATAATATCTCTCGAGCACCAACGTTTCAACAAAAGGACAAATGGGAAGAGGCGATCATAGTGATTGCTGAACACCTCTATAAAAATTCGATTGTTGCAGATCCTGAGATCAACGCAGCAGCGATGTTCATCCGTCTTGGACAACTACAACAATAAGGAGAAGCGAAATGGCAAAATCACTAAAGGACTTTGGTTTCAACGACGAACAAATAACAGCTATAACAGCAAACCAACAAGCTCTTGATGAGGTTTTCAAAGATGCAAGAACTTCTTCAACACATGATGCTGGAGCCCGAATGGTTACAGCTGAAGACTATGGGGCGTTCGAGGTAAGACCAGAATTATACACACTCCTACCCGAAGGTAGCGATGATATAATGATTCAAAACAATGCAGCTGATTATGGGTGGATTACAGTGGAGGAATCGAACAAACCAGAACAACACGAACAACTGGTTCTTGAATACGATCAAATATGTGAGGATTTTGATAATCTCATCGACAAGTATGAAGTACAAACTGATTCCATTGCCTTTCTTCAAGAGAAACTTGACCAACACGATAAAGAGTTTTGTGAACTTGAAGAGGAGCTTGAAGATGAGCGTTCATTGAGGCTCAATCGCGAAGAGGAGCTTGAAGATGAGCGTTCATTGAGGCTCAATCTTGAAGAAACCCTTTATGACATTTATCATGCACTTCAGATCCCATCTGGTGATGAAGACCTTGTTGTTGCGTATGCGAAACATTATCGTCAGTCAGCAGGACGTGATGAATTTGAATCGCCACGTGATGTGGTAGAAAATCCACAACTTGCGTATGAACGTGCAATGAAAGCTATTGTCAAATAAGGAGGTAATATGACACAACCAACATACATCAATATCAACGGCAATGGTGTGAAAAAGGTAACGATTCGTTCTGATGGACTCGTTGAGTATCATAATGACTGCACACCGGATGAAGGTGCGAAGGCTTTTTGGGAAGCTGTGGCAATATACCATCCGTATGCAGATGAAATTAGGTTGTTGAGAGACGAACTCGCTCAATATCAACCAAGAGATGAAGTGCCCGACGAGGATCCAATTTCAGCATATAATCGTGCTATGAAAGTATTAGGGAATAGAGCGTGAGTCATACAATTGAGAATCTAAGAGACCAAATCGAGATCTGTCGAGAAGTTCTTGACAACTTTGAAAAAGTGCATCCCACAGAAGTGTATGATTATGAAAATATCAAGCGGTGTATCAGGCACTATGTGCGAACGATAAGTGTGTATTCGGAGGTGCTTGCAGAGTTGCGTTATGCAAATGCTATGAAAGTGGTGAAATGATATCAAAACAAAAAGTAAATCTAAGCCCTCTCCCTACTGAAGTTCTCATTGGCCTAGACATCATATATGGTGGTGCAGTAGTGGAGTATGAAAAGGAGCTTGCCCGCCCGCAAGTTTCGCCCCATTTGGTTGGACTATACAAAGGTGTGTTGGAATATTATCAAGACATGCTAACTGACATTCAGGAAGAACTTGCTATTCGCCGATTTAATACAGCTAGGAGACTATAATGCCAAGACGTAAACGACCCGAAGGAGAATCATCCGAGCAAACACGGGCACGCCGTGCACTGGAAACTATTGCCAACACAGCAACACGAGGTGAGAAAGTTTCATGGGATCGAAAGATGGATAACATGGTCAAGATGATGTCCAAGCTTCGACCAATCGAAGAACAAATCATGGACTTGATGGCAAAGAAGCAACCAATCTTTGATCAGATTGCTGCGCTTCGTGTGGAAATGGTGCACGAGTGTGTCCATCCTTACACCAGTCTTGTGTTGAAAGATACAGACGATGGTGAAATGGTGGCTTGCAAGTTTTGCATGAGAAATTTCTCTGTGAAATCATGAAAGCCACCAAGTGACAGAAAGAAAACTCGATATCTTTCGTGTTCTCAAACAAGCTGATCTAAAGAATGCTGACTTCTTTGAGAAGCTAACAGAAGAGGAACAGAAAGCATTTCAACCATTCCTCATCCAACGCTGGATGTCGGGCACATATAGCCCTCGGCAGATTGTATTTTTGAATGAACTTGTCAACCCGTTTGCTTTTAGCCTTGCTAATCACAAACAACTATTGTGGCAACTGATGACAATCTGTACAGGTGGAAAGCCACAACGATATGTGTGGAATAAGCTGCCTGGTAAACTCTCCACAGCAAAACCTGTAAGTGTAAGTGTGATTCAACAATATCTTCAGTGTTCAGAACGACATGCTCACGAAGCGTTGAACTGTTTGACAGGAAATGATATACTAAACATAGCAGAAAAACTAGGAATGCAAACGGAAGAACTTGCAAAGATCCGCAAAGAGCACAAAGACGAAGAACTCAAAGCGGACACAATTGGCGCAAAATCTAAGAACAAGACCAAACCAGCTCCCGAAAAAGAGGCTGTGCAAGATTTCTTCCAATTCTAATATGTCAATTATGACAAGCACACGTCCGACAATTGGTCCGAGGACACGAACCCGTTCGAAATATCCGGACGATGTCACTCCACGTTTCACGTGTCAGTGGTGTCATCATGTGTTTGTTCGTGAAGACCGCTATCTGGCTCATGAATGTAAGCAGATGAAACGAATGGCTGAGCTCAAGACCCCAACAGGACAAGCTGCTTGGCAGTTCTATCAAACGTGGATGAAGAAACAAGGTAGAATGCCACCACCAGCATCCTCGTTCTTATCATCCAAGTATTATCGCACGTTTATAAACTTCACTAAGTTTGCCAAGAACACAAACCTACCCACACCAGAGAAGTTCATTTGGTTAATGCTACAGAAGGATTATCCGCCTGTATTGTGGTGTAATGACGAAGTTTACACAATGTATCTCGAGTTTCTTGACTACAAAACTACCCCAATTGAGCAGGTAAAATTATCAATTGAGACCCTTTTAATATATGCTGACAAACACGAGGTTGATATCAAAGAGTCATTTGAAAAGCTTCTTCCTACAGAAGTGATTCATATGGTTCGCACTCGTCAACTATCGCCTTGGTTGTTGTTGTTCTGTCCATCATTCAAAAAGATGTTCAAAGAGCGTGTTTCACCGGAGCAAAAGATCATTTTGGAGATGCTAATTCGCGCTGATCATTGGTCAAAACAGTTTGAAACTCATGCAGATACCATAGAAAAGATCAAACACTATGTTCAGGAGCTTCGCTTATAAATACCATCCACAATAGTGTGTTTATGGGGAAGCTCGAACATGGCAACGTACAATATCAATTATTCAGACCCACTTCGTAGCGGGTTTACAATCGCCCAAGGCGGCTTCAACGGACCCGGCGGATCAGCAGCAGCATCAGTATTGCGTCTCTATGGACGAGGTGCACTTGAATGGGGTGAGGCAGTTGATGAAGATTTGCTCCGCGCGCTTGAAAACTTCAATGGAGCAACTCCACCACCATTTCCAATCGGTGGACAGATATGGCATCAAACCGTATTCTACTGGCTACACACAGCCAACACATGGTATGTTCTCGATCCTGACACTCCAGGTGCATGGATAGACATCGGTCCAACAGGATCAAGTGCAGTAACTGGTGGCGTCGCAGGAACGAACACTGCTCCTGCATTTCCAGCAGCTGGCGCCTATTGGTATACAGCAGGTGCACCATCCGCACTTGATGCGTTTGGAAACGCAGTAGAACCATTCACTCTATATCTTTACGATCTATACGCTCCACCAGGAGTTGCTATTGGATGGTTGAAGCGTGTATCTTCAGTCAACGCAGCAGCACCTGTAAACGGTGTTGATTATCCAGCACGGAACCTTCTTACATGGGACGAATTTACTGAGGACTGGGTAGATCCTCCTCTTTCAATTGCAGGCCTCGGTGGTCTTCTTGCTGATGGTTCAATTGCCATGACGGGCAATTTGGATCTTAATTCTTTCAATATTATCAACCTTGCTGATCCAGTCAATCCTCAAGATGCAATGACCTATGGTTTTGCAGAGACACGTTATGTGAACACAGCTGGTGATACATTGACGGGGTTCTTAATCCTGAATGCGGATCCGGTTGCTGCACTTGGTGCAGTAACAAAACAATACGTTGATAGTGCGGTTGGTGCAGGCTCGGGTGTAACGAAATCATACACAACGGGAACTGTATCACATAATCCAGGAGATATTTACGTACAGAGTGGACGTATTTGGATTGCTGTTACAATGGCAACAAGTGCACCACTGGGCACGGTCGCAAATCCAGGCACACCAACCTCTGATGCAAATTGGAAACACGTGTTCCCAGCACAATATTCGTAATTAGCGGCAAATTACCATATTTCAAAAACGTTTTTGAACGGGGCTAACTCTTCATAAATAAGAGGAAATATGTTTATGGGGAACATGCATGCCATCTGATTACATCATAACGTTTGCCGATGAAACAAAGACCTCCTTTGTTATCAAGCCATATACTGCAAACGGTCCGGAAGATCCCGGACAACCATCCACAGTACCCCTTCATTCAGCTGCTGTAACAGCGAACACGTCTCTCGTCCTGTTCGGTAAGGGTATGCCTGATTATGGTCAGGATACAGCAAAAAACTTTGTTCGCCTTCTTGAAAACTTTGCAAACGACGAAGAACCAGCATATCTAATTGAAGGTCAAATGTGGTATAGGAATGACACAGGTGGATTGTATATCTGTATTGATCCTCTTGCTGTTGCTTTTGACGATCGTTGGAATGAAATTGCTGTTAGTGGTGGCATTGTAAGTGATTTAGACATGGGCGGATTCAAGATTGTTAATCTTGGCAATCCAACCAATCCTCAAGATGCTGTCACATTAGCTTATTCAGAAGCTAGCTATATTCGTCTTGATGGTTCAAACACACCTACAACAGGTCAGCTGGCTCTCTTTGGTGGATCTGCTGCTGTCCCTGCACTAACATTTGGATCTGATACTACCAAAGGCATGTACAATAGTGGTGTTGGTGAAATTAGTTTTTCCATTGGAGGTGTGCAGAAGGTACGCTTTGACGTTAACGGTGTAACAACGTTTAGTGGTTTTGCAACTGGCACACTTGGTATGGCGTTGTGGCAAACAGGAGCGACAACAACGGGTGTTTCTTTCCCTTCTGCTGGCACAATGGCATTTAATGTTGGTGGTTTCACTGTTGCTGATGTTGGACCAGGCTCAACAATGACAATTTATACTCCTCTTGATATGGATTCTCACCAGATCAACAACGTTCTAGATCCAACAGGTCCTCAGGATGCAGTCACAGTAGCTTATGCTGATGCAAACTACACAGGGATTGGAGCTCCAGGAGCAGGAAGTCTAATAGGAGTTAGTGTTTCAACAACAACTCCTACATCATTAATCTTCGACTATGATCGCCAAGCACTTTCATCTTTATCATTAGATGTTACGACAGGTGTTCAAGGTCTGATTCACACAACACCAAACATTACACACCCATTGAGCGATCTGTCGGATCCGTTCAGTACTTTGGAAACAGACTTGTCATTTCTCCGTGAAGCGTTTGTCTCAAATTCTGGCTTTCCAGATGATGTTCCTTTTAACGAAATGGTCACAGCAATGGATGTGGCTATGTATGCCCTAACTGCACCAGTGCCTCGTCAGCTATTTCTTGGTAATGGTGTAACTACGATATTTCCATTAGATTTTAGCTATATTACAGAAAACAACCAATTGTCAGTATACGTTAACGGTATAAAACAATATGCTAATGACAAAGGTAGTTGGGCAATCAAAGTTCACCCTGCAATGAACATAGCTTCTGATACAGGACTTCTTTCTAGCACAGCTTATGATTTTAGAATCACCGTTGACGGTGGAAGTGAAACAACTGTAACAATAACACCCGTAACAGCACCTGTAACGTGGAAAGCTTTGACTTCTCTAATCAGTGATGCAATTGCAAGTGATTTTACAATCACGGCAGAAGTAACATATCAAAGTAATCAGATCGTTTTTTGGTCAGATTCTTCAGGAGCTTCATCATCTGTATTTGTGCGAGATGGTTCAGGTGCAGATCCACTATTTGCTGCTTTGACGGCGACAGGAGCCTCACTAGCTGCAAGCACACAAGCGGGTGACAATTTCTTTTTCAACATTAGCGCGGCAGATATCGCAGAAATGGCACCAGGAATGGCTGTTGTGCAAACAGGACGATCAGGATATCAAGATGTTGACTTCACTAGTCCAAAAACTGATAACGATACGACAGGACTGGCTGCAGCCACGATCTACACAGCAGATATTACAATTGATGGCAATTTGATTCCTATTTCGATCAACACTTCAATCGACTCCGTGTCGACGTTTCAATTGCTCTGCATTACGATTTCTTTACAAATCATGACGTACGGAATAGCCTATATGGTTGGTGGAGATCTTCGGGTTAGCAGCTTTACTGATACAGCAACATCAACAGTGTCTATAATTGATACAGGTGGTAATCCGTTGTTTTCAAGCCTCACAGACTATTCGGCTATTTTAGCTGCAGTTGCCGGAACGTCAACAACTACAGATGTTCCAACAAATACAATCATCACATCAGTCGCTACTTCAAGTTTTACAGTTAATCAACTTCTAGCGTTGAGTTTGCCACTTACGTTTACAATACCAGCTGTGACAAGCTTTCCATATGGAGGAAAGACTGTTGTATCGATTACATCATCCAGCAATGGTGGTAGCACGTTCACAGTTCCCGCTGCTTACGATCCATACTTCACACTTGGAAACACGTTTATTGTCTATGGTTCAACATCAAATGATGCAGCTTATACAATTACAGTAAGTTCTGCAGGTGGCACATTCACCGTTACTCCAGCACCCGCAACTGGTGGTGCTGATGGATACATTTACTTTACTCGGACATTAGACTATGCAGAAGATGGCGCGCCGTTCTCTCTATCTTTGCCTGGCACTGCAATTGAATTTACAGTAGCGCCACTAGCGCTCGACGATATTGAAGTAGTTGTGGCGAGATAAATAATTAAAACAAAAGGTTAACAAACAATGCCAATCACTCCAGCCAACGGTACACCATTAGCCGGAACCAATATTTTAGCGGTTGACTTTCAGACGCTAAAAACTACTATTACTGCTGAAGCAGCGCGGCGAACTGCGGCTATACCAACTGTACAATATACATCTTCTTCTCACAGCTATCCCCAAGTGTACACAGTACCAGGAGGCGTTACCTCTTTGTCAATAAACAAAGTGGTTGGTGTTGGTGGAGGTGGTGGTACTGGACACTTGATCGCAGGACGTGACACTGGGGTTTACGGTGGTGGAGGTGGTGGTGGTGCGTGGATTAAAGACGTAACTCTAACAGTTGTTCCAGGAGATCAATTTACAGTTACCGTAGGGATTATTCAACCAATTAGCTCATTTTGGAATTTAGGTTGTAATTCAGTAATTTGTCAGGGCTGGCAAAATTCCAAACCCCATACAAGAATTTATGCTAGTGCAGGAAGTCTTGTTGGCTCACTAGACTTAGAAGTTGAAGGGGGCGGTGGAGGTACATTTTGTCTTTTAAGTGGCGATCGATCGCCCTGTGCGCCGACAGGTCTAGGTACAGCTGGCGTGGTGATCACTACGACTGGTATTGGAGGTGGCACATCTGGAAATGGAACTGGTCCAAGTGGTGTAACAGGAGGAACAAGTATAAACGGTATCCAAGGATTTGTGGGCGTTGGTGCTAATCCACCCGGTGGCGGTGGTGCTGGTGGTTGTGGAAATCCTTACAACTATGTTTGTCTTATAACAAATGCTCAAGGCGGTACGGGTATTATTGAAATCGTTCCAGCACAGCCATATGCTCCTTTGATTCCAACATTGCCTACTGTGACTGCATTAGACGCTGACACAGCTTCTGTATATGTACAATATGCTACGGTTATAGCTGCTTTAAATACATCTACGATTCAATATCCTGCAGGCAATCCAACCGTTGCAGCGCTTATTGCACCTCTACTGACCGTAAGTGCTGGTGATGATGATCTTGGAACGAACACTTCTGATTTGTTTACTGCTATGAATCTTTTGACAGCAGGAACATTGCCATAAGATAAGGAATAATAATGACATATAACTTTTTACTAACTGACGGTACACCTCTAGTTGATTTGCTTCCACTCGAAAGCGACGGCTATGTTAATCGTTCAGTACCACGACAAGTTTTGGATGTTGATTTCGGTCCAGGCACAAACTCGTTTGTCGTTGCCGACGATGTCACAGCACGATTTGCTGCTGGGTTTACGTTTGATGTTGTAAATGGTCCATTCTTAGGTCCTTATATCGTAGCTGGTGCTGGTTCTTCATATGATTCAGTTCTCAACCTAACAACAATTCCTGTAACAACTGCAATCGTTGCACAACCTGTTAATATTGTTGATGTAACAACTGGTCTGAATGGTGTATGGGAAATTGAAGGTCCTCTTAATGGAGACTGTGTTTTCTATCCAGGAGCTTCATTTACAGTAGCTGGAAACAGTGATGGTCCTTCAAACGGTGCGTATACAGTTCAAAGTTCGGTTGTTAGCGGCTCATACAGTATTTTCAGTGTTGCTTCTGGTCCTGGTGGTGTTGGAACGACGTGGACGTTGATTGGTGATGAAACAGACTTCTTTAATGTTGGAACACCTTTTAAAGTTTCTGGTGGTTCTAATCCTGGAGCTGGCTCTTACACAACTCTCTCTGTTGCACTTGTGGGTGCAAATACAGAAGTAACGGTAAACGAATCAATTACTGGAACAGCAAATACAACAGGTGTTGCTACAATTTCTCCAGCGATTACACGAATTACAGTCACAGGTACAATTCCCGTTACAGCGGCAGCTGATGGCACAGCATCTGTTCCTCCATCGGTTGCAACTACATTCGCCTCTGCACCAACAGCGCTTACAGCACTTACAGGCTATGGCTACCAACGTGTTGTAGTGTCCCCAGCAACTTTTGGTACCTTTGTGACAAGCCTTGCTGCAGATACATATGATTTTGACATCACTGTTGATGGTGGCACGC
>JACZKY010085506.1_pt1 | contig 19301 bp, 14 predicted proteins | sample 8237611 | NCBI WGS metagenome assembly JACZKY01 (sample SAMN16148055, study PRJNA663545) | marine sediment metagenome | biome: sediments and biomass from bioreactor inoculated with such sediments; feature: coastal sediments; material: methane- and iron-fed bioreactor; isolation source: Bothnian...
TACCTGGGCATCAATAATAATTTCTGGTCAACTACAATTGGTCCTGGAACAAATCCATTCGGCGTACGAATGTACAATGACAGCGAGATCTTTCACATGAGCGAATTCCATAAAGGCAGAGGACTGTCAGTACGTTGTGTAAAGAATTGACAGTCAACTTGAAAAATCTTAAATCGTTAATCCTTCTTCTTAAATCATTTTGAATATCGGACAAGGAACATCGATTTAGGATTTATGAAGAAAAAAGAGGTCTGACAACCTCTTTTTTGATGTACCCCCAACGGACAAAAGTTGCAACCATTTGAAAGACTTTTTGATGTTACAGCCCTTTTAACTTTTTGGGCAACCTCACAAATACACATAAAATCATTTTCATATTGTTAAAAGTCGTTTTTTGTTTAATTTAGTAAGGATTACGTGAACAAAACGCTTGTAACCAGCATTTAAACCGTCAATATTTACTAACCTTAATCCCTGATCAAGATGAAAAAGAGGCCAAAGATTAGCACTTTTCTGTTTCTGGTTATAACATTTTTATTTGTGGTAACAAGTTGCAAAAAAGAAAATGATGTAACAACAGTTACTGACATTGATGGCAATGTCTATTAAACGGTAGTCATAGGTACCCAGACCTGGATGGCTAAGAACCTGAAAACAACCAAGTACAACGACGGAACCCAAATTCCTAATGTAACGAGCAAATCACAGTGGGATAATTTAACCACGGATGCCTTTTGCTGGTACAACAACGACGCCTCGGCAAATAAGGCGACCTATGGCGCATTGTATAACTGGTATGCCGTTAATACAGGCAAACTTTGCCCAACCGGATGGCATGTACCTACCAATACCGAATGGGCAACACTTACAGATTTCTTGGGTGATGAATCCAACGCTGGCGGGAAACTGAAAGAAGCTGGCACAGCACACTGGGTCAGTCCAAACACGGATGCAACAGATCAGTACGGATTTACAGCACTTCCGGGTGGTGACCGGTATCCGGCAGCAGGATTTGAATTCTATGGAATCGGAGAATATGGTGCATGGTGGAGTTCAACTGAGTATAGTTCTATCCACGCCCATTATAGGGAAACATACAACAATGGCGGATCCTTATATGCTGAATATACCAATAAGAAATTTGGTTTTTCAGTTCGTTGTGTAAAGGATTAAATGATAGTATACAATCACACTCTTAATTTTCCAGAGGTATCAGTTTGTATGCATGTGCAATAGAACAGAGCGGGAGCACTCACTCCCGCTCTGTTTTCAGTACCCGCAACCAGAGGGGATATAGTATCCATCAGAATCTCTAAATGATCAGACAGTTCGTATAGAATGTTATCATTGATTAAGAACATTTCTCATCAAGAGCTCCTGATAAATCACATTGCGGGTATTTATTACAAGCTGTTTACCGTCAAGAGACCAATCAATTGCAGTTAACCGGGTATTTTCAGGAAAGAATTTCTTAATATTGAATTGCGCAAGAATTTTCCCGTCGACAGAGAAAACAGTCATTCCATCAGGTCCGGATGCCATAATTTTTTCACCGTCAGGTGAAAAAGATGAAAATTGATTTTTGTCAAAAACCTTATCTTCGTCCGATTCCATATCCATCAACAATATTTTTGTGCCTCCCGTACAACGTAAACTACAGGCTAATTTCCTCATATCCCTGGAAAACCTGATCAGCCCGAAACCGTAGGTTTCTTCATTAAAGCTAAAATCATGAATTTTTTCTGATTGTTTTGTTGTTGTATTGAATTTATAAATCCCGGCTCCCTGGGGCCCATGCTGTCCATATACAAATGAGTTTTTATCAGGTCCCGGAGCAGTGCGTATGTATTGTTTTTGGGAAGGAAGGTTCCAGTGCTGCCATTTCCCCGTTGCCAGGTCGATACAATATGCAGTAAATATTCCATCCGTGCCTGGAACGCTAAAACTCAATCCGCTGTCATCCGGCAGCCAGTTCAGATCGTACAGGCTGAGTTCCCAGAATCCTGGTGCATCAATTGGATAATAAACCGGTTTGCCTCCATTGGAAGGCAAAAGTACCAACTGGTTCTGCTGGCCATAGGTTATGAATGCAAGATATTTCCCATCGCGCGACCAGACGGGTTGAATGTTGGAACCAGTCGGAGAATACTGTAGTGGTTCAGGATTTCCGTTCGGAACACCGGTTAGAGGATCAACGGAAAGTGTATATATATCATGAATATTTACATACAGGATATAATTAATACCATAGGACGTCCATTCTCTTAGCCCAACATTTTGCATACCTTCTTTTAATAATGATGGTTGCCCGGCTGCTTTCCTATTTTCTATTTTCATTGCAAACAATAAGGCATCGCCATTCGTTTCCCTGATAAACACTATGTGTTTTCCATCGGGCGACCAAAGTGGGTTATATTCGCTGTTAGGGTGTACGCTCAGCAAGGCAGGAGTGCCACCCTTTGCATCCATAATGTAAAGATCCATATTGTCTGCAGGACCATCGGAAAAAACAACAAATCTTCCGTCAGGTGACAAAGAAGCGTCACCTTTTGGCATTAATCCAAGTTGATTTGAGCCTTTCCAGTGAGTTCTGTGCAGTTCCTTAAAGTCGCCGCCGGCTGCCGCAACCATACCAATAATATAGTACCCGCTGCTGTCCAGTTTAAAGGCTAAAATGCTGTTTCCATCCCTGGACCATTGCCGGGGAATGATCTGCCATTTGAGATTATCTTTTAGTACATCACGTGCTTTACCATCAAGAGCTGATATCTTAATATTATTGCCATCTGTATCTTCATAGGAGAAAGCTATTTCTTTGCCATCAGGTGACCAGATAGTATGATAAGTTATGGCTGCATTTTCGTCAAGCCAGTTATATTTTGTTATCAATTGAATTTCACCGGTCTTTAAATCATAGGTAGCAACATTCTGTCCGATTGAATAGTCTATTCCTGCCATTTTGGTACCATCCGGTGATATATAGGATCCTTCAAGTTGTCTGTTCTCCTTTTGACCTGGACTTTTCTCATAAAAATTTACCGCATAAATTCCTTCACCTTCCTTTTTTGTTCGCTCCAGCCATGAACCTGAGATTGATTTTTCCACATCCAGGATTCTGCTTAACCTTATACGGGCCAGCTTTACCATTTCAGGCTGATCGGAATAACCGGACACCACTTTTTCGTAATACTCTTTTGCATTTTTGGTTCCCAGTTTTTCATTGGTCAAACCCATCCGGTATAAAGCTTCTGCAACAACTGCCCGTTCATCAGGATAGTCATTAGCTAGCTTTTTGTAAAGTTCCATCGCTTTCGTTAGGTCACCGTTCACCTCTTCCAGATAAATGGCATTGTTCAGCATTCCTTTTGGGGTAGTCTGCCCGACCGTAATAAAACTTATTGTCAGACAAAAAAACAAGATAGATACCAGAGTTTTCATAGTTTTTTATTTTCAAAGTTAGACACCCGCTGTATCAACCTCCTCAAGTGCCTGACAAGAAATGTCAAGCTCGTGCAAAGCTTTATGGTGAAAGAAATTTATAACCTTTGCCTCGCACTCCTATAATCCATTCGGGTTGTGACGGATCGTTTTCAATCTTTTTCCGCAGGTTTAAAACATGCGTATCCACAGTACGGGGTGAAACAAAAACCTCAGTCCCCCACACTTTATCCATAATCTCATCACGGTCGGCGACTTTTCCTTTCTGCCCGATCAAAAATTTTAGCAGATCGAACTCAAGGGTGGTAAGCAGAATTTTTTCGTCGTTTTTAAAGCATTCATATCTCTGAAAATCCAGCTTTATATTTCCGAAGAAGAATTGCGTTTCTACTGGTGCTTCCTGTTTTTTGTTAACCCTTCGCAGGATTGCTTTTACTCTCGACTGCAGTTCTCTGGGGCTAAATGGTTTGGTCACATAGTCGTCGGCACCGAATTCAAGGCCAAGTATTTTGTCTATTTCCTGGCTTTTTGCGGTGAGCATAATAACAGGCGTATGGACATTTCTTCTCCTTAGCTCTTTTAACACTTCAAAACCATCCATCCCCGGCAGCATGATATCCAGAAGGATAATGTCGAAACTCAAATCTGTTCCTTTCTGTAATCCCAGTGAGCCGCTGCTTGCCGATTCAACAGTATATCCTTCAGCAAGAAAATCGTCCTCCAGCGCCATCCTGATGGCCATTTCATCTTCGATGATCAGCATTTTAGTCATATTGCCGTATTTTCCTATATGGGCAGGCTCACAAAAAAAGTACTTCCTTTTCCCGGTGTGCTCTCGAATGAAACCGTCCCGTGGTGTGCTTCAATTATTTTTTTTACGATTGTCAGTCCTATCCCGCTTCCTTGAATACTTCGGGTCAGCTCATTGCCACCCCTGTAAAACCTGTCGAAAATCTTGTTCCTGTCATCGCGCTGAATTCCTATTCCGAAATCCCGCACACTGATTTCTACCGATTTCCCGTCTTTCTTGGCTTCCAGAATAATTTTCTTTGAATTACCCGAATACTTGTATGAATTATCAAGTAAATTATATAAAACCTGCTGAATTGCATCCTGATCGACAACTAATTCAGGCAGTCTTTCAGGTATGGATAATGATACTACAAAGCCTTCATCGGTGACGCTTTTCTGAAATACCGACTTTACATGTGTGATCAGTTCGTCCATATTTGTCATCTCAAACCTGAATTCTTTTCTTCCTTCTTCCAATCTCGAAAAATCAAGAATATTATCGATAAGATGGCTTAGACGTTCGGTTTGTTCCAGCATCACCGCGTAATACTCCTTTTTTCTCGATTCCGATTTTATCCGTTCGTCGAAGAGCATTTCGGTCATTTGTCTTACTGAAGTCAGCGGGCTTTTGAACTCATGGGAAACAGTGCTGATAAAGTCCGATTTCATTTTTGAAAGTACAAGTTCACGGTTAATTATCTGCAGGGTAAAAAAGAGACCAAGCAGAAGTACTACTACGATAAATAAGAAGATATAGATAAATATCCCGCTCGATGCCTTTAGAAAGGTAGTCAGCATGCCTGTCGGTTCTCTCGTAAGTACCAGTGACCATGAGGGTAAATACGGCGGGAAGACATCAGTGACCCTTATCTCATCAGGATTATTAGATTTTATGCCCGATAATAATTCCCTGCTTTCGTTATATAATTGCCACTTAAAATCAAGCTGTTGTTGCTCACCCGGAATAATTGAACGGCTTATCTGAGCTAATAAATTATCGAGATTAAAAAGTAACCCCCAACGCCCGTTTCCGGTTTGGGGAAAAACTGAGATCAGTACAGCATTCTGGTCTAGTTTTGAATAAATCCTGAAATCACTTTCAGAATCTGGTGGCTTAAAACCCGCTCTCCCTATGATTGCTGAGGCCGTGCTCTGAAAATCAAGTAACAGGGAGGTTCTTTTTTCTGCAATCTTCAATTGTTCATTATATAATTTGAATTGAATAAGTTCATTTTTGCTAATTTCATTATGACTTAATTCACTCTTCTCCATTATTTCATTACAGGCTGAAATAATATGATTATAATGAGAAGCTTCCAGATCCCAGCCTTGCTCCCGGACTTTTAAAATTAGCCTGTTTACAGATTTTAGCGCACCAATGGTGTCCCCTACGGTCAGAGAAAGTCTGGCATTCTCCATTAAAGCAACCGCACCCAATTGAAGCCCGCTTTCCATTCGCAGATTACCGTATTGTTGATCCAGAAGCTTATATGTATTTAATGCTCCGGAATAATCTGATAGGTTTTTCTGAATCCGTGCGATCGGGACCAATAACGACGCATTCATTGCATCATCCTTAGCACTCTTTAGCAGGTTCTGATAGTAATTTAAGGCTTTTTGACTATTCTTTTCCTGGAATTCATATTCCCAACCCTGTTGAATTATGCTATTTAATTCACGTCTTATTTCCGGTTCCTTTTCTTTTAATGATCCGTCAGGATAGTAAAGAAGACCTGATTTGAGTAGCTGCACATTTCCTGATGGCTGAATGAAAAAGATTCCATTGATCAACGAATCTTCAGCAGAAAAAATCCTCAGAAAGGGATCTTTAAAGTATCCGGAACCGGGAACAGGTAAAACCGACAAAACGGATTTTTGCAGGAATTGTTCTTCTGTTTCATTTATCAACTGGTTGACAACAGCAATGATTTTTTCGCCTGTTACTGTAAGTAGCCTCCTGGTTTCTCTTTCGTTTATTGCCTGATCATTGACAACTCCCCTGAAAGCAAGTGCTCCAAGAATGATACTTGGCAAGAAAATCGCCAATAAATAATAAACAAGGATTTTATTCTTCCCTAATTGTATTTTCTTATGCATCTGAGATCATCATTAAATCTAAATGCAAAAGTTGATAAATTAAACTCACATATGTGTCAAGAATAAAAATTGTTATGTCAAGTTCATGTCAAGAACAGAATTCAAGTTAAGGAGTTTTTTATAATTATTGAATTATAGCTGTAAAAAGAAACTTTTATGATGGATAATTATCAGAGATGAGATTTAAAAGACCAGAAAAGAGGTTGAGAAACTTTAACTCCGTAAGGCAAATCTCCACGACGCCTTAAGGGATCGTATAATTACTTCACAGGATTATCAGGGTATGAAGGAGAGGGGGTGAAAGTATAAATTATATATGCAAGGCTGACCGCACGTCTCCAGGACACGTAAGACCGCAAGACAAAAAAAACCACTAACGGACAAAAGTTGCAACCAGTTGACTGACTTGAAAAAACGCTCAAAATGGCCGTCTGAGTGCAAAAGCCGGACAGCTTGACCACATTTGGCCGGTATGATGGCATTAGTTTTATAAATCTAAGCATCAGATTTTTACCTCCGGCTTTCGATGGTCAATTTTTCCCGGCTGATTGTGGTCAGGGGCACTGGCTTTTCCAGTTGCAACTCTTACAAAAAACCTGATTTTTCAAATTTAAAAGTTGCAACCCTCCCCCATAAAATTACTGTACATCTCATCCATAGAATTAGTGTGGGTTTCAGGATGTCATAAAAAGAAACAAGAGGTCAATTTTGACCTCTTGTGCCTCTGGGTACCCCCAACGGACAAAAGTTGCAACCAAATGACCGATTATTTTATATCCAATATTTTCGGTTCTGTAGTATCTATTGAAGTAAAACCATTAATTTCTTAGTTTATGCAAAACTAAGCTCGCTATTAATGGATGCAAAAGGTCATTTCTTCCCAAAATCGATTGTCATTCAAGTAGTATTTTAAAAATTTCGATTTTCATTAGGTTATCGGGATGTTGAAGAGATAATGAGAATAAGGATGTCGGGATAGTCAAAATATATTCGGAGGAACTCTTTTCTTAATATATCTGCGGTAATGTAAATTAATGGCCAGAGCAAACAAATATAAAAACGGTGATTTCAACGCAGCAGGATTTAAAATTATTCTATGAATCATGCTCTTCCATGAAAAAACCTTGCAATAGATCCACCAATACAGTTCTTCGACTTTTTGAGGAGAAATATTTGCTGGTTGATGAACGCAGTGCGAGCCGTCGTACTCTTTCAAATCTTCAGTCAGCAGACGGTTCTCCGATTTGTAAAGGTTATAAAGAGAGGATCCAGGGGTTGGGGTCAGGATGTAAAAACGGGGAATTGGGATTTTGGATTGCTGAATGAAATCGTAGGTTGCACGGATACTTTCCTCCGTATCACTATCGGTTCCCAGCATCATTTCAGCACTTACCATGATTCCGGCACCGGAGATCGTTTCAATCAGTTTTCTGTGTTCATCTGCCTTTAACCATGATTTATCCAGTTTATTCAATCCTTCCTGCGTAATACTTTCAATGCCGAAGCTCATCAAATTTCCGCCTGCCCGGCGGACCAACCCGAGCAGGTCAGGGTTTTTAGCCAGATGGAGTGTACATTGACTTGCCCAGGTCATTTTCAAAGGCTCAATTTCTCTGCAAAGCGTTTTTAAATATTTCGGATTGGAAACAATGTTATCATCCAGAAGATAAAACCGGTTAAAACCCAGATCTTTTACCCTTTGAATGTCCCGAATAACTTCGTTGACTGGTCGGGTAAAATAATTCCCATTGTAGAGAGAAGCGATACTGCAGAAGTTGCAGGATTGGGTGCAACCTCTTCCTGCCTGCACCGGGAGCATGTTCCCAATGGGCTTCTCCAGCAAAAGCTCATATTTAGGAAGAGGCAGTCCTTCCAGATTTTCTATCGGATGATGATAAATTCTTTTAATGCTTCTGGTTTTTTCAAAATCTCTCAACAATAGGGGATAAGATATTTCCGCATCGCCGACCACAACGGCATCTACGTATTCCAGTGCTTTTTCTGCCACCAATGAAGCCATATAACCTCCCATAACCACTACTTTCCCCCGCTTTCGAAATTCGGATGCAATCTCAATGCCCCTGTATATGGCGTAGCCCATTGTCCCAATTCCAACAAGGTCGGCATCCGTGTCAAAGTTTATTTCATCCACCACCTCAATTTTGACTTCAACCTCCCAGTTTTCGGGGGTCATTGCTGCAAGCAACGGGAATACCAATCCCGGCAGGTGAATTTTTTTCTGTTTGCACAACTTTTTGTCTGCGCCGTACTGGGTAGGCTGTATCAACAGTATTTTAGGCATGACGTGTCACTTCTTTGATTTTTGACCAATACTGTTTCCTGACTTTTATACTTCCCTTTAACATTTTCAGAAGCATCACCAGATTGTATTCTTTGATGTAATCCAATAAAACCCGAGGCTGAAAGAGAATAGAATTATAGAGGAGGAGGATATTTTTATAAAAATCAGCTGTGCTCATTTTTTTCGGACGAATGGTAACATGCGCCAGATCCCATCTTTCATAATCAGAAAATGGAATAATAAGATCCTCCATTTTGACAGTGTTACCGGTTCCGGGCAGGGGAGTAAAGGGTTGAAGATTTACATAATGAATTCCCATCTCACGTATTTTATCTTTGCAAAAGTCAAATTCTTTCTTCCCCCAATCGGGAGAAACGATAATGGTTGCATAACAATCGATTTTGTTTTGATTCAAAACCTTCATGGCCTCCTCATTGGTCTTTGCATCCGTATTCTTATTGTAGTTTTTAAGTTCATGGTCATAGAACGATTCGAAACCGACAATAACGGTTTTCAATCCAATAGCCTTGAATTCCGTCATGACATCAGGATTGCCGGCAATAAAGTCTGCCCGTCCGTACAGCAGATAGTTTTTATCAAGACCGGCTGAACGGTGAGCCCCAATAAAATCCATTACTCTGGTTCTGGAGGTTAAGAAGTCGTCATCAACTATGTAGATATTTTTCTCTTTTATAGAATGGAGTTCCTCAATAACTTGATTGAGAGGACGCTCAAAATATCTTTCCCTTGTAATCTCCCTGCAAAAACAAAAGTTGCAACTGAATGGACAGCCGAAAGAGGTTTTGATCAGAGCTACTTTATCATGAAAAATATAGAAATAGTTTTTTCTGTATTGGCTGGTCAACTTCCGGTCGGGAAGAGGGAAAGAAAAATTAAAAGGAGGTAATTTAGAAATCAGAAGCTGTTCGCTATATCTGAGGATACCTTTCGGGAATAATTCCCCATTCTCAATATAATCAAGGAGTTGAGGGAAGACTATGATTGCATTCCTTACAACACGGTAATCAATTGATTCATCATTCAGATCCTGAGGACAAACTTCACAGTGAACGCCACCAACAACAGTTATAATTCCACTATTTATGCCTTTTGCACACCGGCAATAATTTATCATTCCCGGCACGTTGGTAATATAGCCGGTCACACAAAATATATCCGGATTTTCTTTCCTGATGAAATAATCGATTGACCTTCTTTCCAGAATCATGTCAACAATCACAGCATGATGTGCCGAACCAGCCAGGGTTGCCAGCACTTCCAGCTCCAATGGTTCAACAATCATTACATGCTGAAGTCCAATCGTATCTTTGGATGGTTTCGGACGTACAAACAGAATCTTCATTTGGTTTCTTTAAATACATGTGTTTCCTGCACTACCGTGGAATATTCCAGCAAACTTTTACCTGCCTTCATAAGTTTTCTCATTATCGGGTTTGAATGGTATCCCCCCATCGTTTTTTCAACAAGGTTACCCCCCAGTCGAATCTTTGGAATCTCAGCCGTTTGACCCAGATCAATTATGGATGCTCCTTTTTCAATCCCTTCCCTAACAACGTTTAAAAGAATATTAAAATAGGTATTGAATTGTCGGTTTACAATATAGTCCACACCTCCGAGGAAAAAATAGAATTTCTCATTGAAAGAGGATGAAATGTACCAACCAATGAGCTTTTCTGTGCTGTAAAATGCAGTGAGATTAAAACATGACGGTAATTTCTGAAAAAAATCCAATGATAGTGTTTCTAATTTACCTTTGCTGCGCTTCAATACTCCGAGGTACTGATCGTACATCCGGCCATCAAAACGGGAACATGCGACCTGCTTCTTATGGATTTCTGAAAACGGAAAAGAAAGTTGTCTGATTCTTCGTCGGTAATTTGCCCTCATCGATAGCATATAATCTTCCCATGACCGGAAGTGGTTTGCTAAAATAATGGTGGGAAGAGTTTTACCGGATATCACGTTTTCTTCCATAAGCTCGGACGCCAAATTGAGAAACAGTAGCAAACCCTTTTCCCGGATTTTAATATGTCTGAAAATCTGATGTAAATAATTATAACTGCCAATAATACCGCTTGCGGATACCGAACAGGGAATCCCTGCAATTTTCATCCGGAAGGGACTGGGAATGCTAAGATAGGTTAACAGGTCAAGTTTTAGTGTATAAACAACAACCCCGGTTTCAAATATTCCATTCCGATAAAGGAGATAGTATCTCTGGTTACAAGGATTGTATTTTTCCGTATGATCCAGGAATTCTCTGGTTTGAAAATAATCAACTGCTGCACAATCCCAGTTTTCAGGAAGGTCAAGGGCCTTGGATATTTCAGTGATTTCTGTATCCATTCGAATTATTTAAATTCCCCTTTCAGTTAGCAATTATTTTGAAGGCATGCCTATCTCCATATCAGTAATTTAATCAGATATTCCCACCCCATGAAAAAACCTGTAACAGCATGACGGATAATCCCGGATACTCCATATCGCTGCCTGAATTTTCGTAATGATGCAAATTGCATTCCTGGTATCATATAGAGATAGAAAAGCCAGAGATAATAGATAAAACCAGGCATGTGTACTGGCTTTTGATGCAGGCGCAACAGATCGAAACGCCAGGATTTTGACATATCAGGCGATGGTTCCGGATGGAGACGGGACAGTTTGGTCCCGGGGAAAACGGTAAGCGTTGAGAAAAGTGCAAATGGTATTTTATTTTTTCTGATGTAACCCGCTAATCTCTTGAAATCAGTATGCCGCCAGCCGGGATTCACAATAAAAAGAGCAAACAAATCAATATCCAATTCCCTGCAGATTTCTATGGTCCGGTTATTATCATCAACCGATGAATCCTTGTCAACTTCTGTCATTTCTTCGTCGGTTACAAATTCAAATCCAACCATCACCGCCTTTACACCTGCATCACGTAACTTAGCCATTACGTCAGGATTCCGAACAATAAAAAGTGCGTTGCCAATAGCGATAAATTCCTTTTTGATTTTTCTCCTTTGAATAAGCTCACAAAACTCTACCATGCGTTTTCTGGAAGCAAAAAAATTATCATCCAGAATTAGAATATTTCGTACAGAAATTTCTTCAATTTCATCCACAACATCATGCATGGGCCGGGCGCTATAGGTTCCTCCATTCATTTCGGTGCAGAAGCAAAAAGTGCATTTCCCGGAACAACCAAAGGCTGTTTTTATGGCAGCACAAGGTTTGTAATAGATTATTTTATAACGATCAGGATTTTGTTCCAGAAGGAAATGTTTTGGACGGGGAATTTTTCCCGGATCTAGCGGAAGAGAAGGGTTGCATATAAATTTTCCGTTGACGGGGAAAGCTCCGCCAGGTATATCATGGTAGAGTCTTGACTGCATTATCCGATCAATTACAAGGGTAATTCCCTCCAATTGATTGGCAAAAAATACACCATCTATATCTTTTGAAAAAAAATGTCCGGGAACTACTTCTGCATCTGGTCCGCCTACAAAGATCAGTGGTGGATTTTTCAGCTTTTTCAGGAGGGATGCAGTTTTAAGCACAACGGAAACTGTTGTGATCAGTGAAGTAAACAGGACAATCTGAGTATTCAGTTTCGAAGCCAGCCGGACAGGATTGCGACGATCCACGATGCCGTCAAGCAGGTGAATATCATGATGCTGTAATACAGTGTACAGATATTCCATTTCCAATGGTTCACACCTGATAAACCGGTTTAATCTGATGGTCTGGATAGCCAGCCGGGGTTTGCAGATCAGAATTTTTAATCTGTTATTATTTCCCGAAGCATCCGGATAATTCGATATTTTATTTTCTGGCTTCACAAAAACCGGGTTTAATATTACAAAGTAGTTTCAAAAAGGGCGTAGTGGCGATGAGGTTTCATTTTACTACCTGTTGCCCGTTCAAGAAATCTCCTGGTCATTACAATACTGTCTGTGTTTTCCTCGAAAATAAATCCCCCCTCTCCGTATTTAATTCCTGATTTTCTGATATATGGTATGGCATACAAAATCATCGCCTGCACAGCATGACTCTTTTTATACTCAGGTAAAACTGCAATTTCAGTAAAACGGAAAGTATCAATTTGACGGCTAAGATAGTAGCGCAGAACGTGTTTTAAACTCAGGTGCTGTTGACCTTTAAGAAGTTGATTGAAATCAGGATACCAGAGAAAAAAACCGATGGGCTTCCCGTCTTTTTCAGCAAACAATAGATTTTCTTCTTTAATTAAAAAACGAAACGGATGAAAAAGTTCAAAATCCTCCTGAACAATCCGTTCTGCCCAAAACGGATGACCGGGGAAACATGCGTTATTAAGGTATGTGTAAATTTCAGTTTCCTGCCGGAGTTTCTTTTTATTAAGCTTTCTTACGGTTATGCCATTAAAATCCGGATTATTCCCCATTCTCTTGTGGTACTCAATAAAAGGTTCAAAGGGGAATTTGTAAGAAACCAGTGGTATTTTCCTGAAATCAGGGAAGTAGTCCTGATAATATTCCCTGTTGTAAGGAAGTCCGAATACCGGGGCCTCACTAAAATTGCTTGTTAGTATGCCTGCACCGTAGTTTAAATGGCCATTGAGTCCTATTACTATGCGTTTGCAATGTGGAAAATCGACACGTGCTTTTTCTACGATTAGGTCTGCTACATTGGACAAACCAGACTGTGCCTCAAAAAAGGAAACCTGCACATATTCGGGAAGTTTCTGATCGTGGATAAGTGTAAACCGACCCACCACATCCTCCTTTTTCAAAATTAAAAATGAATGAACAGTTGCATGTTTATGAAATGTAGAGGGCCCCTCAATCAGCAGTTGGGTAATATCATATTCTGAAGCACGATAGAAAATATTGGTCTTATAAACCTCTTCCGGGACTTTGTTGAAGGCGCGGAAATCTCTTTTCGTATGTACTTCCTTTAGGATCATATAAAATACTCCTCTGCTTTAGGGAAGCCCAGAAAACTTGTATGTGCCGTTGAACAGTATGAACCTGCATGTCCCAATATCACTATATCTCCGATATGAGCTTGCGGAAGTTCCACATCCCGTGCCAGATAATCCCGTGAATAAGTGGAACACCCGTAAATGGAAGACAACCTGCCGTTTGTGTCAGATTCAGTATTGAATTTACTAACGATTGAAACCGGATGATACGCGATATCAGGATAAAACAGCGGTCTTGGAAACTGGACACTGGAGGCATTGACTCCGATTAATTGCTGATTGTTACGCATTTTTATATCAGTAATTTTGCATACAAAGTACCCGGCATCAGCTCCGATTATTCTGCCCGGTTCCAGTATCAGACTTATTTTACGTCTGGAAATGGATGCTATATTCTTCATTAATTCTGTAACTTTACAGCTATATGTATGTATGTCGAATCCACTGATTATTTTTTCCCCCGAGCCGAAACCTCCCCCAAAATCAATGTATTCGAGTTTTGGGAAAAATTCCGCCATATTCGTGACATGTTTGTAGCAATCAAGAAAATAGTCTATTTCAGAAATGTTGGTCCCAACATAAATATGAAGTCCGGAAATACCAGGGTTTCCTTTAAGGCTGTTAATTGCGTCCATGTTAAGTCCCATACGGCTTTGGTTCCCGATAAAATAACCCCCGGTGGTCTTTCTGGGAACAACGAATTCACCAATATTGCACCGGATACCAATCCCGGTATCAGGGAAAAGGGATTGCCATAATTCAAATTGTCTGATGGAATCAAGTATTAATTTTGCCCCGCTCGACTTAACACGTCTCATGGTTGATTCATCCATAGCTGATGCAGCATAAATAATTTCGTCGCCCCTGAAATTCAGATCGAGCGCCATTTCCAGGTGAAGTAAAGAGTTTACGAATATTTTTAAACCAGCTTGTTTAACAATCTTTAAAAACAAGGGATTTGAATTAGCCATCATGGCATAATTGACAGATAGAGGAGTGTATTGGATATTTAAAAAATCCCGACAATTCTCCTGAATTCTCTTTGTATCATAAATATAAAACGGTGTATTTCCTGCATCACTTAATTCCCTGATCTTTTCTATAAGATGCTCACTTATTAATAATTCATTCATCATCAGGTTTCAGGTATATAATTTAAATATAGGCTAATATTATGACTTCATCTTCCATATCACCCTTCAGTAAAATGAAGTATCCTCTGATTATAATTATCTTCACCATACTGCTCAATATCTTTGATCTTCACGTTGGTTAGTTCAATGATAAACCGGGCATGTTTTGCCAGATGAATATACATCGCCGCAAAACCAACAACCGGTTCAAGGGCCTTTGGGTTTTTGAGGAATATGGTAAACAATAATTTCCAGAACAATATGCCGGTTCGACTATTGAAGCCAACCTTACCGCACACCTTCAGAAATGTTACTAAAAGCCTGATTTTTTTTAATCCTCCGGATTTATACCTGTAACAAGGTTTCAGGTTAAGCCCAAGAAATAACAGTCTTTTATAATAATTTTCAGGATGATATATATTATTTAGGATGGAGGTATAATCCTTTAAAATATCTGATCTCAGTCTGATGGTCTTGAAATTCAATCCGCTTGACATTTGGTCTATTTCCAGGGAAGGATTACTGATCCTGGTGACTTCCTGAAATAAGCGGCCTTCATTTTTCAACCTTCTTGCTAATTGTGTATCAGGAAGAGCGTACAAGGTTCCTACCATAGCCATACAGATGCCTGAATCCCTGATGCAGTTCATCAACAAACCTGCTGATTGTTCAGTTTCATTGTCAAATCCAAAGATGAAACTTGCATCCACAATAATTCCATAAGATAATATCTTTGTGATAATACCGGGGATAGATTTATTCATGTTCTGATGTTTAAGGGCTTTTTCCAGAACAGTATCTTCGGGAGTCTCAAGTCCGATACTTAGATATCTGAATTCTGCTTTTTTCATCAGCTGAAGGAACATATCATTGCCTGCAAAGTTCAATGAGGCTTCAGCCTGGAAATAGAAAGGATAGCTGTTTTTTTCAGACCATTCTGCAATGGAATTCAGAAGCTCTACCACAGATTTTCCATTGGCAAGGAAATTATCATCAACAAAAAAGATATGGCCCCTATATCCAAGTTTGTTAAGGCATTGAAGTTCAGTGATTATCTGGTCAGCACTCTTGGTTCTTTGATTTCTTCCAAAAATTTCAATCACGTTACAAAATTCACAATTATAAGGACAACCCCGCGAATATTGCAGGCCCATCATTAGGTAATCAGAAAAACGGATCAAATCATACCTTGGAACAACAGAACTGGTCATGTCAACAGGTTCGCTATTCAGGTACACACCCTTTATAATCCCCTTGCTCAGATCGTTTAAAAAAAGAGGAATGGTATTTTCCCCTTCTCCCATAACCAGATAATCCGCTTCTGAATAAAGATTGGACTGGCAGGTAGGATCCGGTCCGCCTACTACGACTTTTATCCCATACTCGTGTGCTTTTCTGATAATTGCAATTATACCCGGTTGCTGGGATAACATTCCACCGGTACAGACAATGTCTGCCCACTCAAAGTATTTATCCTGTAAAGGTGTGGTATTTAAATCAATCAGTTTGAAGTTCCAGTTCTGGGGTAATAATGAAGCTACCGTAATTAACCCCAGGGGAGCTATGGGATATTTTGCCCCTGCTATCCTGCATACATCCACATAATTCAAAGAACTATTCTTGGAAAATTCAGGATGAACTAAAAGGCAATTTGTTTTAAGAGACATACTATTTCCCCATAATTCCGGTCAACTTTTACATATGAAAAAATCAGTTAATTCTTAAAGGTATTAAATTTTGGAATTGGTCAGATCAATATTGGATAAAGCCATCCCTGACAATAAGTTCGTAGTAGAGTGTAAAATCGTAACAGATTGACCACCGTTAGCCGTTTAAAATGAAATTAACATATAGAATTTAAAAAACAAGCACTTAGCTCCGAGGTAAGGTGGTCAAGGTCACCGGATTTCACAGTCAGATGGTGCTATGAAGAAGAAGATCCCTGGTTGCATCTTTGCCGAAAAACTGGTTTTTAAGCTCAGGGCACAGAGCTCAGGGTTAGCGTGTGTACTCCTTCGCTAAAGCCAGGGAGCACGGAGTGAGTGTGAGTGTCAGAGTGAGTAAAGAGAAATCAGAGTGTAAGTGCTCGCTCTCACTCTCACTCTCACTCTGATTTAGTACCCCCAACGGATGAAAGTTGCAACCAGTCAGGGGATTTGACACATCAGTTGCTCTTTATTCGTTTTCAATGACAAAAACAATCTGCTCAGATAACTCAGAGATCGTATTCTGAATTACATCCCGGAATATTGAAGCTGGAAATGTTAATTAGCGTGAGTTCACATAAGGAATTTTTATAAACGACTGGCTATTGGCGAAACCAGTGATCTTGACCACTTTCAGCCAGATTCTTTCAATTTTCTGTCTGCTTTTCATAAATTTGTTATGTCTTTAAAACAATAGCCATGAAAAACAGAGTGTTACTCTACCTGATGGCATTACTAATTCCGGGATGTGCGGAATTAGATAAAAGGGATTATTCAACAGCAAATTTCAATGTAATAAAGCTTGCTGACGGTGTCTATGCCTGTATTCATAAGCCCGGGGGAAAGGCTATCGGAAATTCCGGGATAGTTGATAACGGAGAGGCTACTATAGTGTTTGACACCTTCCTGTCACCTGATGCGGCAGAAGAATTGATCGGGGTGGTTGAGCAGATGAAACTGTCGCCAATTAAATATGTGATCAACAGCCATTTCGATAATGATCATGTGAGAGGAAACCAGTGCTTCGCATCCGAAGTAAAAATATTGTCGACAGAAAGAACAGCTCAACTGATCAAGGAGGAAGAGCCTAAGGCGATAGCCGAAGAGAAAGTCTATGCAAAAGAGCTTTACGAATATTACGATTCATTGGATAAAGCATTCACAGGAGACACCACTTCACAGGAGTACATGAAAATTAAGATGATGAAACCTTACTTTGAAGAGCTCTCTGTAAGCCACTTGAAAATAAGAACCAGAGTCCCCGATACCTATGTCAAAGATGAAATGAGGCTCGACGGAAGCCGGATGGAAGTGATCCTGATTGAAAAAGGGAAAGGTCATTCTGAGAGTGACCTGATCATGTACCTGCCTGAAGACGGTATACTGTTTGCCGGAGATCTGGTGTTTAATAAAGCTCATCCCTGGCTGGGGTACGGATATACGGAAGAACTTAAAACCAGGCTGACAGAGCTTGAATTGATGCAACCGCGCAAAGTCGTACCCGGACACGGAGATCCGGGAGGGGTAGAAGCTATTATTTCAAATCAGGAATATATCGAAATCATAGAGAAGATAGCAAAGGAGATTCTGGATACCGGCTGTACCCTGGAAGATACAGGGAAAGGCCCTATACCTGAGAAATACAAAGACTGGATACTTGGTGATTATTTCTATTCCAATCTGAAGTATATGTTTAATAAAATGAAGGACTAAGAATCGGTTAATTTCTCAGCTCAAGCCGGAATTCTTTATAATTCATCGTTTGGCAGGTATCAACTTCGTTTGAATCCATAAACCCAATGGGCGGATCTCGTTTGCAACAGCTGATTAATGTTTTAGTCACTTATAATCAATGATTTAACCTATTATATGTGCTCTCTGAAAATAAATTGACTTTTGGTTTCCAGAGATGTACCTTTACTCCATTAATCATTTGTTTATAATGATCTAAAAAAAGAACATGAAGACAACGGCATTTCTTTTGTTATGCTTCCTGTCGCTCAACAAATCATGGGCACAGGACATTGATCTGACAGGCACCTGGACAATGTTTGAAATGGTTTATGTCACCAATCAAGGTAAACAGATTATGACTGAGGACCAGATGAAAACTGAAGGTGCTCTTACCGATTACTTTTTTATGGAAGATGGTAAATTCAAACTAACCAGCAATATGTCTGGTTCAGGTACCATGGATAGTTATGAAGGCACATGGAAATTAGCGGAGGGGAAATTAACCCTTTCTCTCAATAAAGGCGACCAACTCATGGATGTGGTCTGGAGCTTTGAATATAAAGATGAAACAATGAATTTAAGCCGAACCAGCCCCGACGGATCCATGACAGTAATTAATTCCTTCAGAAGAAAATAGGCAATCCTCTGGTCACAAAAGTTTTAGCGAAGGTGCCCTTGCTCATAAATCATCCTGAATATTGAACAAGGACGCCGTCGGCCATTACTTATGGTGCCGGAGGAAGACCGGTTTAGGATTTTTGAAGAAAAGTGTGAGTGCGAGAGTGAGGAAACAGGGTGAGAGCGTTCGTTCGGGCTCACTCGCCGCTTACGCTCCTTCGTCGGTGAGGGTCTCCGGCTCTCACTCTTTTTTCAGTACACCGAACGGATAAAAGTTGCAACCCTCCCCCATAAAATTACTGTACATCTCATCCATAGAATTAGTGTGGGTTTCAGGATGTCATAAAAAGAAACAAGAGGTCAATTTTGACCTCTTGTGCCTCTGGGTACCCCGAACGGACAAAAGTTGCAACCAGTTAGGGGATATTTAATATATAGTTAATTCTTTATTCATTTTCAATTACATTAATCACCTGCGCACTAAGTTCAGGAATCTTATTAATAATCACATC
>JACZKY010053982.1_pt1 | contig 19237 bp, 17 predicted proteins | sample 8237611 | NCBI WGS metagenome assembly JACZKY01 (sample SAMN16148055, study PRJNA663545) | marine sediment metagenome | biome: sediments and biomass from bioreactor inoculated with such sediments; feature: coastal sediments; material: methane- and iron-fed bioreactor; isolation source: Bothnian...
GATCAGAAGATCATTTGGGTCTAATTGTGCCATTTATGGAATTATCTTATCCGGTTTGACGGCTTACCTAACCTATTGGACAACAATAAACTTCATCCCAGCTACTCACCACCGATTCGGAGACCTATATGAAGATCCTGCAGATCAATTCCAGCGCCCGCCGCGAGGGCGGCAATTCAACCCTTGTCGCCAACTCGATTGTGGCGCGCCTGCGCGCCGAATATCCGGCGGCCAGCGTGCTGGTGCGCGACCTGGCCGGCGAACCGCTGTCGCCCCAGGACGAGGCGGCGCTGGCGGCCCTGACCACCGCGGCGGCCGATCGCACCCCGGAACAGGCGGCACGCGTGGCTCTCGACGACGTCCTGATTGCCGAGATCAAGGCCGCCGATGTGCTGGTGCTGGGTGTCCCGATGTACAACTTTGGCGTGTCGGTGCAGTTGAAGAACTGGATCGACGCCATCGCCCGGGCCGGCGTAACCTTCCGCTATACCGAGCAAGGGCCAGAGGGGCTGCTCGGCGGCAAGAAGGTCTACCTGGCGCTCGCCCGCGGTGGTCGCCACCGTGGCGCCGAGACCGACACCCAGGTGCCATATCTCAAGACGGTGCTAGGGTTTCTCGGCATGACCGACCTGCATTTCATCTACGCTGAGGGACTGAACATGGGTCCCGATGCCATTAAGAAGGGCCTGGCAGAAGCCGAAGCTGACCTGGCCGCGGCGTTTGCCTGATCCGCAGTACCAGCACTGGCTCCCGCCCCGCCAACAAGGAGTGAACATGACTACCGATACCACCCCCCGCACCGCGCTGGTAACCCACCCCCGGGCGGTCGAACGACTGGTCGCCGGGCGCGCGACCTCGGACGGTGATGGGGTGAAGCTGACCCGAGTGCTGACCCAGCCGCTGCAACGCCGGCTCGACCCGTTCCTGATGCTCGATGCCTTTGGCAGCGACAATCCCGACGACTACATCGGCGGCTTCCCGGATCATCCCCACCGCGGCTTCGAGACCATCACCTACATGATCGCGGGTCGGATGCAGCATCGCGACAGTGCCGGCAATGAAGGCCTGCTCGAGAACGGTGGCGTGCAATGGATGACCGCCGGGCGCGGCGTGATCCACTCCGAACTGCCCCAGCAGGAAGAGGGGGTCATGGAGGGCTTCCAGCTCTGGTTGAACCTGCCGGGCAAGGACAAGATGAGTGCCCCCTGGTATCGCGACTTCGGCGCGGCCGACCTGCCGCGTTTCACGACCGAGGCCGGGGTGGAGGTGACTGTGATCGCGGGCGAGAGCCAGGGCACCCAGGGCGCGGTGACGCGCGAGGCCACGGCGCCGCTCTATCTCGACCTCCATCTTCCGGCTGGGGCCAGCTTCCAGCAATCCCTGCCGGCGGGACACAACGCTTTCGTCTACGTCTACCGGGGCGAACTGCGCATCGCCGGCGAGCAGGTGCCGGTGCAGCGCATGGCGATCCTGGCCAACGATTCCCGGTGCGACGGCGTGGTGCTCGAGGCCATCGGGGAGACCCGGGCGTTGCTGATCGCGGGCCGCCCGCTCAACGAGCCAATCGCGCAGTACGGCCCGTTTGTAATGAACACCGAGCAGGAAATCTACCAGGCGCTCAATGATTTTCGGGATGGGCGGTTGGCCTGAGCTGGTTTCGCTGGAGAAGAAAGACGCACCCGGCTCGAGGGCAGCCGGGTGCGTGGTGTAGGCCCGTTCGACTGGGCGCGGTGAGTGACGCTAGTTGATCGGAATGCTCGTTGACGTTTCGATGGCTCTTGGTGTTATGACCTTCACAAACAACCTCCCGCTCCCTCCTGCTGCGCCGCATCCCACCGTCGCTGTATAGGTCGGCGTGGGCAGCGTCTCGCCAACCGCAAGAACTACGTTCGGCACGGTATAGCTGGCAGGCGTCACCGTGGCATCACCAGCAGTACCGACCACCACACTGAACTCGATCGTGGTGGCGGCGGGCATTATTCTTCCGTTTTGGTCCGTAACTGTGACTTGGACGTCGGTAGTCCCACCGGGTGCACACACGAGCGCCGGCGTATTGAACGTAATCGCCGCGTAACTTCCCGAGAACACTTGAACGAGCTGCCTCGATACGTACAGGGTCGGTGCACCTTGGGGGGGCTGCGACCGATTCAGCACACCGTTGTACATAATCGGAAGTTCCACTGAACTGCAGACACCATTTGTATTGGGCCCGATGCAGGGTTCGCCAGGATTCCAAATGCCGTCCTCGTTATCGTCGCGGAAAATATCTGAGCTCTTGTTGTCGAAGGGCTCACCTGTGTCGTAAACGTTGTTCCCATTGGTATCAAAGAAGTCCTCCTCGCCAAGCGCATAGGCGAGTACCGTCACGCGGCCATTCGGCGTGCGCGGGTTGCCGGAACGTAGAAGGACGCTGCATGTTCCCGACCCAGGACCGACTTTGGAATTGGTCGTCTGGCCAAGCGGCGTCGTTGGAACCGGAATGTCGCCCGTGTAGCACGAGGCACCGATGACGCCACCGTTAGTGGTGAAGTTAACCGCCGTGCCATCTGGCGCGGGGTTTCCGAAATGGTCACCCAGCGTGACCCAAACTCTGCTGCATTCCTGGTCGAAATTCCATCCCTCGCAATTCCCGATTTCGGTGGACAACGAGAAGTGCTTCTGATCCGGGACGCCGGTTGAAACGACCAGGACGTTCGACAGGGTGCTGACTCCGCCAGTCGAAGCGACCACCCGCACCGAGGTGGGTATAGTTCCTGCGGTAACGAGTGTCGTCACCGTGCCATCGGCAGCGGAAGTGGCCGAACTCGGGTTAAGAGTCAGTCCGCCCACCGTTGTCGCGCTGTTGGAGTCGGCGAACACGAAGTCGATCAGCTTGCCCGCAACCACATTCCCGGTCGTGTCATAGACCGTGAACGTGAGCGTCGAGAATTCCTGCCGACCGACCCCGCCGGTGCCCTTGAGGGCAATGTTGGTGGTGTTTGCGGAGACGAACTTGATCGATCCCGCGCTGGCCGGCAACACCGTGATCGTACCGGTCCGGGTCACCGTTGCGCCCCCCAGTGTGACCGAGGCCGTTATGACATCGGCGACGCCGCAGCCCTTGTCAACATAGCTCGCCGTCGCGACGCCGCTTTGCGTCGTAACCGGTGACCCCATCGTGGCCTTCCCCGCCGCGACGCACGGCGAAGCAAAGGAGACCGCCAGGGGCGGTGTATAGGGCGAACCACCGCTCGAGACGGTGACGCCGACGCTGGCGTTGCCGCCCGATGAGAGCGTTGCCGGATTGATGCTGAGCGCACTAAGCGTGAGCGTTGGGAACGCAACCGCGTAACTGATCGTTCCCTTGGCGCTCGCGCCGCCCACGCTGGCATTCGCCGTCACCGTGAAGGCGCCAGCCTGTGTGCCGGCCGGGAGACCCACCTGCGCCACGCCACTGGCACCGGTCAGAGCGGTCCCGGAAGAGGGAAGGAAGGCACCAGTTGAGTCGGTAGTGGTGAAGGTAACCGCCACGCTCGGCACGACGGCGCCGCTGGCGTTCTTCACGGTTGCCTTGAGCACACCTGCCTGGTCCGGAGCCACCTGCGTGATCGCCGTGCCGGAGGAGTTCGTCAACGACAGTGCGAGCGTCGCGATACCAACCGCGGTGTCGGAGGTGCAGCGGTCGGGGAACAATGCCGTAGGCGTCCCGGGGATGCAGTCGGTGGAATCGCCGGGGCCGCATCCCGCGAGGGTCGCCGCCAAGACCACTGCCAAGATTGCCACTCTGGTTCGCATGAAGTCACTCCAGGGGTTTAGACCGGCCGCACACCTGTTCCCGCTCTACGAATCGCGGCAAACAAGTCTCTCTCTTCTCGATGAGCACCAAGCTTTCGAATTTTTATACTACGGCGCAACGGGCTGCGCAAAGGAACTTGTGCGTCGGCTCATGGTACAAGTCTCCCGGGCTGGTGGGGAGCATTGTCTTGCTCTGGCTGGCGGCCCCATCTTTGCTGGATGACGACTTCGAATCGAGCCTTGTCGCACCCGCACTAGGGCGGGCGCATGCTCGCGTGGCGCCTTGACTCTAATTGGCTGCCGTAAAGGACGCGTCAACGCGAGCCTTCTTTGATGCCCCTTCGCAGCATCCCGCACTCGCCTTTTTGCGTGACTTTTGCGCAAGTTTGCGCGATTATCACGCGAAAGCTGACCTATCTCTCTACTGCCGGAGACCTCTTCCGATCGTTCGCGCCGCTTTTCTGCTTCCAAAACGGCCGTTGACAGCTATTTGCTGCGAGGCTGGCATGTTTCGTGCGACTGGAACTGGTGAACGCCTGCCAAAGGCGCACGGGATCGTTTCCAAACGGAGGGGAATATGAAGATTTTCAGGACACTGGCCTTACTCGGCGTGACCGCAGGCGTCATGGCGATATCGGGTGCGGCGGCTGCGGCCGACATTCGGGTCGGATTCACGCTCGACGCGCTGACGCTCGATCCGGGCAATCACCGCAAGCGCGAAACCGAGACCATCATCCGCAACATGTATGACGGTTTGCTGACCCGTGACAGCAAGATGAATGTGGTCCCGGAACTTGCGGCGTCATGGAAGCAGATCGACGTCACGACCTATGAATTCAAGCTTCGGCCCGGCGTCAAATTCCACAACGGCGACGAGATGACCGCGGAGGACGTCAAGTTCACGATGGACCGGATGATCCAGCCCAACCGGATCGACGGCCAGACCAGCCCCCGTGGCGGTTTGCTGGGTCCGCTCAAGGACGTCCAGGTGGTCGACAAGTACACCGTGCGCTTCAATCTCTCCACCGCCTGGGCGATTCTGCCGGCAATGCTGCCGTTCCAGGAAATCGTCTCGAAGGCGTTTGTCGAGAAGGTCGGCGACAAGGGCCTGGCGACCCAGGAAAACGGTACCGGGCCATTCCGCCTGGTCGAGTGGCGCAAGGGCGACTCGATCATCATGGAGCGCTTCGCCGGCTACTACGGCGGTTCGCCGGCCATCCCGCCGGTGGGTCCCGCCAAGGCCGACCGCGTGATCTTCAAGGTGATCCCGGAAAATTCGTCGCGGGTTGCCGCGCTGCTGGCGGGCGATGTTGAAATTGCCGCCGAAGTTCCGGTGCACATGATGAAGCAGATTGATGCCAGCAAGAGCACCAAGGTGGTCAAGGTCAACGGCACGCGCAGTTTCTTCGTCGCGCTCAACAACACCAAGGCGCCGTTCGATAACAAGCTGGTGCGCCAGGCTGCCAACTACGCGCTCAACAAGAAGCTGATCATCGACAAGATCCTCCTGAACACGGCCACCCCCATCAACGGGGTGCTTTCGCCCGATGCCTTCGGTTTCGACGCGACTTTGCCGGTCTATAACTACGATGTCGCCAAGGCCAAGAAGCTCTTGGCCGAGGCCGGTTTCCCGAACGGCATCGATGTCACGATGGACGTCGAAGGGGCGTTTGCGGAGACCGCGCAGGCTATCGCGTCCCTGCTCACCAAGGCTGGCATCCGTACCAAGGTTCAGGTGGGCGAGGGCTCGGTGCTGAAGGCCAAGTGGGATCCGAGCAAGCCCAAGTCGGGCGACATGTGGCTGACTTCCTGGGGCAACGGTTCGCTCGATCCGGAAGACATCTTCGCACCGACGCTGCGTACCAATGACCGCGGCAATTCCGCCGGTTACTCCAGCGCCGTGGTTGACGGGTTGCTCAGCGCCGCCAGCACCGAAACCGATTCGGGCAAGCGGGCCGAGATGTTCAAGCGGGCGCAGAAGCAGGTCAACGCCGACGCTCCGTGGATCTTCCTCTGGGTGCCGCAGGACATCTACGGCGTTTCCAAGCGCCTCAAGGGATGGCAGCCGAGCGCCGATTCCCGCATCAACCTCCACCGCGCCTACCTCGAGTAAGAGTAGCGCCGTAATTCCGCGCGGTCCGGCCGGCACGGCCTGATCGCGCGGCTACTGAATAGTCGGTACGCCGGTATCACTTCACAGTGAGGGAGTTGCCTTGAATCTCGGCAAGTTCATCGAACGGCTCTTCCATCTGGTGCCAGTCCTGCTGGGGGTGTCGATCATCGTGTTCCTGATGATCGCGGTCACGCCCGGCGATCCGGTCGAGATCATGCTGGGCGACCAGAATGCGACCGAGGCCCAGCGCCAGGCCTTGCGCGCTGACATGAAGCTCGACTTGCCGCTGCCCGAGCGCTTTGGCTACTTCCTCAAGGGCGCGGTCACCGGCGAATTCGGTAACTCGTACTTCCATCGCCGGCCGGTGTCCCAGGTCATCCTGGAGCGCATGCCAGCCACCATCGAGTTGACCCTGGTGGCGTTGATCGTCGCCCTGCTGGTTTCGATCCCGCTCGGAGTGCTGGCGGCGGTCAAGAAGAACACCCTGTTCGACCGGGCGGCCACGGTCACATCGTTGATGGGAATCTCGCTGCCGGGATTCTGGTTCGGGCTGCTGCTGATCCTCTTATTTGGAGTGACGCTGCAGGTGTTGCCGGTCTCGGGGCGGAGCGATCTGGGCGTGCTCATCCCCCAGGTAACCCATTTCCTGCTGATCGACACCCTGTTGGCCGGCAATCTGTCGGCCTTCTGGTCGGCGGTGTCGCATATCGTCCTGCCCGCCCTGACTCTCGGCCTCCCGATGGCCGCGGTACTGATGCGGGTGACGCGCACCTCGATGCTCGAGGTGCTGCGCCAGGACTACGTAACTTTTGCCGAAGCCAAGGGAATCTCGCCCGGGAGGGTGCTGTTTCGCCACGCGCTCAAGAACGCGCTGATTCCGACCGTGACCGTGGCTGCGATGGAGGTCGGGTCGCTGCTCGGCGGCAGCATGATCGTCGAAACTGTCTTTGGCTGGCCGGGTCTTGGCCGGGTGGTTGTCGAGAGCATCTTCACCCGTGACTACCCCCTGATCCAGACCGCGATCCTGCTCTACGCGGTGACCTACGTGCTGCTGAATTTCGTGGCCGACCTGCTCTACACGGTCCTCAATCCGAGGGTCCGGTTATGAGTGCCAGCGCCGAAGTGCTGTTCGAGTCCCCGGCGCAGGTCGACACGCCATTCCGGCGTAGCCTGCGCACCTTCCTGCGCAACCGCTTTGCGGTCGGCGCGGTCGCGGTGGTGGTGATGTTTGTGCTGATGGCGATCTTTGCACCCTGGATCGCGCCCCACGACCCCAACGAGACTGACCTGCTGCTGCGGTTACAGCCGCCGGCGTGGATGGAGGGCGGCGACTGGTCCTACCTGTTCGGCTGCGACGCGCTGGGGCGCGACCTGCTGTCGCGCATCATCTATGGCTCGCGAGTTTCGATCTTCATCGGGGTGGCGGTGATCGTTCTAGCCACCGGGGTGGGGATCGTCGCCGGGCTGCTGGCGGGCTATTTCCGGGGCTGGACCGATACGGTGATCTCGCGGGTGGTCGACATCCTGCTCGCCTTCCCCTACCTGCTTTTTGCCATCGGCCTGATGGCGATGATGGGGCCGGGGCTGCAGAACATCATCCTCGCTCTCGCCTACAAGGAGTGGGTCATACCGTGCCGGCTGGTGCGCGGCGATACCCTGGCGCTGCGCGAGGTTGAGTACATCGAGGCTGCCCGCGCCGTCGGTGCTTCGCCCTGGTACATCATGCGGCGCGAGATCCTGCCGAACATCCTCTCACCGGTGATCGTGGTCTCGACCATCCGCATGGCCCACGTGATCATCCTCGAGGCGAGCCTCTCGTTCCTCGGCATCGGGGTACAGCCGCCGACCGCGTCGTGGGGCTCGCTGGTCGCCGACGGCCGCTCGTTCATCATGGATGCCTGGTGGGTCTCGACCTTCTCCGGTTTCGCGATTCTCGCCCTCGTGCTGGCCATCAATGTCGCCAGCCAGGGCCTGCGCGATGCCTTCGATCCGCGTTTGCAGGAGTAGTCGAAGTGGCCCAACCCGATCTGATCGTGGCTGATGCCCCTTCGGGGCAGCCGATCCTTAGCCTGCGTGGCCTGTCCACCAGTTTCAACACCCATGATGGCGTAGTCACCGCGGTGCAGAACGTTGATCTCGACGTGATGCGCGGCGAGTGCCTCGGGATAGTGGGGGAGTCAGGTTCTGGCAAGAGCGTCACCTTCTCCAGCGTGATGGGCTTGATCAAGTCGCCCGGAAGAATTGTCGGCGGCAGCATCCTGCTTGACGGTCTGGAACTGACGACGCTCGCTCCCAAGGCCATGCGCAAGCTGCGCGGCAAGCAGATCGCCATGACCATGCAGGACGCACTGACTGCGCTTAACCCCAGCATGACGGTGGAAACCCAACTGTGCGAGGCCATCCTGGCCCACGACGAGGACATCAGCTCATTGCCGCGCCGGCAGCAGACGAGGAGGGCGCGTGGACGCGCGATCGAGATGATGACTCTGGTAGGAATTCCTTCGCCAGCCAAACGGCTTCAGGAATATCCCCACCAGTTCTCCGGCGGCATGCGCCAGCGGATCATGATTGCCATCGCTCTGGTCTGCAAGCCACGCCTGCTGATCGCCGATGAACCGACGACGGCGCTCGACGTCACCATCCAGGCCCAGGTGCTGGAACTTATCGCGGAGTTGCGCGCAACCCTGGGGATGAGCGTGGTGCTGATCACCCACGACCTGGGGGTGGTGGCCGAGCAGTGCGACCGCATCGTGGTGATGTATGCCGGCCAGGTGATGGAAACCGGGACTGCCGATGAGGTGATCGGCAAGCCGCTGCATCCCTATACCCATGGATTGCTCGACTCGATGCCCCGGCTCGATGATCCCGAGACGCCGATCAAGCCGATTCCCGGCATGGTTCCCAGCCTGATCAATTTCCCGCCGCAATGCCGTTTCTACTCGCGCTGCGAGCGCCGCCAACCGGCCTGTCTGGCTGAGATCCCGGTGCGGGTTTACTCCTCCGGGCACAGTGTCCGCTGCCTCTTCCCGGAGACGGTGCCATGAGCACGGCGATGCTTTCGGTCAGTGGACTGGTCAAGCACTACGAGCAGACACGCTCGATGGCGCAGCGCCTGCTGGGCAAGCCCAGGACCTGGGTGCACGCGGTAAACAACGTCAACTTCGAGATCCTGCGGGGCGAGACCCTGGGTTTGATCGGCGAGTCGGGCTGCGGCAAGAGCACGCTCGGCCGCACCGTTCTGCGGCTTCATGAGCCAACGGCCGGAACCATCAATTTCGACGGCATCGACATCACCAGCGCGGGCAACGACGCGCTGACCCGCTTGCGCGCCCGCATGCAGATCGTCTTCCAGGATCCCTACGCCTCGCTTAACCCGCGCCGGACGGTACGGCAAATCGTCGACTTGCCGCTGATGATCCAGGGCGGTGCCGAACGTGCGGAACGCGAGCAACGGGTGCAGGCGATGCTGAGGCGGGTGGGCTTGCGCGATGACCAGTTCGGGCGCTATCCACATCAGTTCTCGGGCGGGCAACGGCAGCGCATCGGCATCGCTCGCGCCCTGGTGACCCATCCTGACCTGGTGGTCTGCGATGAACCGGTGTCGGCGCTGGATGTGTCGATCAAGGCGCAGATCCTGGAATTGCTCGCGGAGTTGAAGGGTGAACTTGGGCTCACCTACCTGTTCATTTCCCACGACATCGCCGTGGTCAGCTATCTGGCCGACCGTATCGCGGTGATGTACCTGGGTGAGATCGTCGAAATAGGACCGACCAGGGAAGTGATGGATGCGCCGCGCCATCCCTACACCCAGGCACTGATGTCGGCGGTTCCGAGGGTGGAAGTCCATGCCCGGCGCAAGCGCATAGTGCTCAAGGGCGACCTGCCTTCGCCGATTGATCCGCCCGCCGGGTGCAAGTTCCACACCCGCTGTGCTCAGGCCATGCCCCGTTGCGCGTCCGCGGCACCGACCGCGGTGGCCATGAATGCCGACGGCTCGCACCAGGCGAGTTGTTTCCTCTATGACCAGGGCTGACGGCTACCCGGTCGCTCCCGGCGCGGCCTTGGTGCTGCGCGGTGATGCCCACAGCCGGGGATTGCAGCAGGCCGAGCACTGCCCCGACCAGGCGGCCGCGGTTCGAGCCGCGGTGCAGGGCCGCCTGGCCGGCCAGGAACAGGTGCTGGCCTCCTTGAAAGTTGCCAACTTCCTGGCGGCGCAGTGGGACTTCGCCCGCGATCATGATCCCGCCGGGCTGGCCGAGACCAGGGGCATCGCCGCCGGATTCGGCATCGCACCAGAGACGCTGTTTGCCTATCTGCACATGAACGTTGTTGCTGACCTGGCGCAGGTACCAGTGCCTCGGGCCCAGTCCGACGAGGGCTGCACCGCCTGGGCGTCTGCGGGCACCGGCGGCGGTGCCTGGGTGGTGAAGAACCGTGACTACCGGGGCGAGCACGGCGCCTTGCAGCGCGTTTTTCGCCACGAAGATCCGGCGTGGGGATCAAGGGTGATGCTGTGCGTGGGCAGCCTCGGCAGTCCCGGGGCCTTTTCGAGCGGCATGAACTCCGACGGCCTGGCGGTGGTCGATACCCAGATCAGCACCAGTGATCACGGCGTTGGCTGGCTGCGCTATTACCTGATGACCAACCTGCTGCGTCGCTGTGCCACAGTCACCGCGGCGCTCGCGCTGATCGCCGAACTGCGTCACGCCGGTGGCGGCACGCTGGTGCTGGGTGATGCGTCCGGGGCGGTCGCCGCGGTGGAACTCGGGCACGGCTCCTGCGCGCTCGAAAGCGGTCGCGCTGCCTGGACGGCGCGCACCAACCACTTCACCGACGGCCGCCTGGCGGCACGCATGATCGATCGGGCCAGGGACGACTTGGCGCGCTCGTCGGTCGGGCGGCGGGCGAGGGTCTGCGAAGCTCTCGAGTCGCCCCAGGGAGCGCTGCAATGCGCCGAAATTCAGACGCTGATGGCCAGCCATGACCAGCCCGGGCGCGAGGGCCTGTGCCGCCACGCCGAAGCCGACGGTACCCGCACGCTGTCGAGCGCGATTTACCACACTAGAATAGGTTCACTGGTGATTTCCGATGGCTCGCCGTGTTCGGGGCCGTGGCGATCATATGCGCTGGCCGACGCTTTCGGTCACCCATGACGCCATCCACCGCGGCCGGCGTCCTTGCGATGCCGATGAACCCCACCTATCAGGACCTGATCGGTGATCACCCTACGATCGCCGCGCTGCGCAAGCTGGTGGCGCGGGTGGCGCGCAGCAAGGTCAGCACGGTCCTGATCTACGGCGAAACCGGTACCGGGAAGGGATTGGTCGCCCGGATGATTCATCAGCAATCGGCGCGCGCGGAGCGGGAATTCCTCGACATCAACTGCGCAGCAATCCCCGGCGACCTGCTCGAATCGGAACTCTTCGGCTACGAGCGCGGCGCCTTTACCGGCGCGGTCGGCAAGAAGGAAGGCTTGATCGAGGCCGCCAACGGCGGCACGGTCTTTCTTGATGAAATCCGTGAGCTCGACCCAGTGATGCAGGCCAAGATCCTCACGCTGCTCGATACCCAGCGTTTCCGCCGGGTCGGTTCGGTGCGCCCCATCTCGGTCGACGTGCGTTTCATCGCGGCGACCAACAAGATCCTTCTGAGCGAGGTCAAGGAAGGCAAGTTCCGCGATGACCTCTACTACCGGTTGCAGGTAATCGCGATCAACATTCCGCCGCTGCGCGATCGCGGCGACGACATCTTCGTGCTGACCGACAGTTTCCTCGCCAAGTACAACGCGGTCTACGGCAGTCGGATGAGGCAGTTGGAACCGGACGTCGAGCGCATCTTTCGCACCTACCGCTGGCCTGGCAATGTCCGTGAACTGGAAAATCTTCTCGAGCGCATTTGTATCCTCGAAGACGGTGATTGCATCCGCGTCGATCACTTGCCGCCGCGCATCCTGCGCGAGACTGTGGCAGGAGCAACCCATGGTGACCTGCCCGCGCCACAGCGGGTGGCTGGCGGCGGGAATCCAGCCGATTACGAACTCCAGCTCGAGGGTGGCAGCTACCACGACGCGACGGCCCGGTTCCAGCGCGCCCTGATCGTCAAAGTCCTGGAGCGAACCAGGAACCATCTGGGCCGCGCCGCCAGCGAACTCGGCCTTACTCGCCACGCTTTGCGTCACCAGATGATCAAGCACGGCTTGATCAGTGCCGATTCCGACACCGACGACAGCCCCGCGCTCTAGCCCCGCGCTCCGCCCGGCTGGGCGGCTCAAGCGGACTTTCCTGGTGATCCCGATGGCCGATGTGTGGCATTCACGCAGAAATCCCGCGCGATATTGCGTGGAAATTTACCGGGCCCTAGTCAGCCATTCCAAGCGATTGAAATCATTGAGGAAAGTTTTGTGATCACGGTGGCACGGAACGTGCAGTGGAAAGGACATTGGGCCGCGAGTTGACCGCGGCCGCGGGAACATTCTGGAGAACGTTGATGAAGAGCTTGAAGATCATTTGCCCCAACGGGCACCTGGGTTTTGCCCCGCTACGTACCGAGAGTTTTTGGCTGGGAGTTGACGCGGGCCCTGATTACATTGCCGCCGACTCCGGCAGCGACGATGTCGGACCAGTACCGCTCGGCTCCGACACCTCGACCAGCCCCGAAGCGTGGCAACGCCACGATCTCGAGCAGATGCTGCTCGCGTCGCGCAAGCTGGGTGTGCCGATGATCATCGGCTCGGCGGGCGACACCGGTGCCAACAGCCGCGTCGACCTTTACGTCCGCATCATCTCGGAGCTGGCGCAAAAGCATCAGCTGAGCAAGTTCCGCATCGGCTACTTCTATTCTGAGGTCGACAAGGCTTACCTGCGCGGCAAGATGAAGTCGGGCAGCCCGATCCTCGGGCTTGACGGCTATGCCGACCTCACCGAAGCTGAACTGGACGCCACCGACCGGGTCGTCGCCATGGCCAGCGTCCATCCTTTCGTCGAACTGCTCCGCCAGGGTGCCGACGTGATCATCGGGGGGCGCAGCTCGGATGCCGCGGTCTTTGCCGCTCCGGCGGTCCACCACGGCTTCTCCGATGACCATGCCTTCTACCTGGGCAAGGTCCTTGAATGCGCCTCGTTCTGTGCCGAGCCCTATGGCGGCAAGGAAACCGTGCTGGGCGAGATCTCGCACGACGATGTCAAGGTGACGGCGATGCATCCGCCACAGCGCTGCACCGTGGCTTCGGTGGCTGGTCATGCGATGTACGAACGCTCGAATCCGTTCGAGGAGTTCTTTGCCGGCGGCAAGCTTGACATGACCAACTGCCACTACGAGCAGTTCAACGAACGGACCACGCGCATCACTGGCTCACGCTTCATTCCGGCGCAGAAGATGCGGGTCAAGCTGGAAGGATCGGGAAAGGTCGGCGAGCGCTACGTCGGGATTTGCGGCATACGCGATCCTTACACCATTGCCAACGTCGATGTGGTCATCGAATGGGCCAGGAACAAAGTGCGCGAGCGCTTTGGCGAGACTGGTTATGACCTCCACTACACCGTCTACGGCCGCGATGGCGTGATGGGTGACCTCGAGCCGCTGCGCGACCAGCCGGGCCACGAACTGTGCATCATGGTCCAGGGGGTAGCGCCGAGCGTGGAAATGGCTGAGGAATTGACGATGACCGGTTTGCGCCAGATGTTTTACGCCCGCCTGCCGGACGTCAAGGGCACGGCTGGATCAGTCGCCTTCCCGCTCGATGAAGTGCTGCACGCGAGTCCGGCCTACCGCTGGACGCTGAACCACACCGTCGAGGTCGATGACGGCCTCGAACTGTTCCCGACCCACCTCGTCGACGCTGGCGTCTGAAACCGGAATCCAATCATGAGCACCGAAAAGCTTAGTGCACTCGCCAAGACGATCCGCAGCAAGAACGCCGGCGTCAACAAGATTACCTTCGACATCATTTTTCGCGACCGCGCTAACTACGAGCGCGTCAAGCGCACCAAGGTGGTGAGCCGCAAATCCATGGCGGCCCTCTTTGGAATACCGGCGGAACGGATCTCGGATTTCGTCGAGTACGACCCCGGCTACGCGATCAAGTTCACCATGTACCGCCTGCGGCCCAGTGGCTGCGCGGGCGACGCCGACATCTTCGGGGCGCAGCAATACGCGCCATTACTGGACGTCGAGGTGCCGGCCTGATCTGCGGGCGCAACGATTTTCGGAACATGCTTCGCTGATAACCGCTGGACTCAGTGATCGACCAGCCACTGGCCGTCATCGAGCACGACCAGCGGCCGGCGCATGAAGTGCTCCGGCATAGCGGCCATGACCTCAAGGCGCCAGGGAGTAGGGGGCTTGCTGTCAGAACTCCCGGCGCGCGCCGCACTGATTTCCAGGTAGAGCACTGCGCCTGGCGCGCAGGAGAACCGGAAGCTGGTCTCGCCGGTAAGAAAGCCGGCTGAGACCTCGAACCAATGTTCGCCGGCGGGCAGCGTTATGGCTACCAGCGCCGGCAGCCACTGCTCGACGGTTCTGTTAACTGGTGCCTCGATATCGCCAAGCCAGCCTTCGCGACCTTCTGGCCGGAGCCACCAGAGGTTGGCGCTGTGCAGCGGCAGGCGCCGAGCAGGAGCGCCGTCGATAGCCAGCCGACTGGGGCAGCCGCGCTCGCCACAGGAGAACACCGCCGTGCAACCGGGCAACTTACTGGCTAGCGCGAGGTAGGCATTCCCGCGCACCGCGGTCACCAGCAGGTTCTCGTGGCGGGCCCCCTCCGGGTCGGCGAAGAAGAGCAGGTCGTCGGCGCGCAGGTGCAGGGCACCAAAGTTCGATCTGATCGGACTGAGGTTCCGCCACGGCGCGGGTCGCCGGAATACCCCGGTCGCGAGCGCGCTGACCCGGTCATTGGCGTCGTAGGAGACCAGCGTGTAGCGCTGCAACTGGTCGGTGATCTTCGCGAATGGGACTGGCCAGGGCGTGACCGCTACCACGACGCTGCTCTGTTCGGTGTCGGCGCGAAACAGGTCGAAGCGCCAGTAGCTGCTCGAGAACCGAGGTTCACCGAGAGCTTGGCGAACCTCGCCACGGCCCATTGCACCGACCTTGACCTGCAACGAGCGATCGGGGATCAGGAGCAGCGGATTCTCCGGCGAGATGACATCGGTGGCGCAGCCTGTCATCAGGGCAAGGTTGAGCGCCAGCGCGGCCCAAACGCTGCTCCTTAGCCGAGCCGTGAAGTATCTTGCTCCCATCATCCTCCCCACGACCATTCAGCGGCTGCGTCGGAATCTCAGGTTACGACTGGTAGGGCAGAGCCGCCATTGTTGCAGATGACAGCTCCCAGGTGGCTGGAAGTTGGGGGCAACGCGGCTATACTCGATTGGCCACGGAACGCATCCGCCGGCAATGCCTGCGCCGTGGCGCCAGGGGAGACAGCCATCAGGACCGTCAAGAAGATTGGTCTGCGATTGCGTAACGCCAAGCTCGGTCCCGGGCTGATCACCGGCGCCGCCGACGACGACCCCAGCGGGATCGCCACCTATTCTCAGGCCGGCGCCCAGTTCGGGTTCTCGTTGCTGTGGACGGTGGTTTTCACCTTGCCGTTGATGGCGGCGATCCAGATCGTCAGCGCCCGGATTGGCTACGTCACCAGGCGGGGATTGACCGCCAACATCAAGGAGCGGTTCCCGCATTGGGTGATGTTCAGTGTCGTCGGCATGCTGCTGGTGGCCAACACCCTGAATATTTCGGCCGACATCGCGGCGATGGCCGAGGCCTTGCGCCTGTTGGTGGGCGGCTCGGCGCATATCTACGCGGTCACCTTCGGCCTTCTGTGCCTGATGCTCCAGGTGTTCCTCCCTTACGGCACCTACGTGCGTTGGCTGAAGTGGCTGACGCTGGCGTTGTTGGCCTACGTGGCTCTGGTTTTTTCGATTCACCTCGACTGGTGGGCGGTGGCCGGCAGCCTCGTGTGGCCCCGGCTTCCCCTGGAGGCCGATGGGCACGATGTGCTGCTGATGGTCGTGGCGATCTTCGGCACGACCATCAGCCCCTACCTGTTCTTCTGGCAGGCGGCGCAGGAGATGGAAGACACTGGTAGTGGTGAGCCTCACACCAGCAAGGATGTCCGCCATCATCTGCGCCGAATCAAAGCCGATACCATCGTCGGCATGACTTTCTCGAACCTCATTGCGTTTTTCATAATCCTGACCACCGCGGCCACCTTGCACTCGGCCGGCATAACCGAGATCCAGACCTCGGCCCAGGCTGCCGAGGCGCTGCGCCCGCTGGCCGGCAACTTCACCTTCCTGCTGTTTAGCCTGGGCATCATCGGCACGGGCATGCTGGCAGTTCCGGTGCTGGCGGGCTCGGCGGCCTATGCCGTGGCCGAGGCGGCCGGTTGGCACGGCAGCCTGCGATTGCGCCTCGACAAGGACGAAGGTCGCGGGTTCTACGCCGTGATCGCGGCAGCGACCGTTGGCGGTGTGCTGCTATGCTTTACTCCGACCGATCCAGTTCGGGAGCTCTTCTGGGCGGCGGTACTCAACGGCGTGGTGGCCGTGCCGATCATGGTGGTGATGATGCTCCTGGCTTCGAGCGCCAAGACCATGGGTGATCACGTGATAAGTCCAAGATTGCGCTCGCTCGGCTGGATCGCCACCGCCGTGATCGCAGCAACGGTTGTCGCCACCTTGGTCACTATGTGACCGCCGCCGAAACGACTTGAGCCACAGGGACGCTTTGCGACCGATCATGAAACTACTTGTCTTACCGCTGCGCGCCCGCCCGCGACTGACGATCTCGGCGCTGGTTGGAGTAGTCGTGGCGGTGGCGATCCCCGGTGAGTATCACAACGTGACCCGTGCCCTGTTTGGCTGGAATGTCGCGGTCTGGCTTTACCTGGTGCTGGTGGCGTGGATGATGTCGCGCGCCGACCACGAGCGCTTGCACCGCACCGCCATGGCCCAGGCCGAGGGTGCGGCGGCGATGCTGACGGTCGTGGTCCTGGCGGCGATGGTCAGCCTGGCCGGGCTCGTGGTCGAGTTGACCGCGGCCAAGGTCCCTGGAACTCCCCATGCCTGGCCGCACCTGGCGTTCGCACTCTCGACCGTGGCCGGCAGCTGGCTCCTGGTCCCGACCAAGTTTGCGCAGACCTACGCCAGCGCCCATTACGCGGGCGGGAGCGAGCCGGGTTTGCGCTTTCCAGATAGTGGTGCCGGATTCAAGCCGGACTACGGGGATTTCATCTATTTCGCGTTCACCATCGCGGTCGCCTCCCAGACCGCGGATGTGAGCGTTGTGACTCGCTCGATGCGCCGACTGGTGTTGCTGCAGTCGCTGGTGTCGTTTGCCTTCAACACGGCCATCCTGGCGTTCACGATCAACGTCGCGGCCAGCATGTTCTGAGCGGGCGAAGGCGGATGGCACTGGACACGCTGATCGAGACCCATGGCTACTGGCTATTGGCGCTTGGCTGCCTGCTCGAGGGCGAGACGATCCTGATGCTGGCCGGATTTGCCGCTCACCGTGGCTATCTCGATCCGGCCTGGGTCTTAGCGATCGGCGCCAGCGTGGGCTTCGCCGGGGACCAGTTCTATTTCTGGCTGGGTCGGCGACATGGCGCCGCAGTCCTCGAGCGTTGGCCGGCGATCGCCCGCCAGAGCGGTCGGCTGGAGCGCCTGCTACAACGCTTTCACGCCGCCGTTGTGATCGGGGTGCGCTTCGCTTATGGCCTGCGCATAGCCGGCCCGATCCTGATTGGCACCACGAATTTCTCCCGAGCTCGCTTCGCGCTGCTCAACTCCGCCGGAGCCTTGCTTTGGTCCGCGGGATTCACTGCCCTTGGCTGGGTTTTCGGGCAGGCGGCCGAGGCCATCCTGGGGAGGATCAAGCATCTTGAAGGCTGGCTGATGATTGGCCTGGTGGTCGCGGCAATCTTCTTGTTGGCTGTCAGGAAATATCGGTCCGGTTCGCAGCAGTGACTTCCGCGCTCTGGCGCGCTCCATGGGTATACTCTGCGCGCGTCGCTCGTGTTTGCCCCGTGTTGTCGGTGGCCCCGCTCGAGGCCTTGATAATCAGCTTGCCAGAGGTTCAACGTCCGTGATCTCAGACTACTCCAGAATAATTTCGCGTTTGTCGGCTACCGTGATGATTGCGCTCTCAGCCTTTGCGCTGACGGCGTGCGGCGCCAAGGACCAGGCACCCGGTGCTGCGCCGGGTGGCGGAAAGCCGCCACCGCCGTCGGTGGGCGTGATCAGCGTTGCCCCCCAGGCCGTGGCTATGAGCACCGAGTTGCCCGGCCGGGTCGAAGCCCAGCGCGTGGCCCAGGTGCGGGCGCGGGTGAGCGGCGTGGTGCTCAAGCGCCAGTTCACCGAGGGCAGCGAAGTACGTGCCGGACAGGCCTTGTTCCTGATCGATCCGGCGCTCTACCACGCTGCGCTTGACAGCGCCAACGCGCAGCTGGCGCGGGCCGAGAGCAACCTCGAGCAGGCGAGCGCGACTGCGGAGCGCTACCGGCCGCTGGCCGAGGCGCGGGCGATCAGCCAGCAGGATTACATCAATGCCACCTCCGCCCGCAAGGCCGCCACGGCTGACCTGGCCGCGGCTCGTGCCGCGGTGCGCGGCGCGAGCATCAACCTGGGCTATACCCAGGTTACCGCGCCGATCGCCGGCCGGATCGGTCGCGCCCTGGTTACCGAGGGAGCGCTGGTCAGCGCCGTCGAGGCCACCCAAATGGCCCTGATCCAGCAGACCAGCGTGGTCTACGTCAACTTCACGCAGTCGAGCGTCGCGGTGCTGCAGCTGCGCAAGGCGCTGGCCGCCAAGAAACTGCGCCGTATCGGTGGCAACGCCGTGCCAGTGACTGTTGTGCTCGAAGACGGCAGCGCGCTGCCGCGTCCCGGCAAGCTGCTTTTCAGTGATCTATCGGTCGACGCCAGCACCGGCCAGGTGACGTTGCGCGCCGAGGTGCCTAACCCTGATGGCTTGTTGCTTCCTGGCCAGTACGTGCGCGTGCGCTTGTCGCAGGCCGAGATGCCGGCGGCGTTCCTGCTGCCGCAACAGGCAGTGACTCGTTCGGATCAGGGCGACAGCGTGCTGGTTGTCGGCGAGGGGAACAAACCGGCGCCCCGGCCGGTTACGGTGGCCTTCGAGCACGATGGCCAATGGGTGATAACGGCCGGTCTCAAGGAAGGTGACAAGGTCATCGTCGACGGTTTCCAGAAGATGTTCGTTCCCGGCGCACCGGTCAACCCGGTGCCCTGGAAACCGGCCGGAGCAGGCGCGCCGGCGAGCTCTCCGGCCCCGGCGTCCGGCGCGCCGGCGCGGTCCTGAGCGGAGCGCGAGATGGCCAAGTTCTTCATCGAT
>JACZKY010015247.1_pt1 | contig 19179 bp, 16 predicted proteins | sample 8237611 | NCBI WGS metagenome assembly JACZKY01 (sample SAMN16148055, study PRJNA663545) | marine sediment metagenome | biome: sediments and biomass from bioreactor inoculated with such sediments; feature: coastal sediments; material: methane- and iron-fed bioreactor; isolation source: Bothnian...
CATTAATACTTTTATTAAAAAGTTTTGCAAAGGCTCCATTACACAATACTATCATGCCATCTTCATCAGTCAATCTCATTCCATCTTTAGAATTTTCCCAGATGGCTTTAAAAATATTCTCAGAACTTACCAGTTTCTGTTGTGTTTCAATTCTCTGTCTGATATCCCGGATGGTTCCCTGCCCCATATATTTGCCATCAATTTCTACAACTTTACCTGTTATTTCAACCGGTATCTTATTGCCATTTTTATGCTGCAGATCTGCCCTGAAAGCTATTACTGAATTTTCTCTAAATAGAATATTAATTTCTTTAAAATAATCATCCAGTTTTTCTGGAAGTATAAAATCGGCAATAGATTTGCCGAGTATCTCTTCCGGATATAATCCTAATAAATTAAATGCTGATTGGCTGATAAAGTTTATTTTACCTGTAGGCGAGATTCTAAAAATCACATCCAGGGATGAAGCAATTAAAGATTCAAGCTGATGGATTAAAGAAATTTGTTCAGAATTATTTTCAGTTATCAATTGATTATTTAGATTAAAATCTTTTTGTAAATCAATTTAATATTTTTACTTGATATAATTAAATTTTGGAGCAATAATCCTAAAAGTAACCTCATTTTCCTTGCTTACACATTGCCAAATATTTAAGTTTCGCTTGTTAATAATTTCTAATTTTATAGGGATTTTTTATGAAGCGAACAATAGTTGCAATGCCCGGAGATGGCATAGGTAAAACAGTACTTCAAGAAGCAATAAGGGTTTTAAATTCAGTCTGTTTTGATGCCGAATATGTTCACGGAGATATCGGCTGGGATTTTTGGTGCAGCGAAGGAAATGCACTTCCTCAAAGAACAATCGATCTTCTTGAGAAACATAAAATTGGTTTATTTGGTGCTATCACTTCTAAACCTAAAGACGCCGCTGATAAAGAACTCGATCCATCACTTAAAGGAAAGGGATTCACTTACTTTTCTCCTATCGTTGGATTACGACAAAAGTTTAATCTTGATATTTGTATTCGCCCTTGCCAATCATTCAAAGGCAATCCATTAAATTTTATAATCAGAAATGCAAAAGGTGGATTTGATGAACCATTAGTTAACGCAGTTGTTTTCAGACAAAATACTGAAGGACTTTATGGCGGAGTTGAATGGACTAATCCTCCTAAACAAGTCCGTGATGCTTTAGAAACTCATCCAAAGATGAAATTCTTTAAAGATGTTCCTAGTGAAGATATGGCAATCTCTACAAGAATCGTTACAAGAAATGCTTCACGCAGAATTATTCGTGCCGGTTTTGAATATGCAAAAAAATATGGTTACACAAACCTCACACTTTGCGAAAAGCCGAACGTTCTTCGCGAAACTTCCGGTATGATGTTTAAGGAAGCAAAAGAGATTGCAAAAGAATATCCGGGCATTGCTTTGTGGGATACAAACATAGATGCGCAAATGATGTGGCTTACTAAAAATCCAGAAACTTATGGAGTTATTGTTGCTGAAAATATGTTCGGAGATATTATTTCAGATGGTTTTGCCGGATTGGTTGGAGGACTTGGTTTTGCCTGCAGTGCTAACATCGGCGAAGAAGTTGCTGTGTTCGAGCCAACTCATGGTAGTGCACCAAAATATCAGGAATTAAATCCTTCAATAGTAAATCCAATTGCAATGATGTTAAGTGCTTGTATGATGCTTGATCACATTGATGAAAAAGCGAAAGCTGATAAGATTAGAAGTGCAATCGCTAAAGTTGTTGAAGAAGGAAAAGTTAAAACTTATGATATGATGAAGCTGCGTGGTGGTCCTGACGTGTTTAGTAAAGGTGCCTGCACTACTCAACAGATGACTGACGAAATAATTAAAAATTTATAAAAGGAAGTCATTGCGAGGAACGAAGCAATCTGTCCGTTGTGATAGATTGCTTCACTCGAAGACTCGTTCGCAATGACAATCAAAAGAAAAGAATGAACGGATTTGAACTAGTCCTCATAGCTCTAATAATGTTTGTTGCTGCCTACAAGTTGTATGGAGGATTTTTAACCAAACGACTTGATGTAAACAACAACAAACTAACTCCTGCACACTCAATGTCGGACGGCGTTGATTATTGTCCAGCTAAAGCTCCTGTTTTACTTGGTCATCATTTTGCGTCTATTGCTGGTGCAGGTCCAATTGTTGGTCCAGTTATAGCTGCGGGCTTTGGCTGGATGCCGGTTTATCTGTGGGTTGTTTTTGGTTCAATCTTTATAGGCGGTGTTCACGATTATGCAAGTATCATCGCTTCAGTTCGTCATCAAAGTAAATCAATCGGATTCATCATTCAACAATACATTGGAATAAGCGGCAAAAAACTTTTCTTAATTTTTGCATGGGCAACATTAATCCTTGTGATTGCTGTCTTCACAATTATTGTTGCTGATACTTTCACACATATTCCAAGCGCGGGAGCTTCATCAATATTATTTATGATACTCGCTGTGTTTTTTGGCATAGCCATTTACCGATTGAAAGTCCCTTTGTGGATTGCTACCTCAATTGGAGTGGTTTTACTTTTCTTATCAATTCCAGCTGGCAATTTATTTCCAATTCAACTAGATGCCTCTACTTGGCAGCTAATTTTATTTGTCTATATTTTTGTTGCATCTGTAACTCCCGTTTGGATTTTATTGCAGCCACGCGATTATCTAAACTCTTTCTTTCTCTATGCATTAATGTTTGGTGGATTGGTTGGAGCTTTCTTTGCAGCGCCATCAATTAATATTCCTGCATTCAGTACTTTTTCATTAGATAAGGTTGGATACCTGTTCCCTGCTTTGTTTGTTACTGTTGCATGTGGAGCGATAAGCGGATTCCATTCCATAGTTGGTAGCGGAACAACTGCAAAACAACTTAACAAAGAAACTGATGGAAGAATAGTTGGCTATGGAGGAATGTTGATTGAAGGAATGCTTGCCGTTCTTTCACTCATTGCAGTTGCTTCAATGGTCAATAAAGAATTTATTGATATTCTTATAACAAAAGGTCCTGTTCCTGCTTTCTCATTGGGAGTTGCAAGATTTATTAATGCAATTCCAATCATAAATATTTCTTTTCCAATGGCTCAAACATTTACTGCACTTGCTGTTTCTGCATTCGCACTTACTTCACTTGATACAGCAACACGTTTAGCAAGATTTATGTTTCAGGAATATTTTGAAAATAAAGAAAGTGAAAAAAAATCTATCTTCGTCACAAACAGATATGTTTCAACAGCAATTACTGTTGCGTTTGGTGCAGCACTTACGTTTAGCGGACAAACGATGTCAATCTGGCCGGTGTTTGGGAGTGCAAATCAATTATTAGCTGCACTTGCTTTGCTTGCATTAACCGTTTGGGTTGCAAATCTTAAAAAAGGATTTTTGTTTGTTTTGATTCCCATGATTTTTATGTTCGCAGTTACTTTAACAGCACTTGCAATGTTGATTTACACAAACTTCATAGCAGCAAATTATGCTTTGGCAGTTATTTCAGTTTTGCTTTTTACACTTGCAGTTTTACTTGGTATTAAGGCGTACGGAGTTTTAGGCAACGGAAATCAATTAATTAAAGAAACAATTTAATAGCATCATGGAGAATTCGTGAAAGAAAAAGTTTTAAAAATATGGCCAGAAATTACTTGGATCGAAAATCCGGAACTAAGAGAGAAAGTTTTAAACTGCTGGATTTATGCCATCGAAAATTCTGTTCTATCACCAGAAGATTTGGAAGTAATTCCATTTTCACTTCTCATTAAAGATTGCAAAATATCTTTTATGAATCACAAACGTACTGCGGTTCAGCTTTCAGTTGATATTGCAAAACGTATGAAACAAAACTTTGGTGATGAAATAAAGATTGATATGGATTTATTAATTGCCGGCGCAATTTTAATAGATATTGGTAAGTTGATTGAATATGATAAAGTTGGGGGAAAACTTGTTACAAGTAAAGCCGGACATTTGCTTCGGCATCCATTCAGCGGAGTTTCAATTGCAGATCGTTTTGGTTTGCCTTATGAAGTGCAGCACATAATTGCTTATCACGCAAAAGAAGGTGATCTGGCAAAACGAAATGTTGAAGCTATAATTGTTCATCATGCAGATTTTGTTTCGTTTGATCCTTTTAAAGTGTGAATTCTTGATCGTCATCGCGAGTGAGTCTTCGAACGAAGCAATCTGTAATACAAAATGAAAAATTATTGCATATACATTTTAACAAATAAAAATAATACAGTTCTATATGTTGGTGTTACAAATAATCTTACTAGAAGAATTTGGGAACATAAATCAAAATTGATTGAAGGATTTACTAAGAAATATAACGTTGATAAACTTGTATATTTCAAATCGTTTGATAATCCGGAGGATGCAATTAAAAGAGAAAAACAATTGAAAGCAGGATCAAGAAAAAAGAAAATTGAGTTGATTAACAAGATTAATCCTGAATGGAAAGATTTATACAATTTTGAAATAATTTATTCATAGATTGCTTCTCCCGACTATCGTCGGGATCGCAATGACATTCTTATTGGAGAAGAAAATGACACAGACATTAATAGAAAAAATCGCACAAAAATTTGCAGTCGGATTGAATCCCGAGCACCAAGTTCACGCAGGTGATTACTTATCTATAAAACCTGCTTATGTAATGACACACGATAACACCGGTGCAGTTATTCCAAAATTCAAATCAATTGGCGCAACAAAACTGTTTAATCCTAGACAAGTCGTAAACACTCTCGATCATAATGTTCAGGATAAAACTGAAAAGAATTTAGAGAAGTATAAAAAGATTGAAGAGTTTGCGAAATCTATGGGAGTGGATTTCTATCCTGCCGGTCGTGGAATCGGACATCAAATAATGTGTGAAGAAGGATATGCTTTTCCCGGGACTATGGTTGTTGCTTCTGATTCACATTCAAATATGTATGGCGGACTTGGTTGTCTTGGAACTCCAATCGTACGAACAGATGCTGCAGCAATTTGGGCAACAGGCAGAACCTGGTGGCAAGTGCCTCCAATCGCAAAAGTTGAACTTAAAGGAAGTCTAAGACAAGGTGTAACTGGCAAAGATGTTATCATTGCTTTGTGCGGATATTTCAATCACGATGAAGTTCTAAATCACGCAATAGAATTTGTTGGAGATGGAATTCGATATCTAACAATTGATGAAAGATTAGCTATTGCAAATATGACAACAGAATGGGGCGCACTTGCAGGCGTTTTCCCTATTGATCTTGCAACTATTCTTTGGCTAAAGAAACGAGAAAGATTTATTGAACATCGCGGACTTGAAGGAGTTTTTTCTGATGCCGATGGAAAAGGACAGCATCCAAGAATAAATCATAAACGAATTGAAGATTTAGAACGTAGCATTCCACAAGCAGATGTTGATGCTTTTTATGCAAAAGAATTAATAATTGATTTATCAACAGTAGAACCTTTTGTTTCCGGACCAAATACAGTTAAAACTTATGCTGCAGTTTCAGAACTAAAAGAAAAAAACATTGCAATCAATAAAGCATATCTTGTTTCCTGTGTTAACAGTCGAGTTGATGATATTGCAGAAGCAGCTGCAGTTGTAAAAGGTAAAAAGATTTCTGAGCAAGTAAAATTTTATATTGCGGCTGCATCGAGTGAAGTACAGAAAGAAGCAGAACGATATGGTTACTGGCAATCATTGGTTGAAGCAGGAGCCATTCCTTTACCTCCTGGTTGCGGACCTTGCATTGGACTTGGAACTGGTTTACTTGAAGATGGCGAAGTTGGAATTTCAGCAACTAACAGAAATTTTAAAGGAAGAATGGGTTCACCAAGTGCACAAGCTTATCTTGCTTCTCCTGCAGTGGTTGCTGCATCTGCAATTTCAGGTAAGATTGATTACGATTGGAAGAATAAAGAACATCGAGAGCTTAAAGGGTCAATAAAAATAAATGTAAAGAAAACTGAAGAAAAAATTTCAGTAAAAATAATTGATGGCTTTAAACCTGTAATTGAAGGTGAATTAGTTTTTTGTCATCAGGATAATTTAAATACAGATGGGATTTATCCCGGTAAGTACACTTACAATGATGATATGACACCACAGCAGCAAGCAGAAGTTGTTATGGAAAATTATGATCCTGAATTTGTTAAGATGGTTAAATCAGGAGATATTCTTGTTGGCGGTTTCAATTTCGGTACAGGTTCTTCACGTGAACAAGCTGCAACTGCATTAAAGTATAAAGGAATTCAACTCGTTGTTGCCGGAACATTTAACGAAACTTATAAACGCAATGCATTAAACAATGGTTATTTGTTGATTGAGTGTCCGCAACTTGTAAATGATTTAAAAGCAAAATATGGAATTGATAAGCTCACGGTAAAATCAGGAATGAATATTAAAATAGATTTTGAAAGTTCAGTTTTAACATTTGATAACAAAACCTACTCAATCGATCCAGTTGGTGAAGCAGCGCAAGAACTTATCGTTACCGGTGGATTGGAGGAGTGGGTTAAGAAAAATTTATAAAAGCAAGTCATTGCGAACGAGTCTTCGAGTGAAGCAATCCTTAGTACAACGAAGATTGCTTCGTTTCACTCGCAATGACATTAAAATTAAAAATTAAAGGAGAATATATGAATAAATCAATCTCAAGAACAATTTCAGAATTCGCGGTCAATCTGCAATACAAAGATCTACCTCAAAATGTAATCCACGAAGTTAAAAGATATCTCTACGATTCTATAGGATGTGCATTTGGCGGATATCATACAAAAGATGTTAGAATAATTAGAAACATCTACCACGATATGGGCGGAACAGATGAAGCAACAGTAATCGGATTTGGAGATAAAATTCCTGCTGTTAATGCGACACTTGTAAACTCACTTATGATTCGCGCCTTAGACTTTAATGACATTTACTGGAAAGAAGATCCATCTCATCCGTCGGATATAATTCCTGCTGCACTTTCCGTTGCGGAAATGGTTGGCGCTTCTATGGAAGAAGTTATAACTGCAATTGTTCTTGCTTATGAATTTGAACAAAGACTTTGCGAATTTGCTGTGCCGGGAATTCGTGAACGCAAATGGCATCACGCAACACTAACACAATTTGTTTCTCCAATTGTTGCTGGAAAAATTCTTGGTTTAACTGTTGATCAAATGGTTAATGCTATTGGAATAAGTGGAAGTCATAGTCACACAATCGGTTGTCCAACAGCCGGTAAACTTACAATGATGAAAAACACTGTCGATCCAATGGCAACTCAGGCAGGAGTATTTGCAGCTCTTATGGCAAAGCGCGGATACACAGGAACAGAGGCTGTGTTTGAAGGTAAAGAAGGTTTTATGGATTGCTTCCTAGGTTACAATGCTAAAGAACAAAAAGTCGAAGCACAAAGTATGAAAGGTCGTGATGGAGTTTCCGAATGGAAATGGAATATTGAAAAACTTATCGGCGGACTTGGCGATTCATACAAAATTATTGAATGCGGAATGAAAGCATTCCCAACAGAAGCTTTAACACATACGCATCTTTCTGCAACGCTTAATGTTGTAACAAAAAATAATATCAGTTACGATCATATAGAATCTGTAACACTTACAACATTAGCACAAGCTTATGATATTCTTTTTGATCCGCATAAATATCGTCCGGAATCCAGAGAAACTGCGGATCACTCACTTCCTTATTGCATTGCAACTGCTTTGGTCGATCATAAAGTAACAACACAATCTTTTTCAGATGAGAAATTAAAAGATTCAAGAATCTGGGAAGTTATTGATAGAATAAAAGGAGAGCCTTCAGTTGAGTTTGAAAAGATGTTTCCAGCTAAACAACCGAGTAAAGTTATTGTTAGAACAAAAGATGGAAGAGAATTTTCTGAATACTTAGAATATCCAAAGGGTGATCCAAGAGAACCAATGACGATGGAAGACCTTGATAATAAGTTTGAAGCACTTTCATCACAACTACTTGTTGCAGGCAGAAGAAAAGAAATTAAAGACGCGATCTTTGGTGCAGAATTAATGACTGCACGAGAGTTTATGAAGAAGCTCATTGTTTAGTTGCTCAATTGATAAAATAACTCTTGTTTTAGAGTTTTTGATAGATTAATTTTCTGTCAGAATAATGACATTTTATAGGAAATACAATGCAAGCAATTATATACACCGAAGCGCGAAATAAGTTAAATAAGATTATAGATAAAGTTCATGAAAACAGTGAACCTTATCTGATCGTTGGAACTAAGGGTAGAAAAGATACTGTACTTATTTCAAAAGAAGATTACGACAACATGGTTGAAAATCTTTATATACTTAGTAATCCAAAATGGCTAAAGAGTATTAATAAAGGATTGAAAGAACTTGAAGCAGGTAAGGGAAAAAGAATAGATATCTATAAGGTGCTTGGGAAAAAACGTGGATAAATTCCTCGAAGTCATTTGGTCGCCTGAGGCGCTACTTCAAAAAGAATTAATTGAAAATACCAAACCTCAGAATCAGTGCGAGTTATATTTTTCTAAATTGATCTCATTAATTGAAGACATTAAACGAAATCCATTCAAAGGGTTAGGCAAGCCAGAACCACTTAAGTATGAAGTACCTCCATGTTGGTCTAGAAGAATCAACAAGAAAGATCGTCTGGTGTATAGAATCCATAAACGAGATATACATATCATTTCAATTTTAGGACATTACAATGATTAAAAAATTAAATAAATCATCCGCAGGTAAAAGAGGCGATAGTGTTCGTTCAGATTGCTATTTTGAAATTGAGTTAAAGAATTCAGGCGGAATAAAAATCGATTTAAAAAGTAAAGTTGATGTGATGTATGGAGAATCAATCAAACAAATGATTCTTGATATGTCTAAATACTTTGGTCTAAAAGACGCTAAGATTTTGTGTGAGGATAATGGCGCTCTACCATTTATTCTTGCTGCTAGATTCGAGCTTGCTGTTAAAAGATTATTCTCTGATCTTAAAAAAGAATATCTACTTCCCTCCCACGAAAAGAATTTATACTCAACAAAAAGAGATCAGTTGAGAAGAAGCAGATTATATCTGCCCGGCAATGAACCAAAGTTTTTTGTTAATGCTGGACTACATTCTCCCGACGGAATAATTTTAGATCTTGAAGACAGTGTTGCACCATCTGAAAAAGATGCTGCACAATTACTAGTTAGAAATGCTTTGCGTTCTGTAGATTTTTATGGTGCTGAAAGGATGGTTCGTATCAATCAGCTTCCAAAAGGAATTGATGATTTGAAATTTATTGTGCCCAATAATGTAAATGTTATTTTAGTTCCTAAGTGTGAGTCAGCTGAGCAAATTCATCAACTTGAAAAAGAAGTTGAGAGGTTGAAAAAGAGCCTATCCCCAACCCCTTCCCTAAGGGAAGGGGCTTTACAATCTTCCCCCCTTGGGGGGGAATTAAAGGGGGGCTCTGATATTTACTTTATGCCGATTATTGAAAGCGCACTGGGAGTTATCAAAGCTTTCGAAATTGCAACCGCATCAAAAAATATTTGCGCACTTGCAATTGGACTTGAAGATTACACTGCGGATATTGGAACTCAGCGCACAAACGAAGGGCGTGAAAGTCTTTTTGCGAGACAGATGTTAGTGAACGCGGCAAAGGCTGCTGGCATTCAGGCTATCGATACAGTATTTTCTGATGTTGCTGATATGGAAGCATTAAGGCAAAGTGTTATTGAGGCTAAGTCTCTTGGATTTGAAGGTAAAGGCTGCATTCATCCGCGACAAATAAAAGTTGTACACGAAGCTTTTGCACCAACGGCAGAGGAAATTGAAAAGGCAAAAAAAATTGTACAGGCATTTGAAGAAGCTGAGAAAAAAGGATTAGGTGTTGTTTCACTCGGAAGTAAAATGATTGATCCGCCTGTGGTTAAACGAGCATTAAATACAATCAATCTTGCATTGATGAATAATTTGATAAGCAAAGATTGGAGAAAGCAATGAAACTAGTAAAAAATGCAGCAGGAAGATTTGTTCCGACAGAAGTAAACGGGGAAACTCAAATTCCTTTTAAAGGAGTTGATAAATACAAACCAAAGGGGGTTAAAGCCAAGCCTCCAATCAGATCTTGTATTGATTATCCATCTGATGGAAATAAAGTTGTTAAAGATCTAAAAACTGCTTTAAAGAAAGCTGGACTAAAAGATGGAATGACTATTTCAACACATCATCATCTTCGCAACGGTGATGCTGTTACAAATATGTTGTTTGATGCAATTAAAGAAATGGGAATAAAAAATATTCGCTGGTTTCCTTCAGCTTCATTTCCTGTTCATTCACACTTGATAAAATATTTAGAAGATGGAACAATTCACCACATTGAAGGAAGTATGAATGGACCCCTCGGTAAATTTACTTCTGAAGGAAAAATGAAAGGTGTTGGTGTTCTGCGATCTCACGGCGGAAGATATCAATCATTGCAAGATGGTGAAGTACACGTTGATATTGCTGTTATACTTGCTCCAACTGCTGATCCATTTGGCAATGCTACTGGTGATCGCGGTAAATCGGCTTGCGGATTAATTGGTTTTGCACTCGGCGATTCTGAATACGCAGATAGAGTTATAATAGTTACAGATAATCTTATTCCCTTCCCTTGTGTCCCATGGCAAATTCAAGGAGGTAATGTTGATTTTGTTGTAGAAGTAGAATCACTTGGTGATCCAAAAAAAATTGTTAGCGGCACAACTGAAGTAACTAAATCTCCTGATCGTCTATTGATTGCCGAATATGTTGCAGATTTTATTGAAACTGCGGGAATTATGAAAGATGGGTTTTCACTTCAAGCTGGTGCGGGTGGAACTAATCTTGCTTTCGTTCTATTCCTAAAAGAAAAGATGAAAGCTAAAGGTGTTAAAGCAAGATTTATGCGCGGCGGAAGCACAAAATATTTAGTTGAGATGCTTGAAGAAGGTTTAACAGATTATATACTTGATGGACAAACTTTTGATCTTGAAGGTGTAAGAAGCATGCGTGAAAATGCAAATCATGTAAACACTTCCCCATTCACAAGTTACAATTTTCATGGTAAAGGAAATTTTGCTTCAATAGTTGATACTGCTGTGCTTGGTGCAACGGAAGTTGATGTAAAGTTTAATGCAAATGTTGTTACACACTCCGATGGATATTTATTGCACGGAATCGGCGGTTGGCAGAATTGTTTATATTCAAAGTGCACATTACTTGCTATTCCATCTTTTAGAGATCGGATTCCGGTTATAGTTGAAGATGTTACTACGATTTGTGGACCTGGTGAACTGATTGATGTAATCATTACAGAAAGAGGAATTGCGATTAACCCAAGAAGAAAAGATTTGTTAAAGGCAGTTAAAGGTTCTGGACTTCCAATAAAAGACATCAAACAAATAAAAAAAGAAGTTGATGAAATTTGCGGCGGCGCTCCAGCAAAACCAAAAGTAAATAAAGAAAAAGTTGTTGCAATTGTAAAATGGGTTGATGGAACTGTTTTAGATTCAGTTTTCTGCGTGGAGTCCACCTGATAGGTGGCCTCCACTTAGGCTTCAAATCATGGAATTAGAACCAAATAAATATTATCATCTATACAACCGTTCTAATAATCACGATCTGTTATTCAGAAACAGAGATAATTATATATATTTCCTGGAAAAGTATCGGAAATACATTTCACCTTTTGTTAATACGATTGCTTATTGTTTGATGCCGGATCATTTTCATTTTTCAGTTTATGTAAAATCAGAGGATTCGATACTTATCAAGAAAAACATCGGCTTACTTTTAAGTTCATATACTAAGGCAATTAATAAATCTTACTCAAGAGTTGGAAGTCTATTCCAACAGCACACAAAAACTAAATTGATTGAGGATGAGAATAATTTGCTCACTGTTATAGCCTATATCCATCAAAATCCTTTAAGGAAAAACTTAGTTAGTTTAATAGAGGAATGGCAGTTTTCAAGTTATCGAGATTATGTTGGATTGAGAGATGGATCCTTAATTGATAAAACTTTTATCGAAAATAGATTTTCTTCCATTGAAGCTTTTAAATTGTTTTCTTTATCCAAAGTTGAAAAGAATAACTTTATATATGATTTGCATTGATCGTAACTTGGAGGCCACCATCAGTATTATTATGATGTAAAATCTTATGAATATCAAACAAACTAATGTTACTAATTTAAAATCAAAGGTGGACTCCAAGTCCATCGGTATAGCATTTGGTGCTGGTGGTGCGCGTGGCCTTGCTCATCTCCTGATGATTGAAGCACTTGATGAACTAGGTGTTAAGCCCTCAATAATTTCTGGTTCAAGTATTGGAGCTGTTGTGGGCGCTTTTTATGCTGCTGGCTTTTCTGGAAAAGAGATGAGGAAAATTCTTGATCAACTTATAAATCCAAAAAGTGATTCGGTATTTGATTTTTTACTTAAATCTGATATTGTAAAAATGTTTACAATGTTTGATCCTCAGTTTATAAGATCCGGATTTATAAAGGGTGAGAAATTTCAGAACTATATGAAAAATCATTTGAAGGTTTCAAGATTTGAAGAACTAAAAATTCCTCTTAAAATTGTTACAACTGATTATTGGAAAAAGGAAGCAGTTATTTTTGAAAAAGGTGATTTGATCCAGCCAATAAAAGCAAGTTATTCTTTGCCAGGATTATTTACTCCAGTTAAAATAAAAGATAGAATATTAATCGATGGTGGTGCTGTTAATCCCCTTCCCTTTGATTTGATAATGGATAAATGTGATATCACTATTGCTATTGATGTTACAGCATTCAAGGCACAAAATGAAAGTGAAATACCGCCAACGTTTGATTCTGTTTTCACTACTTATCAAACTATGCAGAATTCTATAATCAAGGAACGATTAAAATTTTTAAGACCAGATATTTATATCCGACCAGAAATTTATGATGTAAGAGTATTTGATTTTGTAAAAGCTGATTTGATTTTTAAACAAGCTCAGTCTGCTAAAGATGAACTCAAAAAACAATTACAAAAATTGCTTGATAATCAATCAATATTAAAAGCTGACTAATAATTTTGCCGGCTCTTTTTCTGTATTATTAATCTCTATTTACCGATTTGAATCCCCAACCAACTTTCCAGTTTGGAATACATCAATTCCCTGTCATGTTTAGAAAAATTCTTTATTCTGCTTGCATGAGATCCGTTAGGTAAAATCATTTTTAGAGAATTTGTTTTACCGGTTAAACATACTCCGGTAGAAGACCAGGGATCATTTCCGCCATAAATAAAAATAAAATTTGCGGCATCATTTGATGCCCAATCATTTATCTTCTTTAGAAGTCTTGGATCATAAGTAGGATTGGAATTGGGAGGAATAAAAAATTCTGTCTGTCCATCAGCATATTTAAGATATTCTGTAAAATACTTTGTTTCATAAGCGTAATAACCAAACTCGGTATAGCATTGATAATAGAATGGATATCCTTCTTTAATCTCAGCATCACTAAAATATGACACGCCGCCATTTTTCAATAAATGTTCCCAAACTTCATCAATGGAGGATTTCGCATCCGGAATTTCATCACAATTTCCATCGCCCCACTGCCAGTATGCAAACGAATATTCAAGGACTGCATATTCATAAGCTTTATTAATTCCAACTATATCATACTGCAATTTTTTCTGTTCAGCATTTTTTTTAAATAACGGAAATAATTGATCACGTTTTTCAAAACAGAGTTTTTGAAAATTATAAACTTTTTCTCGGCACTCTGGTGTTGAAACAGTCTTTATCCATTCATATACTCTTTGATCCTCTATCGATAAATTTAATGGACCCTCATAAGCAACAGCAGCGTCTACATCATCAGGATAGAAATATCCATGAAAAATTACACAGGATCCGCCTTTACTTATTCCGGTTGTAATCCATTTGCCGGTATAATATTGTTTAAATAATTCAATAATTCTGTGATGATCATCCGCCGCCTGTTTGATGGTCAGATATTTCCAATCGAAGGGAGCGGGAACAGATTCACCAAAATATCTATGCTCAACCACTATCTGATTACAATCTAACAATTTTGATAATTCAGTTGTATGATTATTTACAGCATAACCATCAAGTTCAATTACCACCGGTTTTGTTTTATCAACATGCGATAAAAATATTTGCTGTTTAAACTTTGGTCCATCAGGATTATTATGATCAATAGGTTGAGTGACAAATATTTCATAAGCTTCAGAATAAATTCTATCCGCCTGAATCTGATGTACTTCAACATCAGGCAGCGACAGCAGCCAGCTATATAAATCGGTTTTTGCTGAATCTACAGTTTGAGCAAAATTTACACTTGAGCTAAAAAAGAAGAGAATTAAAGCTGCAAATATTTTGTATATCATAATTGTCTCAAAAAATTAAATTAAAAAACTTATTGATACTTAAACTTGTTTAATCCGCCGCCAAAAGTTGTAATCCAAAGAATACCATTCTTATCAATACAACAACCTGTAACTGCATCAGAAGAAATTTGGGAATTTGATTTGTTAAAAATTGTTGTGCTTCCTGTTTGCGTTACCAGAACCAATCCTTCATTTGTGCAGATCCATTTACGATTACTTTGATCAATAAAAATATCATTTAATACATTAATTGAAGAACCATAAAATTTATTCACGAAACTTGTTCCATCAAAAACCGAAACTCCATTTCGTTTTCCGTTAAAATTCTGATGACAGCTCCAGATATTTCCATTCACATCAATATCTATTGCAGAAACAGTTTTTGTTGGATACAGATATATTGAGTCAGGATAGTAAGTAAGAATTTCATTTTTAAATTTAATTATTCCGCTGTTAGTGGCTAACCAGATTGAATTATCCGAACTAATTTTCAAATCATTCGTCCATAAATTGTAATCTGCATCATTGTATCTTGTCCAGTTTATGCCATCAAATTTAAAAAGACCTAAAAAGGTGCCTATCCATGCATTTCCTTCATTATCAAAATCAAATGATAAAATATCATTAGAACCCAACGCGGAATTATCTTGGTTGTAATTTGTCCAACTGCTGCCGTTAAAAATTCCTATTCCATTATTAGTCCCGACCCAAATATTGTTACTTCTGTCGACTTTAATTGTATTAATTCTGTTTGAAGGTATTCCGGAATTTGATGTATTAAATAAAGTAAAATTTGCACCGTCAAATTTCATGATTCCTTTATCAATGGTAGCAATCCATTTGTAATTGTACTGATCCACTGCAATGTTTTTAAGGTTATTGGAGATGAGTCCTGAATTAAATACCTGGTAATCCACCCAAACAGAAGTGTCCTGCAATATTTTGGAATAAAGATTCATCTTCCCGCTTTCGACAATTGCATTAAAATTTACTGACCGGTGCTGTGGATAAGAAAGCGTTATTGAATATTCACCAGGCAGTAAATTTTCTATTGTATCAGGAGTTGTTGAAGTAAGAAGCGAATCAAAGATTTTGATTGAAGCACCCGCTGGTATAGTAAATACATTAATTTTTCCATACATGGCAGGATTATTTATGAAATCTATTGAGAGATCTTTTCTCTCATCTTTTTGCAAGTGAAGAGTAAAGACAGAATCTTTATAATATTTTTTTTTAAGTGAGATATTGTACGAACCTTCATCAAGAAATAACAAACTATCAGGAGTAATTGATCCGGTATTTCTTCCATTAATAAAAATATAAAATCCCACTGGATTTGAATCAATTATCAATTTACCCTTTTGAGGTTCAGGATCTATTGGACTTGTGGATATTTGCTTATCACAACCCGTTATAAAAACTATAAGGGCAAAAACGAGTATGTATAGTTGTTTACCCGTAATAATATTTTTGGATGATTTATAAATCATATAGAAATTTAAAATTATATCCTCTAATGTAATTTTCTAAAATTCTTAGCTTTGTATATTTTGTATTTACCTGTGAACCAAAAATTCCAAGTCCACCGGAGATATTGCTATAATCACCTTCATCAAATCTAATAGACAGATTATTTGAATTACTGTTTGAAACTGAAATATATCGTGAAACTTCCGCATCAAAGGTAATTACCTGAAAATCAAGAATCTGGTGAATCGTAACTTCTGACGGAACAGTTAGCGAATTAGAATAGTCAAGTAAAAATTTATTGATTGCGTCCATCTGAAATGCAATGGAGGGATTTTTTGATGGTTTTGGAAATATCGGTTTCAATTCACCATTTATTGTTTCATACCTGATAGGCAATTCTTTATAGAACACTTCTTTTATACCATTTACGTTTCGTTCACATTTTATTCTAAGCCTTGGCAAATAATAATATTGAAGTGATTGGACGGTCCAGTATAATTGAACAACACTTTTATTTACAGGTGGAATTAAAACTTCACTAGTATTTTTAAATAAAATTTCATCAGGTGTTTTGCTGTATGCTTTGAGCCGCCTTCCGGTATTTAATAAAATTTCTAATTCAATATCTTTTAAATAATCAATCCTAAATTTCTTCGAAAAATAATATCTAAGTGTATCCTCATACTCTGAAGAATAAATACTTGTATCTTTTAATCTATAAACCGAATCCTGATACCAAATCCTTACGTCTGCACCTTCTTCAAATAGAAAATTTGGAACTGATCCAGCAGCAAGGTTATCGGGGTAACTTTTAGTTAATGATAGTAATTGTAATGTTGTATCTGATCGAAGGATACATGCAACTCCATAATCTTGTTTAAAATCTGTAAACGGATTAAATGATTCATCACAAGCAGTAAAATAGAAGCTAATAATTGAAATAATAATAAAAATATTTTTTTTCATATTTCTACCTTAACTGTGGCAGTAAAAAGAAATGGTAACATATTTACCCGTTTGCCGGAATCACGTTCGTAATAAAATATATTTTTCCTATTGTATGCATTAATTACATTCAGACTAAAGCTTAAAACAGTTGGACCAACCATAATTTTTTTCGATAATCCAAAATCAAGCCGATGGTAGGCAGGAAGTCTGCCCAAATTTTTATCTGCCAAAACAAGGTACGGAACAAAACTATTTCCGCCTGCTCCTACCTCGAATGGATTCTCAATGTTATATTTATCGTAATATGAGATCAATTGAGTAAATGGTAATCCTGATGAAATGGACCAGATTGCACTCAAATTCCAGGAGCTGCCAAAATTATATTCTAATAAAATATTACCCGAATGTCTGGTATCATATTTTGGATAATAAACATAATCATTAACCGTTTTGTACACCCAGCTTAATGAGTAAGATGTAGAAATAGAATAAATGTCATTGTGCATGTAAAAACCAAACTCCCAACCATAAGAATTTAATGTACCTGAGATTAAATCAGGATCGTCAGAATAAATTTTTTGCTGATTGAGAATCGGAATATTTTTGGAATCTCTGTAATAGCCTTCAATTTGTAATCGGGATTCATCACTTAAATCATATTCCAAACCTGCGGAATAGCTGATACCTTTAGCAGGATCAAGATAATCCGGAATCAGTATCCATGGATCGAAGACTGAAATAATTTCATCTTCATCCGACACAGCTGTTACCTCCTGAAGATACATTCCTGCAGATCCCTTTAAAGCAAGTTTATCGGTTGCTCTTAATGTAAAACTAGCTCTTGGTTCAAAAGTACCTGCTGAATTTGCATTTAAACCTGTAACATTAAATCTGGAGCCAATATCTAATCCAAAAAAATCATACCTTAATAATTTATACTTTGCATAGATACCTATATTACCAGCAAATCTGTCTAATTGGGATTCAACTCCGGTTTTGTTTTGCATCAGTAGTTGTGTATCAAGAGTTTTGATCAGCAGTCCCACATCAATTTCATCTTTACTATCAAGCACGGCATTTAAATCAAAAGTAATTGATACATCTTTTAATTCATTATCTATAGGTTTAAGGTTACTTTCATTAGGGATGATTTTGCCTTCAAAATTACTTGCAGAAATCGCCAGACGTGAAAAGAAAGGTGCATCGTATATTTGGATCCATTCAAAATTCAAAAGAAAATTTTTCCAGCCATATTCTTCACGAATATTATCCGGATATTTAATATTATCGCTGCTTAAAAAAGTGAAGAGTGAAAATTTAGCATTGTTGAACACATCGGGACTTGAATAATTAAGTTTTGCGGAAACATCATAAAAATCTATCGGCACTGATTCATCATTAAGAAACTTTTTTAAAATTTTATCAGAATGACTGAACCTGGTGGTTGCAATAAAAGAGCCATTTGGAATTGGACCTTCAATTAATCCTTTACCGGTTAAAAAACTTAAACTGCCACTTGCACTAAGTTTATTATTATTCCCATTTTTAGTTAGAACATTTAGTACCGAGGATAATCGTCCCGAGTATTCAGATGTAAATCCACCTTTAAAAAATTCAATAGAATTAATCATATCCGGATCAATCGAACTGAATAAACCAAGCGAATGGAATGGAGCATAAATTGTAACTCCATTTAACAATACAAGATTTTGATCTCCGCTTCCCCCCCGGACATAATATCTTCCGGAGATATCACCTGTACTTTTAACACCAGGCAGATACTGTAAACTGCGCATAACATCGGTCTCTACACCTTTAGGAAGATTTTCAACCTGTCGAATTGAAATGCGTTCTAAACCAATGTCAGTAGAATTTTTTTGAATAATCTTTTCACCAATTTTCTCAATTGGCTGCAACTCAATATTCAATGGTTTTAAGCGGATTGAAATATCTTTTAGTTTATCCGGTAGAATTTGAATAGAAAGAATTTTGGATTCATATCCAACGTAAGAAACTATAACTGTGTAAAATATATTGGCAGGAATTGAATTAATTAAGAAAAGACCACGTTCATTGGTAGAAGCGCCGGTTTTTAATTCCTGAATATAAACATTGCAATAAACAAGAGCTTCTCCATTACTTGAATCGGTAACAACCCCTCTAAGCTTACCAAACTGTTGTGCGGATGTTTGCTGCTGAAAGACTGAATTCAAAACAAAAATTAATATAAATAAAGTACTTACCCGTAACCGCATTATATAAATATTAAACCTAAAAATGTTGTGCAAATATAGGATACAGTGTCCGAAAATAATATTCTAAAAACGAGTTTATTTTAAAAATTTCAAAAGATATGAA
>JACZKY010029833.1_pt1 | contig 19176 bp, 16 predicted proteins | sample 8237611 | NCBI WGS metagenome assembly JACZKY01 (sample SAMN16148055, study PRJNA663545) | marine sediment metagenome | biome: sediments and biomass from bioreactor inoculated with such sediments; feature: coastal sediments; material: methane- and iron-fed bioreactor; isolation source: Bothnian...
GTACGAATGGGTTTACGGCGACACCGAGCATTGCGAGACGTGCAAGGCCCTGAATGGACATCGACATCGTTACAGAACGTTTGCCAGGGCCAATCTGTTGCCAGGAAGTTCACAACTTGAATGCGGCGGATTTCATTGTCAGTGCGAGTTAAAACCCACCAGTGAACGTGCAAGCGGACGCCTGTACCGCATACCGCGAAAGGTAGCTTGATATGCCCCCCAAGATCGTCAAAGACGGTGATCAATATTGCCTCGAAGAGCCGGACGGCACGCGCGTGCCCGGCTCGTGCCACAAAAGCAAGACGAAAACGCGTGCCATGCAGATCGCCATGATCATGAGCAAGAAACAGAAAGCCCTGTCTATCGAGGGACTAGACGCCCCTATTGAAGACAGTATGATTTACTTAACGCGGGCCGTGGACGGCAAGCGCTACATCGGCCTCCTCAGTTCGAATGCTTACATGGACAGAGAAGGCGACTTTGCGGCGCTGGACTCGCTCAAAGCCTACGTCGATCAGGAATGGCCCGATGACGAATACGCCGGTGAGGGCGTGGTGTTGTTCTGGCACGATGGGCCGCCGATTGCCGACATCGTTTACAAGTCGGTCGAAGGCGCGTTTCTCGTCGAAATTGCCGAAGCTAGGGACACCCCTTACGCCCACGCTATTTTTGAAGGCATCGAAAAAACCGGCGACGAAATCGAATACGGCGCAAGCATTGGCCCCTGGGCTTTGCGAGCGCGGGATAACTGGCACGTGTACCATGTGGTGGATAAGCCGGAAACCAGTATTCTACCCGTTGATTTTGCCGCTAATGCGTTTACGCATATGGAGATGACGAAAATGAGTGAAAAGCAAAAGAAGACTCGGTTGACATGGCTGGAAGATCACATTCCAAGCGCTGCCGAACTTGCCAAGAAAATGAGCAAGCTCGCAGTCGAGTCAACGGATCAACTGGATAAAGTCGGTCTGGAACGCAAGAGCCTGGACACTGATGCGCTGAGTGAACTGCTGGCGGAAATCAAAGTGGCCCGCGCACTCGACATTGAAGGGCTAGCAAAGTCATTGACCAAGATGGTGGGTGAGGTCATGGGTGACAAATCACCTGAAGACCTGGCCTCGCAAATTCAGACGCACGTCCAGGCACATGTTAGCGATAATGACATGGAAGACGAGGCGATGCGCGCGAGTCAAGAAAAGAAGTCGGTTGATGAGGGGTTGACGAGTCTTCTCAGTCTCCTGATCGACGAACTGAGCAGCTTTGGCGATCTGGAAGAGAAGATCGAAAAGCTGGCGAAACTGCCGGATACGCTCGACGAACGGATGAAGTCGGTCGACACCATGCGCAAGGCCCTGCTGGACGTGAATAAGCGTCTGGGCGATGTCGAGGGCGCACTGACGGGCGAAACCAAGTCGGTCAAGCGCAGCAAGAGAACCGAAGTGGACGCCACCGACGAACTGGTGCAGGACGCGCTCGCCAAAGCCAATGGCAAAGACGGCGACGGTTGGGGCGCGCTCTACGCGGAAAACACACAAGCCTAAAACGCGCAGCGCTTGAAAGTGAAGCGCCGCGCCCATGATTTGATCTACGGAGATATGAAGCCATGCAAACGAAAGTCACTTTCAAGTTGATCAAGGCGCTCCAGGACGCCGGTCATGACGATCTGGTCGAGGAACTCCTGGAGAAGCACGATCCGACGGCGGCTGTTCTGACCACCCTCCACGGCGAGGGCGGGGTGTTGAGTTCATACGGCGCGCAGCCGAACATGTTCCACACCATCTTGCAGCCGATGACGTGGCCGAGCCGCTTGCCGGTGCGCAAGACGCAGTATCAGGACTCGATTGTCGAAATCCTGACTGAGCAGACCGACAGCACCGGCGACAACGCAGACAACTACTGCGATACCGCGCCTGTGCCGGGCGATTTGAAACGCTGCCGGACGAAGACCCAGATCGCGGACTGGTTCATGCAAAGCAAGCAGAACGTGGTCGTCGGGGCCGGGTTGCTGCGCGATCCGGCGGAAACCGAACGCAGCATCGTCAATTTGCGCTCATTGCAGTCGCCTTTTCTGCCCTCAATTTTGACAGAAGGCGGTGTGAACCTGCGCTCGCCCCTCGCGCAAAGTCTGCTCGAACTCACGATCGCGTTGGCGCGTTCGCTGGCGGCAGTCGAAGTCGTCGGCGATCACTCGACCGCGACGGCCAGCGCCGAACGCGGCTGGACGACTGAGCCGGACGGGCTAGCCCTTCTGATTAAGGACGGGCACGTCGATGAAAATGGCGGCCTGGCCTGCGCTGCGGCGGACAGTTTGGTCGTGGACTGGGATTCGAACGGTGTCGATGACACCGTGAATGGCCTGGACATCGTGAGCACGATCACCGACATGCTCTACAGCCGCGTCGCACTGGCGCGTAAGCTCGGCATTTCTGCGGCATGGCGTTTCGTCGGTGACGAGCGTCTGTTCCGCGAAGTGTCGTTCAAGGTCGCCAGCACCTACGCCAATGCGCGTTACCTGGACGCGAGTTCGTCCGTGCCGGTCGGTCGCGACATGCCGACCGTCGAACAGCGCTATCAGGAAATGAAGCGCACGAACACGATCATGATCGACGGGATGCCGGTCGAGTGGATCTTCACCAGCGGCGCGGAAGCGGCTGCCGGCGGCCTAGGCTACATCAGTGACCTGTTCCTGGAATGCTACATGGTCAATGGCGCGCCGAATTCCTGGATCGAATACTACGATATGGACAATCCGTATGTGCAGCAGTGGGTCGGCTCGGCCTTCAACTCGACCGGGCGGCGCACCTTCAACAACGGCATGTACATCTCGGCCCTGCGCTCGTCCGGCTTCTGTGATGAAGTGCTGCTAGCTTCGATGCCACGCTTCATGCACTATGCGCGCTTCCTGAGTGCGCGGCTGGACAGCGTCTCGTACAAAACGTACCTCGGATATAGAAGCTGGTTGAGCACTGACAGCTTTGCCGGTGGTGGCGAGTCGAGCTTTAGCTTCTAAGCACCCCTTTTCCGCAGCACTTTAAGGCGTTCGTTGTTTCGGCAGCGGACGCCTTTTTGTTTGAATTGCCCCCGCTTGCACCATTTTGCGCATATAATAAGCGCATCTCACGTGTGAATGCTTTCGATAGGGGTACATAATGGGCTGTTGTGGTGGCAATGGCGGAGGGAGTCAGAAGAATATGATCAGTGACGATACAGCGCGCCAGCCCGGTGACGTGCTGGTCAGGCCAAATTTCAATTCCAATCGCTCGGTCAAGGGGCCGAGCAGTGGGCGCAATTATGGCGTCCAGGGCCATCACCGCCCGTTCTGGATGGCGGGCGAGGATTACGAACTGCGCCGCCGCGACTTCGAGCGCGATACGATGCTCGAAAGTCAACAGCCGCCGCTGGACGTGCCTTTCGCGGCTGCCGGGCCGGAGACGCCGCTCATCACCGTCATCATCCCGGTCGCGCCCTATCACCGCGAGGTCGTCGAGCGCGCCATCGCATCGGTGCGCGCGCAAACCGTGCCCTGTGCGGTTGAGACGGTCTATGATGACGAGGGCCAGGGCGCGGGCTGGGCACGCAATCAGGGCTTGCAACGGGCCGCGTCACCGTTCGTCGTCTTCCTGGACGCGGACGATCATTTGCTGCCCGCTTTTGCCGAGCGCACGCTGAAAGCGTTCGATGGCGTCAGCTACGTCTACACCGACTGGATGACGAACGACGTCAAGAAAACCGCGCCCGATTGTCCGTATGCCGCGCCGCGCCAGTGGCATGCCGTGACTTGCCTGGTGCCGACCGCATGGGCGCAGCAGGTCGGCGGGTTTAGTGAGGACTTGCCGGGGGCTGAAGATGCCGACTTTTTCTTACGCCTTATCGACTACGGCTATTGTGGGGCACACGTCGCGGAACATCTGTTTCACTATGCCCGTGGCGGCAAGCGCAGCAGCGAATTCCGGCAGCGTGACGATTACAACGCCCTCATCACAGAGATTGCCGACGACAAGCGCACGAAAGCAGCTCAAGCCTGCTGCAACCGGCCCCGGCAGCGCGAGCGGCACGAGAACGCCCTTAATCAACCCAAGGCCGGGGACGTGTTGGCCGTCGCCTTATGGTCGGGCCGCCATCAACTGAAGAATACCGCCAGCGGGCGCGTCTATCCGCGCGCGGTTGGCGGGCAGCGGTTGTACGTCGATCCGCAGGATGCCCAGGCGCATCCGACCATGCTGCGCATGATCGACATGGCGCTGTTGGCGCGGATTAACATGGTGCTGCGCCAGCCGGTGCAGCGCTACGATCCGAGCATTGCCGAACGCGCGCCGCAAGCCCATGCCGTGCCGGACTTCGACCGGCTGATCAAGGCGGCGGACTATCTGTTCGCCGGTGAGGCGGCTCAGCCCGCGCCGAAGTCGGTCGCCGTGATCGAATTCCCGTCCAGTCAGAACGCGGGCGGTTACCTGATCGACCGTGAAACACTCAACTCCGCCGCGCCATACATCCCGAAGACAGGCTACTGCGTCGAGGTCGGGGTCGGCAACGTCGGTTTCTACAGCATCGAATTCGCGCGCCTGGGCCATAAGACGATTGCCATCGACCCGATTATCAGCGACGAATTTAGGGCGGCGATCGAGGCAAGCGGCCTGGAAAAGAAGATTGAGATCGTCGAGGCGGCCCTGATGGAGACCGGCGGCAAGGTCGAATTCTACGTGGCGGACGATGACAAAAACGTCAGCAGTCTGCGCGCGGATCATTGGGGCGTGCGTAAGAGTCAGAAGACCAGGGTCAAGGCGATCACCTACGATCAGGTGGTTGCTATGGGCAGTAAGGCGAAACGCCCGCCCGTGTGCCTGAAGCTCGATATTGAGGGGTATGAGTCGCGCGTGCTGCCGATCATCGCCCTGAACCCGCCGAAGGTCTTGATCTACGAAATAGGCGGGGGCGACGTCAAGAAGCGTAAGGTCAAGGGCTGGTCAAAGGAAAACATGGCGGCAGACAGTGCTGCATTCGAGACGTTGCGTGAGGCCGGATACAAGGCCGGGGCCTACGTTGACGCCAACCTCCAGCGTGTATTTCCATTCGAAATGGCGGATGTGCCCGTCGGTGGGTATGAGCAGTTATTCGCGCCGGAATCGGGGTTTGGTAATTTAGTGTTGCGCTGGTGAGTGTCGAGTATTTGGAACGATGGCCGGGAGACAAGCCGTGATCGCCGAGAACATCCGGCGCTACAAAGAAGCCCTACGCGAGGCCGCCTGTCCCGATGGCTGGACGAGTCGCGCCGAACACGATGACATCCTGGCCTCACTGGAAGGGCGGCTTGAACCGATCCGGCGCTATGGGCACGATGGGCGCTTGCTGAAACAAGCGACCAACGCCGAAGCGGACGCCATCCGACTTAGAATCAAGCGGCAGAACCGGCGCAGAAAGAAAGGGAAGGTATAAAGTGAAACGGTTCATTCATCATCTGTACGTCGGTAGAGAGTCATGGATGTTCGTCGCTATTTTCTGCGGCGCGCCCCTGGGTTGGATCATCATGTATCTGGCACAGATCGAGTTCACTAATGCGATTGCGGCGGCGGTTGCTTTCGCCGGGATAGGTCTTGCAGGCATGTGGGGTTGTATGGCATTGGCGAGACTGTACATTCACGTGATCACTAAACTACAAATCAGCGTTGATCCAATGGGCTTGGATCACGCAGATTGGGTTGCTCATCGAATAAGGTCAAAATGAACAATTCCCCCATGATTACCGTCGTCACCGGCACGTTCAATCGTTTCGATCTCCTCAAGCGCTTCATACTGTCGGTCAGGTCGCAAATGCCGCGCACGATCCCCTATTCGTTCATCATCGCCGACGCCGGATCGACCGACGGCACGCTTGAATGGCTGACCGGGCAAGCGGACGTGCATCTGATCAAGGAAGGCAAGCGGCGCGGGGCGATCAAGGCTTTCACCGACGCGGCCAAACTGAGTCGCGCGCCCTACACCCTGATTGCGAACGACGACATCGAACTCGTTAAGGGCAGCATACTCCGCGCCCTGGTGCATCTCGAAAACCATGCACGCTGCGGCGGCGTGGCCTTTGCACACAACCTGCCCATGCGCGGCCTGCAACCGGCATTTGAAGGCTACAACGTGGCGATCATGCCCGCCGTCGGGCCGGACGGCGCACGGCGCACAGTCGTCTATGCCCAGGTGGGCATGTTCAGGACTGAAGTAGGTCATGAGGCCGGATGGTGGGGCGGTAACGACCCTGTGATGACGAGCGGCGGCGGCACTTACGGCGCGGATAACTACCTGTCCGCGCGCATCTGGGAGATGGGCTACACGATCGATGTCGTGCCCGGCGTCGCCAATCGCGATTACGCGCACATGGACGCCCTGCGCAGTGATAACGTCGCCAAGGAACAACAGATCGGGTTTAGCCCCTATCACCGGCGCTTTCCAAGTGGGCCGAAGCTGCCTGCTATCGGCGCAGCAGATAGCCCGTCCGAACGTCTGCGCGTGCTCTATCTGCCCCTGAATGAACGCGGGCATCCGATCTTGGCCCGGACAAAGCGCGGCTTCCGCGAAGCCCTTCAACGTAAGTTCTTGGTCGTCGAACACGATTACCTGAACGACATGAGCAACCGCCTGTATGACATCGTGAGCATGTTCCAGCCGGATCTGCTTTTCATGCAGTGCCATGACGCGGCCACGATCCGCCCGGTCGATCTGGCCTACGCGCGCAACGCGGCCCCGCGCATGGCCGTCGTCAACTGGAATGGGGATGTCTGGGCCGAAGGGTTGACGACCCCGGCGGTGCTGGCGCTTCTGGAGCACGTCGATATTCAGTTGACCGTCAACGCTTCATCGCTGCCCGAATACGAGCGCTTGGGCATTCCGGCGGCCTATTGGCAGTGGGCCTTTGAGACGGTCGATCCGCCGCTGCCAAAGGTCAAGGCGCACGATGTGCTATTTCTAGGCAATGCGTACAGCGCCGAGCGGCGCGCGCTGGTCGAAGCGTTACGGACTGTAACGCCGAAAGCGGGGGTTTACGGGCGCGGCTACACGCGCGCGGACGGCAACACGCTCTACGATTATGCGACCGGGGCCGCGCTCTACCGGGCCTGCAAGATCGCGATTGCCGACAACCAGTTTCCGAACATGCGCGGCTTCTTTTCCAATCGCCTGTTTGAAGCGGCGGCTAACGGCGCATTCCTGATGCACCAGTACGTGGACGGGATGCAAGACCTGATCGGCTTGCGCGAGGGCGTGCATTACGTCGGCTGGCAGGACTTCGACGACCTGAAGACGAAACTTGCCTACTGGCTCGATCCGGCGCACAATGAGGCCAGGCGCGCGATTGCCGACTGCGGTGAGCAGTTCATTCGTGAGCATCACAGTTTCGACGTGCGCGTGCGGCAGTTGTTCGACATCATCCGGGAAAAGCGCGGGCAAGTGGAGAAGCGAAGTAAAACATATGCTTGACCTATTCCTATGCGCAGCGGCGGCTTTTTACGTCGCCTACGCCATCACCCTCACCGACGGCCCGTTCGACGTGTTCTACCGCCTGCGCCAGCGCTTGCCGTTGGGCGGCCTGACGAACTGCTTTTATTGCCTGGTCGTCTGGGTGGTGCCGGTCATGTGGCTGCTGTTGCAGTCGGCGGGTTGGTTGCTCGTCTGGTGGCTGGCGGCGGCGGGTGTCGCAGCTTTTGCCTACAGCCTAAGGGGGGACGGATGATCACACGCACCGTGCGGCCCGCCACTGACATTCTGCTGGCAATCAGTGAGCAGGCCGAGCAAACGCCGGGGCTAATGAAGACGGCGTTTGAGCGGGCGGTGAAACGCAGCATTCGCCGCATCAAGCCCGCTATTACGACCTATCCGAGCCGCTCGCCCTCGCTGCCGTTCAAATGGTCGAATGACCCGGAAGCCGATGCCAGGGCGCGACGTTGGTACTTTGCCAACAAAGTCAAGGGGCGTAAAGGCGGGCGCTACCGGCGCACGGGCGGGCTGGCGAAATCGTGGCAGTTTATCATGGAGACGACCAACTACGCCGGGGCTTATCGTATTCAGAACCTGTATCGCGGCGCGGTTTTCGTCCAGGGCTTTCGGCAAGTGCCGAGCCATCGCCTGACCGGCTGGTCAACCGTCAATGAGGAAGTCAACTTTGAAATGGCTGCCCTGGAGAACGAATTGATCGGGGCCTGGTTTACGATCAGTGATCCTTATGCAGGAGTACCGCAGCAATGACCTGTTACGCGACCGTGGCTCAGGCCCGTAATCAAATGGATACCAACCTGACGACCGCCGACGATGAATTGTTCCGGGCCGTGCGCCGCGTCTCCGAGCGTGTCGATCAGCTTTACGCGTCCGCGCTGCCCGTGTTTGCGCCCTACAAGAAAGCATTGACGTTCCCCTTCAAGGGCTATCTCTACAACTACGCGCAGCGCCTTGTGCGTGTGCCGTTGCCATTGCTGGAATTGACGACGGTCGAAATCAAGACCGATCCGAGCGCCAGTTATGCGACCGTGAGCGCGGAAGCCTGGCCGGACACAGAGACGCCTATTCGTGAGCTGTATCTGTCGAACTGGAACAACTACTACAACGGCGGTCTGGGGACGCTGCGTATCACCGGCCTGTGGGGGCGACACATCGACTATGAGAATGCCTGGGACAGCGTGGACGCGCTGACGGCACTGCTGAGCAGTTCCGCTGTCGAATTGGAGGTTGAAGACCTGGATGGCGTGGACAGTTACGGCGCGACACCCCGTATCAGCCCCGGCAACCTGATTCGCATCCCAGACGCGGACGGCGTGTACGAATACATGGAGGTCATTTCGACCGAAGCGACCGTAAGTACCAGCGCTGCCGATGTCGTCGGGGTGCGCCGGCACGTCAACGGCACGACCGCCGCCGAACACGCCGAAGATGCGACCGTAGAGGTCTACCGCCCGCCAGTCGCTTTGACTGAGGAAGTGGCACGGCAAGCGGCGCTCTGGGTCAGCCGGCGCGGCGCATTCGAGTCGGTCACGGTCGGCGACTTCAACACCACGACCTACCCGGCGGATTTGCTGCATGGGCTGCTGGCCGTATGCGAGGGGCTGGGCTATGCTATCCACTGAGTTTATCGACGACATTCTGAATCGCATGGCCGCAGTCGAACGGGAAGCCTTTACGGCGGCGGGCGTGAGCATCGAAATCTTCCCCTATCCCGTCTATCGCCCGCTCGCGCCCTACGTCGGCCAATGGCTTTCGGGCTACGTGACGACACGGCAAAGCCCGCGTGAGGACTTGATAGAACTGGAGTTCACGATAGAGTTAGTCGTAGGGAATGTGACCGCCGGGATCGAGGGTGAGAAGCTCGCGAAGATCAATCCGTGGACGATTCTGATGCACAATGCTTTTCGCAGCAACCCGCTTCTCATCAGCGACGCCTATACGGCCAAACTGGCCGGATTGCGCCAGACACTTTTTGTCAGCGGGCGCGGTCTGGTGCAGCTGGACGCAGTAGAAGGCGGCCCGCCCGCGCGATGGGCGACCTATTTCGTCGCCACTGCCGAATATCTCGGCAAGTTCGAACAAGCACACTTTTAGGAGAGCATCCTTATGTCCGCAGAACGTGGATCACTTGCCGGGTTCTTTCAGATGTTTGTCATGAAACGCGATGCCAACGGCTATCCCGTGGGCAACGTTGCCGACCCGGAAAGCATAGCCAACAGCAGCACCCTGCACGCTTATCATCTCTTCAATCCGGTCGAGGCGACTTTGCCGACACCCGATTTTCAGGAGGCCAATTTCAAGGGCGGCCAATCGTTTCTCGGCACTCGTCCGCTCGGCGTCGGTAACGTGGCGCCTTTCGACGTGACTCTGACCGGGCCGGATGAGGCGTTCATGGACATGATCGGCTCGGTCATCGACTATACGCTGGCGACTGAAACCGGCATCATCGTCCCGAACACGAACAAGATCGTGCGCCAGCAGATGCACCTGGGCCTGACGATCGGTTTCGACAACGAAGACGGCGAGCACAAGTATCTGACGATGTTCTACCCGAACGTCACCTTCACGCCGTCATATCTTGCCGCCAATCAGAACGCCGGGGAAAACCCGAATCCGCTGTCGTTCCGGGTGACGCCGCAAATGAGCCTGCGCACGACTTTCGGCATGACCTTCGAAGACCTGCCCGGCAACGTGCAGGGCAACAAGGACTTCGTTTTCTACTGGCGCACGACCTACCCGGTCAGCGTCACGACCTACATTGCTGCCGCCAGCGACGTTGAATTCACGTTGGGCTATCTGCCGCACTACGACGACATCGGTGGCACTTACAACATCGCTAACTTGAATGGGGCCGCAGCCGCCGCTGAAATCAACACGGTTTCGACGTCGACCGGTGTGGTAGGCATTGACGCGGCTTACGGGAATCAGGACATTTACAATGTCGCTTACCAGACGGAATTTGCCTCCGTGCCTTAAGGAGTTTTGATGCTTTCACCACGCGATCTCGCGCAGCCGCACAGCGCTTTCGACGGGGCAGTGATGTTTTACATCCTGCCCTTCATTCCCGCCCGGATGCGCGTATTGTCCCGGCAGTTGAATGACCTGTATGCGCCCACGGATCAGGATTTGACTCATGCCACCGTCGTGCAGATGGAGGGCTGCCTGATCGACGTCGAAATTCACGACGCGGATGAGGATGCTCTATCCCCCGCTGCCAAGCAGTTCATTTACTATTGGCAACAGCACAACCACGATCTCAAGCATGACGTAGAACTGATGCAGCAGTTTGCCAGCGATGAACTGTTGAACGAATTCTGGCGCGTCTGGGAAGGCGCACTTGACGGCGTACTGACCGCGCTCAGGGCACAGCGTGAGGCCGTCAACGGGGACGGCGAGGAAACGGACGCTGATCCGGGGGAAGCCGACGCCGACGCACAATAGCGCTGTACAAGCCGTTGTGGCGTCGGCAAGCCACCGCCCGCCTGGCCGGCCAGAAGGGGCATTTGACGCTGAAAATGCCCGACGACATGCCCGGTGACTTCCCCGCCGAGCTGGTCGATCAGGCGGTTTGGGTCTGGCGCATGAGTGGCTATCGCCATTTGCCGCACCCGTATGAGCTGCTTTACATGCCGGATCAATGGGTCGAGGCCGTGGTAGCTTTCGAGCGTGGGGTACAATTCTTCGAGGATTACTCGAAGCGGCCCGCGAAACTGTTTTAGAGACGAGTGACGGCGATGGCAGACTCACGAAAGATCGTCACAACTGAATTCAAGTACGAAGTCAATAAGGCCAGCGTTGACGAGGCGAAGCGCGCCGCGGAACAGGTCGCTGCCGCCGAAGCCCAATTGGCGGAAAACAGCCGCATTGCGGCCACGGAAGCACAAAAGGCACAAGAAACGCTTGCCGCAAGCATGAAAATGACGATTGCTCTAGCGCAGCAAGCGAACCAAAGCCAATCCCAAACCTCAAGCCAACGTCAAAGAATTTATATTGACGACACACGGGCAATTCAGGACTATCTCGATAGCGTCCGCGCCGAAGTGCCTGTTTTACGGACTGTCCAGACGGCTACTGAAGGACTTGGTACGGCACTTGATGACATGGGTGATGGCGCTGACCGGCGCATTCAGGCATTACTCGACAAATTCAAGGGACTCAATCAGGAAATATCGGCTGGGATCGATTTTGCCAGTGACCTCCGGCGCGAAATGGATCAAGCCTCTCTGCCTGAGCCGTCGCTGGGCAGATTTGGCGCGTATGACAATCTGCCCGATCCGTCCCTATCCGCGTTCGCCGCTGGCGGCCAGCAACCGACCACGCGCCGCCGCAGCAGTTTTTCGACACTGGCGCGCGGGGCCGGGCAAATCCTCGGTGCGACCGGCCAGACGGAACTGGCCGGAGTCGTCAGCCAACTGGCGACGATCGGCGAAGCCGGGAAAAGCGCCGGGGTCGGTTTGCAAACCGGCCTCATCGCCACGGTGGCCCTCACCGCCGCCATCGGCTTTTACGTCAGTCAGAATCAGAAGGCGTCGCAGAGCGTCAAAAATCTGATTGCGACGCAGGAAGACTATTTCAGGCTGCTGCTGACCGGCACGAGTGAACAGATAAAAGCGCGGTTAGATGAACTGCGCACTGAACGCGAGATCACCCAGGCGCGCATTGCCGAGAACCGTGAGATCCTCCGCCAATTTGAAGAGCAAGTGGGCGCGGTGGGCCGGGCAATTTTCGACGTGGCCGACACTGCCGGGACGCGCACGCTGCGCGAGGAAACGCAAAAGCTCGAAACGTCGCTGGGTTCGACCGAACTTGAGATGAGCCGCCTTGAGGGCACGTTGGGTGATGCCGGCGTAGCGGCGCGTGATGCTGCGGAGGCTGAAAAGCAGCTCGCACAAGCGCGCCTGGACGCTCTGGATCGACAAATTCAGAATCAGATCAACCTCGCGCGCCTGACGCGCACGGGCACGAGCGAGGGCGCGCAGGATCGGCTGGCGGCCATTCGGGATGAGCAGTATGCCAACGAAGCCGCGATAGTGTCTTTGCGCCAGCGCAATGACCTGACCGAGGAAGAGCGGATCAAACTGGATGAGCTTAGCGAAGCCAACGCCCGCCTGAATGAAGAATACGGCACGATCCAGAATGTCATCCTGCCCGCCATCATTGCGCGCGAACGGGAAGCCGATGCGATTGAAGCGGCCCGGAAAGCGCAAGAGGGCTACGTTCAAAGCCTGGAACAGACGTTTGATAAGCTGCTATCGGCGTCGGAGGACATCAAGGATGCGCGCCGGGCGCTGACGGACGCACAAAGCGAGGGCCGCGCCCGTATCGATCAAATCGTGCAGGACAGTCAGGACAAGCGTGCCGAGATTGAAAAGAGTTACGAAGACTCGCGCACGGAATTGATCAGCAAGGCCGGTGACGATCGCGCCAAGGCCGAAAGTGAATATCAGAAACGTCTTGAGCGCATCCGGGAGGAATTCGAGACCAGCCGTGAGGACGCTATCCAGGATCGCAATGCGGTCGCACTGGATAAGGCCCGGCGGCGCGCCGACGATGAAACGCGCGAGGCGGATCGACGGCGGCAAGAGCAACTGAACGACGTCGATAACGCCCTGCGCAAACAAACACAGACGGTGCGCACGCGTTATGAGGAGCAATTGCGCACGGCCCAGGACGCCGCCAGTAAGGCGCTGCAAATTGAGTACCAGAAGTACCAGCAGGAAATCAACCTGCGCCAACAGGCGCTCGACATCGCCTTACGCCAGTACGCCGATTTCGTCGCCCGTCTCGCGACGATCTCGCGTCAGGTGGCGGGGCAGCCGGTCACGACAGAACCCCGCGCTATCCCCGGACGGGTAACGCCCACGCCCTACGCCACAGGCGGCTATGCCCCGGCGGGATCGGTCGTCAAGGTCAATGAATCGCGTTACGGGCAGGAAGTCGGGCGCGACAGCAGCGGCAACTTTGTCATGTTCAGCCGCCCGATGCGCGTCTTGAGCGCCAATGAGGCGCAGCAGATGTTCAAGGGCACAACCAACAACCTGACCTTCAATGTCAACGGGGTGGGCGTCAAACAAATCAAAGCCGAAACGCGCCAGCAGGTAATTAACGAGCTGGACGCGATTTTAACGGACATTGGAATAGCCTGATGCCTTTTACCTACTACGCCATCGCAACCGGCGGCGACCTGGCCGATCTGGTCAACGTCGAAACGCTGATCGGCACGCCGCCCAACGCCTTGCCCGCGCGCGCCATTGCGCTGCACCCGCCGATCGTGCGCCGCCTGACGAACCGGCGCATTGTGCGTAACGGTGCGATCCCCGGCGTGCTCTTTTGGGACAACCTGCTCCAGACCGACCTCACAGTCATCATGGATACGCTGTTCGGCGGCTTTGACGGGAATGACGATGCGGAGATCGTGTTCTCAGCTCTGGACGAATCGGGCCACTACAGCCCGTTCAGCGCCAATGCCATCGCCCCAGTGCAGGGTGAGCATTATCAAGTGGCGACGGGCGGCGGCTATGTGACCGACCTCGAAATCACGCTGCTAGATTGCGTCCGCCAGGTGACGGATCGCACGACTTCAGCCACGATCACGACCAGTGAACGGCTGACGCGCGCCGACTCGACCTCCGGCAACGTGACGATCACGCTGCCCGCGCTCTCCAGCGTCGGCGTCTACACGATCCACAGTTTCGTTAAGCAGGTGGCGGCCAACAGCCTGATCCTGATGCCGCCGGACGCGCAGATCGACGCGGCCAGCAGCAAGACGATCACCGCCATCGGGCGCACCGACATCTATCACAACGGCACAAGCTGGCGGAGTCTGGACTGATGCCCGATCTGACCGGTTATACCCAGGCATTGCGGGCCGGACGCTACCGCTTCAAAGGCTGGCTGGCGACGCAGCCGCCTACGGTCGTGCTGGCTGGGTCGATCAGCGCCGTGCCGACTTACCCCGCACTAGAACTCGGTTATACCGTGGACAGCGGCGATTATACCGATGTAACGGCGGGCATGACCCTGGTCGTTTTCGATAGCGTCGGCAATAAGAAGGGGGTCTTGCGCGTCGCAACCGGGGCCTCTATTAGCGCCACGATCATGCCGGTCAACGAATTCTCGAAGGGCCTGATCAGTATCTTGACCACGGATACCTTCGAGGTCTGGCAAACCCGATCCATCTGGGATAAGCTGGTCAGCGCCACCGAGGAATTCAACAAAGACAGTCGCATCACGTTCGTCGATCAGACCGAGGATTTGCCGCCGATTGCCAATGCAGGCGGCCCGGTCGTGGGATGGGGTGAAAGCGGCGCGCTTGACGTGACGTTCTACGGCTCCACCTCCACCAACGTCGATCCGGACGTGTCCGGGCTATCCTTCTCCTGGACGTTCGGCGGGGATGCCACACCGACCACCTCTACCAGCGGCGATCCGACCGTCTCCATTCCGACAGGCTACCGCGAAGTCGCCTTGACGGTGACAGACACGAACTCAAGCAAGAGCACAACCAAATACCCGCCGGTCTGGGCCTTCGAGAAAGGCGTTTACGAACCGCTGGCGATCAGCATGAACAGCCTTGAATATACCGATGGCGACGGCTGGCGTGCGACGTTCGAACTGCCTAAAGATGCGCAGGCCGACCTCGACGCGCTGCCGGAGGGCGCGCTGGTCGTTTATTTTGAGGATGAATGGTACGATGGCGAGAAAGTGTCATACGGCGCGGACGTTCCGGATCGCAGTCATATCAAGTTTTCCGGCTATCTGCGCCGCGAAAGTATCGCCATTGACGATACAGGCGATACGATCACCTTCGAAGCGGTCAGCCCGCTCGCTATTCTACGTGAGACTCCGGCCCTCCCGCAGCTGCTGATCGATGCGCTGGCCCCGACCAGTTGGCAGTATATGTACGATCTGTCGATACATAAATTGCTGCATTACCTGTGGTACTGGCATTCGACGCTGGGCGACGTGTGGGATGTGGTGTTTATCAATGCCGACGATGCCAATTATGAGCGTATCGCCATCGAAAATCCGCGCGACCTGGCGGCGCAGCTCATCGACGCGGCCAGCAGCACCCGCCTTGATTTGACCTGCGACCGCCTGGGGCGCATCATCTTCGCAGGCAAGCCCAACCTTCAGAGTTTGGCCAATCGCGCATCGTCCATCGTGCGCACGTATGACTTCATCACAGCGGACATGGTGCGCTTTGAATTCTCAATCGAGCACCGGGGCACGACCAAGTTCGTGCGCGGGGAAGGCATCACGCCGGGCGGCGTGCCGCTATTTAGCAATGCCCCCGGCAATGCCTATGCGTCCATCGGCACGGACAGCGAGGTGTTCCCGCGCCAGATCCCGGAAGGGCAGCAGCATCTCGACGTCTTGACCGGACTGCGCTTCGGCGAGCTGAACAGCATTTACCAGGGGCAGTTCGTGCCGAAGGGCGCGACCTGCGTAGTGCCGGACGGTTATGGCATTTTTGAACCGGCCTATCGCGAGTTCGTGAGCTTCATTCTACCGGCCTCGACCAACCGGCGCGGGCGATCTTTCGACATCAGCCATAATTGGACGGTCGATGCGGTCAGCATTCGCTATGACAACGATATGGGCGCAAAGGACATCACACTCACGGTCGATCACGAAACCTATATGCCGCAAGGTAGACCCTACACGCCCAGCCCAAGTTCATCCGCGCCGCCCTGGGAACAGCCCGATCCAGTCATCCAGTTTCCGGGTGTCCCGCTGATTTTGCCGACCCCCGTTAATAACCCCGCGATTTCTCTTGATGGGCAGCCGGTCGTGCCGGAAGAGATGTACGTGGTCGGGTCGAACATCACCAGCAACGACAATGAGGTCTACCGGGGCATCATCAACGATTTCGATACGGGTGATGTCACGCTCACCAGTATCGCCTCCGGCATTACAGGCACGCACTTATGGTCGCGCGGCAACCCCTACAACCTGGATGAGATGTTCATCGGCACATCTGACGGGATCTGGTCGGTGGATTACCTGGGGGGCGGCGCGACGCTGCTGGCCGGTCTGGGGGACATCTTTGGCGTGGGCGCGACGACGTGGCCTGCCTTTTTCGAGATGTCGATTAACCGTGAAGATTGGATGCTCGTCATGGCGGGCAGCAACGCCGAGGCCACGATGCCCACCAGCGGCGCATTCTCAACCGACGGCGGCTCCACATGGACGACGTTTGATATTGCGGGCGGCTCTCCGACATTCAGCGCAGCGGGTGGCATGTTCGTGCATTCGGTTACGGTGTCCCCGTACAACAATCCGAACGCCGCCGGGCAGGGCTGGCTTTACAGCGCTTATTACGGCGCGACATCGACGCTGTGGATGCGCCGGTCAACCGACTGGGGCGCGACGTGGGCCACAATAGCGACCGTGACCGTCTCGAATTCCGGCGGCACGGGGCCACAGCACAATAACAACCGCTTGTTCATCCCTTATACACGAGCGGGCGGCGTCGCTAACAAAAACGATCTGAACCAGCTCGTTCATTTCGAGTCAGGTCTTTCAAACTCGAAATGGGGATCGTTCGACGCTTCAGGCACGCTCTACAACACTGCCGTCCCAACGGTAGGCAATGGCGTGCCGGCTCCGCACGGCGATCTGCTGCCCTTTAATACGCTCACGCAGAACGGTGCCTACTTGTACTGGGTGACACACCGTAGCACGAGCAGTGCTGGTGTGCTTCGCTCGACCAGTGGAATGGCTGCGTTCGCTTCAGGCGACATATCGCCCGCAGTAAATCCACTGGCGATAGGATCAGAAGCCAGTGGCGGGCCGTTCTGCACCGGCCTCAATGGGTGGCCTACTGAGGGCACGCTGATTCATTTCTCGCCCGGCCACGGCACGAATATCTATGCACAGAACGCGTACCCGAATACGACCGCAGCCGGTATCGGCACTGTCAAGACGGCATATCTGGCCCTCGGTGAAAGCAATCCGGTCGGCTTCCTGCGCATCCGGCGCGCACCGAACGATTGGGCTTACGTCCTGACGCCCGCCTACCGGCAGAAGATCGTTTACGCCGAGTTCAAAGCGAGATAGCCATGGCGACGAGACAAGGTGTGATTTCGAAATTTCGGCGCTTTCACTATGGAGCGCAGTTTGCCGGGGAACTCTCGGCGAAAACCGGGCGTAATCTGGGCGGGGCCGGGTTGGTTTTGTGGAGTGCCGAAATTCCAGTCAACGCCGTCTACGTCCGCAGTCCTGAAAACAATTCGTTGGTTTGGTGCTGGGGCCGCGTGAGCGACGTCGATGTTGATGTGATCTTGAAGCCCCTGCGTAACGGCCAGTACAAAATCGACGATGCGGACTGGATTCGCGCGGATGCGGCCTGGGGGTCGGACTTGATCGGCGCTATTCAGCCGCCGCTTGATGCGACCAAATACGACAATGTGCTGGTGCAGTCCCTGAACCCCGGGCGCGTCTATCCCTCCAACAGCGGTGGTTTGAATGTTCGTATCCTGCCGCACTACTATGTGGATGGAAGTGGCAACCATGTGTACTACCCGGACGAAGACGATCTCGACCTGACCGCCTCGCTGCCGGGATCGACCGATGAATGGGGATGGGTTAAGGTCGGGATCGACCGCAGCACCAACGGGATTGTCGTGGTGGGCACGTCAACGCCCGTCAGCACATCGGTCGAGTTAACGCCAGACGATCTGGCCGGGATCGCGCTCGGCGGTGACACCCCGCACGCTGGGGTGAAATTGCGCAACGGGCAAACCGGAATCCCGGTCGAACGCGGCGACATCATCGATTGTCGGGATTACGCCGAGGCTTTCAGTAGTAGTGGCGCGCCCGCAGATGCGTCCTACTGGACTGCTAAAGCTGAAACGAATCTGTCCGGCGAAACGAATCTGGGCGCACTCACCAGCGGTGTGCTCAAGCATGCCGTGGCCGCAGGCGTCAGCACCCCGGCCACAGCGACGCCGGGAACGGACTACGTTATCCCAAGCGCTTTGACCGCAGTCGATGACAAAGTTGAAGCGATCAAGGACGCGACATTTATCGTGAGTTCTGCGTCCGCAGCGCTGGATGCTGAAATTACGTTAGCAACAGCATTGGCAAGCCCGCCCGCGATTGGTGGCACGACACCGGCGTCGGGCAAGTTCACAACAGCTACCGCGCGCGTCAGTAGTACAAATTCGGTAGCCCTTGCTGAGAGCGTGGTGTCGGGCGACAAAGGTATTCAGATTGGATACGATAATGCAACTGACCAGGGGAAAATCCAATCCATTCACCAGGGGACGGGGCTTAAGCAACTAACGTTGAATGGCGCGGGCGGCACGGTTGCCTGTGGCGCGGATCTAGTCGTCGTGGGCGCACTGTCAAAGGGCAGCGGCAGCTTCGTAATCGATCACCCACTCGATCCAGACAATAAGACTCTGAGCCACGGCTTTGTCGAGGCTCCACGTTATGACCTGATCTATCGAGGACGCGTTACGTTGGTTGCAGGCACTGCTCAGGTGTCTATTGACGACGCTTCCAAAATGGCATCCGGCACATGGGCTGCGCTGTGTCGCGATGCACAAGTGTTCGTCTCAAACAACGATGGATGGACGCCTGTACGCGGGCGAATGGATACCGCAAGCGGCATACTGATGATTGAGGCGCAGGACGTGACGTGTGTGGACACGGTGGACTGGCTTGTTATAGCGGAGCGCAATGATGCCTGGG
>JACZKY010028563.1_pt1 | contig 19148 bp, 12 predicted proteins | sample 8237611 | NCBI WGS metagenome assembly JACZKY01 (sample SAMN16148055, study PRJNA663545) | marine sediment metagenome | biome: sediments and biomass from bioreactor inoculated with such sediments; feature: coastal sediments; material: methane- and iron-fed bioreactor; isolation source: Bothnian...
AGTATCGGCGCCGGCCGCTGCACGCCGCGCCACCCGGAATCGATGCCTTTCGTGAGCGCTGCCATGACCGACGCATCCCGTACCCTCGGCTCGCAAGACCGCCTCGAGCTGCTGTGCTGGCTCACCTGCGGCAATCTCGGCGCGTTTTATCTGAATGAATGCTGGCCGGACGCGGCGTTCCAGGTTCAGGCCGCGCACCGCTGGCTCGACCGCCATCGCCGGCAGTCCGACTGGCTCGCGCTCGCGAAGCTGGCCGCGCTCGCGCAGGACATCGCGAAACGGCACGCGAGCTTCGTCGACGCGTCCTGGGCGCGCGACGCCGTCGAGGAGATCGTCGATACCGACGATCTCGACTACCGCGCGAAACTCGTGCAGCGCGTGTACGAAGACTGCTGCAAGGCGCTCGCCGACAAACGGCTCGCCGACTGAGCGCCGCCGTGCGCGTCACGCGATCGGCAGCCGCTGCGTCGATTTCAGCTGCCGCAGCGACAGGTTCGAGCGAATGCTCAGCACGCCCGGCAGCTTGCGCAACACCCTTTCGACGAAATGGCTGTAGTCGTCGAGATCGGCTGCCACGACCTGCAGCAGGAAATCCGCTTCGCCGGTCGTGTTGTCGCAGGCGAGCACGTTCGGGCTCGCCTGGATCAGGCGCTCGAACTCCGCGGTCACCGCCTCGCTGTGCTGCGTGCAGACGATCTGCACGAACGCCATCACGCCGAACCCCAGCTTTCTGCGATCGAGCCGCGCGTGATAACCGGCGATCAGCCCCGCTTCCTCGAGCCGGCGCAGCCGGCGCCAGCACGACGTCTCGCTCAGCGAGAACGCTTCCGCCAGGCGCGCGTTCGACACGCGCCCGTCCTGCTGCAGCATGTCCAGCATGCCGCGATCGATCCTGTCCAGCTGCTCCATGAAAGCTCCTTGCGGCAATCGCACGATCGTCGCAAGGCTATCTCAGAATCGTGCGCTTCTCAATCGCAAGACGAAAGAACAATCCACCATTGCCGCGCTATATTGAAAGAGTCATTCGACCCAGGAGGAGATCGTGAAAGCAGTCGTTTATGAAGCGTTCGGCGCGGCGCCGCGGCTGATGGACGTGGACGATCCGAGGCCGGCACCCGACGGCGTCGTGATCGAGGTGAAGGCGACCGGCGTGTGCCGCAGCGACTGGCACGGCTGGATGGGACACGATCCGGACATCGTGCTGCCGCATGTGCCGGGCCACGAACTGGCGGGCGTGGTGGTCGCGACGGGCGCGGCGGTCACGCGCTGGAAGGCCGGCGACCGCGTGACGGTGCCGTTCGTCGGCGGCTGCGGCCATTGCCCGGAATGCCACTCTGGCAATCAGCAGGTCTGCGAGCGCCAGTTTCAGCCCGGCTTCACGCACTGGGGCTCGTTCGCGCAATACGTCGGCATCCACCACGCGGACCTGAACCTCGTGCGGCTGCCCGATGCGCTCGACTTCCCGACCGCGGCGAGCCTCGGCTGCCGGTTCGTGACGTCGTTTCGCGCGGTCGTCGACCAGGGGCGCACGTCGGCCGGCCAGTGGGTGGCCGTGCACGGCTGCGGCGGCGTCGGCCTGTCGGCGATCATGATCGCGAACGCGATCGGCGCGAACGTCGTCGCGATCGACATTTCCGAGCGTGCCCTAACGCTCGCGCGCGCGCTCGGCGCGGCGGCGACCGTCGATGCGTCGCAGGTGACGGACGTCGTCGACGCGGTGAAGGAGATCACGCGCGGCGGCGCACACGTCTCGCTCGATGCGCTCGGCCATCCGACCACCTGCTTCAACTCGATCAGCAACCTGCGCCGGCGCGGCAAGCACGTGCAGGTCGGGCTGATGCTCGGCGAACACGCGACGCCGGCCGTGCCGATGAGCAAGGTGATCGCGCACGAACTCGAGATTCTCGGCAGCCACGGGATGCAGGCGCATCGCTACGGCGCGATGCTCGACATGGTGCATGCCGGCAAGCTCGCGCCGGAGCGCCTGATCGGCAAGGAAATCAGTCTCGGCGAGTCGATCGACGCGCTGATGAACATGGATCGGTTCGAAGGCGCCGGAGTGACGGTGGTGACGGATTTTTCGGGCTGAGGGGGGCTAACGGTTAGCGGTTCACGATTCATGGCCGCCGTGCTCGCATATCTCAACGTGAGCTTCCCTCGGTTTTTCGCCTTCCAACGGTCCTGAGTTATGCAGCCGCATTCTTGGTCTGCTGAGCGTTGATCCAGTCCTGAAGATACCTTTCCGGAGACACAAAGCCGAGCGACGAATGACGACGAGTGCGGTTGTAAAACACTTCGATGTATTCGAACAGATCGGCCTTCGCGTCCTGATGCGTCCGGTAGCGCGTGGCGTGAACCCGTTCGTTATTCAAGCTGTTGACGACGCTTTCCGTTGGAGTATCCCAACAGTTTCCCTTGCGACTCATTGAGCAGCGCATGCCGTAGGCGCTCAGCTTGCGCTGGAACTCGTGACTCGCGTATTGGCTGCCTCTATCCGAATGGCACAGTGCACCCGGCGCGGGACGGCGGCGGAACCAAGCCATCGTCAGCGCGTCCGTCACGAGACCCGCCGTCATGCGCGGCTTGATCGACCAGCCCACCACCTCCCCGTTGAACAGGTCGAGCACCACGGCCAGGTACAGCCAGCCCTCGTCGGTCCAGATATATGTGATGTCCGAGCTGAACACCTGATTCGGCGCGGCGGGCGTGAACTCGCGGTTCAACAGGTTTGGCGCGACCGGCAGCTTGTGTTTCGAATCGGTCGTCACCCGGTAACGACGCTTGTGCCGCGCCCGGATGCCATGCTCACGCATCAGCCGTTCCACGCGCTCCTTGCTGGCCGGAAAGCCTCGATCACGGATTTCCTCAGTCATGCGCGGCGAACCGTATGCTCCTTTGACCTCGGCGTGCACCGTCCAGATCAGCGTCAGCAATTGCGTGTCCGTCAGTCGCGTTCGCCCCGACTTGCCGCCGCGCTTCCACGCGCGATAACCGTTCGCGCTGACCGACAACACCCCGCACAGCGACGACAGCGGATACTGCCCGACCTGCTGGTCGATCCAGGCATACCTCACAGCAGGTCCTTCGCGAAGTATGCTGCCGCTTTTTTTGCGATCTCAAGTTCCAGTTGCAGGCGCTTGATCTCGGCGCGCATGCGCGAAAGCTCCATCTGCTCCGGCGTAACTGGCTTCGCTCCGGCTCCATTCAGCTTGCCCGACGCCTCGGCCTTTACCCAGTGGCGCAGCGTCTGCTCCGACATGCCCAGTTCCCGGGCCACCACAGCAAAGCCCTGGCCGTCCTTGACCCGCTGCACGGCTGCAACCTTGAATTCCGGCGTGTACGATTGTTTCGGTACCTTGAACATCCCTGATTCCCTTCCTTTCCGTCGAGTTTATACATGACTCGATGGAAGGCGAAATTTCAGGGGAAGCTCAGTATGGACACGCGGGTGCTCGGCCCGTTGTCGAATGAATCTCGTCAAACTCTGCGGTGAGCCGTCGCGTCAGTTCAAGGTCCTCACGCGCACCTGCTTCTTCGAAATGCCACTGCGCAGGAAGGATCGCCGTCGGCAAGCCGCCGAGCTTCACCCGCGCTTCCCATTTGCCCGTTGGGTCGAGTTCGAGCAGCCACGCACGTAGCTCTTTCACCTTTGTCGCAATATTCATGGACTCGGTCCCGAGCATCTCAGTCACGTCCGCACGACTGATCGGCTGCGATAGAAGCGGGATCAACGCCTCCATCTTCTGTGCATGACGCCCGTACAACGGCGTACCGTGCAACCGCGTGAATTCGCGATTGCACGTCCTGCACAAGAAGCGCGGAATTCGCTGACCGCTCAACGCGTTTCGGTATCCTTGAATGCCGACATGTACGGAGCCGCAATGGAAACACGGCGGACGCGGCTCCGAATTTGACGACACCAACGCATCGATATGCCGCTGCAGAAATGCGGTCAGTTCACGATCTTCCTGCGTTGAATGTTGTCGAGAGGTCTTCATTGTCAACATACAAATTGCGCTGCTCACCGCGACCACTCAAAGCTGCACCGTGACCTGAAATCCGACCGTCCAACGTGCTGTCGGAAATCCGGACGTCCTCTCGTCAACACTCGTCAAATCCAGTGAGCGAATTTCGCTACGGCCATCACTGCACTGAACAAAGCCAACGAAAAACAAATTTTCTTGTTGAGCAACCAACGCGGCACCCGCTCACGTTGCGCGATACTCAGTCCCTGAGCGCCAAGGGCGAAGTAGAAAAAAATGCCTACCGCCGCGACCCAACCCACCACGTCGTAAAGCGGTCCAAATATCTGGCTCCCGTACGTCTGCGCCATCGTGTCCGTCCTTGTATCGATGCTCTAGAATTGCGCCGTCACCTGAAACCCGACCGTCACACGCGCAGTGGGAAATCCCGACGGCTTGTAGACCGGCGCACCGGCGAACAGGTCATAGCCGTAGCCGCCGAAATGTGTCGATACACTGCCTTTGACGCCGATCACCGCCCCGGCCAACTGCGTACCGACCAACGCAACCGGCTGCGGCCCCCAAACGCGGCCGTAATCCAATCCCGCATAAATCGCCTGTCCGGTCTGTCCGATCGGCATCTGCAGTTCGTTGCGCCAGTAGAAGCCGCGCGCCGCCGCCAGCATCGTTTCGCCGTCGAAACCGCGAACTGTGTAGCGACTGCCGATCGTCAAGTCATCGATGTAGTACAGCGAGTTCCCGGTATATTGGCCGTGGATGCTCGTCACGTATCGGAACGGCTGCTTCGCGATCGCGAAAGGCACCGACAGGTTCGCATCGAGTACCGCCATCTTGAAACGGTAAGTCGGACCTCCACCGGCAGCAAGAATGTCGTCCCGCGCACCCAAGCCCCCGACGCCCTGTCGGAACGCAAGCGTACCGTCGAACTGCGCCCCGTCGAAATAGTGACGGTCGGTCAGACCGAATTCAAAGAACGTGTTGTTACGACGCTGCTGCGGGATTTCCGTATCTTCGATGAAGCTCTGACCGAAGCGACGGGACAAGCGGACATAGCCGCCGAACACGTCGTTCTGACTGCGGGCAAGCACTCGGGCAAGCTTGAAATCGATCGTCTTCGAATTGCCGCTCGCGACGAACGTTTGATTCACGCCCGCGATTTGCTGGTAGTACGTGTTCGTGTAGGCCGATAACGTTGCGGTCCAGTAGCCCCACGGGATCAAATAAAAACCGTTCCAGCCGTGGGAACCAAGGCGCTTGTCACCGAGTTCAAGGTCTTGGCTCACGCCGACGTTGAAGATGTCATTCAGGCCGAGCGGGTTATCGATACCGAGCGACAGGTTGCCCTGTAACTTGCCGGTCGCGCGTGTGCCTGAGTTGTCGATCGATGCAACGACTGTCCACGGCTTGCCACGCTTCACATCGAGCACGACATCGCTTTCGCCCGGTACGTCACCCGGAACAATCTGCATCGATACGTCTTGGCTCTGTACGCGCTTCATCTGCTCCAAACCTTGCTCAAGGTCGCGCAGGTTCAACAGTTCGCCGTCGCGTGTTGGAAACGCGGTTTTCCATGTGCCGCGCAGTTTTTCATCAGCGAAACGCACGTGACGAATCACACCGGGAATCAGCGAGACTTTCAACGTACCGGACGACAAATCCTGTTCCGGCAGCAATACGCGTGTCGTGATGTACCCACGCGACAAGATGTCTTGCGACAATGCCTTGACGAGTACATCCAACCCTTGCTTGCCTACGCACTGCCCCGTGTAGTGTTCGAGCCATTCACGAGCGAACGCGAAGCGATCCATCGGCAGCGCAGATGCACCCTGCGCTTTCACGCCATCAGGAAGCGAATCGGGCACGCTGACCATGAAATGATCAATGTGGAAGCATGGCTGTTCGCTCGGCAGCGTTGGATAGCCTGCACGTGCTTCGATACTCGAACGGACTCCCGGCGCGGAAACGGTTCGTTCACGCTCGCGTACTTCCTCCTGCTGACGAGCCTGTTGATCGTTGCCAACCGGCTGGACCGACTGTGCCATCGCGCAGGTTGACGCAATAAGCAGCGATCCGGCAAAAAAACTACCCCCTCGGATTTTCTTCTTCATGTATTTGCTTCTCTCGATTACGCGTATCGCGTGACCATCCAAACCCCCATCAGGATGACGACAGCACCGACGACTTGCATCGGCCGCAACAGGGATTCGTGTAGCGCCGTGAACGACAACACCACGAGCATAGAAATCGCCACCATCGTCGGATACGCGACGCCAAGCGTTGTTTTGCGCAGCGCGATGGCGTAAAGGAGAAACCCGACGCCGTAGGCACCGACAGCTGCCCCACGGGCGATCCACGGCAATATGCTCGACTCACCAAGTGTGAGTCCCTTGAGGGCAGCAACTCGGAGCAATATGCTCGCGAGACCACCGAAAAGACCACTTGCGACAACGATCAGCCAGTTCACCGTGCAGCCTCCGCTACTACCGCTAGATCGGACCGCGGACTGGCGTTTATGCGGGCGTCATCGGACGCGCTCGCATCCTCACCGAAAATCGCGTTGAACCGGTTCGCGCCATGTAGAGCAATCAGTACGATGGCGGGAAATACGACCGAAAAGTTTCGCGCCTCATCGCGGTAGCCGAAGAAGAAGAACAGCACCAGCACCGGCAGGAATGCCGCAAAAAAGTAGATACGGTATCGACGTGGCGTTGCGCGCCACGCCGAGCCGAAGAACAACGCAAGCGGCACGAGCATCAACGGATTTTCGAGACTCGGTGTAAAGATGCCTTTTCCGATCAGGTTGTAGAACGACAGGTAGGACATCGGATTGAGCCAGAATTTCAGGTTGTCCCACACGTGAAATTCGACGAAGCCGCCCGCATTTGCCTCATAGCCACTCATGATGAAATGGCGCGTGCCCGCGCAGATCACAAGCTGCAGCACCAACCAACCGACTCGTTTCAATACCGGAACGTCGCGCTCGTGCAGGGAAAATAGCGCGAGCGGAACAAGAAAGAACGTTTCTTTGTTCAGGGAGAAGATGGAAATCATCAACGTGCATGCCGCCATTCGTTTCTTCAGCAGGAAGTAGCACGCACCGAGCACACCAAGCAGTTCGAAGAAGTCATAGTAGTAACCTCCCTGCTGAAACGTGAGTGGATAGACGAAACTGAACGCGGCCAGAAAGCCGACGGAATGTCCGAAGCTCAGTCCATGCAATCGGGCTAGCTTGTAGACGAGCAACAGCGCGAACAGCGTCGACAACACGATCGCGATGTACGTCAGGTGATAGACGAGCGCCACGGTCGGTGTCCAATATTCCTCCGGCACACTTGTGAAATAGGCGTTGTGCAGCGAATCATGTCGCTTGATCGATTTGAAAAGCTTTTCTTGCTTTTCCTGCCCAAGCCACTCGGCCACCCAATTTGCGGCTCGCGGGAACGACGAGCGGTAGACATACGGCTTCGGCGCCTCGCCGTTCATCATGCCGACGAGGCTGTAGCTGGTTGCGAAGTCGCCCTTCTGGTCATCGCGGAAACCCCACTTCAGCAACATGCTGTTGGTGATGTTTCCCGCGCACACGAACAGCAGCACGTAGACGATGGCGAAGCGGCAGAACGCCAGCACGCGGTTTCGATTTTTTTCTGTCATAGGAATTGCGCCGCTCACGGCGCGGGCAAGAAGTGAGCAGCCAGTACAATTGCTACCATGACGCAAAGCATGCCCAAGCTACCGCGATTTTCGAGAATATGAACTACCGGATCGTCGTGCATCGCGCCACGCACTGTGGCGATCCATAGACGACCGAACAGGTAGATCAACCCGATCTGCACGAACCAGAGAAGATGTGGAATCGTGTAGCGAGCTACCGTTTCCGGAGCGTTGATGAACAGGCCAAACACGACCACCGCAGCAAGGGAAGCACCGATGCCAAACGGCCAAAGGACTTCCAGGTCGCTCACCCGATAGTCCCGGCCTGACGTCTCCTTTTTGTCACTCTGGCGCAAGAACACCAACTCGGAGCAACGTTTCACGAGCGCGAGGCTGAGAAAAGCAAATACGGAGAACGCGAGAAGCCAGCGGCTCACCAGAATTTCCGCAGCAACCGCCCCTGCGACGATTCGGTACGTGTACAGCAATGACAGAACGACCACATCGAGTAGCACAACTGACTTCAAACGCCAACTGTACGCGGTCGTCAAGAGCAGATAGAGCGTGAACATGCCAGTAAATTCGGCAGACACCGCCAAGGCCAATGCAAACGCCAATGTCAGCAGTACCGCTGCGCACGCCATGCCTTGACTGATCGACAATACCCCGCTCGCAAACGGACGATCGCGCTTTCTTGGATGTCTGCGATCACTGTCTAGATCCCAAAGATCGTTGCCGATGTAGGTTGCCGACGCGCCAAGCGACATTGACAAGAACGCCAGTGCGAGCACGCTGACTTTGTCGACATCAAGGAATGCAAAGGCCGTCAGCAGTGGGACGAACAACAGCAAATTCTTTAGCCACTGGTGAACACGCAGAGCCTTGCACCATGTGGAGAACGTTGCAGGTACATTCGCGAACTCCTGTTCGATGGGAACATGGCCCCGGACATGTGCGGCGACATCAGGTGAAACGCCAGCAAGGACGGCACCTCGCGCACCAGCCCAAACCGGCAAGTCGGCTTTGCTATCACCCGCATACACGAAGTCGTTGCCGATCTGTTGGCGAATGCAGGCCAGTTTGGCCTCTCCCTTGAGATTCGTGTCGTCAACGGAAGCGATGACATGATCGAACAGGCCGAGATGCGTGCTCACACGCTCAGCGATCGAACGATGTGCAGCAGTTGCGAGCACGATTTTTCGCCCGCTCGCACGTTCACAGGCGAGATAGTCGATAAGCGATTCGCGGTAGGGAAGCATTTCCGCTCGAAAATCGGCATGCTCTGCGACCTTAGCCTTAAACGTAGCGCGACCGGCCGCGAGCCAGAAAGGTAAGCGCAGTAGGTTCGTAGGTTGTCGCTTGACGACACGTATCACCGATTCCATCAAGGTATCCGAAACCGTCAACGTGCCATCCAGATCAACGACGAGCGGAAGTTTTTTGGTCTCTCGCATTTCTTATGGTTTGACCTTCATAGACCGCACAGTTGAACTCATCTCCTTGATTTGATCAGTCATTCCTTGAACCCGTATTCAGGTGGAATTTTCCAATCATCACTTGGAAATTTTGGCCAACCGAATCGAGGATCACCATAAGCCTTTTTGACATCATGCATCAAACCGTCAAAAAAATTCGACAAATCTTGAAGTGCGATTCCGGCATGGATTAATCCCGCTTTTGCCGTCAACCTATCCTCGCTTCTCATAGCCAAATCATAAAGATTTATCGCAGCCTCGATCGATTTAATTCTCTTATCAAACGATTCATCCAGATTTCTTTTCCAGTCAATATGCCATTCGTTGTCGTCCATTTCTACATTGTAGGAATTCAAATCGGCATCCGTCAAACCGTGCGACAGCGCCAAATCTCGCAATAAGACTTTTATTCGATTCAGCTCCATATCCCTCTCACTTAACGTTAATCCTGCGCCCCTGCCCTGCGTCCGTTTTGGACTGGTTCACGGTACCGTCCATGTTCACAACGGCCCTGAACTTTCCTCGACTATCAAACACTTCGAGGTGATCCTTGTGCAATCCGTCGAGATAGAAGTAGTCGCCCTTGCTGATGGCGCCTACGTCACTGGTTGCCTTGTAAACGCTCTGACCGTCGATCGGTGTCAATCTCGTCTTTTGCGACGCATCGTCCAAATCAGACCCAAACCCCGGTGTCCCCAAAAACGCGCCCATGTTACCGACGCCACCCTGATTCGGCTTGTAACCCGCCATCGTGAGCGGATCATTCATCATCTGCTGAAGCCAGTCAGGCGTGAGTGCCGTGATAATGGCCTCAACCGTTCTTTGTGCACCAAGCGGACTGATCAGCGGTCCCGCTTTCGCACTCGAATCAAGGTCGGTCGAATTGTCGATAATGGCATTGTCACCCTTGTCCCGACTTTGTCCCGTAAAACCCGGCAGCTTGAATCCTGACAGCCAAGTGGGCGGCGGCGCCATCTGTGGCAGCGCTACCTGGTTATTCTCGACTTCGATCTTAGCTGCACCTGCTGCCGTCGCGATATCCTGACCCGATATCGCGGCGACGCCAGCAACCAAGCTCGACACGAGATTGTCGCGGGCTTCTCGCTCCTCTGCAGACATATTTGTCGTTGGAGCCATCAAGCTCCCGATCACGGAGCTTGCGGCGGCTCCCATTGCGCCAACGCCACACGCTTGACCGCTCGCCGCTGCGCCAGCACACCCCACGATCGCATGAAGTGCTGCGCGCGCCTCTTCATTGCCGAGGCTGTCGGCGATTTGCTTGATCTGATTCGCACCAAGCTGTTGCACGTATGCGATCGTCGCATTTTGCGCGAGTTGGCCCATGCCGCCCGTTACGTTGCTACCGGCCGCGACCGTGAGCGCGGTCAGCACCTGACGATACGTGCCGCTCGGCCCCCACTCGGCTGTTAACTGATCGGCGCGTTGTTGGGCCGCTGCTCGTTGTTCCGGCGTGAGATTCGGATCGTTTGCAGCCGCTTTTGCTGCATCCGCTTCCTTCGCGCGGTTGGTCACGAAAGTGCCAGCCTGATTCACAAACTGACTCGTGATGTCGAAACCGGCCCGAATCTTGTCCTTATCGAAAATCGGTGCGAGCGCGCCACCAGTGTTGGACGTATCGCGGTTGATGCTCGCGACGGCTTCGGCTGCAGTTTGGCCCGTCAACTGCTGCTGCTTCGCACTGTCAGTAATCGTCAGTGCGCCGCCGCTCATACCGCTGCGGGTTGCCGAACTAGCATCGCCGGACGCACTCATCGCGATCGGCGGTGCAACCTGCAAACCCGGTGCACTACCGCCGTTGGTCTTCGGCAGCGTCGTACCCGGAACCGGGTTTACGTTGTCAGCGGTGCCTTTCTGATTTTTCCCTGTACCGCCGCCATAGCTGCCCGAAATGCCCATCGAAGAAGCATCGTACGAAGCGTGATTCTGGATATCGCTCGACGTGAGCGTACCGGTTGTGAGGCTGTTCGCCCCGTCCCGAACAGCTTTATCGCTACTAGCGATGACTCCACCCTTCAGATCGGTATTGCCGCTCACGTTGATATCAAATCCGCCGTCGCCAGCTTTGATACCAGACTGTTCGCCGACCGCCGCGTAATCGCTGTTCATCTTCTGCTGGCTGATATTCCCGGCCACGCTCGATGCGCCGTAACAGATCGGCGGCACGCAAACGCTGACAGACACACCGCCGCTCGCCTGCTTCGAATCGTAATGGCTCGTGTCTTGCAGGCTCTTGATATTCAGATCACCACCAACGTCAGCGATTACCTGTTTACCGCTCGCGACAGCGCCGGTCAGGTTCGTATCGCCGCCTGATTCCAATGTGAGTTTGTTGCCCGCTGCAACGTTTGTGTTGGTCCAAGTCGTATCGCTGCCGTCGCCATGCCCTTTCGTACCTGAGACGCCAACCTGAAACGAAATGCCGTTCGATTTACCGACACCGAACGTCACGCCGATACTGGCGCTCGATCCGCTGTTCTTGCTCTGTTGGCTGTCCGTACTTTGTGCAGCTTGCAGATTGATATCGCCCTGCGCGTTCAACGTCGCATTGTGACCTGCGCTGAGAGTGCTGCCGGTCACATTGATATCGCTATCGGCCCCTGCACCGGCTGCAGCGATGTTCAGATTATGGCCAGCTGATACCGTGCTGCCGACTGCCGTATTGGACGAGGCCGATGAACTGCTATTGCTGTGGCTTGTGCCAAGCGACACATTAATGCCGACACCTCCCACACTCGTCGGATCACTCACGACTGCATCGTAAGCATTCTTCGCCGCAAGTCCGGTCGTTGCAGCAGCGAGCGCATTGAGCCGCGCATCGCCCTTGGTCTGCTTAACGTCCTTGCGCATTTGGTTTGCCGTCTGCACTGCCGCGATAACGGGATTGCTTATGCCCGCAGAAATTGCCGTCTGACTGAACGACTGCTGCTCGTTCTGTGTAGCGGTGTTTCGCGCCTCATCAATCGTTACTTTCGTGGCTCCGAGATTAATGTCGTTTCCGGCGTGTATGGTGCTGCCGGTGACATGCAGATCCTTGCCCGCACTGATGTTCAGGTTGCCATTCAGCGAACCGATCATGCTGCCGTTGTTCGTGACCTGTGTTGCCTGCTGCGCATCCGTGGTTTTGCGCACGCCGATCGTATAACCCTGCAATCCGCCGTCAAGCTGATTCAATGGATTCAGGCCCGACAGGAAACCATATTCACGCTTCGAATAATAGCTTTCGGAGGTTTGCGTATCCTGCGACGTGGTGATATTCACATTGCCTGCAGCAGCAAGCCTCACGTCGCTTGTACCAACGACATTACTTCCTTGTACTGTCAAATCCTTGCCCGAACGGATCGAAACAGTATCGCCCGACACGGTGCTCGCGACGCCGACATTCGCGTGCGTGTTCTGCATCGTGTCCGTGGTGGAACCGGAAACGAAGCTGCCGCGTTTGGCTTGCGTCTGAACGAAACTATCGTGCTCTTCGCGACCTTCGTTAACGATGGCATTGCCTGTCGCCGCGATGCTGGCCGCGCCCGTGCCGTTATCCTTTCCGTTCGTGACCCCTGCCGTCAACGACGAGCCGGTCAACGTCACATTGCCCTTGTTCGCGTCGGTGCTCACTGCTGCGAGTGTGGCATTCCCTCCGGACGAGAAAGTCGTGCCGATCGCACGCTCATCGTAAGTGCGATCGACTTCCTTACGCGTCTTGTCGTCGGTCGCGACGTTGTTGTAGCGTGCGGTGTCGGTCACGGTCGTTGCCGCGAGATTGCCGCCAGCAATAACGCTCAGGTCTTTTCCGGCCGTTACGTCTGCGCCCTTGAATGTCGCATCGTTGCCGCTTTGAATCCCAAGATTGCCATTCGCGGAAATTGCACTCGTCTCGTTGGTCGTGCTGTTTTCTTCCCAATGGTGATTCGCATTCTTCGTCACGGATTGCGAAGTGTTCGCCTGAACCGTATCGACGTTGATATTGCGTGCCGCTGTTACGAGTGCGTCACCGCCCGCCGACAGATTCGCGCCATGCATCGTCAGGTCGCGACCGGCACTGACGATCATGTCGCCGGTTGAAGCGATAGTGCCCTGCTGCCCCAAAAGGCCCGTATTGACCTTACTATCGCCAGAAGCAGCAGAGACGCCATTCGTGTCCACCAGCGTGGTATTAACGATATCGCGGCCAGCAATGACGGCGATGCGATTACCGGTAATCATCCCCGACGAATTCACAACGTCATTGCTGGCCGCTACGACTGTCGTGCCGTTCGTGCTGCTGCTCGAAATAGTGCCGCCGCGATTCAGGATATCGGTTGCGGTGAGCACGGTTTTCGTGCCGCCCTTGATGACGCCCGAATTGGTCGTGCTGCCGACCGTATGGATTTCAACGTCATCGGCCGCGATCAAGGCACCGGTCGGTTGCAGGTCATTCGCGTGCGTTTGCGACATATAGACAACCGGGGCCAGCACGTGCGTCGTGCTGCCATCGGGCAGAGTCACGGTCTGGTCAACCAGCCACACGATATCGCTCGTCAACGCATCCATTTGCGCGGCCGTCAGCGCCATACCGGGTACCAGACCGAACGACTTCGCGTAGTTCGCGCCGTTCGTCATCAGCGCCCGATACTCGTCTTCGGCGCTCGCATAACCCGGCAAGAAAGTGCGGCCCGTCAACTGCGTAATCTGGTTGCGCACCATCTGCTGTTCATACATCCCGTCGCCCAAACGCTTCTCGATGCTCGCGGGGTTCAGGTTCAACTGGCCGAGCATGTAGTCGCTCGAAATGAAATTCGTATAACTCGTCAACCGCGGATCGGTGATGATCAAATACGGTTGCCCCGGTGCAGAATGAATCGAGTACATGCCGCTGGTCGGCAACGTAATCGACAAGGCGCCGGTTGCACTTGCAACGGATTGCAGGGCCGGGACCGTTGTCGATCCGTTAGCCATGCCGACCTTGTTCAGCGTGCTACCGGACACGCCCTGATTGGCCGAATTGTTGCCGAGCGTGCCACCGGTCGCACCGGTCGCCGAATTCTGCGCGGCGACGTTCTGGTTATTGACGCTCTGACCAGTGATCGACACCGACTGATTCGCGATGATCGTGCCGCCGGTGCCGCCAATCGCGACCGGCGTATGGACAACGGTCGGTTCAACGATCGTGCCGCGATCCTGTGTCGTGTCTTCGTTCCATGCGTACATCGACACGATGTTGTCGGTCTGATATTGATACAGCGTCCGACCGACGTTGTTCACGATCGTGCCGCCATAACTGCCGCTACCCACAGAGCCGTTCTGTTGCGTGCTGCCGATTTGAATCGACTTGCCGGCCGTGATCGCGCTGTAGTCGTTATTGATCGTGCCGACGTTCGCCATCGTGATACTGCCGCCCGCGACGAGCTGCGCTTGTTGCGCCTGGCTCGTTACCGTGTCTTGCTGCGTCGTGGACGTGGTATCGCGCCAGATTTCGACACGCTGATAGCCGTTGTGACCGTCGCTGCGCGTCTTGTATTCCGTATCCGGGACGTAGTTGACGTGCGGGTCGTATGCGTCCCAATAGTTGACCGTAACCGACCCGTCTGCGTTGGTCGTCAGTGTGTTGTAGTAAATCGTCTGCTGCTTGCCGTTCACGTTCACGACCAGCACCTTGTCGGTCGCGTTCGGTCCGGACGTTTCCGATACAACCTGCGCAGGGCTATAGCTTGAAGTGAGTGCCGTTTTATAACCGTTCACCCACATCGCTTGCGAACAGCCGCCGTTCGGGTCCGCGTTCATCGTCGCGCACACGATGTATTTCTGCCGCTTGGTTTGGTGCGAGGTGGTCGTCCCGGTCGTTACAGTCGTGACCGTCGGCGCAGGGCGCGAATTGGTGAACGTGCCGGCCGCAAGTTCGACATTCCCCTGTGCTTCGATCGTGGATTGATCGTTCAGTACACTCTGCGTGCGGTTCGCAAGCAAGCCGTTTGCGTCGCGCTGACCGTTCGCCGCGATATTGATATCGCCGACGCTAAACAGGTTCGCGCCGCCCGTATTCGACAACTGACTCGTTGCGTACAGGTTCAATTGGTTAGCTGCGGCGAAGACAGCAGCGGCCCCGGTGTTCGTAATCGTGTTGGCGTTCGAAGTGACGTTGGCACCGATCACGGTGCCCGTGTTGTTCAACGTCGCGCTGTTGGTCACGACGGTATCGCCTTCGATCCGGCCTGCGTTGTCGATCGTGCCGCCATTTGCGTTGACCGTCGTCGTCGCGGAATTCAAATCCGCGCCGCTCTGGTTGTCGACGTTCGCCGCGTTCACCGTGAGCGCGCCATTGGCATCCAGCACGCCTTGGTTCGTCAGCTTGCCCGACGTGGTGAAATTCACGTTGCCGTTCGCATGCAGTCTGTTCGTGGCCGTCTGCGTGTAATCGCTCCCGAGCGTGATCGAGCCGTTGCGACCGGCGATAATCGAACCGTCGCCGGACAGCGTGCCGGTGCTCAGCGTCAGGTCCTGATCGCTACCGATCGCGCCATTCTGGTTCGCAAGGGTGCCCGTCTGAATCGATACGCTGCCGCCGCTGCCTGCGTCATTACCAATTTTGCCCGAAGTATTGTCGATCGATGCGGTGTTCAACGACAGCGCGCCGTTTGCACGAACGGAGCCGCCCTGATTCGAAAGGGCTGCATTCGCACCGTTCAACGTCAGATTATTTGCCGCCGACAGCACGCCACCGGCGTTGTTTACGTTGTTACTTACTTTAAGCGTCAGGTCATGCCCCGAAAGCGTCTGACCGCCTTGCGCATTCGTGAGCGTTTGCGCGGTCAGCGTGACATCGCCGTTTCCGCCAATCGTACCCGCACCCGCCTTACCTGACGCGTCGGTGTTCGTGATCGACGCGCCGCCATCGATCGTCGTTGCACCGCTGCCGATATTCGCGATACGTCCGTCGCTGTTGTCAACGCTGGAACCCGAGACGGCGAGCGTGGATGTTGCGCCGTTCGCTTCAATTTGGCCGGAGCTATTAATCACGGCACCTTGCGCGCGCAGCGACAGATTCCCGTTCGCCTGAACAAGACCAGCGGCATTCGCAATTTGACCGTTCGACTGCACGGACAGCGATTGCGCCGCCAACAGCGATCCATTCGAATTATCGACGCTGCCTGCCGACACCGAGACGTCCCCGTTGCCGCCAATGGTGCCGCCCGCTGTATTCGTCAGCGCGTTTGTCGTCGTGACGGACAACGTGCTCGCGCCCACGTTTTTAAGTGAGCCTCCATCATTCGCGAGACTATCGGCCGCTACAGAAACGCCATTGTTCGCTTCGAGCGTGCCCGCACGGTTATCGACAGCGCCTTGAGCCTTCAGCGTAATGCTGTCCGCACCGACGTAGCCGCCCGCAGGGTTATCGAGCGACTGCACGTCGAGCGCCGCCTGTCGCTGCGCGGCCAGCGTCCCGGCGCTGTTCGAAACAGCAGCCGCCTTCAGGCTCAACGCGCCATTTGTCGCGATCGTACCGCCCTGATTCGACATCGCACCGGTCGCGATCGACAACGTACCGCTGCCTGCGTGAGTAATTTTTCCGTGGTCGTTGATCAGCGTCGCGGGCGTCAGGTTCAGGTCCGTGCTGTTGGTCTGAATAACGCCGCTGCTCGAATTATCGAGCGTGTTCGAGACGGCAATATTCATTGCGCCGGTCCCGGTTTGTGTAATCGAGCCGCCGTGGTTCGACAAATTCGTCGCCCCGAGCGACAACTGTGCTGCCTGCACCGAACCCGCATCATTTCTCAGCGACGCGGCATTCACCGTCGCGGATTGTCCGGCCGCGATGCTACCCGACCCATTCGTCAACTGCGCACCGGCATTGATCGTCGCATTTCGACCGGCGGACATCGCACCGCTGCCGTTATCGACAGACTGCGCACCGACTTGCAGGTCCGTCTGCGCGGTAATCGCACCGTGGTTAGCAACGGTTCCGGCTTGCACATTGACGCTGCCATTTCCACCGATCACACCGCCCTGCGCACCCGCTGCGGTCGCTCCTGCGGCATTGACCAATTGCCCGGTCGTCGCGATCGACAAACCGTCACCGTTCAACGATGTAACGCGACCGGCCGAATTTTCCAACGAGTTTCCCGAAATATTCATTCCGGCCGCGCTCTGGATCGTGCCTTGGTTGTTCGCGATCGCACCGCCGCGCACCTGCATCGCATTTTCGGAAACCAGCGTGCCACCCTGATTCGCGATTGTGCCGTTCGACTGCACGTTCAGCGGACCTTGCGCCGATACCTTGCCGCCTTGATTCGAAATGCTGCCTGCGGTCAACGTTGCGTTGCCTTGGCTCGACAGCGTGCCGTGATCGTTGATCAACGCACCCGCTGCGTTCGCATTGAGAGCGCCCTGCGCACTCGTCGTCGCATTAGAAAGGTTCACGTCCCCGGCGTTCGCGTTCAGCGACAGATTGCCGTTCGCAGCCGTCTGGCTACCTGCGAGATTGATTGCGCCACCAGAAATCGACGCGTTACCACCTGCAACGTTCTGACCGGTTGCCGTCAGTTGGCCGCTGCTCGAAAGATTCAGGTCACCGCTTTTCCCGACAGAACCGTCGTTATTCACACCTGCGCCGAGCGTCCCGGTGGAATTGATGCTGCCTGCGGTGACCGTGGTATTTTGCTGCGCGGCCAGCGTGCCGCTGTTCGACAACGTACCAACTGCTGAAACGTTTGCGCTCTGTTGCGTATACGTCGTGCCGGTGTTTTGAATGCTGTTCGCGGTTGCGGCAAGATTCCCGCTCGCAGTCGTCTTGCCTGCGAGTACAAGCTGGCCGTTCGATTGCAGCGTCAGGTCGCCTGCTTGCGCTGCAATTGTTCCAGCATTCGAAACACCTACCCCGAACTCATTGCTTACGAGAAAGACGCGATTGGCGTACATGCCGCCTAATTGGGCTACGTCGATCGCAATGGCAGGCGCGGTACCGTCACCGGCAATCGGCGTTGCCGCAAGTGTGTCGTGATTAACCTGGTTCGCCCCGGCGATTACGTTCAGATTCTTGGCATAAATGGCTGCGTTCGCCTGTACGGCGCGGGCAATCAGATCGACTTGATCGACGTTCGATGTATTCAGACCTCCTCCGCTCACTGCAATCAGGCCGCGCGATACATTAAATCCAGAAAGTGATCCGTCAGCACCGTAATACGGCGTACCAGTCGTCAGTGTCGCGCGTGATGTATTGATAAACCCACCACCATCAACCTGAATACCAGCGCTATTTGCCAGTATTACTTCGGCGCGATTTCCCCCTACCTCAACATAACCACGAAGCTGAGAAGGCGCATTGCTGTTGACTTGGTTGACGATAATTCGCGCGGACTGGTTAGGGCCGAAGTTCGGGTTGCCGTTAATGTAGCCAGCTTGCTGCGTGTTCACCAACGTGGGCGAATTATTGAGAATTGCACCGTTTTTCTGTACATCGAACTGATTGTACGTATTCACGGACACGCCAGCGCCAGACGGTGCGGCAATATTCACTTGCGGCAGACCGTTCTGCGTCTGGATCACGTGCGTTGGCGTACCCGGCGTCGGTACGATCTGCGCCATGCTCGGCAGCGGCACACCGAACAGCAGCGCGGCGGCCATCGCGATCGGTTGCCAAACAATACGCCCTCCGTGCAAGCCCGATGGCGTGCTCACGCCCTGAGAATTCCCGGCTGCATGCGGCGAAGTACCGTTTTCCTGAACGACCATCATCGCGCCGCGCGCGCGATTGAATACAACCCGATAGCGTTTCTTGTTCATCCTTCGTTGACGCGCACTGCGCCCCTGCTTGCAATCCTGTTTGAATTCAACGTCGATAGGACCGGACACAATTTGCCGTCTGATCTTGAACGCGCTTGGAACGGATAGTCAGAACGACAATGCCTCTCATGCATGTCGCGATTGCGAGCCAGCGCTCGCAACTCCCTCTCTTATCCACCGCGCGATCCTAGCAGAAGCGACAACCGCACACTGTCAGAAATGATCAATACATGACGCGCGAAACATCGATTTTCCTCTTCCCTAGCAC
>JACZKY010067182.1_pt1 | contig 19100 bp, 22 predicted proteins | sample 8237611 | NCBI WGS metagenome assembly JACZKY01 (sample SAMN16148055, study PRJNA663545) | marine sediment metagenome | biome: sediments and biomass from bioreactor inoculated with such sediments; feature: coastal sediments; material: methane- and iron-fed bioreactor; isolation source: Bothnian...
CACAGAAGCCGGTGGTCGCCTAAGACCCACAGGTCGCCCGGCTGCGTGATCGCATCGTCGGGAGGCTCCGGTACCTCGTCGGGATCGGTTAAACCTGCGGTCCCCACGATCCCGGCTGCCAACTTCTCGGCGAGCTCATCGTCGTCGAAACCGGTGAGATCCATGTCGAAGTCGGCGTCTTTTAACTCGGTCAATTCGATCGCAAGGAGGGAGTCGTCCCACTCCGATGCCTCATGCGACCGGTTGTCCATGATCCGGTACGCCTTGATCTGCGCCGGGGACAAACCTTCGGCCACGTGGACCGGGACTTCCGTCATCCCCAACTGCTGAGCCGCCAGGTACCGGGTGTGGCCGACGACGATGACCATTTCACTGTCGACGACGATCGGCTGCCGCCAGCCGAACTCCTTCAAGGAGGCGGCCACCTTGACCACGGAAACCGCATTGTTCCTGGGGTTGCGGGCGTACGGGACCACCCGCTGGATGTCGACCAGCTCGATCTTCATGGGGCCTCATTTGTGTAGTGAAATGGGTAAAAATATTCTGACGGTAGAAAACGATCGGGGTCGCGCGATACCCGGGTTCAACAGGCCCCGGAAGTACCTATGAGCCTCTTGACGCTCGATGCGAACGAGATCCGTTCGATCTCGTCGATTTCAAACGAATGCCAGTCGAACGTCATTACCTTCCGGTTGTGATCCGCTTTAGTAAATACGACTCGCCTTAAGTCATAGGCCACGAGCGCAAAAAGATCACACTCCCCTTCTCGAAAGCGACGGTTGTCCGTCCTGGTCCCGCTCAGCGTCCTGTAGTTACTCTTGCGAACGATATCGTATCGAAAGGCCTTCTGATTCTTTCCGTGCGTGCAGTAGCGCGACGTCTTGACCTGGATCTTCAGGATTCGCCCTTGGTATTCGGCCAGGACATCGTACGGCGATCCCTCAGCGGCTCTGGTCACGTTTTCGCAGAACTGCCAGAGAAAGAATTCCGTCAGGCTTTCGCCGGCGAGTCCGATCTTTCTTGGCGCCCTCCCGTCATTGCGGTGCTCATCACCTGCGGCCTCTTCCTCAGCCGCGTCGATCACGAAGGGTAGGTGGCCGGATTTGGCGCTCATACCGTGCATTACCGACGCGCCGTTTCGAGCGCGTCTTTGAGGGCGGCCGCGAAGATCTTTCCATAGACCTTCTTGACCGTTGCTATTCCTGTCTTAATGAACTGCCAACGCGCCTCGATATTCACGCTCTTTTCGAATGCGTACATGGGCTTGATGGTGGACGACTTCCCGCGACCCGTACGCTGGAAGAGCATCGGGCCGCTCTTGGTCTTCCAGATGATGAACGACCGCTTGAGTGCCTTTGGTTTCTGGCCTGCGGGGATCAAATCCTTCTTCGTGCGCTTGACCCCGACCTGCGGGACGGCCAGGTGGTCTTTCTTTGGGAGTTTGAGTCCACCTTCCTCGTGGCGGAGCATCCAAGGGGCGCGCGTGTAGACCTCGGCGGTTAGGTCTTCCTTGCGGGCCGATTTACGGTTGATACCGAATTTATAGCCGGGGGTGAGCCAGTTCTTGCGGATCGTGAAGACGTCGCGCGTACGGGAGAGGATCGAGTCCTGCGCGTGCTCGGCAGAGCGTGTAAGCGTCACGGCCGTGGCGTACCGTAATTGCTTCGGGAGAGTCCGGATCTTCGCAACCCAGGCATCGAGGCCATGCAACGTAATGTTCAGATCCATGTTCGCTCCAATGAAAAAGGCCGGATCTCCTTGGCAGGGAACCCGGCCTTCGCGGGAGAGCGTCTCCCGAGAGTTCAACCAGTGTAATTCGAAATTACACCAACGGTGGGGGGATCAGGAAGGGGCCAAAATGGACCATCGTATATTTGCGGAGGGCACCAAGTGAGCCGTCAACTTCAGCCTGTTGTTAGGCGGCTGGTCTATGAGGAAAATATGCCGCCATCATGCTCTGAACGACTGCAACCCACGGAATCACGTTTGCACAGAGATCGTCGCACAACTCAGGACTGTTCAGGATCTTCGACACCGCATGACCAAGCCCTTTCTCGCCCATTGATACCAAGTTCCAAGAAGCAGAGTCAGGCTTCGCGTGCAATAGACTGTTCATGGATGCCGTCAGAACGGTTCCTCGAACCACAGGATCTTGATGTTGCTTGGCTTGAATGGCGTCGAACATCTTCGAAAGACCGGGGGCTTCTTGCTGATGCCAACCCCGGTTCCAATGATCGATTTCTTCCGGGTACAGGTGCAGGTAAAGCAGGATGGCTGCACGTTCGACTAAAGCCCGAAGAAGAACATGCCCGCCAAACAAATATCCTTGCCTGATGAGTTCCCGAATCGAAAGCGTAATGCTGATTGCCTGAGGAATAACCTGGCATGCCATCCGTTGATGATCAGTGAGCGGACAATCATGGGAGGTGGGCGCTGTGACAGAATTTTGCTCCATCAAAGAACTTACGATTTGATCAAAATGGAATAGCAAATGCCGCCCGAGGTAAGGCTCGTTGTCCGGGGTGAATACAACCAACATCTCCTTGGGATCCATCATCATTCCTTTAGACCGTTCAGGCTAAACTGCGGGCCGAGGGCACGCAGCTTGCCCCACGAGATCGAAACCGGCAAGATGCGTGACCGACGGAGCCGTCAGCTTCAGCCTGTAGTAAAACGCAATCATTCTACTCTTACACTCCGTCGATTCATGTTTGTTGTATATTTATCTTCCAAACTAGTTCTTCCGAATAATACTATTAATATTATGGCGCCATAAGTTACAGCCAGTATGATAAATGGAGACAAATCTATATTTAACGCTAAAGAATAATTGTCATAAAGCACTTTACATTGCAGTAACATAAAAACGAATGTCACAATTAAACTCAACATTTGATTTATCTTTGAAACTGAAAATGGGTATGGTGTCATTAACTTAAATAATTTATAGTCATTATTTAACATTACTGTTTTTAGTAATGGTCCAATATTATAATCCTCCAACAAGTCAACATGTTTCTCCCAATTATTTTGCCAAAATTTACTTCCCCTATTAACACAGTACCAACCAAAACTAAACAATACTCCTAAACCTGTAATTACTAGCAATATCTCAGCTCTATTTTGAATATCTTTGGCAGTGAGTATTGCTATATATCCGGAAAAAGCTAGAACAATAAATGCCCAAAAATACGTTGCTCTTCTCCAATATAGATCTATTTCAAATTTTCTTATATCTAACGCCACTTTAAGCGCTTCTCCAACTTTATCATCTGTCCTTCCACTTGTTATAAAAGGAGAAATATATTCTTCCGTCTTTTCATTCTTTTCATTCAATTTGTGCCCCCCTCGCGCCCTTCCACAGGGCAGCCGTCAGCTTCAGACAGTTGTTGGACGGCTACTATTTCCAATTGATCATGCTTAAATAGGGCCTCTGTTTAGGTAATACTTTGAGCAACCAAGGCGCAGACTCATGATAAAAGGCCAATCGCTCAGCTCCACTAGCGAGCCGCCTATTTATTTCTTTGATAATATTTTGTCTGGATTTCACAAATACTAGTTTGGATGGTGCTGTTTGCCAAGAGCCATGAAGTGCATGAGTCGATGAGAGCGGGAATGATAGTTCGGATTCTGTCTTACCGACACCAAACGCACTGAAGAAAAAGGCGGGGTTGTCAGTAGTCAAAAAATATTGCGGCCCAGATGTTACTATAATACGCCATGTCATATTGAACAATGCTAAGACAATTCTTTCACTTGGCCATGGATCTTGTATTACCTTAAGAACTTCTGGTGGGGTATTGGTGGCAATTTTTCTCTCGGCAGCCACAACCTCCTTAAGACGTTTCTCAAGGACCTCTGGATCAGCACTTTGTTCATTTGCCAATGAGATCAATTGTTCTCGGACCCGTGATATAACTTTCGATAGAACTCCGGGAATCATTGCTGTTGCAAGTCTACGTCTCGCCGGGATGCGTTTTATCATCACGCCAATGTAATAGGACATTTGAAATCGTTCAGCAGGTGTTATATCATCTTCGCTTATAAGTTTCTTCATAACCCCATTAGATGGTTTCTCTACTTCATTTGCCAGAATCTTTTCCGTTTCCAAACTATAAAATCCCTTGGCCTGCGCTACTTTTGCAATCGGTACAGAACGGGGAATTCCCCCTAGCTTATCGTGCAGCCATATAAAATCTCGTCGATTCGGATCCTCGAAGTTTCTCAGATATTGTTGTGGCACGTAATGGTGTCCCATACATTAGTCCGTCCTACGCGTATTAGGCTGCTTTTGCTCTGCCTATTTTAACGCCTGACATGCACATAACTCTCGTCAGTTAATCGCATTTAGCGATCTACCAACTACTACGTGTTGGCACCAATATTATTCTTCAGTAAAATAATCGGTATCAATTCTTTTAATGTCATATGATGCGGCTATTGCTGTACCCAAGTTAAAGTCAATCATATAGCTGGCTAACGACTTACCATCAATTAATATAATTTTTGAATCGATATAACTTACATATTGTATCGCTTCATCAGAGAATCTACCTGTTGTGATGAACACTCCCTTCCGTGCACGTTTACCCTGTAATGCTCCAACAAATTTTTGTATCTCAGGCCTACCAACAGTTCCTTCCCATCTTTTTGCTTGTATATAGATCACGTCAAGACCAAGGCGGTCTTCTTTAATAATTCCATCTACGCCCTCGTCTCCACTTTGCCCTATTGATTGCCCAGCATCAGTCCTGGAACCTCCGTACCCCATTGCAACCATTAGATCCACAACTAGATTTTCAAAAAACTGTGGACTGTTATCCTTAATTCGGTCTAATAATTCCCCAGCTAATTCGTTCCTGATACTCTTGTACGCTTGTTGTAAAACTTCCTCTGGCGTTGCAACGCCACTACTCTCTACAATCTCTTCTTCTGTATTATTTCTTTCTTGTTTCGAAGGGGCGTGGAAATCAACGAATTCTGGATATTGATTCAACATCTTTATATCTATTCGATCATGCCCTTGCTTTAATAAATCAAGACCGCGATCAGTTATTTTAAAATATCCACGCCTCGGACTCGAAAGTACTTTTGCTTGCACAAAATAGCTTTTTGCCCAAGAAACTCGATTCTCAAATTTTGTTTGGATCCCACTTGGAAGTTTTTCCGCTAAATCTTCAGTTCTCAATCCAAGAACAATAGCAATCTTTTCTCGAGCTTCTCTGAGAGAGTGCTCATTCCCATCAGCAGTGAAATCCAATAGTGGTTTTAAGAATGATTGGAAATCGGGAACGGGCATGATACCCCCCAAAAGGCTGGCAAACGCGAATTAGACTGCCTTTACGCTGCTACTCATTCCATTTGCCGCATTTGCACGAGGATAAAAGAATCACGACATCTGAGGAGGGCGACAATGAGTCGACCTGTGTGTCCTTGAGGTTGTCGTGATTGTAGTGTGACTTGGGCGGGATCGTCATATTGCAGTATATCAGGGGACATTGAACCCCCAGAGCGGAACCGCGTTAAAGGCAAGTAAGCCTGCGCTCCGGGAAGTATATCGAAACCTCAGTTCCCCATCAAATCATTCTGTGGTTTGAGGGAACTGAATTAAATCAGGAAGGAATAGTGATCCCGCAAGTCGGGCACGTTTTCACCTTCTTACGTTCCACCCACGCTATGAGCGCTTCCGGCGACACGTAGATCGTCCCCCCTCGCCTGTTCGCCGGGAAATCCGGATACCGCTTCATGTACCGCTTGACCGTGCTCACGCTCACACCGAGTGCGTTCGCAACAGCTTTCTTGCCGACTAGCCAGTCACTCAACGGAATACCCTCCATCGCGCAGCTCCCGACGGAATCGCCGAATATCTGCTGCACACTTCCCTTTGAACTTTTCCGGAATTGCCTCCCACCGCATTCCCGACAGGTACGCCGCCATGTACCCCGACCGGTCGCATCGCTCGACGAGCACCGCGATGTCCACACAATATTGGAGGCGCTCGTTGGAGAAGTCGCACTTGATCGGAGCCGTCGGCTCCTTGCGATACTTGACCGTCGACGGCGCCTCGACCAGCGTCCGAAGCTCCGCGGCGCGCATGAAGTGTCCTCTTGGGGAACGCGGCATCCTACCAGACCCCGGGTGAATTAATTATTTCTTTCACCCCCCTCTCACACACACTCACGCGTACGCGCGCGGGCAGGTCGCGAGATAGGGGGTGAAAGAAATAAATAATTAAAAAATATCTACTCACCGCGAGACCCCCGTGAAAGAAATAAATATTTCATGTCGCTGATACAAAAGGAGTTTTCCATTCTTTCTTTCCTTTCTTTCACCCTCTACCGAGACGGTAGAAGCGTGTCGGTCTTCCGGGGCCAGCGGCAGGTTGCATCCGGACCACGATGTCGCCCTGCTGCTCGAGCGTCTCCACGAGTGAAAGAAAGCCCTTGGCGTCCAACTTCACCCGCTTAAGTAAAACGCTGTGGGGAAGTTCGTTCCCTGGGGCCTCGCGCAGCTTTTTGATGACCTTCAGGCACTCCGCATGGAACGGGTTGTCCGCCACGAACTCCTGCGCCATGAAGAGCATTCGCCTTGTCGTGTGGGTAACGAAGCGCCGTGCCCACTCGGCGGCCGCCTGGCCGATCTCCGGACGCTTGTGGTCTGCGCTCACCGCGTACAGCAGCGCAAGCTTGCGGACGTGTTCGTTTACACGTCCCCACACGGTGGTGCCGACGGAATCGCAAGCCTCTTCTGCTTTCGCGTATTCCGCTTCGGCTTCCAGGCGGGCTTCGATCAAGACCTTCCTGGCCTCATCGGTGTGAGGAACGATCTGCGGGACCGGGTGCCACTTGTCGAGGTTTCCGGCGCCCGGGCAGAACTGAGCCCACCATTTGGCGGTCTCAAGGACGCGCTCGGGCAGCGGCAAGATGCGCGGCTCCTGCCCTGCCGAGCGGGTTCCGCATTCGAGGATGATCATCCGGGCAAAAAATCCATTGGTGAGCATCCGCTCGGAGAGCGCCTCGTAGTAGTGGTTGGGAATCGCCGTGCCGAAGATCACCAGATGAGGTTGGTCGATCGTCCCCGGCGACTCCTTGCCGGCCTTCCGCCGCATGGGGAAGACCGAGTTGGCCGAGGAGTAGAGCATGAGCATTGTCCCCATGATGCTTTCGTGCCGGGCATCTCTTGCCTTGTTGATCGACTGAAGCATCCCGTCGATCTCGTCGGTCTGGAAGAGCATGCACGGTTCGGTGAAGAGCGCGTCCTGGACCCCCTCCCCCGAGGCGAAGCGTCCTCCAATCTGGTTTTCCAGACCGACAGCGTGCAGGATCTCGGTGTTGAGCTTCCGTGGGCGGTCCTTGCCCGCGGCCGAGTGCGCCAAGCCCAAGAGGTAGAGATTCGTCCTGTTGTCGCCCGGATCACGCACCTTGCGCCCGGAAAGCACGGCTTGAAGCGCCAGCGCCCCGCAGAAGGCCATCACCGGATTCGGGTACGGAGCCGTAATGAGGCAATGGTCCATCACCTCGGAGATGAAGCCAGGGACGCGCAGGAGATCCTCTGGAAGCGGGCCCGGGTCGACAAGGGCAGGAATCGTTTCCAGGGGTGCCGGTGATGGCTGCTGATCCTGCTCCCAGTGGTTCTCGGCCACAGCTACGGCAACCTGGTCGGGTCCATACCTGCAGATGCTTGCTGCGATCTTCTCAACCTCTCGTGCTGGAAGAGGGGGCCGGCAACGGCCTTCGTTGACTCGCCCGAGGGCGGCTAAGATCCCCTCCAGGCCCATCCCCACCCTGCGCATCGTGCCCGCCAGTCGAGCCAGGGAGGCGTTCCTAATACCCATGGGGATCGGGTTGCCATCTGCCACATGATCTGTTGGTGCGCTTTCTCCGCGCTCCAGCAGGGCCGTTAGCCACACAGGTGGTTCCGGAAGATCTTCTGGAGCAACGCTCAACTCGAACGTCTCGGCCCACCGATACGATCTGCCATCCACGACCGAGGGCGGAACAACGATGTATCCGCCGTCGGCTCGAGTGTCGACGTTAGGCGCGATTCTTCCGGTAGTGTTACGGAAGGACCTGCCGGCGGGCTGTCGGAAGATGTGGTGGCGGCCGCCCCGAGGAGTCAGCGATATCGCGCCGGATGCCAACTGCTCGGCTTTTTCGGCGTCGCCGGGCCAGGGGTTGTCTTTCCCGTCGACGTCGACGACAAGAAGCCCCGCCGTCGGTATTCCGATGTTGGCGTCAGGGTGTCCCCCCCACCAAGCCTCGATCTGCGCCGTTTCGGTGGTGGCGTCCTTGAATCCCCGGGAGGTGATGGGGACCTTGCCTCCCGGCACGCAAGGGAAGACCGGATAGCCCAGTTCCGCGTAGCGCAACGCGGCGGAAAGCAAGTTTCCCGTCGATGTCAGCGTCAAAAGGGAACGTCCTCGTTACCTGTCGCCGCAGCACCCACGCCGCCGGCCCGGGCATATTCCCGTTCGACCTCACCAAGTTCTTCCTCGTCCCATCCCGGCTCCCGCCACGGAGGCTTCTCCCCCAGTTCGTACCGGATGAGCTGCGAATATTCCTGACCGGTGATGCTCCGGACCGTGATCGAGGAGGTCCGGCACAGGGCCCCGGCCTCGGCGAGAGCCACAGCCTCCTCGACGGACTCAGGGACCGCGGCATGGGACCGCCTGAGCCACCACTGCTCGGCCTTCCTTCTGGCAAAGCCCGTATGCTCGAAGCAGATCCACTCCGACTGGTACTGATTGAAGCCGATGCGGTACTCCACCCGCATCGTTCTTGGCGCGTTGTCCGGGGCGCCCCGCTTGTGGTGGACGGAGTAGCGGACCGCCTGGACCGGATATTCCGCGGTCGTCACCTGACCGGAGAGGATCCCCTCGGTGGAGGCGCGTACCGCATGCGTCCGTCGATTCTTGTCGGGGAACTCGTACCCGCAGTCGGGGCACGTTGAATATCCGGCGGCGATGAGGCTTTGGCACTCGGGGCATTCCTTGGCCGGCGCGTCCCCATTGCCACCGTGCAAGTCCACCTTCCGGATGCGGACGGCATCGACAGGCCCATGCCGCATCACGTTCCCCCCAAAATCCAACACGAGACAGTTCTCCTTCCCCGGGTTGAGGCGAAAACCCCGCCCCACCATCTGGTAGTAGAGCCCTGGGGAGAGTGTCGGTCGCAGCATGGCCACGCAGTCGACGTTGGGAGCATCGAAGCCGGTAGTGAGCACGTTCACGTTGACCAGGTATTTGAGCTGGCTGGCCTTGAAAACCGTAAGCACCCGATCCCGCTCAAAATCAAGCGTGTCCCCGAAGACGGTGGCGGCCTGCGCCCCGAACTTCTCGCGTAATACATCCGCCACGTGCTTTCCGTGCGCCACCCCGGCGGCGAAGATGAGCACCGAGTTTCTGTTGCGCGTCTGTTCAACGATCTCCCGGCAGGCCGACTCGACCCGAGTATCGGTATTCATCAGGTCCTCGACCTCGCCGGCAATGAACTCCCCGGCGCGTACGTGGAGTCCCGAGGTATCGACCTTCTCCCGACTGGCCTTGGTGATCAGGGGGCAGAGGTACCCCTGGACGATCAACTCCCTGACCCCTATCTCGTAGCAGACGTGGTTCAAGACGTTCTCCGGCCCACAGATCATCCCGCTCTTCATCCGGAACGGCGTGGCGGTCAGCCCGATCAGGCGCACGTTCGGGTTGACCTTCCGGGCGTCCTCCAGGAATGTCTGGTACATTCCGTCGCCTTCCGGGGGAATCATATGGGCCTCGTCAATGACGATCAGGTCGAAGGGATCGAACTCGCAGGCGCGCTTGTAGACGCTCTGGATGCCGGCGACGATGATTGACTGGTCGGTGTCGCGGCTCTTGAGGCCCGCCGAATAAATACCCGTCTTCATCCACAACTCCGGCGCGACAAGGTGAAGCTTCTCGCGGTTCTGCTCCAGCAGCTCCCTGACGTGCGCCAGGATCATCACGCGCCCGTTCCACCGTCCCACGGCGTCCTTGCACACCTGCGCCATGACCGGGGTCTTGCCGCCGCCGGTCGGGATCACGACGCACGGGTTGTCGTCTCGCTCCCGGAGGTAGCGGTAGATCGCCTCCACGGCTTCGAATTGGTACGGACGAAGTTCCAGCATCTATCCTTGTCGACCTCCAACAAGTCCCAGCTCACGGATCTCCACCCGAACGGCGTACTCGCCAGGCCGCCCCCGTTCCTGGGCGTACCGCCACTCGATCCGGGAGGAGCCGTCGTCCACCCCCAGGGCGTCGGCCACGCCGTCCCGCACGGCCTTGAGACCCGAGGCAAGGTTGTCGGTATCGAGATCACGCGGAGCGATCCGCGTGAGCGCGACCACAACGGTACCCGGCATGGGAAGGACGCCTCGGACCGCCCGGACCAGTAGCCGGGCGGCCTGGCGCTGCTTCTTGGCCCTCCGGGCACGTTTTCCCCAGTGTCCTCTCTGGTTTGCCTCCGACCAGGTTCGAACGGGAAGAAGAACCTCGATCACTTCCGCGCCCAAGGAGGAGTGTTCGTCGTCTCCTGCTGGGGCGCTCCCATAGTCGCTTCCTTCCTGGCATACCCCTTGATCTCGTTCACCACGTCCCCGGTGTCTTCCCGCTTCTTGCACTTCACGGTCACGAGAAGCGGCAGGTTGTGGAGCTCGACGGAATCCTTGGGCTGCATCACCCCGATCGCGCGGCAGATGGCAGAGAGTTCCCCCTGCGCGATTTGCACCGCCTGCTTGTTCGGGTTGTCGAGGTTCAGCCGCGACCAGAGCAGGCGGTTCTTGTACGGGCCGTCGATCACCTGGAAGGTGAGTTCCAGGAAACTGCCGCTTCCGTTCTTGGTCGGCTTCATTTCCGACGCCGTGATGACGGCGAGGTACTTCCCCGCCGGGATCGGCTCGAAGTCGGTAGCGGGATCGACGTTGTTTGCGTTGAATCCGTTCAGATTGGCCATGATCACTCTCCTCCCTTGGTCGTTCCGTTGGTCAGGTATTGGGAATAGGCGTTCCAGTCGAGCGGGATTTCTTCGGGCATGTTGAGGCGGTTCTTCGCCACGTGAGCCGGGCGCTCCTGCGTGCGGATGATCCGCTCGCCGCTTCCGATCCCTTGGCTCCGCTTGCGGTTGAACCCTTCCTCCGTTTGCTTGGTGTAGACCTTGTAAGTCGCGAAGAAGACCTCGTCGCACCACTCCTGGATCAGCGCCGCCGCGAGCTTATGCAGGCGCGGCACGTACCGGTCGTACGATTCGGTCTCGGGGTTCTCGAACCGCTCGATGCGTGCGTGAGCGATCAAGATTGCCGACATGCCTTTGTCGGTGCGCAGCGCGGATAATCCTTCGAGAAACTCGCGCCACTGGGTGAGCGCGAAGATGTAGCCCTTGGCGTAGCCGATATCCTCGATGCTCTCGACGTTGCGCTTGCGGCAGACCTCCAGCCAGATCAGACGTTCCAGCCAGTCGAGAGAATCGACCACGACCGATTGGTACGGGTGCGGTTCGGTGTAGAGTTCCGACAACGCAGTCATCGCTTCGTTGAAGTTCGTGACGAGCGGGAGCTTGTCGCAGTCAATTTCCCCCAGGCCGTCTTCCGTCTGGAGGAAGATCGGCTTGGGCCCGCACGACGCGAACGTCGACTTGCCGATGCCCTGCGTGCCGTACACCATCACGCGCCTGGGCGCGGGGGTCTTGCCGCTTTTGACCTGTTCCAGCAACTTCATCGCAACACCTCCTTCTTGAAGCTGATTTAGATCCAGTCGAAAATCCGGATTTCCTCGTAGCCGGTGGGCCATTGATTGCGCTCACGGCAGGATTTCAGGCGCTCGATGGCGTCCTCGTTCTCCTTCTGCGCGATCCCCAAGACCTCCTCGCTCATCCGCCACACGCCGGTGCGGTACGGCTCGCGCTTCTCCGCGGCGATTAGGTGTACGGGAAAGATCAGTCCGGTGACGCAGGCAATGATTGAGCGGTAAAAAGCCAACTGGTGGGCGTATCCGTAATTGCGGGCGTCCGCCTGGAGCCAATCGAGGTTGTCGCATGTTTTAAGGTCCACAAGCCCGCGCTTGGCGTTGAACCAGTCGAGCCGCCCTTGGGACGCCACCCCGCAGTACTCCGCCCGGACAACTCCCTCGGCGACGCCATCGGAAAGAAGCGCCGCGGCGTGCTCGTGGGCATGTACGGTAGCGTTCATGTTCTCGATGAGCGCGACCTGATCGTCGGGAAGGACCGGTTTCCCCTGGGCCTCGGCCCATTCCTGGAAGGCCTTCGTGCGGCTGCCGAACGGCTCGCCTGTCTTGGGATTGACGGGGCCGCCGAAGGCGTATTGGCCCTCGTACGCCTTGCGCCCTTCGAGGATGAGCGTGTGCGCCGCGCGGCCGATGAGGTAGGCAGGCCGGTCCTCCTCCTTCACCAGCCCCAGCTCTTTCTTCCGGAACAGCAGGGGATCGCGGCGGAAATCCGCAAGCTGATGGCTCGACAGGAACCTGGCCCTTTGGGCGTGGTAGACCTCCGCCGGCTCGAGTCCCAAGAAGGACAGGTCGCCGGCTAAGATTCCGTTGTCGCTCCTGCGTCTGCGGAAAACGGGCGGGAGGGTCATGACGGGATCTCCGATCCGGCCGCCGTGACGACGGCGGAAGAGGGGGAAGCCGATTCCCGGTTTCCCTTGAGGAAGTTCACGATCAGATCCGCCACGGCAACGACCAACTCCTCGGTCTCCTGCTCGGAGAGGTCGGTGTAATGGCGCTTCAGCTCCATAGAATTCGTTGTGGCCATCGACTACCCCCGCCTTACCGACAGGAGGAACTCTTCGATCGCCGGGTGGGGATTGAGGTTGGGCCGCCGGGACGGCCCTCCGCCCTCGTCGTCGGGGTCCTTCTCCTCCAGACGCCGCAGGAACTTCCGCCGAATAGCGTCGATGCTCCGTATCAGCCGCCAGACAAGGTCGTCATCGATCTTGTGGATGGCCACCAGGCCGCCGATCACGAGCCCCTCCTGCTCGAATAGGTCATTGATCAGGTTCCGGACTTCCGCCTTGTCGAACACCGCTCCACCGCCTCCTTGGCCCATCGTTCGTCCCTCCTACTAGGAATGAGGCCCCGCAGCGGCAAAAAGGGGGACACGCTTTCCTGGAAATCACCGCCTTTTTCTCTCGAAGAGCTGGATTGCGCGTTCGGCCCTCTGCCGGCGTTTTTTCGCCGTCTGAAACGTGAGCCCCGCTTCCCGGGCGTAATCGACGACCGATTTGCCGTAGATCCGCGTGCCCACGAGCAGCACGAAATCGGCTTCCGTTATCCGGCCCGCTTCTATATGCGTCCGGAGTCGGCGGACCTCGGCCTCCTGCTCCTCGCGTAGCGCAAATGCAACGAAGGTTGCGTCCTCCGCCCCACCGGCAAGCGTGACGATCTCCTCCGGTTCCGTTGCAAACTCCTGGCTTGCCCGGTCCCATGCGTTTCTGTATTCGTCGTGCAGGCGGTGGGAGGTGTCGTTCAAGACCTTCTGCGCCAACCGCTCGGGACGCTGATTCAGGTCGAGTCGGGAAAGAACTTCAATGAAGATCCAGGTGACGTTGCGCCACAGTTCCCCCTCGTCCGGGTCCCAGCGGTGCTTCAGGCAAAGCAGCTTTTCCAGGTCGGACCAGCAGATGGCGAGCAGGACCGCCACCCATCGCGGGTCCCGATCCGCGGCGTGAGCGGCGATGATCGGCCCAAGGACCTTGTCTTTGCGTGGGTCCGTCGGCGTTCCGTCTTGCATGAACGCCGCGACGTCCTTCCACGTCGCATATTTCCGGAAAAAGGGATCCTGGAGTTGAAGGTCTCTTAGAAGCTTCTGGTACTCATCGGTCTGAATTTCCAGCTCGAGTCGCGAACGATCCCGTTCCCTGGAGAAACGCGCCAAGACGCCCAGCCTTTATGGCCGGGCGTCTCGCGCCTCACAGTGGGCCGGTCAGGGCGTCTTGCGCCTCGCGGTTGAGGTTCGAGTTCCCGAGGGGGCTTGGGTCACGGTTTCGGGGGATTCGGTTGTTCCTGCTGCGGCTGTCCGCGGGGATACTCGTTCAATGCGCCGCAGCTCCAGCACGAGGTTGTCACGGGCGGACTCACCAGGTACTGGTGCTTTCGCCCGAACTGGACGTGAAGACGGCTGCCTTCCGTCCTGCCGAGAAGTTTCCCGCACCGCCCGCATCTCCATTCGCGATCCAAGACATTTCCTCCCCGCGAAGCCTGTCCTAAGGAAGCGCATGCTTCCCATCGGCAGCGGCCATTTTCGCGGGGACAAGGAGCAAGGACAATGACCGGATACTGACTGACTCATGACTGACAATTAGCGGTTATTTTGGAGAGGATTGGGGAGAGAAACGGCCTGGAACGGGGGAACTGTCAGCCCCGTGTCAGGGTCGTGTCAGACACGGGGCATTGAACTTTAACTGCCTGTTTTTTGAAGGTGTTCCTGAGCGCTCGTCTTTGTGGCCGGCACGACGGGAAGCAGCTTTATCGCCCGGGGGAAACCTTTGCGGACCATCTCGTCATCGACGCTGATGTTGCCGGCGGGCACGGAAAACCGATACCTCTTTTCACCGTTGTTCTCTACCAGGCGGTCTACGTCGATCGCGGATCCTTTCAAGGCCTTCTTCAGCCGGCGGATCACCTGGTGGTAGTTGTCGATAGACCCGAACTGGTCGCAATCCACCCAACCCAGGGTCGTATCCCTGGCGGCAAGCGTAAGTTTCAACGCCGCCTCGAAGGAACGATCAGTAAGCCAGACTTCCTTGTCGTTTATGAGCACCAGGTGGCGGCGCTTCTTCGCCCGGCCGTCCAGATGAACCCGGGCATCGGAGAGGTACAAGCTGCCAGCAGGATCGGAAGGACAATACTCTTCCGGCCAATCTGCCTGCTCTTCCCCTTGCGCGGGTTCCCCGGTGGCCTCGTCATACGAGACGTCCTTTTCCTCGGCGCTCTCCTCGATCTTCAATATTTCCGCGGCACGCAGCCTCAACGCCTCCGCGAGGGGCTTGGTGAGAAGTTTTTGAAGTTTGCCCTGGGGCGTCTGGATGATCGTTTCGAGCTTCTGGATTCCCGCCCCGACAAGCGCCATCACACGCCCGCGGCCAAGCCCCGGCACGCGTGTCGACGCGATCCGCACCCCTTCCGGCAGGACCCCGTAGATCAGCCGCTTGGAAAGTGTGGTGACGTTTTCCACGGCCTTGTCGGGCCACCCGGTGACCTTCGCCATGGCGCCCAAGGCTTCGGCAAGCCATGCGAAGTCCCCCGAGAGGGCGTACATGCTGCCGGAGTAGCAGTGAAACTTCTTCTCGATGCCGCGCGTAGGCTCCCCCATGACCCAGTCGTACAGGAGCAGCGTCTTCTTCGCCCGCTTGACCTCGTCGTAGCTCGCTGCGAAGGCGTCCAGCGCCGTCGTCATCCGCTGGCGGCAAAGCTTGGGCAACGCCGAAACGGTCTGCGCCAGGATCTCGAAGTATTCTCCGGACCATGACTCCTTCGACGCCAGGCCAAAGTAGATCTCCTCGCCGTCCTCGGTTCCCGTCAAGGCCCACAGGATCTCCAGGGGATCCAGGTCCGTAGCCACATCTTTTCTGTCGTTTATGAACTGCGCCATCGCAATGGCGGTATCGACGGTGATTCCCTTGGCCGCGGCAAGTTTTCCAATTCGGGTGGCGACAAGCCCCTTCGCCTGCCGCTCGATAAGCCCGCCCTCCATGCACTGCTCGAGGGCACCTTTAAGTTTCTCGTTGAATCCTTCTTCCTTCCCGTTTCCCCGCCAGTGCAGAATCCCCGTGTACGAGGCAAGCAGGATGTCTGCGATCTCGCGCTCGTCGCGGCAGATCCTGGATGCCACGAGATTCAAGACATGCTGCGCAAGGGGTACACCGGCAAGCGCCGGCTCGACGTCTCTTAAGCTTCCGGAAACGTAGGCATCGAGGTAGGTATCTTTGTCGAACTCCGAAGGCGCAACGATAACGGCCCGCCCGAATTCCTCTTCCAGTCCCAACCGCCCGGCGCGCCCGCTGGTGTTTTCGTATTCTGCCTGGGAGATCGGGATCGTGATCCACCTGCCGGTTCTGTCATGCTCCCAACGAAACGGATCGATGAACACGTTGCGCGCGGGAAGGTTTAGCCCCACGGCAAGCGTGGTGGTCGCGCACACGATCATGATCTCGCTCTTGCGGAACCCCCGTTCGATCACGTCCCGCTGGTCCCAGTCTAGGTCGGCGTTGTGATAGGCGACCCCGTGCTTGAGCAGTTCCGCCAGAATGTCCTTGCCCTGTGAATCCTCCAGGTCCTGCAGCTCCGCAAGCGCGGTTACAGCCGGCTTCGCTTTGAGGCCGTTGGCGATCATGCGGGCCGCCTCGACGGACTCCTGCTTGCTCTTGCAGAACACCAGGCATTGCTCGCCGTTCTTGGCAAGGAACCGCGCGAGCGACACAACGGTCTCCGCCGGCTCACCGCCCGGGCGGCAGTCAAACGTCTCCTCCCCTTTCTTGCCGCTGTTGTGCTCGACGTAGTGGAAGGCGCCGTCGTGCAGCACGCCTTTTCGAAGTTCCACCGGACGGCTGTGGTCCTCGCACAATTCCGCCCCCATCCAGTCCGCCAAGGCTTGCGCGTTGCCGAGAACCGCCGACAGGCCGATGATCTGGGGCTTGTCCTGCGATAGAAGGATCTTGGTCAGAAGGATCTCCAGCCCCGGGCCTCGGGTCTTGTCCCCGATCATCTGCATCTCGTCCACGACGACCAGGCCCACGTTCCGCAGCATCGCTGGACTTGCAATCAACAACGACTGCATCTTCTCGAAGACGACAACGGCGATATGAAACCGCCCACGGTAGATGTCCCGGTCGTACTCCTTCCGGTCCCGGGTCGAGATAACGACCCTTATGCCGAAGGAGCCGTATTTTCTGGTGAACTCGTGGAACTTCTCCTCGGCCAACGCCTTCTGCGGAACGAGGTAGATGGCCCGGTGGTTCCTTCGGGCTGTGCGCACCGCGGCCATCTCCCCCACGAAGGTCTTCCCCGACGAAGTGGGCGAGAAGATCACGGCATTCTTGCCGTCCAGGACCTTTCCCTTTTGGATGGCGAGCTGCTGTATGGGCAGGATTCTTTCGTGGCCGGCTACCCTCCACAGGTCCACGATCTTCTCGTCGACACCGAATGCTTCGAGCGATTCTATTCTCATCGCCGTATTCCTATTGCCGCCCATCGGCTTGGCTGTCGTCGTTCGTTCCGCTGCCGTACCCTAGGTCACCTTCGAATCGAGGAAACGTTGGATGCCCACCACTTTCCCCTGGATCCTGAACTCACCCGACTTCACATAGATAGGAGCCATCCCGGGGTTGGCAGGGTCCAGGCGCACACCGTTTTCCTCCCGGAAGAACCGCTTTAGCGTGGCGTCGCTCCCGATGAGCGCCACGACGATGTCCCCATCGTCGGCAGTCTCCTGCTGCCTCACGATCACGTAGTCGCCATCCAGGATCCCGGCATCCATCATGCTTTTGCCCGCCACCTTGAGTGCGTAGGCCTTGCTGCCACGGATCGCATCCCGATTCACAGGCAACGACCCACGGACATCTTCGATGGCTTCGATCGGTCCGCCGGCGGCGATGCGTCCGACAATCGGGACGTCCGCCGTCTGGATTCCGGACCTTCGATCGATCCCGGAGACGATCAGGGACCGGGCCCCCCGATCCCGGCGCCGCAGGTATCCCTTGCGCTCGAGCACCGTCAGAAGGTCGAAGACGCTGGAACTCTTGATCCCGAATGCATCCCCGATCTCGCGCACGGTCGGCGGCAGCCCGTTCTCGCGGATGAACTCCTTCACCCAATCGAGGGTCTCCCGCTGGCGCTTGGTGAGATCGGCAACTCGCTGACTGTCTGTTCGGGGGCCCATGAAATTAGCGTATCCCTAACATGTGTTAGGAGTCAATCCCGCCCGTGCATTTTCTCGTGCACCCCGGGCCTGTCCCCCGAAATGCCCAAAAAGGGCCTTATTCCTTATAGGAACCCGGGAATTCCGGGGGTACGGGAATTGCCTTGATTCAAGGTACGCCCCGAGGTAGGACTGTCAGGCAAGAAAGGAGGAAAACATGATTAAACACGGCCACTTAGGAGGTTACGGACAAATGACGAAGAAGATCGGAATTTCCGCAGGGCCGTTTTCGGTCGACGACGTCGGGTTCATCCAGATCGCCCCCGCCAAGGTCCTCGCCGCGGCCGCCCGGGGCGAGGTCGACCTGAATCGGATCGCGAGGGAGGAACTGGCAGCCCGGGGCCTGGGCTTAAACGGGGAGTGGGTCGGGTTCAAGGCCGCCCGGGAGGTTCATGGACTGGACAAGTAAGGGGGGAAGATGGGAGCCGCGAATAAACGCACATTGGCCCAGGCAATGGCGGAAGAGATCGGGAACACCTTGGTCGGCGGGACGATTTCAAATGCGATCCTCTCCACCGACTGCAGGGAGTACGGATTCAAGGTGAGTTGCAGGGATGGCAAGACCCGGATGGTGTGGGTGATGTCGGACGAGGAAGGAAACGACACCGGATATCTCCAAATTACGGAACACCAAGAAAAAAAGGAGGGCTGATTCGATGAAGAAGGGAAAAGCAAAAAAGCAGACGATCCACATCCAGGGACCTGGAATCAAGACGCTTTGCGGCAAGCCGGTGGCAACCGTGAGCCTTTGGGCCAAGAAAACGCCGCCCGCCGAAGCGAACGAGAACATCTGCCGCAGGTGCTACGCGCTATTCGCCAAGGCGAAGCAAGACGCCCCCGCGCCCAAGACGAAGAAGAAGATCTCTCAGCCCGACGCCGAGAAGAAGCCCGGCATGCGCACTCCCGGGCTGGCCTCGTTCGAGAACCGCCCCGAAGAGCTCGTCGTGACATACAAGGGCACCACGTACAAGGCCACCGTGAACCCGGACGGCACAATCACGGTCGACGGAAAGACGTTCAACAGTCCCTCCCGCGCGGGGAAGGAGGTCATCGGGAAAGAAGTCGACGGGTGGACCTTCTGGAGCTACGAGGTTCCCGGTGAGGGCCTCAAGAAGCTCGACTCGCTCCGGAAACACCACGAAGAGAGCAAATAGGCGCGAGCGTGGC
>JACZKY010038561.1_pt1 | contig 19045 bp, 16 predicted proteins | sample 8237611 | NCBI WGS metagenome assembly JACZKY01 (sample SAMN16148055, study PRJNA663545) | marine sediment metagenome | biome: sediments and biomass from bioreactor inoculated with such sediments; feature: coastal sediments; material: methane- and iron-fed bioreactor; isolation source: Bothnian...
GGAATGTCCCCCCCTGGCAGGAATGTCCCCTCCCGGCGGGAATATCCCCCTCTCCCGGGATGGTTCCTCCGGCGGTTCATACGATCAGGGGCTGGCCGGCCGAGGGGACCTGCGCGCGCCAGCCGAGCTTCTCTTTCAAGGTCCCTGCGAACTCGACGGAGACGGACTCCTCGCCGTGCGCCACGAAGACATTCCCGGGGGGCGCCTCGAACTTCCCCGCCCAGGCGAGCAGGTCTTCCCGGTCGGCGTGGGCCGACAGGCCTCCGATCGTGTACACGTCCGCGGCCACCGCGATCTCATCCCCGAAGATGCGCACGCGCTTCGATCCGTCGACGATCTTCCGGCCGAGGGTCCCCTGCGCCTGGAATCCCACGATGACGACGCTGCACTCCCTCCGCCACAGGTTGTGCTTCAGGTGGTGCTTGATCCTCCCGGCCTCGCACATCCCGCTCCCCGCCATCAGGATCGCCCCCCCGCGCAGGGAGTTCAGCGCGCGGGACTCCTCCGCGTTCTTCACCAGGACGACCTTCAGCGCGTCGGGGTGCGCGACCCTCCAGGCGAAGACCTCCCGCGTCTCGTCGTCGTAGCACTCCGGGTGACGCATCGTGATCCTCGTCGCCTCCGCGGCCAGGGGGGAGTCGATGTACAACGTGATCCCCGACAGGCGTCCCTTCCTCGTCAGGTCGGCGAGGAGATACAGGATGTCCTGGGCCCGCCCCACCGCGAACGCCGGGATGACGACGTTCCCCCGCTTCCGGCGGAGGGTGTCGTCGACGGCGTGGACGAACTCCTCCACCGTGTCTTCCATCCCCTTGTGGACCCGGTTCCCGTACGTCGATTCGATGACGAGGGCGTCGGCCCCCGGGACGGGGGACGGGTCCCGCACGATCGGCAACCCCCGGTGGCCCAGGTCGCCGGAGAAGACCAGCCTCTTCTCCCTCCCCCCGTCCGCGACGGTCACCGTGACGATCGCGGATCCGAGGATGTGCCCCGCGTCGAGGAACGCGGCGGAGACCCCCGTCCCCGGGGCGAACGCTTCGCCGTAGGAGACGGGACGCAGCGCCGGCAGGACGGCCAGCGCGTCGGCCTCGGTGTACAGCGGGATGACCTCCCTCTTCCCCCCCCGCTTCCGCTTCCGGGTTTCCCACTCCGCCTCCTTCTCCTGGATGTACCCGGCGTCGGGAAGCATGATCCCCAGGAGGTCGGCGGTGGCGGGGGTGCAATAGATGGGGCCCCGGAATCCGTCCCGCACCAGTTTCGGCAGCAGCCCGGAGTGGTCGATGTGGGCGTGGGAGGAAAGGACGAAGTCGATCGAGGAGGGCGGCACGGGCATGCGGCGCCGGTTCTTCCGGTCGCTCTCCCCTCCCCCCTGGAACAATCCGCAATCCACGAGGAACCGGGCGCGCCCCGTCTGCACGAGGATGCAGGACCCGGTGACCTCCCTCGCTGCGCCGAAAAACGTCAGGGTGACGCTCAAGGGACCAGCCTTGTCAGGACCCAGGAGACGATGGAGAGGAGAATGGAACCCGCCACCGCGCCGAGGAACCCGTTCACGTGGAAGCCCGGGACGATCGTCGCGACCAGCCAAAGGAGCAGCCCGTTGATCACGAGAAGGAAAACGCCGAGCGTCACCACCGTGATGGGAAGGGTGAGCAGCACGAAGAGGGGGCGGACGACCGCGTTCACCAGCCCCAGCACGAAGGCGGCGGCCAGCGCCGCCATCACCCCGTCCGCGGAGGCGACCTGCGGCAGCAGGTACCCGATCAGGAGGATCGCTACGGCGTTGGCGCCCATACGGATCAGGAACGGCAAGGTACCCCCCTCTCCATTCGTGTATCTACGAGTATACCAAGGCGGTGGGCAGGGGACACGCCTTCCCTCAGCGGGAGGGCACTCCTTCCTTTCATGGAGCTAAGATCCCTCTGCGGCTGGTGTCGCGGGGGTCGGGGGGGTGACGGGTCTCAATGCGCTTTCGGTTTCGGCATCCGGAAGAAGGTGAGCGGGAGCGCCTTCTCCTCCCCGCCGCGCCGAACGGTGACCTCGACCGCGTCCCCTGCCCGCTTCTCCCCGACCCGGAAGTGGACGTCGACGCTCTCCTTCAGAGGGTGGCCGTCGAACGCGACGAGCTCGTCCCCCTTCGCGATCCCCGCTTTTTCGGCCGGGGATTCCGGCGCCACGGATACGACGAAGAGACGCCCTTCCCTCTCCTCCATCCGGATTCCCATGCGAACCCGCCGCTCCTCGATGTTTTCGTATGGGACATACCAGGTGAAATGGGCCGGGAGCAGCGGCACCTCGGGCAGCTCCACCCGCATCAGCCGCCCCTCCTTCTGCTCCGGCGTGCTGATCTCCTCGGGGAGGAGGATCGCGTACGGGATCGGGAGGCGCCGCAGCACCTTCTTCGGCAGCCCGAAGCCGTATTTCACGTGCCACCCCCCGGTGATCGTCACCATCCGCTTCCCCTCTCCCCGGGGACTTTTCAGGTAATCGACCACCCGTTGCGCCATCGTCTCCTCCCAGAGGAGCTGGACCCGGTAGAAGGAGTCGAACGATTCGTCCCCCCCGCCGTGGCCGGTGTGCCCCCCGAAGACGCCGCGCAGGACCGCCCGCTGCCACGGATCGGTCTCGTCGATCTCCGGGAGCTTCCGGCGGAGCTCCGAAGGCACGTTGTCCAGCCCGGCGCCGGCGACCGCCTGCTGGAGATCCTTCGACGGATTCAGGGCGATCACGTCGATCCGGTTCTCCTTCGCGAAGAGGAGCAGGTCCCGGTAGGCGCCGAAGTCGAATCCCCACGTCTCGTACCACCCGGACGCTCTCAGAAACTCGAGCTCCGTGAGCTCCCCGCGCACCCACCGGTCGAGGGACTCCTGCTGCGTCTCCCGGAACATCTCCATCCCGACGGCGACCTTCCCCGGGAAGCGGCGATGCAGCTCGCGGACGACGGTCAGCTCCACCCGCTGGTCGTTCAGGTTGTCGTGCGTTTCCCCCACCGACACGAGGCGGGCGCCGGAGAGCATCTCCATCATCCCGTCCATGGAAACCCGCAAGCCGGTGGGCAGGTGGCGGATCTCCTCCACCTCAGGCGGCGCGGAAGGCGGGTACGGCATCTCCGCGCTCCCCGTCAAGGCCCTGTTTCCCGCGCACGCCGAAAGGAGCAGGAGCCCGGAAATACCGACGAATAAGGTACGGGTGAAGGACGGCATGATGCGCACCTCTCGATTCGACAGTGGGAGTGGCGCAGGACACTCTATCCCTTTCACCCCGGTTTGAACCAAGAGTGTCCCGCTGACCGCTGCTGTACGCCTGCAACTTAAAAGGATCTTCTCCGGCCGTACCACACGCAGCAAAGATCCCTCGGTGGCTGGTGTCGGGGGCTCGCCGGGAAGTCAGTCGGTCGGGTCTGCGGGAGGCTCGTTCTCGCCGCCTGGTGCCGGCCGTGTCGCGCGGTCCACGATGGCGGGCGGATCGATGTCCTCGCGATCCGACGTCACCCGCAGCTCCCGCAGACGCCGCGCCCCCGGGAGGACGCGGGACTCGTACGATCCCACCGCGTTGTTGTACGCGAAGACCGCCTTGTCCAGCCCGTCGCGGATGCGGGCGAAGTGCTCGGTGAACTTCCCGATCCGGTCGTAGATCTCCTTCCCCAGGCGGCTGATCTCCTGGGCGTTCTCGGCGACCTGCTCCTGCCGCCAGCCATAGGCGACTGCCTTCAGGAGCGCGATGAGCGTCGTAGGGGTGGCGAGGATCACGCGCTCGGAGGCGCCGTATTCGATCAGCCCCGGGTCCTGCTCCAGCGCAGCGCTGAAGAACGTCTCGCCCGGGAGGAACAGGACCGCGAACTCCGGGGCCGGGGCGAACTGGTCCCAGTACCCCTTGGAGGCCAGGGCGGAAAGGTGGACGCGGATCTGCCGGGCGTGGTCCTTGAGCAGGGCCACCCGGGTCGCTTCGTCCGGCGCCTCGAGGGCCTCGAGGTACGCGGAAAGGGGGGCCTTCGCATCCACCACGATGTTCTTGTGGTTGGGGAGCCGCACGATCATGTCGGGGCGCAGGCGTCCGTCCGGAGTGGTCGCGCTCTCCTGCTCGACGAAATCGCAATGGGAGAGCATCCCCGCGATCTCGACGACCCGCTTGAGCTGGATCTCCCCCCACCGGCCGCGGACCGTGGGCGCCCGCAGGGCTTTCACGAGGTTCGCCGTCTCCGACTGGAGTCGCCCCTGCGTGTCGATCAGGGACCGGATCTGCTCCGCCAGCGTGGCGTCCGCGGCGAACCGCGCCTTCTCCAGTTCGACGATCTTCGAGTCCACCTGCCGGAGGGAGTCGCGCATCGGAAGGATCAGCGCGTCGATCGCCCGCTGCCGCATCTCGAGGTCCCCCCGCGCGCCTTCCTGGAACGTCTCCAACGTCGCCTTCGCAAGCGCGAGGAAGGACTGGTTGTTGCTGCGAAGCGCCTCCGAGGAAAGGGCCTGGAAGGCATCCCTCAGTTTCTCCCGCGCCTCGTCGAGCAGGGAGAGCTTCTCCTGCGCGAGCCGCTCCTGCGCCCGGAGCCGTTCGGTGAGGACGGCGACCTGGGTCGCGGATTCCGCCCGCGCGGCTTCCACCGCGGACCGCTCGCGCCTCGACCGCAGGAACCAGCCGAGGACCGCGCCGGCGACGGCGGCGAGGAGCGCCAGCAGGGAGACGAGGGACGCCTCCATCAACCTTCCCCCATGTCCCCTGCGCAGCCGCACCCGTTCATGCCGCGCCCCTCCAGGGCGGAGGGGACGGCGGAGAAGTGCGCGGACACCACCCGGGGCCCGCCTTCGCCGGTCTTGACCCAGAGGGTGGCCCGGATCCGCGCTTCCCCCATCCCCTCCTCCACGTCCTCGAAGACGATCCTCTGGACCGCATGCAGGAGGGCGACCCCGCCGAAGTCGTCGCAGCGCAGCAGGTCGAAGGACATCCGGCCGGTGGCGTCGAATGCCGCCTCCAACATCGCCGCGTATCCCTCGCCGTCGATCAGCTCCCCCGTGAAATCCTCGAAGACCGCGAACCGCGGATCGGACAGATCGAAGAACGACCGCATCCCCTCCGGGTTCCGGTCGTTGTACGCCTCGGCGTACCGGTCGAGAAAGTCTTTCGCGTCGAATCCCATGATCCGCCCCTTTACGATGGAATCACCTCATCATAGCAGAGCGGGAGGGCATACCTTCCTTCGGGCCGGCGGGCGCCGCGGTCAGTCGTCGTTCGCCGGCTCGATCTGGACCTCGTTGGCGTTCATGGCTTGGGCCGGCGTCGCCTGGTTGCCCCGCGCCTTCACGATGTCGCCGGCCGCGACGGCCGCGAAGAAGCCCTCCTGCGTCGCGATCTCGGTATCCTCGACCCCCAGGTAGATCGTCGCCGGCGGCTGGAACGTGTTCACCGGGATCCCCAGGATCTTCAGTTCCGGCGACAACGCGGAGTCCAACGGCCCCTGCAGGATGTGCTTGTCCGCGTCGATCGCATCGATCCGCTCCACGCGTGTGGCGACGATCGACGCGGGGACCGTCGTGTTGTCGAGGAAGGCGGACACTTCCACCGTGTCTCCGACGAGAATGTTCGCCTGCCCGAATGTCGTCAGATCGCTGCCGCTGCTGTCCTCGTACTGGGTCAGATCGTTCACTTTCACCGTCCTGCCGAAGACCGTCAGGGAGACGGTCGTGACGGAGGTTACCGTGCTTTCCATGCGGACCGTGTTCGATTTCCGGAACGAGATCCTCGTCGCCGCGAGGGTCTTGTCGGCTTTGCGGATCCCCTCCACCTCGACTTTGACCCCGGCCAGGATTTCGGCCGGCGTACCGTCACGGAACGACGTGGTTCCCGTGGTCCATGTCACGGTCTGGACCCCGTTGGGACCGAGAAGCTCGAAGGTCGCGTTCGGCGTCACCACCCGGGCGACGTACCCCTCGACCTCCGCGCGGCTGCCGGAAGGCTGCCCTCCAGAGGCATCCTCCAGTTTCACCGAGGAAGCGACGAGCGCGTTGTCCTGCGGCCGCAACGTCCCCTTCGCCTCGACGAAGGAGCCGTCGCCCACGCCGGCGGGAATGGACCCGAGGGCGTTGTAGTCCACCGTCTTCCGGCCGATGAGGAACGTCCCGGCGGCCGCGTTGAGTCCGGAAACGGTTCCACGGACCTGCACAGCCCGTCCCGCGAGGCGGTCGTCCGCCCATTTATGGATGAATGTGGCGTGGATCACGCCGCTGTTGTCCGCGCATCCATGCACCTCGAGCTCTGGTTGATTGGCCGCGCCCTGGAGGTTCCGCAGGTCCGCGAGGCTCGTGATGCCGTTGTCGAACACCGTGGACACGTCGACGAAGACGTCCTGGCCCATGACCTTCAGCCGGTTCGTCGCCAGATCGACGCCGTTGTCGTCCATCGGGCCGTCGACGTGCCGCAGGACCGCGATGTTGTCCGCCGTACCGCTCGTCCCGTCGATTGGACCGAAGACGGCCACCATCATTCCGGCGATGAGGTCCGATTTATCCCTTCCGTGGTCGTCGAATAAGCTCGTGTTATCGATCCCGGCGTCGTCGTATCTCACCCCGTTCACGATGACGCTGCCGAACCCGGTGACCGGGCCGACGCCGGTGCCCCCGGTGCCTCCTCCGGCCGTGGTCCCCAGTCCCCCGCCGCAGGATGCGAGCACCAGTGAGAAAAGGAGCGCGAGGGCGATCCAGGGTCCCGTGATCCGCCTCCGGATATCCATGTCCATCCCTCCCTCTCCTTCACCCCGGTGCCCCGGTGCTCTTCCCGTCAGCAGAAGCAGGATATCGGCTGCCCAAGGGGATGCAACCGGAAACTTTCCGGATCTCCTCGCGCCCGCCGCAACGTTCTCTTCCCTGTCCCCATGCCGTTCATTGACGGTCTTCGCGTCCTGAAACTTCAACCGCCGCCCCCTCCTCAAGCGTTGAGGGCGAACACGGCCGCCGCCGCGGCCGCGAACACGATCATGAACTTCGCGATGTTCTTGATGACCCGCTCCTCCGTTTCCTCTTCCTCCTCCGTTTCCTCTTCCTCCTCCTCTTCCTCCACCGAGTCCTCGGTGTCCGACGAGTACGGTATCCCGATCACCGCGCATGGTCTTTCCCGCCCGTTGCCTTCCCTGCCTTCCTTCCCGATACCCCCCTCGATCACGACCAGGCGGGGTCGCCTGTCGCAGCATGAATCGCCGCAGGAAGGCGGGTCAGCCTTCGGGCTGCCAGTGATCTCCCGGAGGAACCCGAACAGCCGCTGAAGAACGCTCTTTTTCATGGTTACTGCCCCCCCTCCCCCTCGTCCTCGAACCAGAAGATCCCGATCCCCGCCCGGCGGCGGCCCGTGCCCGGGGTTTCCGGGTGGACGTCGCGGTCGCGTTCCGAAAGGCGACGGTCCGCCTGCTCGAGAAACCTCTCCGCGCGCGCCGCCAGATCGCGCCGGAGTTCCTCGACCGCCTCGGCGGGAAGATTGTCGTAGGCCGTTTTTCTCTGGAAGAACGATTTGCCGGGCTGCGCCTGCAGGTTGTGGTCGATCGTCCCGATCAGGAGGGATACGTCGGTCCCGAGGATCTCCAGCTTCTCCTCGTCCCCGGAGACCGGGAGATAGCCCCGTGCCAGGAGGCGTACCTTTCCATCCTCCGTCCGCTCCGCCGCGCCGACCCGGACCAGTTCGTCGAGCACCGCGCGCGCCGGGACGTCCCCGCTGTGGGCTTTCACCAGTTCGGGGAACGTCGGTCCGTCGCCTTCCATCGGCAGCGCCGCCGGATTCCCGGTCCCGTCTCCGTACCGCCCGTCCCGCAGCCACCCGGAGATCACGCGCGCCGCCCGGTGGTACCGGTCGCCCGCTTCCGTGTCGTCCGGCCGGGAAAGGCGGGTCACCCGAAGGACCTCTTTCCGGGAGAGGCCGGTCAGGACCGACGCCCGGGAGTGGGTCCGCTTCCGCCCGGGGATCCCGAACTCATCGAGGGCGACCTCCACGTAGACCCTCTTGGCCAGGTCCGCGAACGCCCCGAAGGGGACCCCGTGGCGAAGGAGCAGGCGAACGAGGGGCCGGAGGACCCGGAGGGTGGCGGCGTAGATGGCGTTGCGTGTTTTCATAATTGGGATAATATTCCCAAATTTTCTTTTGTCAATAGGATGCGGACGATTCCCGGGAGATTCAAAAGTTCGGCGGAGAGGAAATCGCGCCCGTAGAGCCCGTCGTCGACCATTTCCGGCTGGTTCCTGCGGGGCGTCTGCCCCAACACGTACGGGGATCGGCGCATTCGGTGGTACGATGACATCCATGTCCGCGCTGCTGAACGCGTTCGGAAACCGGCGCGTCTTCTTCGTCCTGCTCCTTGGTTTCTCCTCCGGGATCCCGCTGGCGTTGACCGGTTCGACCCTCCAGGCGTGGATGGCGTCCGAACAGGTGGACCTGACGGTGATCGGCATCTTCTCCCTCGTCGGGCTGCCGTACACGATCAAGTACCTCTGGTCCCCGTTGATGGACCGGTTCGTCCCCCCGTTCCTCGGCCGTCGCCGCGGGTGGATGCTGGTGACCCAGGTGGCCCTCTTCCTCGTCATCGCGGCGATGGCGTTCTCGGAGCCGAAGGCCCACCCCGGCGCGCTCGCGCTCCTGTCGTTCCTCGTAGCGTTCTGCAGCTCGAGCCAGGACATCGTGGTCGACGCATGGCGCACCGAGGTCCTCGCCCCGGAGGAGCTGGGGCCCGGGGCCGGCGTGCACATCCTGGGATACCGGGTGGCGATGCTCACCTCGGGGGCGATCGCCCTGATCCTCGCCGACCGGATGCCGTGGCACGTCGTCTACCTCCTGATGGCAGGGTCGCTCGCCGTGGGGATGGCCGCCTCCCTCCTCGCCCCGGAACCCGAACTGGCCGCGAAGTCGCCAAGGACGCTGAAGGAGGCGGTCATCGAACCGTTTCTCGAGTTCTTCGCCCGCCCCGGCGCGGCCGGGATCCTCCTGTTCGTCGTCTTCTACAAGCTCGACGTGGTGATGGCGACCGCGCTGACGACCCCCTTCCTCCTCGAACTCGGGTTCACGAAGACCGATATCGGGGCCGTGACGAAGGGGTTGGGGATGGTCTGCACGATCCTTGGCACCCTGGCCGGCGGGGCGGTCGTCGCGCGGTCCGGGATGAAGGCGTCCCTGTGGATCTTCGGGATCCTCCAGTCGGTGTCCACCCTCTCGTTTTTCGCGCTGGCGCGGCTGGGCCACCACTACCCGATGATGGTGGCGGCGATCGGCATCGAGAACCTGTGCAGCGGGATGGGGACGGCGGCGTACGCCGCCTTCCTCATGAGCCTGTGCGACAAGCGGTTCACCGCCACCCAGTACGCCCTGCTGACCAGCCTGATGGCCGTCACGAGGGTGGTCGTCGGCGCGCCCACCGGCTACCTCGCCAAGACGTACGGCTGGGAGAGCTACTTCATCGCCAGCGCCCTCGCCGCCATTCCCGGCCTCCTCTTTCTCCTCCGGTACGACCGGTGGGTCCGGGAGCCGGTACAATAGACGCGTGGACCGCCTCCCTCGTGAAAGCCTTCTCGTCGTCGACCTCTCCTCCGGGCGGATGCGCCGGGAGGAGGTCCCGCCGGAGTTCCCGCGGGCGTACCTCGGGGGGCGCGGGCTGGGGGTGCGCCTGCTCCGCGGGCGCCACACGCTTTCCCCGTTCGACCCGTCGATGCCGGTCGTCTTCGCCGTCGGCCCCTTGTGCGGCACCCCGGCGCCGACGTCCGCGCGCCTCTCCGTCGTCTCCCGCTCCCCGCTGACCGGGACCGTGTACGACTGCTCCGCGGGGGGCCGGTTCGCGTGGCGTCTCCGGGCGGCGGGACTCGTCGCGATCCTCGTCGAGGGGAAGAGCGCCCGCCCCGTCGTCCTCGCCGTCACCTCCGCCGGTGAAGAGTTGCTCCCCGCCGACGGCCTGTGGGGAAAGGGCGTTCTGGACACGGTGCGGTCCCTGTCCGACCGCGGCAGCGTCGCCGCCATCGGTCCCGCCGGGACGTGCTTCGCCTGTTCCAGGCCTCCCCGGTGATCTTCGGGGAGCTGGGGATCTCCGAATACGGGACCCCCGCGCTGGTCGACCTGATGCGCCAGCGCCGGATGGCTCCCACCGAGAACTTCCGGCGCACCGTGTTCGAAGGCTCCTCCGCCTACTCGGGCCCCGCGATCCGCGAGGCGTACGGCGCGAAGAAGCACGGCTGTTTCGGCTGCCCCATCCGGTGCAAGAAGCGCGCGGTCGACGGCCGTCACCTCCCCGAGTACGAAACGGTCTCCCACTTCGGTGGCCTGAACGGCATCGCCGACCTCCACGCGATCGTCCGCTCGAACGACGCATGCAACGACCTCGGGATGGACACGATCTCCGCCGCGGCCACCCTCTCCGCGTGGGGCGAGGGGAGAGGCCGCTTCCCCTCCACGGAAGAGGTCGGCCCGCTCCTGCGCGACATCGCCCACCGCCATGGCGAGGGGGATCTTCTCGCGGAGGGGTCCCGGCGGGTGGCCGAGGCCCTCGGGAAACCCTGGCTCTCGATGTCCGTCAAGTCGCTGGAACTGCCCGCGTACGACCCGCGCGGGGCCTACGGGATGGCGCTCGCCTACGCGACCAGCAACCGGGGCGGGTGTCACCTTCGGGCGTACCCGATCTCCCACGAGATCCTGCGCAAGCCGGTGGCGTCGGACCGGTTCTCCTTCTCGGGGAAGGCGCGGATGATCAAGATCGCCGAGGACGTCAACGCGGCGGTGGACTCCCTCGTGGCGTGCAAGTTCGCATTCTTCGGCGCCTCCCTGGAGGAGTACGCGGAGCTGCTTTCGGGCGCGACGGGGGAGCCGCACACCCCGCAGAGCCTCAAGGAGATCGGGGAACGGATCTGGCTTACGGAGCGGTTCTACAACGCGCGGAACGGCTTCACGCGGGCGGACGACGACCTGCCGTCCCGCTTCTTCACCGAGCAGGGTTCCCCCGGCGAGGGGATCGACGTCCCCCCGATCGACCGCGCGCGGTTCGAGGAGGAACTGACGAAGTATTACCGGATCCGGGGCCTGCGGGACGACGGCTCGTTCCCGGACGACGGGTTCCTCGAGCGTCAGCCGTGAGGTCCCTGATCGCGAAATACGCGGAAAAGATGGAAAGGGACCGCTCGGTCGTCCCCGGGCGTCTCGGCATCGCCGCCCAGGACGACGTGATGATCTCCGAAGGAGCCCCCGACCTGTCGCGCCTGGCCGCCGACGTCCTGTCGCGCCTTTCGTGTCTGGGAGTCGTCGCCGCGGCCCCTTCCCTTCCCTTCGCGGATTTCCTGCTGCGGCGGGAACCCGCGGGCGCGCGGGCGATCGTCCCCCTGGACACGGAGACCCGGACGTTCCTTCACGACATCCCGATCGTGCGGCGGGAGGAGCTCGACGGGGCTCCCGCCTCCGCGATCGCGGCGCGCCTTTCGAACCGGAAAGGGGCGATCGCGGAAGGGGTGGGTATCGTCGCGGCGGGGCCGGTGACGCTGGAGCAGGCGTACATCCACTACTCCTGCGTCTTCCACGCCGCCTTCGTCAAGTACCTGCTGGACGTCCTGCAGGACGGTTTTCGCCTTGCCGGGGAAGCGGAGGCGTTCCAGGCGTTCCGGGGGACGTTCCTCCGTCCGCCGACCGCCGGGGGACTCTCCTTCCGCGCCGGTCCCCTGGATGACCCGGAGGAGATCCTCGCGGAGATCCGGGCCGTCGGGCGCTACACCGTGGAGCGGGGACTGGTCGACTCCTTCTTCGGGAACATCTCCTGGCGGCTGGGAGGGACGATCTACATCTCGCAGACCGCGGCGTCGCTGGACGAGCTTTCCGGGTGCATCGACCCGGTTCCCACGGACAACCGCTCCACGACGGGGATCACCGCCTCCAGCGAATTGCTCGCCCACCGCCGCATCTACGAGGCGACCGGCGCACGCGCCATCCTGCACGGGCATCCGAAGTTCGCCGTCGCGATGAGCATGCTGTGCGAGGAGAAGGGGTGCCCGGTGAAGGATTGCTGGAAAGATTGCCCCAACGTCCGGATGCTTTGCGGCACCCCCGTGGTGGCGGGGGAGATCGGCGCAGGGGGGCTGGCGGTCCGCGTCCCGCCGGTCATCGGCGGGCCGGGGAAGGCGATCGTCTACGGGCACGGCGTGTTCGCGATCGGGAGGGACGGGTTCGAGGAGGCGTTCCGCTCGATGGTGGAGGTCGAAAACCGGTGCCGGGATGAATATTTCCGCCGGCTCGACGCCCGCACGGCGCGTCAATCGAAGTCCGAGTAGATCTCCCCGAAGTTCAGCCCGCCGTACTGGGCCTGCTGCTCCTGGGATCCGATCTTCACCCGGGCGTACTGCAGGTCCTGGCTGGTGCTGCCGTTGCGCAGCCCCGCGTAGGCTTCGACGAAGGCGGCGAGGTGGTCGGCGCGCTTGACGAGCTCCCCGTCCTTCGGATTGTAGCCGTCCTCGTTGTACTTCTCCTGAAGGTCCGCGGACGACACCGTGACGGGCACCCCGTCCACGGTGGCGAAGTTCTCGAACTCGCGCTCGGAGTACATCTCGATCTCGGCGTGCCATCCCTCCGGCAGCAGTCCGTACACCTCCTGGTCCATCCGTTCCTTCTCGTACCCCTTGATCAGTTCGCTCAATCCCTCGACGGACCGCTTCACGGGGGAGATGATGTCCCGGGTGAGGACCTCCGGCAGGTCGTGGAACAGGCCGGTCAGGTAGTTGTTGACGCAACGCCGGGGGCACGCCTTGATCTCCAGGGAGAACAGGTACGAGAGGATCGCGACGTACAAGGAATGCCCGAGCACGGAGGTCCTCGGGATCCGGTGCAGATGGGCCCAGCGGTACTGGAACCGGAGCTGCCCGCACAGGTCGATGAAGTTGCGGAAGCGGCGCTCCGACGCGAGAAGCCCCGTCCCCTTCAGATCGCCGAAACCGGCGATCTTCGCGTCGAGCTCCGCCCGGATGTCGTCGATCTCGTACCCCCCGGGATTGGCCCGCTCGATGATCCGGAACTCCCACCGGGTCGCGTAGAAGTGCGCGGCGGTGAGGATCCGCCGCTCCACCGTGTCCTCGCGTTCGAGGAAATGGTCCTGGTACCTCCGGCAGAACGACTTCCCCAGGGGCGAAACGAGCGGGCGCAGCTCGCCGTACACCCACTCGTTCAGCTGCCGGTACTTCTTCGTGTCCGCCTTGATCTTGTAGAAGATCTGCGGTTTGAGGTCGGTGATCACGATCCGCTGGAGCAGCTCGAACAGCCCCCCCTCGACGATCCGGGTCCAGTTGAGCGGCGCCCCGCGCTCCTCCTCGACCCGCGCGAGAAACCAGGCGACGATCATCTTGTGGGCCTGCTTGTCCAGCTCGATCAGCTCGACCGGGCGGATCTTGTCGTTCCACCGCTGCATGTAGGCGGCGTCGAGGAGCTTCAGCAGCAGCGCTTTCCGGATCATCCCCGCACTCCTCCGGGCGAGCCTCGCCCGCTACTCCTTCGGCACAAGGACGATCTCGATCCTCCGGTTTTTCGCCCTGCCCTCCCGGGTGTCGTTGTCGCCCACCGGCTTCCATTCCCCGTAGGCGACGGCCGAGAGCAGCTCCGGATCGATCCCCCGCTCCTGAAGGTATCTCGCCACGTTGATCGCCCGCGCCGAGGAAAGCTCCCAGTTCGTCGGGTACCGTTTGGCGAGGGCCCCGGCGATCCGCACGTTGTCCGTGTGCCCCTCGATCCGGATCGACTTGTCCGCCACGTCCTTCAGGACCGAGACGACCTTCCGAAGGACCTCGAGCCCTCCCCGCTTCACCTCGGCCTTCCCCGAGTCGAACAGGATCGAGTCGACCATGTTGACCGTCAGTTTCCCCTTGAGCTCCGAGATGGTCACCTGCCCCTGCGATATCTCCGTCTTCATCTTCTCCAGCAGATCCTCGTATGTGGAGCTGACGTTCCGGACCTGCTCCTCCTTCGCCTTCTCGATCGCGTCCCTCTCGCGCCGGAGCCTGTCGTTCTCCGACGCGAGATCCGCCATTTTCCGGACCAGGTCGAGCTCCTCCTTGTCCGAGGCGAGCTTGTCCCGCTGGTCGCTGACATAGGCGAGGTCGGTGGTCAGCTTCTCCTTCTGGAGCGTCATCTCCCCCAATTCCGAGAGGAGCCGATCATTGCGGCGCTTGAGTTCGTCGTTCTCCGCCACGAGATCGTCGTGTTTCTCCTGCAGGGCGGCCAGCCGTTTCGCGGCCGCGTCCGCCTCGTCCGCCTTCCTCTTGTAGGTGCTCTGCATCACCGTGCAGGTGGACAGGCCCGCCGCCAGTGAAAAGAGCACGACCGACAGGACGATCTTTTTCAGCATCCCGCCCCTCCCTCCGCGCCGCCCCTCACGGCCGCGCCGCGACATTTCCGAGGAAATCCTGGACGACCTGGATCATCTTGTTCTTCACGCCGGCCTTCCCTCCCTCGGGGGGCTTCTCGTATTCGATGAGGAACGCGTCGTGACCGTGGATCGTCGAGAGCTCGAGGCACGCCACGGCGAGTCCGTTCTGCAGGATCGCGTTGCGGATCTCCTGCGACTGGTACGTCGGGTACAGCCAGTCCGTGTCGAACGAGATGATCAGGAACTTCGCCTTCACGTCCGCGAACGCCTTCGACAGGCTCCCCGCGGTCGCGGAGAGGTCGAAGATGTCGATCGCCTTCGTGATGCACAGGTACGAGTTGGCGTCGAACCGGCGGTCGAAGACGAAGACCTCCCCCTGGTGCTTCAGGTACCCCTCCACCGAGAATTCGACGGCGGAGTGCTGCCCGATCGTCCCCTCGCCCCACTTCCCCTGACGCCCGCTCCCCTTCGCGGCGGTAAGCTGCTTCATCCGGCCGAACTTCTCGTGCATCTTCCGGTCGGAAAGGTAGGTGATGAATCCCACCATCCGCGCCACGGACAGACCGGCCTCCGGGACGGTCCCCCAGCTGTAGTAGCCGCCCTCGTGGAAGTCGGGGTCCGCCAGGATCGCGGCGCGCCCGACGTGGTTGAAGGCGATCTGCTGCGGCGAGTGGCGGGAAGTCGTCGCGATCGGGATGGCGGACTCCACGCGGTCCGGGTAGTCGACCGCCCATTGCAGCGCCTGCATCCCCCCCATCGATCCGCCGATCACCGCCAGCAGCCGCCGGATGCCGAGGTGGTCGATGAGATGCGACTGCGCCCGCACCATGTCGGCGATCGTCACGACGGGGAACGACAGCCCGTACGGCTTCCCCGTCGCCGGGTTGACGGAGCCCGGCCCCGTGCTCCCGTAGCAGGAGCCGATCACGTTCGAGCAGATGACGAAATATTTCTCCGTGTCCAGCGCACGGCCGGGGCCGATCAGGAAGTCCCACCACCCGGGCTTCTCCTTCGAAGGATCCTGCCCCGGAAGATAACCGGCCGCGTGGGCGCTCCCCGAGAAAGCGTGCTCCACCAGGACGGCGTTGCTCCTCTCCCGGTTGAGTTTCCCGTACGTCTCGTAGGCGAGCGTGATGGGGCCGAGCTTCCCCCCGATCTCCAGCGCCATTTCGTGGGGCGGCTCGGCGAAGGTGAACCGCTTCGTGTCGGTGAAACCGACGGAGCCATGCGGCAGATGCGCTTTCATGGGGGCAATGATACCAGAGATCTTCCGGTCCGCGCGATCAGGAGATCCCGGAGAACCACCTGCCCTTTCCCGGCGCGGTCACAGGGGCCGCCGCCGGGCGAACCGTGCGGAAACGGGGGCTTTCGAAATGAAGGCCCGGGTGTCGGGAGCGGCCGGCCCCGAGGTCCCGGGACCCCGCATCGGATCGCCCGGAAGTTGGAGGAGCCGACCGTTTACCGCCTCGGCGAGTACTCCACATAGGTCGGATCGAACATCTGCGCCTTCACGTGCCTGACGAGGTCGGCCGGCCGGTTCATCTTCGTCAGGCCGCGACGGAAGACGACCTCCGCGACGGCGACGGCGATCGCCGAGGAGACTTCCCGGATCCGGTCGAGGCCGGGATAGATGCGCCCTTTCGCGCGGTCCTCCTCCGTGACCATCGCCGCAAGGGTCTTCGCCGCGACGAAGAACATCTCCTCGGTGACGCGGGTGGCCTCTCCCGCAACCACGCCCAGGCCGACGCCCGGGAAGATGTAGGCGTTGTTCCCCTGCCCCGGGAGGAGGGTTTTTCCCTGGTACGTCATCGGCGGGAACGGGCTGCCGCTCGCGAAGATCGCGCGCCCCTCCGACCACGTGTAGGCCTCTTCCGCCGTGCACTCCGATTTCGACGTGGGGTTCGACAGGGCGAAGACGATCGGGCGCCGGTTCAGGCGCGCCATCGCCTCGACGACCGGTTTGGTGAAAGTGCGCGGCATGCCGGACACGCCGATGATGGCGGACGGCCTGATCGCCTCCACGGCCTCCGCGAAATCGCCGACGGGCGCGTGGTCATGCGCGAACGGCCGCTTGTGGGGAACGAGATCCATGCGGCTCCCGACCACGAGCCCTTTTGAATCCACGTACCAGCACCTGCGCCTCGCCTCCTCTTCGGTCATCCCTTCCACCTTGAGCGCGGTGACGATCAGGTCGCCGATGCCGATCCCCGCCTCCCCCGCGCCGAGGAACAGGACCTTGTGATCGGACAGCCGGTTCCCGATGGTTTCCACGGCGGAGTAGAGCCCGGCCAGGGCGACGGCCGCGGTGCCCTGGATGTCGTCGTCGAACGTGCAGGCGCGGTCCTTGTACTTGTGCAGCAGACGGAATGCGTTGGCGTTCCCGAAATCCTCGAGCTGGATGCAGGCCTTCGGGAAGACCTCCTGCACGGCGGTGAAGAACTCCTCCACGAGGTCGTCGTACGCCTGGTCGCGCAGGCGCCGCTCCGGCAGGCCGATATAGAGCGGATCCTTCAGCAGCGTCTCGTTGTTCGTCCCGCAATCCAGCATGACGGGGACGCATTGCGCGGGATGGATCCCCGCGCAGGCGGTGTAGAGGGAAAGTTTCCCGACGGGGATGCCCATCCCGTGCGCCCCGAGATCGCCGAGTCCGAGGATGCGCTCCCCGTCCGTGACGACGATGACCCGGATGTCGCGGTACGGCCAGTTGGTCAGCACCTCGCGGATGCGCCCCCGGTCCCGGAAGGAAACGTACAGCCCGCGGGGGCGCCGGAAGATGTGCCCGAACTCGATGCATCCCTGCCCCACCGTCGGGGTGTAGATGATCGGCATCATCTCGTCGAGGTTGTCCATGACCACGCGGTAGAACAGATTCTCCTGGCGGTCCTGGAGCGAGACGAGGTAGATGTACTTCTCGATGTCGCTGGTCTTGCGGCGGATGTTTTCCAGCACGCGGGTCACCTGCTGGTCCTGCGTGGACACGCGCGCCGGAAGCAGTCCGCGCAGCCCCAGGTCGTCGCGCTCCGCCTCGGTGAAGGCGGTCCCCTTGTTCAGGAGCGGATCGTGGAGCAGGTCGACTCCCCGTTTCCCGTTCACGTGAAGATGAAGGTGAAATCCGTACGTCATGCGTCCCTCCCGTCGATGCCGTATCCAGGGCCGCCGCGCCCCGCGTCGGACGAACATCCGCCGGGCATGGGACCGGGAAGCCGAGGATGCTTGTATACTGTATACAATTCCGCGCTTCGTCAACCCGGAAGTTCGAAAAAAGAACGCAAATCCCCGGACGAGTCGGCCGGAAATCGGGGAGCAGGTCAAATCGACGGTGAATCGGATCCCTCGGTGGGGCATGAAGGTTCGACGAATTCGTAGAATGGGCACTTGCGGCAGTCGCCGACCTTCTCGGTCACGGTGCAATGAACCTTCGTCTCGGAAAATGTGCCGGCCACGGACCAGCAGATTCGCCCGTAATTCGGGAAGGCCGGGCACCTTCCTTCGGCGTTCCCGACTTTATCCATTCCGCACCGCATGAATTCCCAGCACTGTGACTTGAAGAGCTCATCCACCGGAAGATACGGGATGAAGAGGCTGAACATCGCTCCTCCTCCCTGTGGCGCGGACACCCGGATCGATCCGCGGTGCTCCTCCATGATCTTCTTGCAGATGGACAGGCCCAGGCCCGTTCCTTGGCCGATCACCTTGGTGGAATAGAAGGGTTCGAAGATCCTTTTGACCAGGTCGGCCGAGATGCCCGGCCCCGTATCGGATACATCGATGACCACGAAGTTGGTCCCGTTCTCGCAAGCCGTCCTCGTCGCCAGGGTCAGCGTTCCGCCATCGGCCATCGCGTCGATCGCGTTGTTCACCAGATTGTCGAGGGCCTGCCGGATCTGGTCTTCGTCGACGATGCAGGGCGGCAGGCCGGTCGCCGGGCGAGTCTCGAGGAGAAGCCGCTTCTCCCGGCAGACCTCGTCGAACTTCTCTTCCGTCCTTGCGAGGAGCTGGTTCAGGTCCGCGTACTGGAGATGATACTTCGCCTCCCGGGAAAAGGTCAGGGTATCCCGGAGGATCCGTTCGAGCCGACCCACTTCGGTGACGACCATCTTCGCGTACTCTTTTTCCGCGGTTTTCTCCGGAAGGCGCTTCTCCAGGCGCTTCGCGAATCCCCCGATCGCCGTCAGGGGATTGCGGATCTCATGAGCCACGTTGGCGGTGAGCCTGCCGAGGGCCGATAACTTCTCCACTTCCAGGAGCTTCTCCTGGAGGTGCTTCATGGTTTCCATCGACTCGGCCAGGTCCCGGTTGAGCGACTCGATCTTCTCTTTTTCCCTGCGAAGATTCACCGAGAGCAGGCCGATCGGGATCGCGATGAGAAAAAGGAAGGAAATATGGAGCAGAAAGTCGATCGGCTCGATCGCGGAGACGCGGACGCCGGCGACGAAGTAGATCACGGTGCACACCGCCGCCACCGCAAGTCCGGTGCGATAGCCGTAATAGAAGGCGTGCAGGGCGGTGAGCAGATAGAAGCCGAGGACGAACGTGCTCGCGAATCCCCCGGAATGGACGATCAGGAGGTAGACGAAGGCAAGGTCGAACAGGAGAAGTATCCGGTAGATCTCCCTCTTCCTGTCGAATCGGAAAAACAGGAGAGCGTAGCCCAGCACCCAGTAGGAGAGGAAGAATCCCGCGATCCACAGGAAGGTCGAG
>JACZKY010095154.1_pt1 | contig 18987 bp, 21 predicted proteins | sample 8237611 | NCBI WGS metagenome assembly JACZKY01 (sample SAMN16148055, study PRJNA663545) | marine sediment metagenome | biome: sediments and biomass from bioreactor inoculated with such sediments; feature: coastal sediments; material: methane- and iron-fed bioreactor; isolation source: Bothnian...
GAGGTCTTTCCATGAGAACGATCCAGAAACTTACATTCCTCGCCGTGACGGCAGCGCTGGTCCTGGGCTTGGGCGGCTGCGCTGGTATGACGAGGCAGGATCAGAACACGGCCGCCGGTGCTGGCATCGGCGCCGTAACCGGCGCCGTGCTTACCGGCGGCAGCGCGATCGGAACGGTTGGCGGTGCGGCGGTGGGCGGCATCATCGGTCGCGAAGTCGGCAAGAACTGATCGTGAAACTCGGGCGGATCTTCAGCGCGTCCCTGATCCTCAGCGCGTCCCTTGCAGCACTCTCCGCGTGCCAGAAGCAGGAAGGCCCGATGGAGCGCGCCGGCAAGGATCTCGACAAGGCGGCTCAGAGCGTCGGCGAGCAGGTTGAGAAAGCTGGCGAAAGCATCCAGGACGCCGCGAAGGGCGACAAGAAGTAATCCTTCTTGCTGGTCCAGCCCATTCAAAGCACCATTTTCCAACTTGGAGCAACAACTATGAAACCACTTAGCAAGTACCTATCAGCAGCCCTTCTGGCCATTACCCTGGTCTCCGTCGTGGGCTGTGCGTCCACTTCACAGAAAGAGGGGACTGGCGAGTACGTCGACGATAGCGTTATCACCACCAAGGTGAAGGCGGCCATCTTCAATGAGCCGACCCTGAAGGTTGCCGAGATCAACGTCGAAACCTTCAAGGGCGTGGTTCAACTCGCCGGCTTCGTTGCCTCCCCGGCCGACATCATCCGGGCTGGCGCAGTAGCGCGCGGCGTGCGCGGCGTAGTCTCGGTCAAGAACGACCTTAGGCTCAAGTAAGCGCAGGCCGACCTTGAGTCGCTGCGGGGCCGTCAGGTCCCGCAGCGCCCGTCAGTCTGTTCGCTGCAACGCGGCCCAAGGTTGCGCTTCTTTCGCGAACACCGAGGTCCCAATCCATGACAGCAGTGATCCATCCGGTTGCGGCGGATCAGCCCGCCGATCCGGCACTCTCGGAGTTGGAGCCGATTACTGCGAAGCTTGCGGTCCGGGTTCCCGAAGCGGCGCGCGACCTGGCGACTGTCATCCTCGCCACGCTCGCCGTTATCTTCGCTCTGGAATGGGCGCAGAGCTTTGTCATTTCGCTGCTGCTGGGCATCCTGTTTGCCTATACGCTCAACCCCCTTGTTGCATGGCTCGAGCGCATCCGGATCCCACGCGTGGCGGGTACCGTGATCGTGATGGTGGGTGTGGTTGGCGCGATCGCGCTGGGAACCTACTCGTTGCGCGGACAAGTGCAGACGATCCTGGAGCAGTTGCCCACCGCGGTGAGCAAGCTGTCGGCGAGTCTGGCCGCTTCGCCTCGTGGCGAGGCTAGCACCCTGCAGAAGGTGCAAACCGCGGCGAGCGAGATCGAGAAGGCAACCACCCCGGCGCCCGACACGACGACGGCACCCCGGAAGCCGGTGACAGTCGTCGTCGTGGACACCCCCCGCTTCAAGATCGGCAACTACCTGTGGGCGAATTCCGGCGGGGTTGCCGGGATGATCGGCCAGGGAGCGATGGTGATCTTCCTGACTCTCTTTCTGCTGATCTCGGGCGATACCTTCAAGAGAAAGCTGGTGCGACTCGCCGGACCGTCGCTGTCAAACCGCAAGATCACGGTCCGCGTCCTCGACGACATCAACCACTCCATCCAGCGTTACATGCTGATGCTGCTGGCGACCAACCTGCTGCTCGCGCTGCTCACCTGGATCACGATGCGCTGGATCGGCCTGGAGAACGCCGGCGTCTGGGCAGTGACTGCCGGTCTGCTCCACATCATCCCGTACCTCGGACCGATCGTCACCGCGGCCGGCATCGGCCTGGCGGCGTTCGTTCAGTTCGATTCGGTATCGACGGGGCTGCTGGTCGCAGCGGCATCGATGGCGATCGCCACGGTGATCGGGACCTTCGTGACCACCTGGATGACGGGCCGGATTGCCAGCATGAACACGGTCGCGGTATTCGTGTCGCTGCTCTTTTGGGGATGGCTGTGGGGAATCTGGGGAATGCTGCTCAGCGTTCCAATCACGGCCATCGTCAAAGTGGTAGCGCAGCGGGTGGATCGACTCGAACACGTCGCCGAGTTGCTGGGCCACTAATCCGCAGCAGTGGCGGGCGGACTGGGCGGACCGGGTTGTTCCGGAGCGGGAGCTGCAAAAGCGGCCAACCAGGTCTGGATCGGCACCTGAGCCATTGCCTGGGAGATGAGTTGTGGCAACAGCCCGGCTAGCAAGGCCGGCTTGAGCGCCCAGCGCCACGGGCGGCTCCAGGCTATCAGACCGCCCAGCAGCACTGCGCCCGTCACCAGGCCGAGCGGATGACGCCGGGCAAGCGGTTGGACCGCAGTTTTGGCGCTGGCGGCAGCTGCCGTGCCAACCACGTGCAGCGGATGCTGCGTCCACCAGGCACTCACGGCCGCGATCACAATGCGGGCGCCGGGATTCAATTTCAGGCTGTCCAGCCAAACCGGCGCCGAACCGCTCGGCCCAGGCTTGGTTGCCGTGCCCCGTGAAGCCGACGTGCCGCTCATGGCCTGGCGCAGGCGCTCGCGCGACTGCGCGAGGCGCTCCGACGCCGTCATCAGTGGAGCCCGGGGCGCCTCGGCGGCGCTTGAAGGGGCGCCGGTCTCGGCCGCCCTGGGCCGGGTCGGGCTCATGATGCGGACACTTCGCGCAACATCGCCATATCGGCCGCGAGTTGGCGCCGCAGGTTCTCGAATGCCCCGCCGTCACCCTGCGAGCGCGCTGCCATCAAACACCACAGGGCTGCGGCGGCCGGAGGCAGCGGTGTGGCGATCAACGCCCACGGCGCTTGCAGCTGGGTCGCCGGAATGACCGCCCACAGCATCAGCGCGACGCCCGCCAGGATTGCGGCCACCGCCAGGCAAGACAGTGCTACTGCGTTGAGCACCGCGCGCCGCTTCCAGGCCGCCGAGACGGCGCCGACTTCCGACGCCATCAATTCTGCGTAGGCCTCGGCGTGATCGGCCAGCAATTGCGGCTGGGTCGCGATCAACTGCAGCAAGGGGTGAATCATGAGTCGCGTGATCGGCTCATCAGATTGACCAGCGCCATCAATGCAGCGCCAACGGCGGCGGCGATCAGGATCGCCTTGATCGGTTCGTCCTTGATGTAGTTCGCCGTGCTGTCGGTGGCGCGCAGTGCACCCTCGCGCAGCTGCCGCGAGCTGTCGCGAACCGCGTCCACACCACGTTGCGCCAGCGCGCCGGCTTGCTCGGTGGCGCGGTTCAAGAGCGGCGTGGCCTGCTGGCGCACGTCCTCCACGCCGTCGGACAGACTGTCCAGCGCTTCGTTGGCAACGCGCTGGGTCGATTTGATGGCCTCGTCGGCCGATTGCGCGGCCTGGTCGACCATCTCGTTGGATTCTTCGTGCTTCTTGCGAATGATCATGGTGCTTGCCTTTGGTTGAGTTGGATTGGATTCGGTTGGGCGGACGTTGGGTCGCGGGTCCGACGTAAGGTGGAGTCGCAGCCAGTCTGGCGGTGATGAGACCAGTGTGCCCCGGGGTCCGGGCCGCGGCGATAGGAGTCCCGGCCGCGGCACTGTCGGCGCAGCGGTCAAACCCATGTAGGACGAGGCCGACAGACGGCCTGACGCAGCCTGTCAGTCAGGCAGTGTCGCTCGTCATTTCGGGTAGCCTCAGCTCGAGCAGCGTGCCCTGCCCGGGCGCGGACACGACCGCCAGCGTCCCGCCTTCGGCCTCGACGCGGAAACGCATGCCGAGCAGTCCGTGCGCCGCACTTTGGTTCGCGGCCGGGTCGAACCCGACGCCATTGTCACGAACCGTGACCTCCACCTGTCCATCGTGCGTCGCCATGCCGATCCAGACCTGGCTTGCCCGGGCGTACTTGGAGATGTTGGTGATGGCCTCCTGAACCAGACGATAGATCATCAGTTCGGCGTCTGCATCCAACCTGACCAGGGCCAGCGCGCAGTGCACCTGGACGCCGGAGCCCTCGCCAAACTCGCGCGCCAGGATTTCGAGCGTCTCGACCAGTCCCAGATTGCTCAGGGTCGACGGGCGCAGGTCTTCGATGATGCGGCGTCCCAGCGCAATGCTGCTGTTCAAGGTGCCGACCAGATGGTTGAGTCGCTCCAGCGCCTCGGGCGCCGTCCCGACCAGCCGCGACTTGACCCGGGCCGCATCGAGCTTGGCCGAGGTGAGCAGTGCACCGAGCTCGTCGTGCAGGTTGCGCGCCAGGCGGTTACGTTCGTCTTCGCGTGCGGTTTGCAGATGGTGGGTCAGCTCGGTCAACTGCGCGGTGCGCTGCTTTACCTCGATCTCCAGGCGGTCGCGTTCGATTCGCACCAGGCGCTGCGCTTCCTGCTGTTGCTCTTTGAGCGCGAAGGTCTGGCGCAGGTACATGTACAACGCCAACAGGCTGAGGGCGCTCAATATCGCCATGCCGATGCGGCTGAGCATCAGCGTTCGATAGAGGTCGTTTCCGCTTGCCGTGACCTTCAGCGCCTCGAGTTCGAGCAACTCGACGCTGATCGCACGGATGGCATTCATGTTCTCCCTGCCGGCGTCGCTCAGGACGATTTCCCTGCTGGTCTTGCGCTCCCCTTCCTCGTGCCGGGCGATGGTCACCGCAAGTTCCAACATCTTGTTCTCGGTCAAGGTCTGCAACCTGCCGATCAACTCCGTCGACTTGCTGTCCCCGCCATAGTGTCCGCGCAGGAACTTGAAGGATTCGTTGATTTCGGCGCGGGCCTTTTCAAAGGGCAGCAAGTGCTCCCTGCGACCGGTCAGCATGTAGCCGCGCTGCGCCGTCTCGGCGACCAGGATGTTGCGCTCCAGGGCCTGGATGTTGGTGCGTGCCGCCCCCATCGTGCCCAGTTTGTCGAGCGTACCGACCGCCTGCCGGTACGAGCCTTCGCTGATGAACATCATCGCCACCGCCGCCACGCAGGCCAGCGCAAAAACGACGGGTCTGCGTTTGGCGACCGTAATCACGTCCATCTTCAGCCCTCACCCGGAAAACATGGGATCATGTGCCACGGAGCGTTATCCCACACCATGATTCGAATTGCCATTGTCGACGACCATGCGATGGTTCGCGCCGGCCTGCGCCAATTCTTTGCTGATCAGATCGATTTCGTCGTCGTCGCCGAGGCGACCAACGGCCGCGAGGCGCTCGAGATCGTGCGCCAGGGCGAGGTCGATGTGATTCTGCTCGACATTTCGATGCCGGGCCAGAGCGGCGTCGATGCGCTGGCCGGAATCCGCGCGCGCGCCCCCGACCTGCCGGTGCTGATTCTGAGCGGTTTTCCGGAAGAACATTACGCCACCACGATGCTGCGCCATGGTGCCAGCGGCTATCTCAACAAGGACTGCGACCCCGAGGAAATCGTCAGGGCGATCCGCACCGTGTGCCGGGGGCGCAAGTACATCACTGCTGGTGTCGCCGAGCAACTGGCCGAGGGCCTGGGTGGCGGGGGGGAGACAAGCCGCTTCATGAACAACTGTCGGAGCGCGAGTTGCAGGTGTTCCTGCGCCTGGCCCGGGGGGAGACCATCGGGCACATGGCTGAGAGCATGTCGCTCAGCGTCAAGACGGTCAGCACCTATCGTACCCGCGTGATGGAGAAGATGAAGCTCGAGTCGAATAGCGACTTGACCTACTACGCTCTGAAGAACGGCTTGATTCAATAGGCGATCGACACGTTTGTAAACATACCTCACTCCTCTGCCAACGCGGCCCAGAGAAACGCGACGACGAGGACGATTAGAAGCGGGCCCAACAGCCACATCCAGCTGAATCCGCCCATGCCACCGTTGCCCATCATCCCGTAGCCTCCCATCGAACCGTGGCCGGTCATGGTGCCGGTCCACATCCCGCCACCGAAGGCGAGGAACAGGAAAGCTGCGATGACAAACGCGATGGCAAAGGCGGCCTTGGTTGTGTGATTCATGATTTTCGCTTCCCTAGAGTGATGTCCATGGGAGAGCCTCTCTTCGTGATCAGTGAGGTACGTGGGCTTCAAGCCTTCGGAGCCCACGTACCGGGAGTCGGCGCAAAGCAGTGCGGAAACGGACTACTGGTTCTTCTTGCGCTCCTCTTCTTCGCGCTTCAGCTCTTCGCTGTCCTTCTTCTTGCCTTTTGACTTGCCCGCGGCGGGCGGGGATTCCTGGGCATTTGGTCTCGCCTCCGTTGCCGGGGGTTCCTGGGCATTTGGTCGCGCCGCTGCTGCCGGTTGACGGCGCGGTGGCGGCTGTTTCGGCGCGGCGGCTGCAGGTGCGTCCGGTTCGGCTTGCTTTGCTGCATCAGGCGCGGACTCGGGCTTCCCCCGCTGCGCCGGTTTGCGTGCGGCCGGTGCCGCCGCCGGTTCGCGCGGCTGTGCTGGTTGTGCTTGCGGTACCGACTCCGCGGGGGCCTTGCGCTGATCCGATTTACCGCGGGCATCGCTCGGCCGGGCGCCTTCTGCCGTCGGCGGTGGGCGCTTGGTTGGTCGTGCCTCCTGCGTGGGGGCGACCATCTTTACGACTGGCACTGGCGCGGCCGCGGCAGGCTTTAATTCCTTGCGTGCGGCTTCGTCGAGCGGTCGGCCTGGCTTCGCTGTCAACTGCTGCTGTTGCGCCGCGAAACCGACGTGGGCCGCCGGGGGCGCGGAGCGGGCGACGACCGGTCGCTCAAACACGCGCGCAGGCGGTTTCCTGTTGGCCTGCGCGGAGGCGCCATGCACGCTCCGCTCTGTCGGGGCCACCGCCGGTACGATCGCCACCGCAGAGCTGGCAATCATTTTCCGGGATACCTGAACCGCCGCCCGGGACACGGGCTGCGACTGCACGAACGCGGTTACCGGTACGGCGACGATCGCCCCCGCCACTTGACGGTTGGCGTATACGACATTGGTCACCTTCGAGTTGTCGTAGTAGTTGTTGATGACCGTGTTGTTGATGACGGTGTTGCTGCGATTGACATTCTGGAAATAGTCGCGGCTCACCGTATAGGACGGTCGATAGACTTCGCGCGGCCCAAGCGGGAACCACGCGACGCCACCGACGTTCCCGCTGGAGATCGTCAGCTGGAAGTTGTCCCCGCCCACGAAGACGACCAGTGCCGGGGCGTAGTAGGCGCGGCTGCGCACGGGACCCGGTATCCAACCCCACGTCCCACCGATATGCGCCCAGCGGCCGTAGTGGGACACCGCAAAACCCCACGGTGCATCGTCCACCCAAGTCCAACCCCATGGGTCGATCCACGCCCAATGTCCGTCGCGATAAGGCGCCCAGCCTACGGCGACGCGATTCGGGGTCCAGACGTTGCCGTAGGTCGCGTCGACGCGCCAGGTGCCGTTGGCATCGAGATCCTGATATCCGACCACATCTTGCGATACATAACGGGCCGAAATCGAGCTGTCGTAGCGGCGGTCGCGATCGCTCGACCAGCTATCGAATTCGTCGCCGCGCGGCGCCTCGCCATACTGGTACTCGCGCAAGTCCGTCCCCGTGAAACGATAGGGTCGCCGCGAATCGATGACATAGGCCGCGCCTTCGCCGTACACCTCACCTTCGCCCTTGCGCAGGATGATCGTCGTCGCCGCATCGTCGGGATCGACTTCGATCCGGTATTCGCCCGGTTGCCGAAGGCTGAAGGCGAGATTCGGCGTGTTCACTTCGAACAACTGGTCGCGCTCGAGACGACGCACCCGGACGTTCAAGGTGCCTTCCGTCAGTTGCAGTTGAGTAATCTGATCGTCGAGATTCAGAAGGGATACCCCGGTCTCCGTGTTCATGCGAATCACGGCGCCGCCGATCTGGATTTCAGCCCGGCCATCGGCGTCCGTCCAAAGACGGTCGCCGGTGGTCAGCGGACGATTGATTCGGGCATCCACCCAATCGTTCTCGCCCGCCGGCGAGAAACTGACCGCTCCGTTGAGGTAGCCCAGACGCGCAACGCGCGACGGCGGGTCTGCCATGGCCAAGCCGCTGAAAGCCAATGCCGTGATGCCGAGCACGATGGCAACAGTTCGAAGATACCGAGCTTGTACTTTCATGAGGTTTCCTTAGCGACGAGCGAGGTCTTGCCTAGCATAGGAAGCGCACTGTGCTGCGCATAGCGGACGGCGCCGCCATTGGACGTAGTAGATGTCCTACGCAGGCAAATCGGGATGGTTCGCCGGGCTTGCCGGGACCGCAAGGTCGCTCAGATTACTGCGGGTTCCGGGTTCGCCAGTCCGCCGCAGTACAGGATCAGGGCGTCGATCTCATGGGACTTGTCGAACACCCGGTCGGCGCCAAGTTCCAGGCATCTGCGTCGCATGTCCGGGGTAGCGTAGTTGGTCAGCACGACCATCTTGTGTGGTTGCGACAGAACGTTTGCGACCCGGAGCACGCCCAAGCCCGAGCCGCTCTTGAGGAAGATGTCGACGATCACCAGATCGAACCGATTGCCTGGCGTGCTGAGCCACTGAACCGCAGTCACTTCATCCTCCGCCGTGCCGACCACCTCGACTGGGCCGAGTTCTTCCAGCGTCGCGATCAGATTCTCGCGAATCAGCTGACTGTCCTCGACGATGTAGGTCTTCAGTGAATGCATGGGTACCGCTTGCGGATGAGGGGAAGGGCGTAGTACTGCGACGTCGCCAGTTTGCGCCCTGGATTCCACGGAGACTAGCGGTCGAACAATCGCATGTCTGTAGGACAAGGCGACGACCGCTCAGGGGGGCGCGAACTTGTATCGGCTCGTCAGCGCCGCTCAAATCGGTAGCGCAATGCGCGCTCGTGGCTCTCTTCGCGCCAGTCGCTGAGTATGTCCGGCGCGCACAAGAACTGAATACCTGAAATGGAGTTTCTAACTCATGGCGCGCAGATGGCTGATCCGTTGGTGGCCGCCAGCGACGCGCGCAAAACAAATCTTTTACTGTAGCTAGGCCGCTCGGCAGGTCTTCCTGACGGTTAGGCATCTCAATGTGCGGCTAATTTACCCCGCTGTTGGCCAGTAACGAGCGCGAACCAACTGCTTGTAAAGTTTCCCGGTGGGGTGGCGCGGCAACGCTGTATCAAAGTCGATACTGCGCGGGCACTTATAGGCCGCAAGCCGTTCCCGGCAATAGGCGACTAACTCGGCCTCCAGTTCGGGGCCGATATCGTCCGCATCGACGGGTTGAACCACGGCCTTGACCTCTTCGCCGAGGTCATCGTTGGGAACTCCGATCACGGCGACATCGAGGACTTTTGGGTGCCCAATCAACACGTTTTCCGCTTCCTGCGGGTAGATGTTCACTCCGCCCGAGATGATCATGAATGCGCGCCGATCCACCAGGTACAGATACCCCTCGTCATCGAGTTTGCCGATATCGCCGAGCGTGGTCCATCCGAGTGCATTGCGGCTTTGCGCAGTTCGCTTCGGGTCGTTGTGGTAGGAGAATTCCGGGCCTTCCGAGAAGTAGACAATGCCGGTCTGGCCCGCCGGCAGTTCCACGCCGCTTTCATCGCAAATGTGCAGGACACCTTGCGACGCCCGTCCCACCGAGCCCCGATGTTGCAGCCATTCAGAGGGCGTGATCGTGCAGAAACCGTTGTTCTCCGTGCCCGCGTAGTACTCGAAGAGAATCGGCCCCCACCAGTCGAGCATGCGCTCCTTGACCTCGATCGGGCAGGGCGCCGCCGCGTGCACGGCGACGCGCAACGACGAGACGTCGTACCTGGCCCTGGTCGACTCGGCCAGCTTTAGCAGCCGCACGAACATCGTCGGCACCCACTGGCTGTGCGTGATGCGATAACGCTCGATGTGCTGCAAAGAGCGCTCGGCGTCGAAGCCGTTCATTACGAACACCGTGCCGCCCAACTTGATTACTGTCATGCAGTGGCGCAACGGCGCAGCGTGATAGAGCGGTGCCGGCGACAGGTAACGGCAGTCCGGGCCATATCCAAACAGAGGCTGGAGGAGGTTTACCAACATCGTCCGTTGTCCGGCGGGCGCCTTTGGCATTGGCCATTTGACCCCTTTGGGCCGCCCCGTGGTTCCCGAGGAATAGAGCATGTCGAGGCCCTGGGCCTGGTCTGCAATGGGCGATGTCGGTGCGGCATCAACTGCGCTTTCCCAGCTTTCGTAGCCGGGATCCACCCATCCCACCATGAAACAGCGCACATCGCTGGGCAATTCGGCCCGTAATCGCTGGGCCGCGTCCCCGAGGTCGGCGGAAACGACCAGCACCTTGGCCGCGCAATCGCGGACGATGTAGGCAATCTCATCGACCATCAGCCGTGTGCTGATCGTCGTGTAGTAGACCCCGGCCCGATCGGCGCCAAAACAGAATTCGAGAAAGCGTCGCTGGTTCTTCATGAGCATCGCCACATGCTCGCCCGGCATTACCCCGCGATCACGCAGCACGTGGGCCACCTGGTTGGCGCGGGCATCCAGTTCGGCATAAGTGACCGACTCACCGCTGTCGCACATGCAAAATGCAACGCGGTCACTCGCCTCGGGGCCAGCTCCGATAGGGAAGAGCATGCGACCTGGTCCTTTCTCGTATCGCCCGATCAGTGGGAAAGGCAAACCTTCCCGAATTGGGCACCGCTCTTCAGGTAGGCCATTGCTTCCTTGAGTTCGTCGAACGCGAAGACGCGGTCCACCACCGGCTGGATCTTGTGCTGCTCGAGCGCGCGGAGCATGGCCTCGAACCCGTCCCGGTGACCCACCGTCACTCCTTGCAGGCGGACCTGTCGCGTGACGACGAAACCGAGAGAAGCGGTCATGGCACCCCCGCTCAGGACGCCGATCATGGCTACCGTGCCGCCCGGCCGAATGCAGCGCAGCGACTGTGGAAGCGTCTTCTCGCCGCCCAGTTCAACGATCAGGTCGTAGCCGCGGCCGGACGTTATGTCACGTGTCGCCTTGGCCCATTCAGGCGTCGTTCGATAGTTGACGCCGACATCGGCGCCAAGCTCTTTGGCTCGCTCGATGCGATCATCGCGCGAAGAAATGACGGTCACATGTGCGCCAAGCAGACTGGCGAACTGCACAGCGAACAGCGCGACGCCACCGCAGCCTTGCACCAGTACCCGGTCACCGGGCTTTACGGCGCTGGCGCTGGTCAGGGCGCTCCACGCGGTCAGAGCCGCACACGGCAACGTCGCCGCTTCGATATCCGAGAGATAGGCGGGGACGCGCACCACCCCTTCTTCCGAAAGACACATGTACTCCGTCATCGTCCCGTCAATGGGTCCGCCAAGCGACTGCGTGAGTCTCTCAAGATTCGGGTCTCCCGCTGTCCAGCGCTGGAAGTACGTCGGGCACACACGGTCACCAATTGCTACGCGCTGCACGCCGTCTCCCACCTGCGCCACCTCGCCGACTCCATCGGACACGGGAATCAACGGCAGGGAGCCAGTGTGACTGCCATAGCCTCGCTCCGGCACCAGCAGGTCGCGATAGTTCAGCGACGAGGCCTTCATCCTCACCAGCACTTCTCCAGGTCCGGGTGTCGGTACCGGTCTGGTCGACAGCCGAAGCTTGTCCATTCCCCATTCGCCTTCAATCTGGAATACGCGCATAGATAGGTATCCTGCTTGGTTGGAAGTGATCCCGGCTGCGCCGGAAGTGTTCAATTTGGTTGCAGCAATTGCTTCGTTGTGGCCATCACTCACAGATCAGGATCGGCGCAGATCCTTGGCCACGCGTTCGAGCAACATCTCGGTCGAGCCATCAACGAGGCCGACCATCTGGGCTGCGGCGATATGCCGCATCAGCGGATACTCGTCACGCAGGCCCTCGGCTCCCATGGCGTGAAGCAGGGTCGGAATGTGTTTCTGGGCCATGCGGGTTGCGAAGATCTTGGCACGAGCTGCGGCGCGCTGCGCGTCCTCACCCGCATCGATCAGTGTTGCCGCTGCGTCGACGAGCAATCGCGCCGCATCGAGATCAATTGCCGCATCGGCCAGGCTCCAGCGCCAACCCTGGTGCTCGTGCAGGAGCTTGCCGAAGGTACGGCGCCGCAGCCCATATTCAGTCGCCACTCGCAGACTCTCGTCGACCATCCCGCAGCACATGGCGGCGACATATGCGCGGGCACCGTTGATGGCGTGCAATGCGCTCTTGAAGGCCTGCCCCGGTGGGTACAGCATCTCCTCTGAGCGGCACAGGTACCCATTCAAGTGGAATCCGCCCGTTCCCATGGAGCGCACCGAAGTCATGTCGATATTAGTGTCGCGCTTGAATCCGTCGCGACGGGCGTCTACGACAAAGGCGCCTATGCCAGCTGCGCCGCTCCCGGGGCTGGTCTGGGCATAGACGACCAGTACTTCGGCGTGCGCCGCATTGGTAATCCACATTTTGCTGCCATCGAGGCGCCAACCATGATCGGTGGCGCTTGCCCGGGTTTCGATCGCGGCGAAATCCGATCCGGCGCCGGTCTCGGTCAGCGCGGTACATCCCGTTCTCCGTCCGGACAACAGGTCGGCGACGTGGGCCTCGGCAATTTCTGGGGCGGCGCTACGCGCCAGATCGTCAGCAACGTTATGGATGTTGACCAGCGACATCGAAAAGCCAAAGTCGGCGGATGCGAGCAATTCCGTCACCCGCATCTTGCAGCGGAAGGAATACCCTGAACCACCGTGGCAGACTGGGACCTGAACTCCAAGAAGCCCCAACTCTGCGGCGCTCGGAAGTACATCACTGCTTTGGCCATCGCCGCGTTGCCATGCTGCCGCACGGGGCCTGATCTGCTCAGCGACAAAGACACCGGTCGCTTCGATCAACTCCAGTTCAGCGTCGGATAACTCGCGAATGCGCCCCATTGCCTATCCTCGCGCACCAAGAGCCGATCGCAGACGCTGTCCCGCGCGCACGACCAGCGGAACCAGTCCTCTCGGCATGAAGATGGTAGCCACCACCAGGATAAGGCCGTACATGACCAGTCGATAAGTCTCGGCCACTCGAAGGTATTCGGGAAGGAAGACAACAGAAAACGCTCCCACTACGGGTCCCGTCAAGGTGCCGCTACCGCCCAAGATGACGGCGAGGATAGCGTTGAGCGATTGATCGACGCCGAAAGGATCCGGGTTGAGGAAACCTATGAAGTGGGCGTAGAGCGCGCCGGCCAAGCCGGCCAGGCCGGCGCTCACCACAAAGGCAAACAGCTTGTAGCGCCAGGCACTGACGCCCATCGCTTCGGTCAGGTCTTCATTTTGCCGAATCGAAACCAGTACCCGCCCGACGCGGGAGCGTAGGATCAGGGCGCACAGCAGGGTGGCCAGGGCGGCAGCGATCAGGACCAGATAGTAGTAGCCGGTTCGGCTAGCGAAATCCAACGTCATGCCGCCTATGGAAATGTTCGTCGGTCGAGTTACATGAGGAATCCCAGCTTCGCCTCCGGTCAGCGTGGCGAAGGTGATCAGGACTATGTAGATCACCATGTTGTAGGCGAGCGTGACGATGGCGAAGTAGTGTCCTTTGACCCGCAGGCTGGGGTATCCCACCAGCACTGCAAAGATGGCGGTGAAGAGAGGTGCGATGCCCATCGTCAGCCACACTGACCATCCCAATTTGACGCTCAACAGGGTTGAACAGTACGCGCCGACTCCCATGAAACCAGCCTGGGCGATCGACACGTAACCGGTGACTCCCTGAATCAAGTTCTGGCCTTGGGCCAGAACCACCCAGATGAGTGCCAGGATGGTGAGTTGCAGGAAGTAGGGCACCGTGACGACGGCTGGCAGAAACAGCGCCGCCACAAACAGCGCGCCGGAGCCGAGGAGGCGCAAGGTACGCGTGTTCATCGTTTTCCCAACAGGCCCTCGGGCCGAAACAGAAGCACGAAGATCATGACCAGGAAGGCAATCACATCCTTGTAGGAGGAGGAGATGAATCCGGCCGCCAGTGCTTCGCTGATGCCCAGCACTAGTCCTCCGACAATGGCTCCGGGAACCGAGCCCAGTCCGCCCAGGATCAGGACGGCAAAACCTTTGATGGCGAGCCCTTCGCCAACCCCGGGAGCAATGGCCAGAAGCGCGCCAACCAGCGCCCCTGCTGCAACCCCCAGCGCCGATGAGACCGAAAAGACGACTGCTGAAACCTGGTTGACGTTGACGCCCATCAATACCGCGGCTGGACGGTTCTGGGCGACTGCCCTGATTGATTTCCCGGTCTTGGTCCGGCTGATCAGATACGTGACGACTCCGATCAGCACCGCCGTGGTCAGCATTACCTGAAGCCGCAACTCGGCGACCGCCACGCCGCCGAGGTTGAAGACCTTGTGGTACGGCGTCTGAATCACAATCTGATCAGCGCCGAACGCCAGCAGGTTGATGCCTTCGATCATCATCGTGAGTCCCAGCGCGATGATGAAGGCATTGATGTGAGGCGCATCGCGCACCGGGCGGTAGGCAAGCCGTTCGATAAGTAGACCCAGAACGGCGCCGGCCATCATTGCCAGCGCCATCGCAGGTAGAAACGCCAAGCCGAGCTGTTCTACAAACAGGAACGTGAGGTAGCCGCCGGACATCGCCACGGAGCCATGTGCGAAATGGGCGATTCCTAGAATGCCGAAGACGACGGTCAGTCCAAGGGCGATCAGCGTATAGACTGACCCGATCGCCAACCCGTTGATCATTTGCTGGAAGATTTCAACGATCATCGCACCATCCATTGCATCCGTACCGGCGGCTAGAACCTCGCGCTATTACTTGCGCAGGCTTTGCAGGAACTTGGAATAGGCCACTGGGTCCGACGGCAAGTCGGAGACATAGACCCACTTGCCCTTCTGCCACTGGAATGCGCCGTTTGACGTATAGGCTTGCCCGTTGACGTCAAACATCGTTCCGCCGACGGGGAGGTACTTCATAACTGCCTGGGGAGGCACTCCACCCTTGCGGATTTCAGCGATGACTTTCTTCGGGTCGTCAGCCGAGCCTGCGCGCTCGATCGCCTGCTTGAGCACGTAGAGCTGGTCGTAGGCGTAGGGTGAACTCGGTGACGGATTGGCGCCGAATTTCTTCTCGTAGTTGGCGACATAGTCCTTGGCGTTGGCATTCAGCGCCTCCAGCGTAAGTTCGGTAGGACGCAAATCCCAGACGCCTTCCATCTGTTCGCTGGAAGCCACACGCAGGAATTGCTCTTCGCTCCCACTGGTGAAACCGTAGCGCGGCATCTTCATGCCGAGCTCGATCGCTTGGCGATAGACGAATGCGCAGGGCTCCACATATCCCAGGACCAGAAGCGCCTCCGGGTTAAGTGCGCGAACCTTGGTCAGCTGGGGGGTCATGTCACGATCCTTGAGACCGAACGACTCCTTCGCAACGATCTTCCCGCCAGATTTCTCAAACTCGCGTTCGAACGCTTCGAGATATTGCCGGTAGAACCCCACATCCAGCGACCCGATTACAGCGATCGTCTTGACACCTCGCTTTGCCACGAAGGTTCCGGCAGCGGAGCCGGTGAAGTCTGCCGGGGGTCGGGTGCGGAACAGATTGGGCGTTCCGCTCGCGGTGATTGCCCGCTCTGCGGCGTTGCCGACCAGCATCGCCACGTTTTCGCGGCCGATGAAGGAGGCCACCGCACTGGTCGATCCTGAGCAGCAGAACCCGAGCACATACTTGACTCCATCGCGGTCAATGAGCTTGCGAACGCTGTTTGTCGCTTCAGTCGGATTCGCCTTGTCATCGTTGGCGATGACGCGCAATTTGTAGGTGTCGCCGCCGGCCTTGATGCCCCCCGCCGCGTTGATTTCGTCGGCACCCATCTGTACCGCATTGGCCTGCGGCAGGCCGTAAACGGCACCAGGTCCGGTCAGCGCATCATTGACTCCGATAAGGAGTTCCTTCTCGGCGGCCTGCACGTTCAGGCACATCAGCGCGGCAGTTAGTCCGACGCCCGCGACCATCGCCAGTTTTTGTCTCATGATTTTCATGTCTCCTCCAGATTGAAACGTGGTTCACCAAAGAAAAGCAGCCGGAAGTGCTAATAGCCGAGATAGGCCTTGCTCACCTCCGGGTGTGCCTGTAATTGCTCTCCCGTGCCCTGCAGCACAATTTCGCCAGCCTCGAATACATAGGCGCGATCGGCCAGGCGTAGCGCCATGGAAGCGTTTTGTTCGACCAGCAGAATCGTCACTCCGGTTGCCTTGATCCTTGCGATCGTCTCCTCGACCTCGGCGACAATCTTGGGGGCGAGACCCAACGATGGTTCATCGAAGATGCAAAGTTTTGGCCTCGACATCAGCGCCCGCGCGATCGCCAGCATTTCCTGTTCGCCGCCCGAAAGCGTCCCGGCCAGTTGCCGAGAGCGATCACCCAGCACGGGAAACAAATTCATCATCTCGTTGATGTCACTCGCCTGATCTTTATCGCGGCGTGTGTGGGCACCCATCTCAAGATTCTCGAGAACCGACATCTCCGGAAACACCTGCCGGCCTTCCGGGCACATGGTTATGCCGCGGCGAACGATGCTGTGACCGGGCATGCCGTTGATGCGCGTTCCTTCAAACTCGATCGTTCCCCCCCGCACCCCAATCAGGCCGCAGATGCATTTCAAGGTCGTGCTCTTGCCGGCGCCGTTTGCCCCGACCAGGGCTACGCATTCGCTCTTGTTGACGTCGAAGCTGACGCCGTGAAGAACGTCAACCTTGCCGTAACCCGCTCGCAGGTCCTGCACCTTCAACATTCAATTGGCTCCGCCGAGGTAGGCATCGATGACCGCCTGGTTTTCCCGGATCTGATCTGGGGTTCCTTCGGCAATCTTCTCGCCAAAATTCAGTACGACAATCCGCTCGCACACTTCCATGATTAGCCCCATGTGGTGCTCGATCAAAACGATCGCTACGCCGCGCCCCTGGATACGCAGGATGAGATCGCAGAGTTCCTTGCGTTCCTTTGCGACCATCCCGGCGGCGGGCTCGTCGAGCAGCAGCAGCCGAGGCTCGCTTGCCAGCGCCGTGCCGATCATCAACAGACGCTGCTGGGCCGATGAGATCGCGGAAGTGAGCTCTTCCGAGACGTCGCCAAGACCAACAAATGACAGTAGTTCGCGGGCCTTCTGGCGCTGTTCGATTTCTTCGTCCCGTGCGCTTGGCGTTCGCAATACAGCACCCAACGGGCTGCTGCGAAAACTGCAGTGGCAGGCGGCCAGCACCTGCTGCAGGACGCTGAACTCGGGGAAGACCGTGGTTGTCTGAAAGGTGCGAGCGAGTCCTAGGGGAACTCGAGCTGTGATGGGGAGCCGCGCGACCGAGCGACCATCGATCAGGATGTCTCCGCCCGAAGGGGGCAGGGTTCCCGAGATCAGGTTAACAGTTGTGGATTTCCCAGAGCCGTTCGGGCCGATCAGCCCGATGATCTGTCCTGGCTCGACGGAGAAGGACAATTCAGTTACGGCCCGGACTCCGCCAAAGTTCTTGTCGACGCAGCGCAGCGCCAGCAGAGGCTCAGCCATGCATTTTCCCCCGCTTGTCTGACCCAGGTCCGACCGCTACTTTGGTGAAATACAGCTCCGCAAACTGGTCGAGCGGGTCGAGACTGTGCGTCAGCTTCGATCGCAGGATCGCCCCTTCCCAGCCGTTCCAAAAGAATCGGGACAGCGTCCGGGCATCGATATCGGGGGCCAGATCACCGCGCTCGATTGCCTCTTCCAAGCAAGCCGTAACGCGTTCTTCCCACGACAACAGCACCGCTTCGAGCTGCCGTCGAAATTGGTCATCGAGGCTTGCCATCTCCTGACCCAGAGTTCCAATCAGGCAGCCGCGGCGAAAATCGTACTTGAGCATGCCAGCGGTGGCATCTCGCACAAAGTCGCGCAAACGATCAAGCGGTGCTCGGGACGTATCGTTGAAAATCCGATCCATCTTGCGGGCGTAAAACTGTTCGTAGTTCTTGATCACCGCTTCGCCAAACTCTCGTTTGCTGGCGAAGAAGTGATAGAAGGACCCCTTCGGAACACCGACGCGCTTGAGCACTTCTTCGATTCCGGTCATCTGAAAGCCGCGCTCGGTGAGAAGCTCCGTGCCACACCACACCAGGGCCTGCCTCGTGTCGGGCCGACCGCTCGTGCGCGGGACGCGCTTCCCGGAGGGCGTCGCTGAAGGCTCTTCCCTTGTTGCGCGGTTCCCACTTACGCGGGCAGATTTGGCTCTGAGAGGGCTCATGTGCCGCGATACTAGACCGGTCTACTAGTAGCGTCAAGAGGGTCTTTCACGAGTGCTTTGAGGAGATAGAGGATTACGTCAGGACGCTTGAGTCGCCCGAGTATCCGTAGAAGGCTAGAAGGCTATTATTGAATATCGACAAGACAAGTGCTTATCAGCCTGCCCTTACTCCACCGTCACCGATTTCGCCAGATTCCTAGGCTTGTCCACGTCCGTCCCGCGCGCCAGTGCGGTGTGATACGCGAGCAGTTGCAGCGGCACGACGTGCAGGATCGGCGAGAGCGCTCCGGCATGGTCGGTGAGGTTGATGATGTTGACCCCGTCGCTGGGCTCGATGCGAGTGTCGTGGTCGGCGAAGATGAAGAGCTCGCCGCCGCGCGCGCGCACTTCCTGGAGGTTGGACTTGAGCTTCTCGATCAGCGTGTCGCGCGGCGCGATGACTACTACCGGCATTTGCGAATCGACCAGGGCCAACGGCCCGTGCTTGAGCTCGCCCGCGGCGTAGGCCTCGGCGTGGATGTAGGTGACTTCCTTGAGCTTCAAGGCGCCCTCGAGGGCGATCGGGAAATGCACCCCGCGCCCCAGGAACAGCGCGTGCTGCTTGAGCGCGAAGCGCCGGGCCCAGTGGCGCACGGCGGGCTCGCACGAGAGCACGTGGTTCATCGCCGCCGGCAGGTGGCGCAGCTGTTGCAGCAGCGCCTGCTCGTTCATCAGGTTGAGCCGGCCGCGCAGTTTGGCCAGTACCAGGGTGAGGACGAACAGCGCCGCCAGCTGGGTGGTGAAGGCCTTGGTTGAGGCCACCCCGATTTCGGGCCCGGCGCGGGTCAGGAAACGCAGTTTCGACTGGCGGATCAGCGCCGACTCGGGCACGTTGCAGATCGAC
>JACZKY010046174.1_pt1 | contig 18923 bp, 16 predicted proteins | sample 8237611 | NCBI WGS metagenome assembly JACZKY01 (sample SAMN16148055, study PRJNA663545) | marine sediment metagenome | biome: sediments and biomass from bioreactor inoculated with such sediments; feature: coastal sediments; material: methane- and iron-fed bioreactor; isolation source: Bothnian...
TTACAGAAGATCTAAAGCTTGGCAGAGATCAAAATAATATGTTTCCAATTTTACCCACCTTTGGTATCAGTGTTAAATTTTAGCTTATTTCAATAGTTCGATTTAACCCTGTGCCTTTTTTATTTGATGATTGGCAAGCGATAAATTAAATATAAATTGATTTTAAATGCGTTTTTGATTTTATTTAAAGCAACCATTAGAGGTTTTTTGTAAGATGGTTTTAAAATTTACTACCCATCCATTATTCCTACAAATAAATTATTCCCAATATCTAATAGAGAGTATTTTATGAAAAAATTATTACTTATAATTTTTGTTCTATCCAACTATCTTAATGCACAAGAGACGACAGCCGGTGAATTAATGATTAATTTAAAAGACAATTCATCTAATCGGAAAAATGTAGCGATAGAAGTTGAAAAATGGGTTGAATGGACTAATTTTTATTGGACGGCATATAATAATATACACGATCTGACAACCAGTTTTAATGGGGGAACAATTTATACCCCTTATCCGTCACCAAACCACCAATTTCAAATTTACGGTTGTTGGGAACATCCCGAAGATCCAACACCGACTATGGGTTTGGGAATGTATAAAATAACTGCGTATGTCCAAACAATTGCTAATGGCGATTATGTTTATGCAGACCATTTTTTTATTGATTATAGGACTTCAGCAATCGCAGAGTATTGTGATCCGATTGGTTGTGATTATGAGGTAGACTTTAGTGTTTATAATGGTGTATTTAGATATGAAAATACTACGACATTATTTCCAGAAGAAACTGCTATTTGGGAGCTAATTAATATTTCGTTAAATAAACAAGAATTAGAACCATTACCACCCGAAGACTTAATCCAGACTGCTACAACTGGCTGCCCAGTTTTAAGTTGGATTCATCCCGTTGATTGTGAATATAGGACTGGATATAATATTTATAGAAGTATCTCAGGCAGTAATTATGATTTGGCTGGTAGTACGGACTGTTCTACAAATACATTCACTGATGTTGGAATTCAATTAAACGGAGGTGGTACTGCTAATTACAAAGTAAAAGCTAAAAATGGAACACGGGAGTCAATTTCATCTAATTTAGTCTCAGTTAATATTGTTGCAATCGATAAAAAGCAATTTAAATTAGAAAACCAATTAATTTCATCACCGGTTCTATTACAGAATTACCCAAACCCCTTTAACCCTATTACAACAATAAATTATTCTATTCCCGAAACACAAAATGTTAGTATAATTATTTATGATATATTAGAAAAAAAAATTATTGATTTAGTTAACGGATATAAAGAAGCGGGTGATCACAGTATTGAATTTGATGGTTCAAATTTAAACAGTGGAGTCTATTTTTATGTTATGTACACTGATGATTTTGTTCAAACAAAAAGGCTAGTATTGGTTAAATAATGAATATATTTACAATAATTTTGTTCCTACTGCAGTTCAGTTTTTGTTCCACAGAACTGCAAAGTCAGCAGCAAGTTAAAATCCCCTGGCCTTCACTAGCAAATTCACCCTGGCCTGTAATGCGTGGTGATATGCAGGGAACTGGAAGATCAGAGTACATTGGACCAAGAACAAACAATGTAATTTGGAAAAAAGATATGCCGCTTGGTGTAATTTATGGTCCGGTTATAGGCTATGATGATAATCTTTATATGGGTGAAAGAGCTTTATCATCAGATACTGTAAATTATTTTTATTCTCTTGATAAAAACGGAAATGATAATTGGATATTTGAGACAGAAACTTCTTATGCAAATAATGTGGGGCCCTTACTTGGTAGTGACTCGACTATTTTTTTTGGCGGCAGGAACAGTAAATTTTATTCATTAGATTTCTATGGAAGTGAAAAATGGAATCTTACTGATCTTCCGATAGGGGTTTTGAATTTTACAATCTCAAGAGATAAGACAGGAAAATTATTTATACCAATTAAAGACACCATTGTTGTAACATCCTCAAACGGTAACTTAGTAAGAAAAATTCCTTGGTCTGGGATATACTTTAGAGGAATAATGTTTTCACCTTCTGGCGATACTATGTATTTCAAAGATGACTACACTCAGGTTGGTTTTGCTGGTTCATTAAAATCTACAGATTTGGATGGAAATATAAATTGGAGTTTTAATCCCGGTTTGGTTAATTGGGGTTTACCATTAATTGATAACAACAACACTATTTATACTTTAGGAAGAGATACAACAATTGGAGAAAACTTTTTATTTGCGGTGTCTGCAAATGGTGATCTTAAATGGAAATATGGTATCGAAGGATTTAATATGTATACAGCGCCAACCATAGATAAAAATGGAAATATTATTTTTCATGCATTTATAAATGGGAATAGGGAATATCAAACTGCAATAATATCCCTTGATTACGACGGTAATGAAAACTGGAAAACCATTTTAGATTTTGAAAACGATACGTATCAAAATTGGATTAATCATGAATTAGTTTGTGATGCAGAAGGCAAAGTATATTTTGGTACAAGTATAGCCTCATACTTTGGCTGCATTGATTCTAATGGCACAATTCTCTGGACACTCGATATGGGTGACCTTGAGTACGATTCCTGTCCTGCAATAGGTTCAGATGGTACGCTTTATATTGGCGCGCATATAAGCTCAACATTTCCTTACCACACTCAAAATCTTATTGCAGTAAAAGACAGCCCAACATTTGTTGAAGATTATCAGCCCGTACTGGATTATAGTCTAGAACAAAACTATCCCAATCCATTCAATCCAATCACAAATATTAATTATTCAGTTAAAGGGGCCGGCCTAGTAAAAATAAAAGTATTTGATATACTCGGAGGTGAAGTAACCACACTTGTTTACGAAACAAAAGAGGCTGGTAAATTTACAGTTGAGTTTAACGCAGTAAATTTACCAAGCGGCGTTTATATTTATACATTACATGTAAATGGCTTTACCAGCAATAAAAAAATGTTGTTGATGAAGTAACGACACAGATGGTTTACTAACTCAAAACAACAGTTGATGGTTTATTCGGGAATCATAATTAAAAATGTGATTCCCATTTTTTTGTGAGTGAAAATTGAATATTAATAACTTATTTCCATCTATATCCGGTTTTGTATTAGCGTTAAATTTTATCTGAATTTATTCGTAAATTTCTCCACAAAAATTTTCAATAATTCTTAAGAGCTTGGATGAAAAGGTCAATTCTATTGTGGATAATTGCTATTGTACTAACAGTCCTAACTGCTGCATATCAGAGAATGACGGGCCCAACTTATCCGCTTTCCGGTGAAACAAATCTAAACGGCAAAACAATAAAGTACGCTCTAGATAGAAGTCACGGCGGGGAAGATGATCATCAAATAAAAATAAAAACTGATGATAAAAATATCAGTGGTCTGCTTGAATGGAAGCGATACAAAACCAACGATGACTGGCATCCTGTTAAAATGAAATTCGAAAATGGATTTCTAACAGGATTGTTACCTCATCAACCACCTGCAGGAAAATTAATGTACCGAGTTACATTAGAAAAAAATTCCGAAAAAATATTTCTAAATAATAATCATCCGGTGGTAATACGGTTTAAGGGAGATGTTCCAATCTTTATAATTATTCCTCACGTAATTCTAATTTTTATGGCAATGCTTTTTTCCACAAGAACAGGACTTGAATTTTTTAACAGAGAATCGAACTACAAAAAACTTGCATACTGGACTTTTGGATTATTAATTCTTGGCGGAATGATCTTTGGTCCTATTATGCAGAAATATGCGTTTGATGCTTTCTGGACAGGAGTTCCTTTCGGAATAGATCTTACAGATAACAAAACACTAATAGCAGTCATCGGTTGGATAATAGCATTGATTGCAATAAAAAAATCAACAAATCCTAAAAGATGGGTTATCTTTGCTTCCGTATTAATGTTCATTGTTTATTTAATTCCACACAGTGTTCTCGGTTCTGAATTGGATTACAATGAAATGGATAAACAGAAAAATAAAATCGAACAGAGTGCAGAATAATTTTAATGAGTGAAATTCAAGATCAAATATTTTCTGTAAGTGAAATAACTAAGTCTATCAAGTTCATTCTTGAATCAACTTTTGAGAAGATTAGTATTGAAGGAGAAATATCTAACTTCAAAGCGCACGTTTCCGGACACTGGTATTTTAATCTTAAAGATGAAGGTGCAGTAATTAACTGTACAATGTGGAAGGGCGTTAACAATTATGTTTTCTTCACTCCCGAAGATGGAATGAAAATAATTGTAACCGGGCGAATAACGGTTTATCCACCGAGAGGAAGTTACCAGCTTGATGTTCGTTCTATGAAACCTGCGGGAGTTGGTGAGCTGCAGGCTGCATTTGAAAGACTAAAACAAAAACTTTCTGAAGAAGGCTTGTTTGACGAGAAGTATAAAAAAGAACTTCCTTCTTTCCCTAAAAAAATTGGTTTAATAACGGCTTCTGACGGTGCTGCTGTTAAAGATATGATTTCAGTTGCAGAAAGGCGTTTTCCTTTGGTAGAATTATTAGTTGTGCCTACTAAAGTTCAAGGTGCAGGTGCAGCGAAAAACATTGCTGAAAATATCCACAAATTGAATTTATTACATGATATTGATGTTATTATCTTAGCTCGTGGTGGAGGATCTATTGAAGATCTTTGGGCATTTAATGAAGAGATTGTTGCAAGAGCAATTTTTAAATCTAAAATTCCTGTAATAAGCGGAGTAGGACACGAAGTCGATTTTACTATTGCGGATTTTGTTGCCGATTTTCGGGCACCTACTCCGTCTGTTGCAATGGAACTTGCAACACCTGATATCGAAGAAATAAAGAGTTTTATTAAAGATTCTTATTCATTAAGTTGTGATATAATTGAAAGGACTTTAGAAAATTATCGGTCTGAATTAGAGGAAGAAATTTCTTCTTATGCATTTCGATATCCGTTGGAAAAGATTCGTAAGTATTCGCAAATGGTTGATTTAAACACTTATAAAATTGTTCAGAAAATTGATAAGAGGATTTTAATTGCTTCAAACAGAATTGCGTATCTCTCAAAATCAATTGAAATGCATGATATTGAAAAATCTTTGCAAAAAGGATTTGCATTAATTAAACAAGATTCAAAATTTATACCGCGAAAAATAAGCTTTAATATTAATAAGCCGGCAACCATAACGTTTTATGATGGAGAGATAGAATTAAAATGAGCAAAAAAAAATTATCTGATAATTTTGAAGAAAAACTTGTAAGGCTTGAAGAGATTACAAACGCATTAGAGAATAGTGATATAGGGTTGGAAGACTCGATACAACTTTTTGAAGAAGGAGTAAAATTATCAAAAGAATGTTTATCAATCCTTCAAAAAGCTGAACTAAAAGTAAACGTACTAAAAAAAGATCTGACTGAAATTAATAATTTAGAAGAAGATTAAACTCTGATTAAAAATGGAGACGATTAATGTCTGAAACAGAAAAATATCCTGTACTTTCAAAAGTAAACTATCCATCGGATATAAAGCAGATGGATATTACAGAGTTGAAAGGTCTTTGCAAGGATATTAGAGAATATTTGGTTGATACAATCTCTGAAATCGGTGGACACTTTGGAGGCGGCTTGGGAACCGTTGAACTTACCGTGGCTATCCATAAAGTGTTTAATACTCCGTATGATCTTGTAGTGTGGGATACCGGACATCAGGCGTATCCGCATAAAATTTTAACTGGCAGAAAAGAAGCCTTAAAGAGAATTAGAAGATTAAACGGTATAAGCGGATTTCTTAAGAGGAGTGAAAGCGAATATGATTCTTTCGGTGCCGGACATGCCACTACATCAATTTCTGCTGCTCTGGGAATGGCTGCAGCACGTGATCTAAATGATGAACCTAAAAGAAAAGTTATTGCCGTTATTGGCGATGGTGCAATGACCGGCGGTATGGCTTACGAAGCAATGAATAATTCTGGTGTTCTTAAATCTGATATAATCGTTGTTTTGAATGATAACAATATGTCAATCGCACCAAACGTGTGGCAAATTTCAAATTACTTTACCGAGATGATTTCGCATCCCGAATACAATAAATTTAAAGGTCAGATTTGGGACCTTACAGGTAAGCTGGATAATTTTGGCGACAGATTAAGAAAGATAGCAGCACGACTTGAATCAGGTATCAAAGCAGTTGTTACTCCGGGAATGTTATTTGAGGCTTTGGGATTTAGATATTTTGGACCGGTAAATGGTCACAATCTTCATCAGCTTATAAAAATATTTGAACAGACAAAACAATTCAAAGGTCCAATACTCATCCACGCTTTGACCGAAAAAGGTAAAGGTTATAAACCTGCTGAAAATCATATCCAAAGATTACACGCTTCCACTCCTTTTGATAAAGTTACTGGTGAAGCATTAAAAAAATCAGGTGGAGCAGCATCTTACACTAAAATTTTTGGTGAGGCTTTAGTTGAGATTGTAAAAATGAATCCAAAAGTGATAGGGATTACGGGTGCGATGCCTGATGGAACAGGTTTGGACTATCTTCAGAAAAATTGTCCGAAAAATTATTTTGATGTTGGAATTGCTGAGGAACATGGAGTTACATTTGCTGCAGGAATGGCTACACAAGGAATAATTCCTGTTGTTGCAATTTATTCTACATTTCTTCAAAGGGGATTTGATCAGATTATTCATGACATTGCTTTGCAAAAACTTCACGTGGTTTTTGTTATGGATAGAGCAGGTTTAGTTGGTGCAGATGGACCCACACATCATGGGGTTTTTGATTTAAGTTATCTTCGTATGATTCCTGGTATGGTGGTTATGGCTCCTAAAGATGAAGCTGAATTACGTGATATGCTTTTTACAGCTACTGAATATAAGGATGGACCTATCGCTATTAGATATCCAAGAGGCTCTGCACTGGGAGTGGAGTTAAAAGAAGGATTTACGATGCTTAAAATTGGTAAAGCTGAAAAATTAATCGATGGAGATGATGTTGCATTACTTGCTCTCGGTTCTATGGTAGATTATTCATTAAAAGCTGCTGAAAAGCTGAAAGCATTTGGGATAAGTTCTCAGGTTATAAATATGCGTTTTGCAAAACCCCTTGATATTGAAATGCTGGATAGTGTTGCAAAGAAATTTAACAAAATAGTTACACTGGAAGAAAATAATTTACCGGGTGGATTTGGCAGCGCAGTAGGCGAATATTTTATTGCCAAAAATTATAAAAACGATTTACAGTTTATCGCATTACCGGACAAATTTATTGATCACGGAACACAGGAAGAGCTTCATCATATATTGGGTGTTGATCCTGAAGGAATTGTAGAAAAAGTAAAAGAGTTTGTACAATTAAATAAAATTAAACATAGGATTTCTATCTGATGGATAAAGTAAAACTCGGAGTTATAGGTTTAGGCGGCGTTGCCCAATTAGTTCATCTGCCAAATACAGCAAAAGTTACCGGGGCGGATTTAACTGCGGTTGCGGAGATTAACAAAAACCGACTTTTAACAATTTCTGAAAAATTTAATGTTAAACAAAAATTTACTAATTACCACGATATGCTAGAGAAAAGCGATATTGATGCTGTAATTGTTGCAACACCAACAAGCACACATACAGAAATTGCAATTGACTGTTTAAATGCCGGAAAAGATGTGTTAGTAGAAAAACCTTTAGCCAGGACTTATCTTGAAGCAAAAAAAATAGTTGATGCCGCAAAAAAAAATAAAAGAAAACTGATGGTTGGAATGAACCTGAGATACAGACCAGATACAATGTTATTAAGAAGTTTTATTAATACTAATGAGATAGGCGATCCTTTTTATATTAAATGCGGCTGGATCAGAAAGCAAAGCAGCAGTGAAAAATGGTTTACTAAAAAAGAAGAATCAGGCGGCGGTGTTATCATTGATCTCGGTATTCATATTTTGGATTTAGCTCTTTGGCTATTGGAATATCCTGAAATCTCATCAGTAACATCACAAAATTTTTATCATTACACTAAGAGTGTTGAGGACACTTCAATAGCGTGTGTAAAATGTAAAAACTCCGCCGTGATAAATATGGAAGTAAGCTGGTCACTTCCTGTAGAAAAAGATCATTTTTTTCTTGATGTGTATGGAACCAAAGGCAGTTTTTCAATAAATCCATTCAGGTTGTACAAAAAAGTTGAAAATGATTACATAAATTTAACACCAACTCAGGTGGATAATCCCACTGTTTTATTTAAAAAATCTTATCTTAATGAATTAAAAAGTTTTATTGGAGCTATAAAAGGCTTGAACCCTATTTTCTCACCGGGAGAAGAAGCAGTTCAAAGAATGAAAATAATTGAAGCCATTTATGAGTCTGCTGAAAAAAAACAGGAAATAAAAATATAGTCAAATGAAAAAAATTCTTTTAGTTGATGATGAACCGGATATTGTAGAGTTTTTAAAATACAATCTTGAACAGCAAAGTTTTGAAGTAATCGTCGGACGCGACGGTGAAGAAGCTCTTCAAAAACTTAATGAGAAACCTGACCTTATTATTCTTGATATTATGATGCCAAAGCTTGATGGATTTGAAACCTGTAAACGCATCAGAGAGAAAAAAGAATTTGATAATGTTCCGATAGTATTTCTTACTGCCAAAGCAGGAGAAAAGGATGAGATTAACGGGTTGGATTTAGGCGCAAATGATTACATACAAAAACCGGTTTCACCGAATAAATTAATAGCCCGGGTAAAATCCAATCTTAGAAATGCGGAAATTATTAATTTCAGAAAATCTGAACCAATAAGAATAAAATATGGTCCCATCGATATTAATAAAGAAAAGTATGAAGTTTTTATAGAAGGCGACAAAAAAATATTTCCAAGAAAAGAATTTGAGATCCTTTACTTCCTGGTTAATAATCCCGGTAAAGTTTTTGGCAGAGATATTTTATTAAAAGAGATTTGGGGTTCCGATGTATATGTTGTTGATAGGACTGTTGATGTACATGTGAGAAAAATCAGAGAAAAATTGGGCGCGTACGCCGATTTAATTGAAACCGTAAAAGGTGTAGGATACAGATTAAAAAGTGTGGAATGAAATAAAATCCAATATCTATTCTGCCTCAGTCTATTTTAGAGAGTTTATACTTTTCCTTGTGTTTGTTGTAGTTATTATCTTTCTTCTGATTGAAAAACTTACCCTGAGTATCCCGCTGATCTTACTTCTGCTTGTTACAGGATTTATTATTCTTAATCTTATTGGCAGAAGAAGAATTAAAGAAATTGACGAAATAAAAAACATCATTGCTTCAATCAGAAAAAGTAATTACAAATCATCTGATGAAATAATTTTATCTGAACATCTCTCAGGTCTTGAAAATGAAATAAAAGAGATGTTTGAAAAAGCAAAAAATGATATCGAGTACCTCGAAAGATTGCAAAGAATGAGAAGTCAATTCCTAGCTAATGTATCACACGAATTACGCACTCCTATTTTTTCTATCCAGGGATTTATAGAAACCCTGTTAAATGGTGCTATTGATGATCCGAAAGTAAACAGGCATTTTTTGCAGAAAGCAAATCAGAATACGGTTAACCTGAGCAACTTGCTAAATGATCTTATTGATATTTCTATGATTGAATCCGGTGAAATGCGAATGAGTTACAGATACTTTGATATAAATAGTTTTATTCAAAACATTCTTAATGAATTCATTCCACTAGCTGAGGAAAAAAATATCAAGCTAACTTTCAATCCCACCAAAGAAGGATTACAGGTTTTTGGTGATAAGGATAAACTTAGACAGGTTTTGGTCAATCTTTTACAAAATGCAATTAAGTACACAGATGAGGGAAGTATAGAAATATTGCTGGCTGAGGAGAAGAAATTTGTGAATATTTCTGTTAGAGATACTGGAATTGGAATTCCTGAAGCAGATTTAAATCGAATTTTTGAAAGATTCTATCGTGTAGATAAGGCAAGATCAAGAGCCGTTGGCGGTACGGGATTGGGGCTTGCGATAGCAAAACATATCATTGAGGCGCATAATTCAAAGATAATCGTGCAAAGTACGTTGGGTGAGGGCAGCATTTTTTCATTTATGTTGAAGAAATAGACTAGTTTTTCTTAAAAAATAATATGCCCAAAAGTTTGACATAAAACCTTTGTTTTATTAGATTTACGCCCTCAAATTAGAATTTATGAGGAAAAAATGTTTGCAGTTGTTGATATTTTAGGACAACAGTTTAAAGTATCCGAAAATACAAAATATTACGTACCACGTTTGAATCAGGAACCGGAATCAGAAGTTACATTTGATCAGGTTTTATTATTAAGCGATGGTAAAGAAACAAAAGTTGGTAGTCCCGTAGTTAAAGGTGCTAAAGTAACGGCTAAAATTCTTTCACATCTTAAAGATGAAAAAGTTTTAGTCTTCAAAAAGAAAAGAAGAAAAGGTTACAGAAAACTTAACGGACACAGACAGCAGTTAACAAGAATTGAAGTTACCCAGATAGGATAAAAGGAGATTTAAAAATGGCACATAAAAAAGGTCAGGGTTCGTCACGTAACGGTAGAGACAGTAATGCGCAGCGTCTTGGTGTTAAAAGATTTGGCGGTGAAAATGTTCTTGCCGGTAACATTTTAGTTAGACAAAGAGGAACAAAATTCCATCCAGGAACCAACGTAAAAATTGGCGGTGATGATACATTGTTTGCTGTTGCTGATGGGATTGTAAAATTTGAAATGAAACGCGGTGACAGACAGTACGTTAGCGTTTATCCTGTAAACTAAATTGTAATTACATAAAAAATTAAAACCCGATTCATTGTGAATCGGGTTTTTTGTTTTAAACTTTTGTTTCATCATTCAGCAAAACATTTCCTGTTTTATTGAATTAAACATTTTCTTTCCTTACGTTTGTTCAGATCTAAATCAGGCTATAATTATACTGAGGAAATTATGTTTTTTCTTAGTTCGCTTTTTTCTTCTCGCTCAAAAAATTCAAGCAATCCTAGTAGCTTATTTCACTCACAAAATATTAACAAAAACAAAGCGGGGTAATCCAATGAAACTAAAATATTTCCTCATTCTTCTTTTCCTTCTTTCATTTAGCATTGAAAATTTAACCTTTAACCTTACTCATGCAACCGTTAGGTTCGTGAGTAAGACCGGCACAAGCACCCCGCCCTACACAAGTTGGCAAACCGCTGCAGACAGCATACAAAAGTGCATTGACATTTGTGTTGATGGTGATACGGTTTATGTAGCTAATGGCATATACAAAGAAGCACTTGCCATTTACCCTGCTATTACTTTGCTTGGCAGCAGTATGGATAGCACTGTGATTGATGGAACTGGAATAAATGGATTAGTCGATGATAAAATAACGATAGATGCAATTAATAACATTATTATTGAAAATTTTAAAATAATAGGAAGAGGTTTTATTCAATACACAATTGCAGTTAGGTCTTATTATAATGATTATTTTAGGATTAAGAATTGTAAAATAAGTAACTCAGAAAACGGAGTGGGAGGCGGCGTTACCAATTGTGAATTTTTAAACTTAATTATATCAAATGTTGTATATACAGGAATTGGAGTTTGGACGTTGCCAGAGCCGATTGATACATTTCTATACGACAATAATATTATTAGTCTAATTAGCTCTGATGGTAATGCTATTGCTGAAGCTGGTGAAGGTATACACATAATTACCAACAATATTTTATTATCTAACCAAAATAGCGAGGCTATAGATTTAGAATATGAAAAAGTGTTAATAATTAAAAATAATATTATATCAGGATTTTTATGGAGAGGCATAGCCGATTCGGGGCCTTACAATGACACTTCAATTATCCATAATAATCTCTTCTTTAGTGTCAATCCTCAAACAAGTGTTTTAATGTATCAGGGGAAAACAGTATCATTCAAGAATAATGTTATAGCATACAATGGTGTAGGCGTATCTGCTGTATGGGACACACTAGCTACAGACTATAATATTTACTGGCAAAACACATGGGATGTTAAAGATAGAGCAAAAAAAGGAACGCACGATAAAAATGTTGATCCGATGTTTGTAAATGAGGTACCACCTCATCTTGATAGCTTATATGATTTTCACTTACAGGCATATTCTCCAGGAATAGATGCAGGTGATCCAGGCATACTTGATAAAGACGGAAGCAGAAGTGATATCGGATTGTTTGGTGGACCAGGTGGAGAAAGTTATACTTACCAGGATTTAGCACCAAGACAACCAAGAAATCTTTCTGCTGTTGTTGATTCTAATTACATTACTCTGAAGTGGAATAGAAACACGGAAACAGATACAGCTTATTATAAAGTATATAGGGATACAGTTATAAACTTTCAAATAGATTCAACAAAACTTGTTTCATCCTCATCAGATAGTTTTTTTGTTCAGACAAATCCTCACAATGTTACAAGATATGTTTACAAAGTAACCTGTGTTGATAATCAGGGAAATGAATCTCTGCCTTCGACTGAATTAGTTGTAAACATTACCTCAGTATCAACTAATGACTACCCAATGACAGTGAATGATTATCAGCTTTATCAAAATTATCCAAATCCGTTTAATCCAAGTACAAAGATAGGTTACAAAATAAAAGAAAGAGGTTATGTAAAAGTAATGGTCTATGATATTAAGGGTGAACTTGTTTCAGTTTTAGTTAATAAAGAACAAAATGCTGGTTACTACGAAGTTGATTTTGTAGGGAACGGACTCCCGTCCGTTCCGAATACACCAGGTTTAGCTAGTGGAATTTACCTGTACAGAATTGAAGTAATAGGCGAAGGCAGAATTCCTGTATTCAGTGATATGAAAAAAATGCTGATGATTAAATAATAAAACTATTTAATCAGAAGTCCCTATGGGAATGATGATAAAATGATTTTGTTAACTTATCTGATGTCTCAATGGGAGTTTTAGTTAAATAAATTCAAACGGTTTTAAATAATATTCTAAATATTTTATTATTCATTATATAGGGGATCGAGCAATGTGTTCAAAAAAATTCAAATATTTTTTCTTGTTTTCTTTACTTTTTTCATCATCATTATTTAAGCTTATTGCACAACCGGCTTATGTAAAGATGTACGACAGAATTCCGATGAAAGTTCAGCTTTGGGGTTCTCAATGGTACCCGCAAAATTATACTAAACTTAAAGAAATGGGTGCTGATATTGTAATGGCTGAACAAATGGATCAGGCAGATTATACATCCTTGTATGATCGCGGAATAAAGATAATTCCTCTTCAAACTACGTCGGCAGTATCAAATTACATTGCAAAATATTCTGAAGGTGCTTACACAATTTGGGAGGCGGAAGGGACAAATTTAAATGACGGTAATGCAACACTTGAGCGGGAAATAATTAAAACTTTTAAAACAAATAAAAATGGCAGAACCTCAATTGCAACTTATCAGGGTGTTAGTGCTGATACAATACTATGGGGACCGGGTTATTACCAGCAAAGATGGTACACCATTGATAGTGCCCAAATTAATTACACAGCAAAATTCCATTTGTTAATTGACACAATCTATTATCCTTCACAAAAACCTCCAATAGAAAATAATGAAGATGTTGTTTGCACATTACAGGTAACAACAACTGAATTAATCTATGATAGAACCCTACAAAAATGGTTAAAAGGTGATGTCTTTGTAATAAATACTCCAAGAATCATCAAAGTCAAGGATTTTGCAGGATTTGATGCCTGGGATACATTAAATGTGGATTATAACTTAATGAGTGTGCCTGTTCCAAAATACTCTGGCATTGGCAATAAATCTCTTAAGAAAGATGAAAATTCTGATCCTCCTAATATTATTAGGTATATTGAGTTTAACATTCTTTGGAACGGACTTTCTTATTTACAACTTTATACAGATAAAATTGTTCTATTTGATGAAATAGGCGTTGAACTTTTTTTTAGACCTCTCTATAAAGATCGTATAGTAAATATGTCCAAAAACTATGACACCGATTGGGCACCAAATTTTGAGACAACGGTATTAGGCTGGCACACAAAAGATGAACCTGATTGGATAGACCATTTAGAACCTATAAAATTTATTAATCATTTAATAAATTCAGCAAATGCAGGTAGAAGGCAATTATTTATTACAATTGCAAGCAACTGGAATGGAAGGTTTGGTGACTCTAACTTTGGATCTGAAAGTGTATCTAAACTTGAGGAAATAGTTAAAAGAAATAAAATGCAGGGTAACCAGGTAAATTATTACTTATACGATTATCCATATAATGAATAAGATCCTGAATATCTAGGCGGTTCAACAAATATCGAAAATATGCTTGACAGACATCTTGCAAAGATAAATGATCTTGACTCCGTTTTTGTATTAAGTTTACAAACAGGTCTTTGGAAAGCTCACGAAGGGCTGTTGGAAAAAATTCCAACTAAAGAACAATTCCTTTATAATCTAAATGTTGGTTTGTTGTATGGGGCAAAAGAAATAGACATAAGTAACTACTTTTATAAATTAAATGCGGATGATGATATTACTAATACTACTGCACTTTTTAATTGGTTTGACACTCTTTATACACCATTGTGGTACACAATTAGAGATACAGTTTCGCCGAGATTAAAAGATTCATTTGGAAAAACTTTAAGAAATATTCATCAGAAAGTACAAAATCCCGGATTACAACTACCAGTTACACAACCAGTCAACACCAATTATAATTGGCTTTCATCAATTACCTATTTGAATGGAGATGGATTGTCAGGTGCAGACTTTATGGATGTCGGATTCTTTGAAACGTATAATGGCTCTGGTGATGTTCCATATTTTATGGTTGTAAACAGGTGGTACAACACGGCATTACAAGGAGATTTACTTAAAATAAGCATCGATAAAACAGGCACAGGTTATACAAATTATAATGTTACCAACTTTATCGAAAACACAAAACAAACAATTGTAAACGCTGGTTATATTACAATGCCTCATATCCCAGGTGACGCAAGGCTTTTTAAGGTTTATCCGGTTCTTAAAGATGGTGGTAGTTTAGTCGTAAGTGAAACAACTCACCCAAATGATGTACTGTTCGGCGATATGTCAATCGAAAACGGAGCAACACTAACAGTTAACGGAACGTATCACGCAAAAGCAAACATAACGGTTAAAAATGGTGGAAAAATTGTTGCAGGTCCCAACGGAAAAATAATTTTTGATCCAAATAAATATTTAATTATTGATGGTAATGCCCAGGTTAATGGAACTTCAAATAATAACAGATTAACGTTGGATTTTTATTCCAACACTGCGGCAGGAGTTGAGGTTATTTTTAATGTTGCACTTACAATGTCTTACTGTAATATTAACAATGCTATGGTTGGAATAAATGCTGAGAATGCAAGTTATATCAACATTTCAAATGTTAATTTTACAAATTGTCAGGGTTCAGGGATTGTGTTATTCAGTTTTGGAAATGGTGATTCCAATTTACCTTCATCCACATCCACAATATCTAAGTGCACTATAAATGGTTCATCAACAGGCATATCTGTAGTTAATGCAGATGAAGTTGTGATAACAGAAAACTCTATAAATAATTGTAATCTTGGTATTTATCTTAATCAGGTTAATTCAACACACATAAGTTCCAATAGCATCATTGGCTACTCTTATCCTAATGGTTCAACAATGCCCGGTATTCTTATGTCAAGTTGCGGTGGCTATCTTAGAAACAATACTATAAAGTATCATAAATACGGCGTACAACTTGCATATTCATCTCCGGATATGGTTTTAAACACGATCGAAGAAAATGCACAGTGTGGTCTGTTTGTAGATGTTGGTTCATATCCTAATCTTGTACAAAAATTAGTTAATGAGAATTGCTGGTATCCGATTGCAGGCTGTAATATTATAACAAATAATGGTATGCAGGTCGGTCCTCCTCCGATGTCAACTGAAATCAATCCGGGTGGTTCTGAGATTTATTTGAATTATGGCGATGTAAAAATCAGCAGCGGCGGTAATGAAATAAGTGATGACAGAACAAATGTATCAAGTTCTCTTACCCTTCCATTAATAACTGGCATCCGAGGCGGAATTGGTACGCGTGAACTTTATGCAGACAGAAATTATTGGGGTTCAGTCGGTCCATCTTCAGAAAGATTCGGAAGACTAAACGTTATATATGAACCAGGTGGAGATTTTTGTCCATTACCTGATGCACCTTGTTCAGGGAATGAAATAATAATTCATACGTCTGATGGATTAGCGATTGATACGCTTGAATCAAAACAAAGAGATCCTGAAGCGATTACAACATTAGAAGAAAGTTATTCAAATGCAGATAAACTTTTTCTATCTGGTGAAATTGAACAGGCTAAAATTATTTATCAGCAAATAGTTGCCGGAGCTTATACTTCAGAAGAAAAACTTTATGCTTATAACAGGCTTTATGAAATTGGCAAACTACTTAGAGAAGATGACTCGTATTTTACTAATTTACAATCCTCGTTTGAGGATATTTTATCAACTGAAACTGACACTCTTTTAATAAAAATTTACAACCAAAATGCGATACTATGCGATGTAGGGAAAGAAGAATATCTAACTGCAATTTCAAAGTTTGATAACATCATTCAGCAAAATCCAAACAGCGAAGAAGCTGTATATGCTGAGATAGATATTATCACAACTGCATTAAACCTTGATACAACAAACTCACAGCTTGGTAAAATGGGAAACGGAAAATATCTAGTTAAAGGCACATCAGATTTTTTATCAAAGCTAAACGGTATTCTACAATCCAAATTTGGAATTAACTCAGAAGAAAAAGAACAGATAATTCCAAAAGAATATTCATTACATCAGAATTACCCAAATCCGTTTAACCCAACGACAATAATTAAATATGATTTATCAAATGATGGGTTAGTTCAATTAGAAATATTTGATATTCTTGGCAGAAAAATTGCAACACTTGTTGATGATTACAAAACTGCCGGAAGTTATGAACAGGGATTCAACGCATCATCTCTGGCAAGTGGTGTGTATGTTTATAAACTACAGGCCAGTGATTTTGTTTCTTCGAAAAAGATGATTCTTTTGAAGTGATTAAACATTTAATATTAAAGGCGATTCACTCGAATCGCCTTTGTAATCAAAACAAAAAAGAATTTTAGAATCCTAATCTTTCCATATCTGCAACTAACTATTTAACCGCTTTTGCTGCGTTATCAAGTAATGCTCTTTCATCTGTATTAAGATCGAACTCAATAATTTTTTCAACTCCGTTTTCTCCAAGCACTGCAGGAACACCAACGTAATAACCATCAATACCAAATTCACCTTTTAGCAAATCACAAACAGGCATTACGCGTTTTTCATTATATATAATTGCTTCTGCCATTGCAATAGCTCTACTTTAATAGAGTAATTTTTTTAGTCTGTATAAAATTACCGGCTTTTAATTGATATAGGTAAGTTCCACTTGAAAGTGAGGATGCATTAAACGGTACTTTGTATTCACCACTTGGTAACTCTGCATTTATCAAAGTTGCTATTTCATTACCAAGAATATCATATATTTTTAATGTAACAAAACTATTCTGTGGTAATTGAAATTTTATCGTGGTGGCTGGATTAAAGGGATTAGGGTATGCTTCTGCGAGGTAATATCCTCCGGCTTTAATATTTCCAGAATCATCAACACTTGTTGGCATATCGTTTTTGTATATCATCAATAATGAAGCATCGCCATCACTGTTAGGGTTATAATTGGATGCTGCAATTAGCAGACTATTGTTACCAACAGTTATCATATCGTAGGATCTATCTTCTCCGGCATCACCATAAGTTTTTGTTTTAAGAGTATTGCCATTCAGATCTGTCCATACAATTAAATAATTGAATTCACCTGCAACTCCGCCATCAGTGTTTGCCATTACAACATAACCCGTATTGCCATTTATTATAACTCTGCGTCCTTCATCATAACCGGCCCCGCCAAATGTTTTTTGCCAATCCACTTTTCCATTTGGATCTGTTTTTACAAGAAATGCATCTAGCTGTCCTGATCCAAATGAAGCAGTGCTTCCACAAATAATATACCCGCCGTCAGAAGTTTCACGCACACTTAATCCCTCTTCATAATCAGCGCCGCCTATGACGGATGTCCAAAGTGTATCGCCAACAGAATCAGTTTTAACCAGCCATAAGTCGCTCCAGTTATATTGTCCGGCAATAATATAACCGCCATCAGAAGTCGGTGATATTCCGTATCCACCGTCATTTCCGGTTGTTCCGTAAGTTTTAAACCAAAGAGAGTCACCATCAATCGTGGTTTTCATAATAAATAAATCTTCTTCACCAACACTGAAAGATTTTGTGACACCCGTTATAATAATTCCTCCATCCTGAGCATTAGTTAATGATTGTGCAACTTCTTTTGCAGAACCACCATAATTTTTTTCCCATTGAATTAAACCATCATCATTGACTTTAACTAAATATATGTTTTCAAAATCGTTTGGTGTATCGGTTAATCCGGTTGCAACAAACATTGAGTCGGGTGTAGTAATTAAATCTGCAAAAACATCCATACCATCTCCGCCAAGGTGCATTGTCCAAACAGAGTCACCATCAGAATTGGTTTTTACAAAAAAAGCGTCACCCCACCTGCCAAGTCCATAAGATTTTGTAAATCCTGCACCAATAAAGCCGCCAAACGGATTTTCAGTAACAGACATAATCTCATCATAGGAGATTCCGCCGTAACTCTTTTCAAAAATTACATCGCCTGCTAGTTGAGAAAATGAAAATTGGGTAAATGATAATACGAATAGTAAAACAACTAATGATTTTGTGTTCACTTAGCCTCCTTAGTGAAAATTGAATTGAAATATAAT
>JACZKY010099089.1_pt1 | contig 18848 bp, 14 predicted proteins | sample 8237611 | NCBI WGS metagenome assembly JACZKY01 (sample SAMN16148055, study PRJNA663545) | marine sediment metagenome | biome: sediments and biomass from bioreactor inoculated with such sediments; feature: coastal sediments; material: methane- and iron-fed bioreactor; isolation source: Bothnian...
CCCTCGACGATCGTCCGCGAAACGGAGAGGCCGAGCCCCGTCCCTTTCCCCGGCTCCTTGGTCGTGAAGAACGGATCGAAGAGGAGCGGGAGATCGGTTGCCGGGATCCCGCCCCCGGTGTCCGTCACGGCAAGCACGACCCCTCCCGTCCCGGCTCCGCCCGCGCGCAGCGGCGTGCCGTCCACATCCGGCGGGTCCGTTGCCCGCCGGCGCAGGGGGAATCGTCCCCCGGGGCTCCACCCCTCCATCACCCACGTCCGCACGGTCACCCTCCCGCGGCCTTTCATCGCGTCCACCGCGTTGATGACGAGGTTGAGCAGCACCTGACGGAACCGGTCCTCGAGGATCGCCGCCCGGGGCGTTTCGCCGAGGTCCAGCCGAACCTCCACATCCCGGAACAGGTTCCGGTACGAGAGCATCTCGACCGTCTCATGCACCAAGGCGTTCACGTCCGTCGCCCCTTCCCTCCCGTCGCCGGGAGACGCCACGGAGAGGAGACCCCGGACGATGTTCTCGATCTTCTTCGTCTCCTCGACGACCTTGTCGAGGCACTCCTTCGACTCCACGGTGCCCGGAAGATGCTTCAGCAGGTGCTCCGCGTACCCGCGGATCGCCATCAGCGGGTTCCCCACCTCGTGGGCGACCCCGGCCGCCAGCCGCCCCACGGTCGCCAGCTTCTCGGACCGGAACGTCTCCTTCTCGGAGCGGCGCAGCCGCTCCTGCGCCTCGAGGATCCCCTCGACCATCCGGTTGAAGGAGGCGGCGAGCTGCCCCACCTCGTTCCCCTCGACGCCTTCGACGCGCAGCGAGTAATCCCCCGCCGCGACCTTCTCGGCGGCGGATGCGAGCTTCCGGACGGGGGAGATCACGGTCCGGTCGAGAAAGACCCCCCCGAAGAGGACGATGACGGCGATGTCGATCGCGGCCAGCAGCAGCGTGACGTTCACGAAGGTCGCGACCTCGGCGGCGATCCCGGGGGAATGGAAACGGACCCGGATGCCGCGGGGGACGGACGCGGCGGCGGATGCGATCGGCGGGGGGAGCGGACCGAACGGCAGGATCACGTCCACGGTGGGGTATACCGGGAGGAACGGAAACGCCTTCGCCCCCACGGGGACGACCTTTGTGCGGCCCTCGGGGGGCGGATCCGGCAGCAGGACAACCTCGTTGACGTACGGGGAGAGGGACCGCAGGAACACCCCGGCGGAGACGTTCGGGGAGCCCGGGTTCTCCGCGATCTCCTTTTCGACCGCCCTGCGGACGACGCCGGCGACGGAGATGCCCGCCTCCACGTGGCGGCGCTGCAGGGTGACCTCGATCACCTTCAGGGCGAAGACGGCGAGGAGTGCGAGGGATGCGGTGGCTACCAGCGCAAGCTGCAGCACCGCGCCGGCGCGGATCGAGAGCGGGCGCCTCAGCAGGCCCATGGGAAGAGAATCCGCGTTGACTCTGCGTTCACGCGGAATAGAATAACAAAAACAGGAGAGGGAGGCGAATTTGGGGACGGTCGAGGAACGTCGTGGCGCGAGGATCGCAAACCGGCGGTTCCAGTTGGGCCTCGCCGTGCGGCTCCTCCTGGTGCTCACGATCCTCTTCGCGGCGGGGCTCCTCCTCGCGTTCGCTCCGTCGTACTACGTCATCGCGACAACGAACGACCTGAAATCCCTCGAGCCCGCCGCCGCCGAGTTCCTCGTGCTTCACAAGCGCCTCCTTCCCGCGGCGCTCCTCTCCCTTGCCGGGATCTTCTTCTATGCGATCTTCTTCAGCCGCCGGATCTCTGGGGCGTTGCACCAGATCAACGGGGTGCTCCGGGCGCTTATCGAAGATCGGGATCCCTCCGTCTTGAAATTCGACGAAGACGACACCTTCCGGCCCACCGCAGCGCTGCTGGAAGAGTTGTCGGAGAAGATGCGCGCCTCGCGGAGAACCTCGACATCTCGCGCCGGCGGCAATCCCCCGCCCGGCGACGCCCAATGAAACTGTTGCGGAGGATCTCCCTGGATCCCGGCAAACTCGGGCTCCGCAGGAGACCTCGCCCGGCATCCTACGGTCGCACCGTTTCCTGCTCCGTACGTGCGAAAAATCGCACCGGAGTGCGGGGGTTCACGCTGATCGAGATCGCCCTCGTCCTCCTCCTCATCGGCATCCTGGCGACCATGGCGGTTTATACCTACCACATGATGGTCAACAAGGCCCGGATGACGCAGGCAAAGACGTCGCTTCGCCACCTCGTCAAGACGGAGACGATCTACTTCAGCGACCACAGCCGGTACACGCAGGACATCTCCCTGCTCAACTTCGGCTCTATGGGGTACAACTACTACGTGGTTTCGGTGCAGGTGCAGGACAACGGGATGACTTATATAGGAACGGCAGAAGGGGTCGGTGCCATGAAGGGAGACCGTTGGCACGTCACCAATAACAGGGAGCTGTACCAGGACAACACTTCTCCATTCAAGTAATCATGATCGGGATCACGATCGACAGGACGTTCAACTTCCAGGTTCCTTTAAGATATAGATAACGGCTACTTCATCTCGATACACGACTGGCAGCCCCGCCAGAAATCGCTCTGCGGCAATCCTATCTTCCTTCGGCCACAAAGCCCGGTAATACGTATCTCCGAGGCGCCGCCACTCGGGCCAGTTGACGAGCACGTACGTGAAGCCCAGCGCGCGCAGCTCCCGAAGAATCTCCCGCGGGTTCTTTCCCGGAGTGGCCATCCCCTGCAGAGGGTGAACGTCGAATGCGGAGGGGGCGACGAAATCACGGCGATAATAGTACGTACTGGTATCCCCGAGGAAGAGGAGGCGTGCATCGTCCGGCAAGCGGGTGTTGACGAACTGGGCCACGGCCAGCGTTGGGACTAGATGGGAGACAAGGGCTATCGCCCGGGCCGGCCGACCGGGGAGGGACAGGGAAGCTTCCCATCCTTTGAGGATGTTTGGGGGCTCTTTGTAGGTAAAGCTCTGGGCGACAAGAGAAAAACCTACCAGCCCAACGATTATCCCCCCTCCTGCCCTGCCGCCTTTCCGGCTGAGATCATCGAAGATTTTTCCGGTGAGCAACGCCATCAGCGGCAGCGCGGGAAGCAGAAACCGTGAAAACCAGGAGGTGAGGAACCATACGACAAGGCATGCCGCCGTCACGTTGCGTAGAAACGCCCAGGGGAGCACCTGCTTTCGGCGAAAGAGGAAAACGACAGCACCGATCACCGCCACCCCCAGCGAAGATCCGAACCCGGTAACGGATGGACGGGGGAAGAACGTCACCGAACCGAGGAGAACCCGCACATCCCGCCAGGAGTGCAGCATCGCCGGAAGCGAGTGCGCATCTCCCGAGAGCAACTTCGATTGTGCGGGCGACCAACCCGGAGAATGGAAGATTTCCACCAGGAGCGGGTAGACAGGGTTCCCCACAGCAGCCAAGTTGCGGACGGGCCAGATCGAATAGACCGCGGTGCAGGCGGCGAAAAACAGAAGGACATCCTGCCACGCAGGACCAAGCTTCCGCTCCTCATCGCCCGTTCCCCCTTTTTCCGACAAGGTCCGTAGCCGTTCGGCGAACCCAACGAGGGCAACGACGGGTACGAACGCAAGCATCGTGTACTTCGCTCCAAGCGCTAGTCCGGCGAGCGCGGCGGAGAGGAACAGGAAGCGACGATCCGCTCCGCTGTCGAGATAGAGGAGGAAGGCGTACACAAACGAGAAGAAGAAGAGAGCCACCCCGAGGTCGATCTTCTGGAGGAATACCGTGTAGAGGGCCGTCGAGGAAAACATGAAGAGGAGGAGTGCGGCAATCCCTGCCCGGCGCGCAACAAGCCGGTCCGCGAGGCACAGGATACCGAGACCACAGAGCACGATGAGAACGACATTCACGAGATTCGCACCGAGGTACCCGCCGTCTGCCATCCCGACGAGGTAGAGCATCTCCACCCCGAGCGGGAAGAACGATCCAACGACGTATGGCAGGGGAACGGTATGGCCGGTACGAAGGAAGATCGATGGCAGCCCGTAATGGTAATGGAGCGTGTCGTAGAAGAAGGGGGGGAGAAAGATAAGCGGCAACAGGAAGAGGGGCGCAAGGCACAAGGCGTAGGCACCCGGGGCGGGAATCCCGTTCGGCTTATCACACGAGCGTACGTTTCTCCAAAGCACGAGCCCTAGCGTGCCGGTAGCCGCCGCCGCAATCGAGAACCCCCCCGGTCCGGCGAATCCCATCAGTCCCAAACCCATCGCGGACAGCGACATGGCGCCAAGCCCCGCCGCCGCCGAAAAGAAGGCCTCTTCCCCCGCGTGTATCCAGATGAACCGCAACCGGCGAAAAAGGGAGGCGAACAGAAGGCAGGAGAGAAGGAACCATAAAGGGAAGAGCAACGGGATCATGTCAAGATCTCTCCCCCGGGTCTTCGGCGCTGGATACGTTCGTCACGAAAAGGTACGATCCATCCTGTCCGGTTACGCCGGTGAGGAGTGCGTTGGGCATAAGAAAAGGTATCCCGAAACGGGGAGGGAGTTCAATGATCGACCCGGTCGCGCTGCTGTCCGACTACCTCCGGTGCTGCTGCCGCGCGCCGAGTACGGGAAGATCCACGGCGTGGACGAGCGGATCCCGGTGGCCGGGATCGCGGAGATGACGCAAATCATCCACAAGCTCATCGAGAGGTGGAATGCTCCTTCCCGGTAAGCCGGTCCCACCCTGCCGCCGCGAACACAATCAACACCCCCTCGATCGGAAGCCGAATCCTCTGGTTACCGTATGCGGCCAAGATGACCAGAAGAAACCACGCCACGAGGAGGAACGGCGCAAGGAACCGCCGGTCCCGGAATCGCCGCACCCCCTCCGTTGCCACCATCGGATACACGAGGACGACAGTGAAGAGAAATCCCCAGATGGAAGACAACCTGCGGGGCCCCGCCGCCTCCGCGAACCGGTCGATCACGTTGGGATACCAGTAGAATGCGCGCAACAGCCTCCACGGAAGGATTCGCGGGATCCCGGTCCAGTTCGCGGCGGCGTACTCCTTCGCCATCGCGTATGCGATCCGGTCACGTTCGTACTCGGTTCGGTCGCGGAACGGCGCAGGGTTGATGTCCTTCTCGTAGTTGACCCAGGAGCCGATAAACACTGGGTCGGTAAACGCTTTCTCGTTGTACGCCCCCAGCAGAACAAACCCTTCACTCGTAGTCGCAGGGATGAAATGCCCGAAAACCGCCGCGTTCCGGACCCACCAAGGCACGAGGAGTAGTACGGAGAGGACCAGGAGAAGTATTGCCCCCCGGACCTTCGGGCCGATCCGCCGTTCGACGAAAATACAGCAGAACGGCAGGAAGATCCCGAATCCCAACATGGTGGAGCGGGTGAGATTGCAAAGGCCCAGCAGTAGGCCGGCGACCGCCCACGGAAACCATCGCCGCCAAACCGCCACCGCCCCCTCCCTTGCCGGTCCGTCATCCTGCGCTACCAGCAGGGCAAGCAGGAACCCGAGAACCAGGGGAATGTAGAGATTCTCGGTCAACACATAGGGAGTATTCGCCATCAGGAACGGGTTAGGGACGGACAGCAGAAGGGAGATCCGCGCCGCGCGCTCCCCCGCCAGGTGCAATGCGATCCGGTAGATCAGGAAGACGGCGGCCGTGCCGAGGAAGGCATTCAGGACGAGATACGCGGGGACCTTCACACCCGTAGCGCACTGCACGGCACCGAGCAGCATCGGGTAGAGCGGCAGGCGGTAGGCCGTCGGGTGGACACCGAACGTCCCATCCCGAAGGAGAGTGTCCGCAAGGAAGATATACCCCCCTTCGTCCCCCCGGGGGGAGAACCCGGCAGTGGAGAGGAAGGCCAGGACGAGGCGGAACAGGAACGAAAGCATAAGGGCAACGCCGAGGATCGTGCGACCGGAAAGAGCCCCGCCAGCTTCCCTGTTCAACAGCACCTCCCTGTGTACGGGCTCAATGGGGGGTGGAACCGTTACACCCTGAATCCGTCGTAGCGTCTCGCCACATCTTCACTGGCGGCAACGCGATCCCAATTAGCAGCGGGTAAACCGGTATCCCGAACCTCGGGTCGCCGTAGATCAGTGAGTACTGGGCCCAGTAGGCCAGGTACAGGAGGACGACGAAGCCGAGTGCAGGGGACGCTCGTCCCTTACAACATTGCCAGCCGCGCAGGAAGAGCAGCAGGTAGAGGGGGACGTGGAACATCCCTGCCAGGACCCAGTACAACAACCCGTGTTCGTTCAGCCGGGCTCTCCCGGTCGTGATCCACCAGTCCCGGGACGGTGCGGCGAAATGAACGATGTTTTTACAGATCCTTTCCAGCAGAAAATAGCGCGGGTGGTCCCGGACGTACTCCCACTGGAGTTCGAGCCGGGCCTTTCCCTGCACCCCATTTGCATCCAGGCCGGCGAGGAAGGCTTCCCCGGTGGGCTCCCCCGTGATCACGGCCTTCGAAATCGTCCACTCCAGCATGCCTTTCCCCTCGTCGTTCACGAGGATGAACCTGCCGAAGTGGTGGTAGTTCCTGATGGTCCACGGCGCGATGACGACCGAGAAGCACAGCGCCGTGATCAGCCAGGTCCCCCTCTTTCCGGGGCGAACCGGGCTCGCCTCCCTCCGGTGGGAGGCGAGGAGGAGTCCTATGAGCAGGAACGGGCCGTACCAGGTAACGATCTTCGCCATCGTAGCCACGCCCCAGGCCGCCCCCGCAGCGGCCGCGGTCGGAACCGACGGGGAACGGAGGAGGCGGACGGAGAGAAGCGTGGCAACGACCGTGCAGAGGAGGATCGCCGGCTCCTGGAGGACAAAGGCCGCCCGCGTGACGAGAAGAGGGTTCAAGGCGAGGAACAGCGCCGCCATTGCCGCCCACGCAAGGGACGGCGTCAACTCGAGGAACAGAAGGAACGCCGCCAGCACGCCGGTTGCATGGAGCAGCGATTGAAAGACCGCCGCGGAGAGGGGGGAGGAGGTCCCGGTGATGAAGAACCAGCCGCCCAGCAGCGCGGAGAAGAGCGGCGGCCTGTACACCGCCGGTGCCGCACCGTCCATGGTGAATCCTTTCCCGGCGGCGACGTTCCGAGCGAGAGACAGGTACTCGACGGCGTCGTCCTTCACCGCGGGGAGAGAGAAAACGGAAACGAACAGGAGCGCGGCGAGGAGAGCCACAAGGAACACTGTTGATTCGGCGGCCCAACGACGGGTACGCTCCCTGTCTTCAGTCGTCCGGTCCTCAGCCATCCAACCCCATACCCATTTCCCCATCAGTGCGGCAACGTCTTCTTGAATATCTTCGCTTCCACGCGGCGCAGCAGCTGTCTCCCCGCATGCCGGAAGGTAGGCTCAAGGCGGGCCATTTCTACGAGGAGACCCCGAATGCGGAAGACGTTACCCCGGTACAACGCAATTCGCGCCAGTTCCTCGCACATCTCCCTATGGATCTCCTTCGCCGCATCCTCCGGCAAGCCTTCTGCCACGAAGGAGCGATAGAGCCGGACGATCGTCCGGAAGACCTCCCCGGCCAGTTCCGGCGGTTCATACCGCTGGGACATCATCGCCTCCGCAATGCTCTCCTGCACACTTCCCCCAATCCTCGCCTCGATCCGATCCCGATTGATCTTCGCCGCGGCAATGCGGAACTCCTCCCCGAATTTCATTGTTACGTTTCTCCCGTGCTTGCGCAGCAAAAACAGTCGGTCGGGCAGATTCGCGAGGCGGGTCACGGCACTCAGGCGCCACCATAATTCGTAATCCTCCGGTATGAGCCCTCCCCAGCAGCATGCTTCACGCGAAAGATACCCCCCCGCATCGAGGACTACATTCCGACGAATCATCACGGAAGGATGGGCCAATGGGTTGAAGAAGTGCATCGAGAAACAGATGACTTCGTGGTCCAGGGGATATCGAAATACACCGAGGGACTTCCCAACCTCGTCGATCAATTCGCCGGCTGTACCCAGCACGCCGATCTCCGGATGGGCATCAAGAAAGGAAACTTGCCGTTCGAGACGTTCCGGTAGGCTCTCGTCATCGCAGTCCATCCGTGCAATATATTCTCCACGTGAAATGGAGAGGCCCCGATTGAGGGTTTCCACCACACCGAGGTTCCGGCCATTTTCGACGATCCTGAGGCGAGGGTCCCGATACGCCCGCAGGATTCGGGAGGTCCCGTCCGTCGAACCGTCGTCGATCACCAGAAATTCAAAATCACTGTACGTCTGGTGAAGGATGCTCCTGACGGATGCCTCAAGATAAGGCTCACCATTGTGAACGGGCATCAGGACCGTTATTCTCGGCTCGTCCGGATGGCCCGTCCTCATCGGGACAGCACCCTCTTCACACCCGCACCCACGAATTGGGCAACAGATCGCTCGTGTCGATTGATGGGTCGCTGAACCATCGCCGCGGAGCCAGGACAACCTTTCCAGAGTTCCCGCAAAGCCATGCACCCCACCAACTGAAGGAACTGTTTGCGATAATGTGGTGCCTGCACTTCTTCATCAACTCGAGGTCGACGCATCCCTGCCGCGGGGAATCCCAGTCGACGAAGGTCACCCTGCCGGAACCCGGAAAAGTTTCCCGCGCCCACCCCGGATCGTCAGTGAACACCACGAAATGTGGATCTTGAACCTTTTCGGAGATGATCTCCATGCAACTCCGGTAGTATTCGATTCCGCACACCCCGTGATACTGAAAGACCTCCGGGTGCCGGACATAATCCCCGCGGCGCACATGTATGGAAACGGTATCCTCCTCCGCGATCACCTCGGCAAATGTACGATCCCTCCCCTCCAAAGAACGACCGATCGAGAACTCGTCCCGCAGAATCCCGGTGATGGCGGCGAAATATTTCTCCGACTGCCAATATCCTTCAAGATAGACATCGCCGGAGGCAGACTGAAATTCAGGCTGGAAACGAAAGTTTCTTTCCCGAAGGACATTGGAATGGAACTGGGTGATCCCCAATGCCTGGCGAAGATGGAGGAAGAACGTCCGCGGCCGGGATGATTCCTGTCCGGTCAGTTCCGCCACTTCCCGGGATTCCGCGAACTTCTCCTGCACGTTCAACCCGTTCAGTTCGTAGTTTCTATGGGTGTTTCCTGCCTGGGGACCGTCCAGGTAGGATCGGTCGAGTTTCAGCACCGCTCCCAAGCGGAGGGCGAGGCTTCTCCCGGCGGCGTACTGGAACATCTGGTTTCCGAGCCCCCCCATTAGTTTTACGACGACCACCGCACCCTCCCCGCAATTCCGCGGTTCACGCTCGACCGGTTCCTTCCGGACCCGATGTTTCCTCCACCAGTGCCGCATACACTTTTTCATAACGCGCGGCGATCTTCTCCCATGTAAATCTGTCCTCCCAAGCTTTCCGGCCGACTTGCCCCATCCGTTTCCGCCGCTCGGGATCGCCGTAGAGCCTTTCGAGGAGAAGTGCCGACTCGCCGATTCTTGCCCGGGAGTGGCCGGGAGGGATCGGGGCGGGAAGGAATTTCAGGACGGAGTGGGCGCGCCGCAGGATCCGCCGGAGGATCCCCGCCTCTTCCTGCCCACTTTCCACCCCCTTGTCGGTGGGCAGGATGATCCCCCCCAAGGTCCAACCCGCGATCTCCGCCGCGTTCCCCACATCCGTCGACAGAAACGGAGTTTCTGATGCCACTGCCTCAAACAGGACAAGAGGGGAACATTCGACGTTGGAAGGGAACAGGAACAGATCGGCTGCCCGGAACGCAGCCACCGTCTCTTCACGTGACAGGAAGCCCATGATCACTCGTTTACCCGCCATCCGGAAACCTTTCGTGGCGTTCAGCTTTGCGGCAATCGCGCGACAGGCATCCTCACACCCCCCCATCTCGTTTCCTGCAAGAAGGAATAAGGTGTTCGCGATATGCGCCTTTCGGAAAATCTCCAGAACCTCCCGGTGACCCTTGCATCCCGTGTGGGAGCCGACATGGAGCAGGAGAAAGGCATCCGGAGGGATCCCGAGCCGCTTGCGGATGTCGATCCCGTTATCGTGCAGAAACTCGTCTTCGCCGGCGCCGTTGGGAATCAGCACCCGGTTCTCAACCCCGTTCTCCCGGGCGAACACCGCGTCGCGATAGCTCCCCGACAGGAAAACGTTCACGTCGTACCGGTGCATCCACTCTCCCATCGAACGGAAATAGTCGCGGTACCTGCGCTCGTAGAGCCGGGAGAAACCCGTTGGGACGAAAACCTTTCTGGCCGGGATGGATTCCAGCATCGAGATCGCGGCGTCCGTCGCCCACTGCTGCGCGGCAAAATTCGTCATCACGTCGAAGCCACCGGTCTTGAGGAATTCCCGGTATCCGGAAACATCCCCCTTCATTCCCTCCACCAGATTCCCGGAGACGTCGAACTCCCGGATTCGCACTCCGTTGAGGATATCCGCTGTCCTCCCATCCAACCTCGTTGTCGCCACGGTAACGTCGTGTCCCCTCCGGGCAAGCCGCTCGGACAGTTGCCGCACCACCTCCTGCATCCCCCCGACCGAAGGAGAGTAGTACTCGACGGTGTGGAGGATCCTCAAGGGTTTCATCGTAGACAAACCCTCACCGGGAGGCCCCGGATCGAGGCCGTCCCCCGGGTCCCACTCATCCCGGAGTGCCCCGAGTATTGCCGACAGGAACCGACCCGGGACATCGGCCCGCTCTCCCCAGGAAAGAAAATCCTTGAATATCCGGACTCGCTGTACGGAAGGATCCGGACTGTCTCTGCGTATGCTGCCTTCCGGGTCGTCGTTGTAACGAAGCAACGGCTCGGAAACATATGCAAAATCGGTCATCGTCGCGATTCGCAGCCAGAGGGCATAATCCTCGAACCCTCTCATCTCGATGGCTTCCGGAAAACCCGATGCCCGCCGAACAATGGACGTCTCCACGAGGGTGGAGCTGCAGATGACGTGGTTCCCGCGGAGCAGATCGTCGAACGCGATGCGGTCAGCCATCCTTTCGAGCAGCAGACCGTCCTCTCCTTTTCCGGGAACCCGCTGGTATGCGTTCGAGCAAACCGCCCGGCAACCGCTCTCCGCTGCCAGCGACAACTGTTTTTCGAGCTTCTCCGGCAACCACGTGTCATCGCTGTCGAGGAAGGCGAGCCACTCCCCGCATGCCACGCCGATTCCCCGGTTTCTGGGGATGGCGGGTCTGCCGCTGTGATCCCCCGGAATCCAACGTACCCGAGGATCGCCGATCGAGCGGACGATTCCTTCGCTTCCGTCCTCCGACCCATCGTCGCAGACCAGAACCTCCAGCGGCCGGATGGTCTGCGCCAGCGCGCTCCGAACGGCTTCTTCGAGGCTCGTGGCGCGGTTCCAGGTGGGGATGACAACGGAGACGCTCCCTTGGCCGCTCATCTTTTCTCACTTCCAACCATAAATCGTCGGGTAGGCATACCCTGGCGGGGCATCCACGCGGACCTGGTATCCGTATCGGCGAAGGAGCGCCTCGTGGTATTCCACGCCAGCGTACTCCGCGAGGCCCTTCTGTCGGTGGCCCAGGTTGGTTTGGAGGAAGACTTCCGAAATCCGGGGGCTGATTGTCCGGATGATCTCCTCGAACCGAGGCCCGAAGTGGTAGAGGACGCAGCAGGAAAAGAACAGGTCGAACTGCAGGGATGAAAAATCGAACGTGCTGAAATCACACTCGTGGAACTCTATCCCGTCGAGGCTCTCGTCCTCCACCATTCCGAACAGGTTCCTCACGAACCAGGCCTGCTGGACCACGTTCTGCCTGGGCAAAGAAGGGTTGGAGGGCTGAACCGTATCTGCCGAGCGGTCGTACCCGACCACTTTGGAGGCCCCTTGCCGGCGCAGAAATATGCTGTAAAGCCCTACGTTGCAGCCGATATCGCAGACCGACTTCCCGCGAACATCCGGCAAATTCCGGGCGATGATATAATTCCAACGGCTTTGCCCTCGCTCCCGATTGTGGAGGAACTCCGGTCGCTCCAGGAAGTCGGGATACGTTCGCTCGTGAATGATCCTTCCTCCAACTTCGACTGGTGTATACCACTCCAGGAAATCGTCCCGGTAATCCTCGAGGTATTGGGTAAATTGCGACACGCTCGGGGGCAGATTGTCGAAAAGAAAGGCCACGGGTACCTCACGTACACCCTGGTGAAGAAGGAGGCACGCCCGATGAACTCCATCCAGGATGACATTCCGGACGTTCAGAAGCGTCTTTACCTTCTCGCACACGATGAACTCGGAGGAGTTGTCACCTTCCAAGTAGCTCGTGGCCATACTCCGGAGCCTCTCGAAGTCCGCAACGGAGTGTTCCGCCCTGTAACCGACGGAGAGTCCGAACGTCTCGAGGTATTCCCGGTACCGGCCCGTTTCCCCTCTCAGGTAGGAGAAATGGGGAGTGTCCGTTAGCGGGACCAGCCGGTGCCTCACTTTTCCATCCTTTTGGGACACCACGATGCGAGCGTACATCGAGTCCAGAGCCGTTCGGCAGATGAGGTACGCCTTGTGCCGCAGATGGCTCAGGGATCGCGGGAATTTCAGGTCGAAGCGGTACATGCGATGATCCAACCGGTATCCGTGCATCGTCCCTATGGTTCCACCTTCCATTCGAAGGATGAAAGGATGGGAAACGGGAGATAGTTTACGAAACCGGGGAAAGAACCTGAGGCGATCGTGAACCTTGCCGCATGGGCCACCCAGTCCTCGGCCTCGTTCCCGCGGAAGACCGCTATGTTGACATGATAATCTCCAAGATTTAACGGGGGAGCGCAGATCCGGCAAGTCACGGAGACATCCCGTCCGCCGGGAATGTCGTAGGTTTCCCCTTTCTGAAGGGAATCACAGACAATCAACGGGGAGTCCGCCGTCGTCCGGATGGAGAGCGCAAGGCGGGCATTGACCGTCTCGTCGTACCGGCTCACGAGGGTGAGCCGAGCCCGAATGTCCTCCCCGATCTCATAGACATTCCCGCTCCGTGCCCCCTCGAACCGGATGTCCTTTATGAAAATGCTTCCTTTCCCCGTACGGTCCCGCCGTTCCACTATGGGCTGGCCGATCTTCTGTTCGATCTCTTCCAGGTATTCGCAAATGACCTCCCGTGGAGTTCCGACGGGACCGTTTGTGCCGGCCCGGAGGACCACCGCCCGGTTGCAGAGTGACTCCACCGCGGCCAGGTTGTGGCTTACGAAGAGGATGGTCCTCCCCTCTTTTCCGAGATCTTCCATCTTTCCCAAGCATTTTTTCTGAAACTGGGCGTCCCCGACAGCGAGAACCTCGTCGATCAGCAGGATCTCCGGTTCGAGGTGCGCTGCAACCGCGAAGGCCAGCCGGACGTACATGCCCGAGGAGTAGCGCTTGACGGGGGTGTCAAGAAACCTTTCCACTTCGGCGAACTCGACGATAGAGTCGAATTTTTTCCGGATCTCGGCACCGCGCATACCCAGAATGGCACCGTTCAGAAAGAGGTTCTCCCTGCCGGTCAACTCGGGGTGGAAACCGGTTCCTACCTCCAAGAGGGTCGCCACGCGGCCACGGATGCGCACCTTCCCCTCCGTAGGCAATGTGATCCGGCTGAGAATCTTCAGAAGAGTTGATTTTCCGGCTCCGTTCCGGCCGATGAGGCCGAACCGATCCCCTGGCCGAATCTCAAGGGAAACGTTTCTCAACGCCCAGAACTCCTCGCGAAGAGAATCCGAGGCGCTACTCCGGCCGGAGAGGTGGCGAATCCGCCGGCCCCAATCCTTCAGCGACGCCGTCAGCGCGTCCCGCAAGGTGTCGCTTCTCCCACGACTTGAATGACTGAGGATATATTTCTTGCCAAGACCTGTCGCTTCGATTACCGGGGCCATGCCGCTCCTAGATGACGTCCGCGAAGACGCGCTCTGTTTTTCGGAAATAGCGTAGCCCGGACAAAAAGATCGTCAAGGACAACGCGATGGAAAGGAGGAGGCCGGGCCAGTAAAACGGGGAATTCCCCCCCAGGACGGCCCACCGGAAGCCATCGATGACGCCAACCATCGGGTTGATGGAATAGATCAAGCGCCATCGGTCAGGCACGATCCCGCTACTGAATCCCACCGGTGAGACGTAAAGCCCGAACTGCAGGAGGAACGGGATAACGTGGCGGAAATCGCGATACTTCACGTTCAGGGCAGCAAACCAGAGTCCGCCACCCACCGAGGCGATCAATCCGAGAAGAAGGAAAAAGGGAAGTGCGAGGATAGGCAATCCCGGGGAGAAACCGTACAAGGCCATCAGAAAGGCGAGAACCGCGGCGGAAATCGCAAAATCCACCATACTCACGACAACAGCGCCCCCGAGCACGACCAAGCGTGGGAAATACACCTTGGAAACCAGGTTCGCGTTGGACACGATGGAATTGCCGCTCTCGGCAAGGGAACTGGAAAACAGTTGCCACGGGAGGATGGCCGTATACACGAGTATCGGGTACGCCACCCCCCCGGAAGGCAGGCGGGCAAACTTCCCGAAAATAAGCGTAAAGACCAACATCGTCATAACCGGCCGGAGGATGCTCCATGCCACACCGAATACGGTCTGTTTATATCGCACCAGGATGTCACGCCACGCAAGGAAGGCGAACAACTCCCGGTACTGCCACAGTTCGCGCCAATATCGATCCGGGGTGCCCGCCGGCCCGATGACGATATCCTTTTCCTGCACCTTCGCCAACCGAACTCCTTTCGCTTCCCGAATCCGCCCGTATTCTACCAGTTTTGCCGGTAGGCCGGAAACGACGACGGGCCGCGACGGGCTGCGGAAATCGGCGGACGGGAACAAGAAACAAGGACATCGCGAGCGGCAGATCGGATAAGATTCCCGGAGGACGGTAGAACGAAGGGAGCTGCGGAGTGTCAGTAGATACAGGGTCAAACCACGCAAGGGAGATCACCGCGGGGGACCGGTTCCCCTTCGGGGAGAACTGGCGGAACTTCCTCGAATGGCTTGACGACGACCGGATCGAGGCGGCGTGCGGCTCGATGCGGGATCTGATCGAGGCCGACCAGCTCACCGGGAAAAGTTTCCTCGACATCGGATCCGGAAGCGGGCTCTTCTCGCTGGCGGCGATGCGCCTCGGTGCGAACCGGGTGTGCTCCTTCGACTATGACCCGCAGAGCGTTGCGTGTACCCAGGAACTGCGGAGGCGGTACTTCCCGGACGCCCCGCGCTGGACGGTCCTTGAAGGTTCCGTGCTCGATGGGACGTTCGTATCGTCTCTGGGAAAATATGACGTCGTATACTCCTGGGGGGTGCTCCACCACACGGGCGACATGTGGACCGCGATCGAGAACGCGGCGCTTCGTGTGGCCCCAGGGGGCCTCTTCGCTCTCGCGATCTACAACGACCAGGGCCGGAAGAGCAGGATCTGGCGGGACATCAAAAGACTGTATTGCCGGACCCCTCGCCTGCTTCGCGGCCCCCTCTTCTTCCCCATCCCCCTCGCATGGGAACTCCTGAGGATGGGCTTGCTGCTGTCGCAGTGGAGGATGCCGTTCCGGAACTGGTGGAAGGCCGGGGAGCGCGGCATGAGCCCCTGGCACGACTGGATCGACTGGCTGGGAGGATACCCCTTCGAGGTGGCGAAGCCGGAGGAGATCCTCTCGTTTTTCCGCCGGCGCGGCTTCGTCCTCGAAAAGCTCGTGACGCATCTCGGAGGCCTTGCCAACAACGAGTACGTTTTCAGGAGGCGGTAGCCACGGCCCCGCCGGTCAAGATCGCATACCTTCTCCCCAGCCTCGAACGTGGCGGCGCGGAGGGACACGTCCTCTCTCTGCTCCGTCGGCTCGACCGGTCCCGGTTCTCCCCGTCCCTGGTTACCACCGCGGGTGGCGGAGCCCTCTACCCGGAGTTCCGGGCGCTCCTCCCGGTGCGGGTAATGGGCGACCCGGCGCAGGCAAGAAGGTTTCGCCCAAGTCTCTCCGAACACATGCGTGCGGTTGGCCGACTCGTCCGGATTTTCCGCGAGGAGGCGCCGGACATTCTGCATGCCTATCTTCCCGCCGCCAATGTGATCGGCCCGATCGCGGCACGAATCTCGGGTGTGCCTCGCGTGATCATAAGCAAGCGAGCGCTGGCGAACTACAAAGAGGAGTCCCCGTACCTCCGAAAGGTGGAATCGCTCGGGAACCGCCTGGCGAACACCATCCTCGTGAATTCGGACGCGGTACGGCGGGACGTCGAGCGGACGGAACGACATTGGGAGGGGAAGTTCCGGAAGATCTACAACGGCGTCGCACCCATCCCACCGTGGGCACCCGACGAGGCACGGCGCTTCCGGGCACGTGAAAACATCCCTTTCGACGTCCCGGTGCTGGTTTGTATCTCCAACTTCTTCCTGTACAAAGGACACGCCGACCTCGTCGAGGCGGTCGCCCGGCTTGTCCGCGACTTCCCGAAGGGGGTCTACGTGCTGGTGGGAAGGGATGCGGGCTCCCTCGATGCCATCCGGTCGCAGGCGCGGGATCTCGGGGTCCTTCCGCGCCTGCGGTTCACCGGACCCCGCAGCGATATTCCGGACTTCCTCCGGGCGGCGGATCTCTTCGTCCACCCCTCGCACCAAGAGGGATTTTCCAACGCGATCCTTGAGGCGATGGCCGCGGGGCTGCCGGTGGTTGCGTGCGACGTGGGGGGAAACCCGGAGGCGGTCGTCGACGGCAAGACCGGTCGGCTCGTACCGTCCCGGAATCCGGCGGCGTTTGCCTCCGCGCTTGCGGAGCTGCTTGCCGATCCGGAGAAACGCAAGGCCATGGGCGAGGCGGGAAGGATTCGCGCCACCGAGCGGTTCTCGCTCGATAAGATGGTGGAAGAAATGGAATCTCTCTACGAATCGCTGGCGCAAGGGGAACGGTAGCCGTGTGCGGGGTCGCCGGCTTCCTTTCCACCGGATCCGCCAGGCCGGGCGAGGAAGTGCTGCGCGCAATGGGGGACGCCATGGCGCACCGCGGGCCCGACGCCTCCGGAACCTTCCTCTCCCCCGACGCCCGGGTGGGGCTTTCCCACCGGCGGCTGTCGATCCTCGACCTCTCCCCCGCCGGGGCGCAGCCGATGTTCTCCGCCGACGGATCGCTCGTCCTCTCCTTCAACGGGGAGGTGTACAACTTCCGGGAGATCCGCGCGGAGCTCGAGGGGAAGGGCCACGCCTTTCGCGGGGGCTCGGACACGGAGGTGATGCTGGCGGCGTTCCGCGAGTGGGGCGTAGAGGCCGCGGTCCTGCGGTTCATCGGCATGTTCGCCTTCGCTCTTTGGGATTCGGGGGCGGGAAAACTGTACCTCGTCCGGGACCGGCTCGGCATCAAGCCGCTGTTTCTCGCACGCCTGCCGGGGATGCTGCTCTTCGCCTCCGAGCTGAAAGCGCTCCTCGCCTACCCGGACTTCCCGCGGGAGGTAGACCCGGCCGCCCTCCAATACTTCCTCGAGTTCCAGTACGTCCCGGGGCCGCACGCGATCTACCGGAACGTGGAGAAGGTGCTCCCGGGGCACATCGTGGAGATCGGGCAAGACGGGGAGATCAAGGACCGCGCCTACTGGGACCTGTTCGATCACTGGGGAAAACCGGAGGGGCGCACGAGGACCGGGGGGGAGTACGAGGAAGAGCTCTCCGCCCTGCTCGACTCCTCCATCCGGTACCGGATGATCAGCGATGTCCCGCTGGGGGCGTTCCTCTCCGGGGGGATCGACTCCTCCCTCGTCGTGGCGCTGATGCGGAAGGCGACTTCGGGACCGGTGAAGACCTTCTCCATCGGGTTCCGGGAGAGCGGATACGACGAGTCGCCGCACGCGCGGGCGGTGGCGGCGCACCTCGGGACGGACCACCACGAGAAGATCTGCACCCCGCAGGAGGCGCAAGCGCTGGTCCGGAGAATTCCCGATTCCTACGACGAACCGTTCGCCGACTCGTCGGCCATCCCGACGATGCTGGTCTCGGAGTTCACGCGGCAACACGTCACCGTCAGCCTGTCGGGGGACGGGGGGGACGAGCTGTTCTGCGGCTATCCCCGCTACGCGTGGGTCCGCCAGGGGAACGTGGCGCGGGGAATCCCGGGGTTCCTTCGGCGGCCGATTTGCTCCCTCCTCTCCCGCGTGCCGATCCACAAGGTGCAGCGGGGGGCGGAGAGCGTCCTGTACGACGATCCGGCGGAGATGTACTTCCACACGGTCGGGATCTTCGAGCGGAGGCGCCTGGGGGAGATCGTCCCGGGAGTGGTCGACGACGCCCATCTTCCCTATTTCCGGACGTTCCGGGATCCCCGCTGCGGGGGGATCGTCGAGCGCGCGATGGCCACCGACATCAAGACGTACCTGGTGGACGACATCCTGACGAAAGTCGATCGCGCGTCGATGGCATATTCGCTGGAAGCGCGGGTGCCGCTGCTGGACCACCGGATCGTGGAGTTCGCCGCCCGACTGCCGATGGCACACAAGGTGCACCGCGGTGGAACGAAGCATCTACTGAGGAAAATCCTCTACCGGCACGTGCCGCGGGAGAGGATCGACCGCCCGAAGATGGGGTTCGGGATCCCGGTCAACCGCTGGCTTCGCAACGAACTCCGCCCGCTGCTGGACGAGTACCTTGGGGAGGAGCGGGTCCGGCGGGAAGGATTCCTGCGGCCGGAGGGGGTCACGCGGGTGGTCCGGCAGCACCTGTCGGGGCGCCGGGACCACCAGTACCGGCTGTGGGCGCTGCTGGTCTTCGCAATGTGGTTGGAGCGTTACCGCCCGACGTCCTGATCAGGGAAGGATCATCCCCCAAAACCAGCCGCCGAGATACCGGGACAGAAGGGCGGCGACGCACAGGTACGGTCCGAACGGGATCGCGGTCTTCAGCCCCTCCCCGCCTTTTCGCATCGCCAGGATCCCCC
>JACZKY010067025.1_pt1 | contig 18776 bp, 13 predicted proteins | sample 8237611 | NCBI WGS metagenome assembly JACZKY01 (sample SAMN16148055, study PRJNA663545) | marine sediment metagenome | biome: sediments and biomass from bioreactor inoculated with such sediments; feature: coastal sediments; material: methane- and iron-fed bioreactor; isolation source: Bothnian...
ATTATTTATTGCTTAGAATTTATTACTTAAAAGCCCTTTTTGCTTAAAGTAATCTGGCATTTTGCATGCACACTTGATGCGACTATATCGAATTACTTGAGGAAAAAATGCACAATAAAATATTTGAAAATTACCAGCCGAATGACAGAAGCACATTAATTCCCCTTCTTCAGGAAGTACAAACCATCTACGGTTATCTACCGGAAAATGCTTTAAGAGATATTTCTAATTTTGTAAAAGTTCCGCTTAGCCGTGTTTATGGAGTGGCAACTTTTTATAATCAATTTCGTTTAATGCCGCTTGGCGAAAATATAATTCGTGTTTGCCGCGGTACAGCTTGCCACGTTAAAAATTCCGCAAATATACTTTTTGCATTAGAAGCGGAATTAGGAGTGATGGCAGGACACACTACACGCGATAAAAAATTTACTCTTGAAGTTGTTAATTGTATCGGAGCCTGTTCAATCGCTCCGGTTATTTTAGTTAACGATGATTATCACGGAAGAATTTCTGTAAAGGATATTCCAAAGATTTTGAAAAAATATCAGACTGTAAAAAAAACTGAGACTGCTGAGGCAACCAAATGAGAGATTTTAATCAACTGTGCTGCGAAAAATGCTGGCACACAACAGATAAACCATGCGAACATTTTATTCAATGTTGTACTGAAGGTCCGCTTTGCCATCACGATGATAAATGCGAGCACGAAATATCATCACTTCGCAAGCGTTTAAAATATGAAGAGCATGAGCTTCCAATTATTATTATTGGAATGGGAACCTGCGGACTTGCATCAGGTGCAGCAAAAGTTAAAGAAGCTATTGAAGCTGAACTTAAAAAATTAAACATCGAAGCTGTTATTGAAGGAACAGGATGTATTGGTTATTGCGCTGTTGAGCCAATCGTTGATATAAAACTACCTGGCAAAGACAGAATATCTTACCAGGAAATTACAGTAAAAGATGTTTCAAGATTTTTAAAAACAACTTTGGTGGATAAAGAAATTTACAAAGAAAAAATTCTTGGTAGTCACGGGAAATCAAACGGTGTAATAAGTTTAAAACAAGTTCCGTTCTTTGAACATCAGCAAAAAATTGTTCTTGCAAATTGCGGAGTTGTTAATCCTACATCTATAGATGCATATTTAGCACACGGCGGATTTAAAGCTCTTGATAAAGTTATAAGATTGATGAAGCCTGAAGAAGTTATCAAGGAAGTTTTAGATGCCGGATTAAGGGGTCGCGGTGGCGGCGGATTTCCTGCAGGAAAAAAATGGGAACTTGCTCTCAAGCAGCAATCAGAACAAAAATATTTGATTTGCAATGCTGATGAAGGTGATCCCGGAGCATTTATGGATCGATCACTTTTAGAAAGCGATCCTTACAGAGTTGTTGAAGGAATGGCAATCGCAGCTTATGCAATCGGTGCAAGTATAGCTTACATTTATTGTCGTGCAGAATATCCATTGGCAATAGAAAGATTACAAAACACAATTACAAAATGTGAAGAGTACGGAATTCTTGGTGATAACATTCTTAACAGCGGATTTTCACTTCACATAAAAATTAAAAAAGGTGCAGGCGCATTTGTTTGTGGTGAAGAAACTGCACTCATCGGTTCGATAGAAGGTAAACGCGGAATGCCGAAACCTCGTCCGCCGTATCCGGCGATTGCAGGATTATTTGGCAAACCAACTGTTATTAATAATGTAGAAACTTTTGGAAACGTTCCTCCGTTAATAATGATGGGCGCGCAAAAATTTTCATCAGTTGGAACTGCAACATCAAAAGGCACAAAAGTTTTTGCACTTAGTGGTAATGTAAAGAACACAGGCTTAGTTGAAGTTCCGATGGGAACAACTTTACGTGATATTGTTTTTAAAATCGGCGGTGGAATTCCTGATAAAAAACAATTTAAAGCTGTTCAGATTGGCGGACCATCGGGCGGATGTTTGCCCGAAAGTGTGATTGATACTCCTGTTGATTATGAATCACTAAAAGAAGTTGGCGCAATGATGGGATCGGGCGGATTTGTGGTTATGGATGAAGAAACCTGTATGGTTGATGTTGCAAAATATTTCTTAACATTCATCCAGGAAGAAAGCTGCGGTAAGTGCGTTCCTTGTCGTGAAGGTACAAAACGAATGCTTGAAATAATTGAACGCATTCCAAAACGTTACGGCAATGATGGAACCAAACTTGATCAGTTGCAAAGATTTAAGGGAATGATTCACTTACAAAGATTAGCTGATGTAATTAAAGATACTTCACTTTGCGGTTTAGGACAGTCAGCGCCAAATCCTGTTTTATCTGGATTAAGATATTTCCGTCATGAATACGATGAGCATTTATACGATAGAAAATGTTCAGCAGGTGTTTGCAAAGAATTATTAACATTTACTATTGATAATGAAATTTGCAGCGGCTGCGGATTATGTGTTAAGAAATGTGCAGTAGATGCAATCGTTGGTGAAAAAGGACAAGCACATTATATATTGGATGAGAAATGTGTGAAGTGCGGAATGTGTTATGAAGTCTGCCGCGCTGAAGCGATAAATATTAATTAGTATGTCACCCTGAACTTGTTTCAGGGTCTTTGATTAAAATATTGATGAGATTCCGAAACAAGTTCGGAATGACAAAAGAGAAAAGGAATATCGGAGTTTTTATGGTTCAGTTAACAATAAATGGAATAAAAGTAAACGCAGAAGCTGGAATGACAATTCTTGATGCTGCTAAATCAGTAGGAATATCAATACCCACACTTTGTCATCTAAAGAATTTAGATCCAACCGGTGCGTGTAGAATTTGCGCTGTGGAGGTTGAAGGCTTTAGAGGATTAACACCTTCGTGTGCTTATCCTGTTTCTGAAGGATTGGTTGTTACAACAGATTCACCAAGAGTACGCAAAGCAAGAAAAACAATTGTAGAACTTCTTGTAGAAAATCATCCACAGGATTGTTTGATTTGTGTGCGTAATAAAAATTGCGAGCTTCAGGATTTATCAGACCAATATGGAATACGTGAACATCGTTATGTAGGTGAAACGAAATCACACGCGATAGATATCTCAAGCGCATCAATGGAACGTGATCCCGCAAAATGTATTCTTTGCGGCAGATGTGTTCGTGTTTGCCACGAAGTACAAAAAGTTGGTGCGATAGATTTTACAAAACGCGGATTCACTTCAATCGTTACAACTCCATACAATAAAGGATTAAATGTAAGCGATTGTATTTTATGCGGGCAATGTATTCTTGTTTGTCCAACTGCAGCACTTAGAGAAAAAAGTGCAGTAAAAGAAGTTGCAAATGCAATTTATAACAGAAAAAAATATTGCATAGTACAGGTTGCACCTGCAGTTCGCGCTTCACTAGGCGAAGAATATAATATGCCGCTTGGTACAGATGTAACAGGATTGTTAGTTACAGGTTTAAGAAGATTGGGATTTAAAAAAGTGTTCGATACAAATTTTGCTGCTGATCTTACAATTATGGAAGAAGCAACAGAGTTGATTAACAGAGTTCAAAACGGCGGAAGCTTACCAATGTTTACAAGCTGCTGTCCTGGCTGGGTTAAATATGTTGAGATGAACAGACCGGAAGTATTGGAACATGTTTCAAGCTGTAAATCTCCTCACGAAATGGAAGGCGCAGTTCTTAAAACTTATTACGCAAAGAAAATGGGAATCGATCCAAGCGATATTTATGTTGTTTCGATTATGCCTTGCACTGTTAAAAAGTATGAATCAAATCGTGCAGAACTTTCTGAACATTCTATGGCGGATGTTGATGCTGTTTTAACAACACGAGAACTTGTAAGGTTTTTTAAAATTGCAGGAATTGATTTTAATGATTTACCAGAAAGCGATTTCGATAATCCTCTTGGTGAATCAACAGGTGCGGCTGCAATATTTGGAACGAGCGGCGGAGTTATGGAAGCTGCATTGCGTACTGCATACTTTAAAATGACTGGAACCGAACTTGAAAATGTTGAGTTTGATGAGATACGTGGAATGGCTGGAGTTAAAGAAGCAACAATAAAAATTGGTGAGCTTGAAGTAAACATTGCTGTAGTAAACGGAATTGGAAATGTTGATCCGATTCTTGATCAGGTTCAGAACGGAACATCCAAACATCATTTTATAGAGGTAATGGCTTGTCCCGGTGGTTGTATAAACGGCGGCGGTCAGCCGATTCATCAAAAACCTGAAAAGGTTATGAAACGAATTAAAGTGCTTTACAAGATTGATGAAAATGCAAAGACAAGAAGATCGCACGATAATGAATCTGTAAAAACTTTGTACAAAGAATTTTTTGGTGAACCAAATTCACATAAGGCACACGAGATTCTTCATACAGAATATTTTGATAAGAAGAAGATGTTTAAGAATTAAATTATTTATTTGTCCCTCCTGCGAAGGCGGGAATCTCTTTTTAGATTAAAAGATTCCGGGTCAAGCCCGGAATGACATAAAGCAAAATGAATCACGCGATAGTAAGCACAATAAGTGATAGATGTAAAAGATGTTACTCTTGTATAAGAGAATGTCCTGCCGCTGCTATACGCGTTATTGATGCTCAGGCAAAAGTGATTGAGGAAAGGTGCATTGCCTGCGGACATTGTGTAAAAGTTTGTTCACAGGATGCAAAACAAATTTTTTCTGAGATTGATGATACATATCAACTTCTTCAATCAGGAAATGCTATTGCAATAGTTGCCCCATCATTTGCTGCGTCTTTTCCGGATGAATATAAAAAAGTTCCAGCCGCTTTAAGAAAACTTGGATTTACAAAAGTAATTGAAACAGCTTTTGGCGCTGATCTTATTTCAAATGATTATATGGATTTAATAAAAGCCGATAATGATAAAACAGTTATCAGTTCAGCTTGTCCTGCCGTTGTAAGTTTTATCCAGAAATATTACATCGAGCTGGTTCCTAATCTTGCACAAGTTGTTTCTCCAATGATTGCACTTGGGAGATATCTTAAAAAAGATTTAGGAGAGGATATAAAAATAGTTTTCATTGGTCCTTGTGTAGCAAAAAAGCATGAAGCACAAGATAATGAGGTTGCGGGTGTTATAGATGCTGTTTTAACATTCACCGAATTAAAACAGATGTTTGATGAAAGTGGCATTGCCGTAAGTGAACTAGAAGACAGTGATTTTGATGAACCGCATGCTATGATGGGAAAAGCATATCCGCTTGCAGGTGGATTGATTAAAACCATCGATGTGAGCGGTGATATTCTTGAAAAAGATATAATTGTGGTTGAGGGAAAGAAAAAAGTTTTAGAGATAATTGAAGAGATCTCAAACAATCATATTAATGCCAAGTTTACAGATATTCTTTTCTGTGAGGGCTGCATAAGCGGTCCGGCTATTGATACTGAATTAAATTATTATGCACGCCGTGAAAAAGTTATAAACTACATTGATGAAAAAATCAATAATGTTGATAAACGAGTTTGGAAGAGTAATCTTTACAATGCAAGAAAATTAAATCTGCAAAGAACATTCAGAATTGATAACCAACGCAAACCATATCCTGAAGAAGAAAAGATTAAAGAGATTCTTGCGCAGACAAAAAAATTCTCTGTCAAAGACGAGTTGAATTGCGGAGCATGTGGTTATCCAACTTGCAGAGAATATGCCGTAGCAATTGCAAAAGATCTTGCAGAAAAAGAAATGTGTTTGCCTTATGTTCTGGATGAGTTGAAGATAGCCTATGATAATCTTAGCGACACTGAAGAACAATTGAGAGTCGCTGAAAAGCTAGCATCAATCGGGCAGCTTGCTGCGGGAGTTGCGCACGAGATAAATAATCCGCTTGGTACTATTTTGCTTTACGCATCAATGCTAAAAAGGGATTTAGAAAAAATTTATAATGATGATCAGCGAACTGAAGACTTAGAGCTAATTGTTGAAGAAGCGAACAGATGTAAAAATATTGTTGCAAATCTTTTAAACTTTGCACGACAGGGAAAACTAAATCTAAAAGAGTTTGATCTAACAGAAACTATAAGGGAAATTTTAAAACCATTTACATTAAATCCACTTTACAGACAAATCGTTTTTAGATTTGATATACAAGAAAACAATTATCTGATGACAGGCGATGAAGATCAGATCAAGCAAGTGATAGTGAATGTTATTAAGAATGCCTGTGATGCTATGAGCGAAAGCTCTAAGAAAGAACTTGTTGTTAATCTAACTTCAGATAACCATAATTTTAAAATTGAAGTAACCGATACCGGAAACGGAATACCAAAAGAAAATCAAAGTAAAGTTTTTACGCCTTTCTTTACCACGAAAAGTATGGGCAAAGGAACCGGATTGGGACTTGCAATTTCTTACGGTATAATAAAAATGCACAAAGGAAACATTACATTTGTAAGTGAAATTGGAAAAGGTACTACATTTAAAGTAGTTTTGCCGAAACATCAGGCATATCAATCAAACGAAGCAATTGAAGGAGCGAAAGCTTTATGAGTACGAAAAAGAAAATACTTTTAGTAGATGATGATTTAGATCTACTTGAACAAAATAAAATATTAATCGAATCAAAAGGTTACGAAGTAATTACTGCAAACAGCGGTAAAGAAGGCTTTGAAGTTTTTAAGAAAACAAAACCGGATGCCTGTGTTGTTGATTTAATTATGGAAGAACACGATTCGGGTTTTATACTTTGCTATAGAATTAAAAAAGATGAATACGGAAAAAATATTCCTGTATTCATCCTTACCTCTGCAACATATGATACTGGTTTTAAGTTTGGAGCATCAACATCTGAAGAAAAAGAATGGATAAAGGCTGATGCATTGCTTAACAAACCGGTTATTATTGAAGAGTTCGTTCAGAAGCTTGAAGCATTTTTTGAAAGACAGAAGAGTTAATTATATGCTCGGCAAAAAATAATAAATGTCATTTCGACCGAAGGGAGAAATCTTTTTTTAATATTTATAAAGATTTCTCAGTCGAAGACTCCTACGAAATGACACTTAATTGAAGCATATAAAATGTTGCGATGTCATTCCCGCGAAGGTGGGAATCTACAATTTGTACATCATAGATTCCGGGTCAGGCCCGGAATGACAAAAATAGAAATTATGAACTCCTACAAACCAAAAGTTCTGATCGTTGACGATGAAAAAGGTCTGCGCACAGGTGCGCAAAGACTGCTTACCGGCGAGGGCTATGATGTGACAACTGCAGAGAACGGATTTGCAGGAATTAAATTAGGCACAGAATCCGAATTTGATCTTGCAATAATTGATTTAAAAATGCCGGATGTTGATGGACTCGAAGTTCTACAGCAAATCAAAAAAAAATATCCGCACACAGTATGTTTTATAGCAACAGCTTATGCCAGTTATGAAACAGCTGTAGAAGCAACTCGTATAGGCGCCCAAAGTTATATTCCCAAACCCTTTACACCTGAAGAACTCTTATCAAATCTTAAAGAAGGTTATCAAAAAAGATTAGTAAATCTGGAAGCTGAAAAGTGGCGAAAGGAACGCGAAGAAAGATTACTAGAAGTTGCTTTTGAAAAAACAAGAATGAATACTATCGTAAACTCAATTACGGATGGTGTTCTTGTTGTAAACACAGAAGGTCTTGCGGTTCTTTATAATCCTGCAGCTTTAAGATTTTTAGAGTTACCACGAATTGCTGTTGAAGAACAAATACTGGATAAATTTCGACCAGAAATTCTTAAACTCTTTAATAATATTGTAAAGGATACCTCCACCGAGCATAAATCTTACACTATACAAATTGAACTTAAGCCGAACAGGGAGTTTTTCATTGAAGTTACAGCTTCTGCTGTTCGTCATCCCGGTGAAAACATTGCAGGAGTTGTGTTCGTTTTTAAAGATATAACGGCACTTAAAAAAATCGAGTTTGTAAAATCCCAATTCGTTTCAATGGTATCGCATGAACTTAAAGCTCCCATTGCCGCGGTGTATGGGTTTTTAAAATTATTTAATGATGATTCAATCAAGCTTACACCGGAACAAAGAAAAGACTATGAAAACCGTTCAATGATAAGATTGGACGGCTTGCTTAAAATGGTAAACGATCTTCTTGATATTTCACGAATGGAATTAAAAACTGTTCAACGTGAAATAAAAAAAGTTTGTCTGCACGAAATCATTTCTTCTATACTTGAACTATTTCAAATTGATATTAATAAAAAAGGAATTCAGGTTGTATTTGATCAAGACAAATCAGCGCATTGTATAAATGCTGATGCTGATGAAATTACACGTCTGTTTACGAATCTGATTAGTAATGCTATAAAATATAACCGGGATAATGGAATAATAAACATCAATCTTTATCAGGCAGATAATTATCTTGTAACAGAAATTAAAGACAGCGGAATTGGATTAAAGCCGGAAGAAAAAAATAAATTGTTTACAGAATTTTTCCGTGCAAAAAATGAAAAAACAAAAAACATAAGCGGCACAGGTTTAGGGTTGTCAATCGTCAAACGAATTGTTGATTCGTACTCAGGCAAAATAGAAGTTGAATCTGACTATGGCGAAGGAACAACTTTTAAAGTATTTTTACCAAAGATTATTTCTAATTAATTAACCAACCTCATTCAGGGGCTTTTTATTCAATTATAGCAGAGGCTATTATGAAGCACTTTTATAGTTTTGTGTTTGCTGTGATAATTTCAATTTCATTTTTCAGCACTTCACTTTTTGCTCAACCAGAGGGGATTTCAGTAGTCAAAACATCAAACGGCTACACAATTAATTTTTCACTTCAACCTTTTGAGTTTACTTCTGTATCGGCAGAAGGTAATGAATTTTCGGATATTAGAATTCCCGGCTACGGGTTGACTCCCGATGTTGGAATGCCGGCGCTTCCTCAAATTTCATTCAATCTTTTTATTTCATCAGACCAGCAAAAACCGGAAGTCATTATAAACTCGGTTGATAAATCAATACAAACATTAGATAAAAAGATTTATCCAAAACAAATGTACTGGAGCCGCGAAAGATCACTTAACGAACGACCATTTGTTATCAATTCTGATTATTACAATTCGACAGGAATAGAAAAACCGCTGGTTAATATTTCAGAGCCGTTTGTTATCGGGGGAGTAACAGGTGTAATGGTTACCATTTATCCTTTTGCATACAATCCAAAAGAAAACAAATTAACCATTACAAACACTGCTGAATTTAAAATAAATGTTGATAACAGTACTGAATCAACAAACTTAAAATCAAATGCATTTAACGAATTCTTAAAAACAATATTAATTAATTATCAGCCGGATGCATCTTTGCAATCGATGAGATATTTAATAATTACAGCCCCAACTTTTGAATCAGGATTAGCATCATTTGTAAACCACAAATCTGCAAATGGTTTTACAGTAGATTTGTTTAACACAACAACAACAGGTACAACTACAACCGCAATCAAATCTTTTATTCAGGCAAGATATGATAATGCAGCTACAAGACCCGAATTTGTTTTGCTTGTTGGCGATGTTCAGCATATACCTGCGTGGATTGGATCGGGTGAAGGAAACCCTAATACAGATTTAAATTATGTACAGCTTGCAGGATCAGATAAATTTGCTGATGCATTTATCGGAAGATTTTCTGTTACCACTGCACAGGAACTCCAAAACGCACTTGCAAAATCCATTTACATGGAAAATTATATTGCTACTCTTGCAAAGAAAAATATTTTTATGTCTTCAACTGATAATTATACAATTACAGAAGGAACACATAATTATGTTATCAACACACATTTTCAACCCGCAGGATGGGATAATTTAAAACTTTATACAGTTACGTACAACGCTACAACTCAGCAATTAATTGATGCATTAAATGCTAATCAAAGATTTGCGATATACTCCGGGCACGGCGCAGAAACTTACTGGGCAGATGGACCGGTGCTTAACCAGGCACAGGTTAGAGTTCTAACCAATACAGTTATCTATCCGTTCGTTTATTCTTTTGCGTGTATTACAGGTTCATATCATATTGCAGAATGCTTCGGTGAAACCTGGATCCGTACAACAAACGGAGGTTCAACTTTTTACGGGTCATCTGTAAACTCTTACTGGGATGAAGATGATATTCTTGAAAGAAGATTGATACGTGCTATGTTTGAGGATGACTTAACGCGTGTTACTCCAATGTTTGATAAAGCAAAATTTGATCTTGCTGCTTATTACGGCGGAGTTACACCAACTGTACTGCGTTATATGGAAATGTATAATCTAATGGGTGATCCTTCAATGCCGGTTGAACGTCAGATTCCTCCTGATACTACACCGCCTGATGCAATTACGGATCTGGCAGTTGGTGATGCTACTTCAAACTCGCTTTCATTAAATTGGACTGCACCTTACGATTCAACATTTGGCGGAGTAACATCTTACGATTTAAGATATTCTACCAATCCAATAACCAATGATGTTGATTTTAATAACGCACAGCAAAAATTATTTACCGGTGTGTCTGATACTGCCGGAACACCAAGATCATTTACAATTGATGGTTTGGAATTTAATTCAACTTATTACTTTGCAGCAAAAGCTTTGGATATGTGGAACAATAAGTCTGTTATGTCTAATGTACCAACAGGCTTAACATTATTCCCGCCGGTTGCAGAGTTAAGCATTGATTCAATGCACTGTGTTTCTGTTCCTGATACAACATTTACAGAAAATATTCTGATCTCAAATACATCATCACAAAGCTCCACGCTTGATTATTCAATAGCCCTTACAAACAGTACATTTCCTGATAATGTTCAAGTAATACTAACAGGTGTTAATCAACGGTTTGAAGGATTGACAGAATATAAAAAAGATTTCCCATCTGATGTAAAAGGTTACAGCTTTAAAGGTGCCGGTGGTCCGGATGCCTTTGGCTACCGCTGGAAGGATAGTAACGAACCAAATGGTCCTGACTATATCTGGAATGACATTGCCGCAAATCCAAATGCTGTACGCATTACAACCTGGAACGGCACGCTTGATGACGGATACACAAATGCAATCCCTATTGGTTTTGATTTCAAATTTTATGGAACTAACTATTCGAACATTTATTTAAGCACAAATGGATTTTTAAGTTTTAGTGCGTTAACATCATCGTACTACAGTAATGCTGTAATACCAAATAGCTCTGCTCCAAATAATATCATCGCAGCTTTCTGGGATGATCTTGATGGAAGAACACAGGGAACAGTGCATTATTTAAGAGAAGCAGATAAACTAACAATCCAGTTTACCAACTGGCAAAAATATAATGCTACAGGTTCTCTTACTTTTCAGATCGTGTTAAAATCAAACGATAGAATTATGTTCTATTACAATAATCTTAACGCAACATTAACAAGCGCTACCGTTGGAATTGAAAATGCTGCAGGTAATGATGGACTACAGATTGTTTATGAAGCAGCGTACCTTGCAAACAATTTAGCAGTACAAATAGGTGCTGATCCCGAATGGCTTACGCTTAATAATTATGCAGGTACAATATACAACGGTAATTCAGTTAATATTGGATTGATGATCAATACTGATGGAATGGAACTCGGTGATTATTCAATGGATATGGAAATATCAAGCAACGACCCTGTTAATCCATTAATTATTGTTCCCATTACAATGACAATTGATAATGAGGTTCCTGTTGAACTTGTTTCTTTTAGTGCGGAAATGCTTGATGGAAATGTTGTGCTTAACTGGAGCACAGCAACTGAAACAAACAATAATGGATTCCAGATTGAAAGAAAAGTCCGCAGTCCACAGTCTTCAGTCGGCAATTGGGAAAATAAGGGATTTGTATCAGGTAAAGGAACAACTACTGAAAAAACATTCTACTCATATTCTGATAAGAATGAAAAACCCGGAACATATTTATACAGATTAAAGCAAATCGATTTTGACGGAACATTTAGTTACACCAATGAAATAGAAATTGAAGTAACCGGACCAAAAGATTTTGCTTTGTATCAAAACTACCCAAATCCATTTAACCCAAGTACAACAATTAAGTTTGCTTTACCTGTTAAAACAAATTTAAGTTTAAGTGTTTACAACACGCTTGGCGAAAAAGTTGCAGAAATATTTAACGGTGAACTTGAAGAAGGATATCATGAAATGATGTTCAATGCTTCAAGTTTATCATCAGGTATATACTTCTATAAATTAGAAAGTGAAAACTATAACTCAACTCATAAGATGATTTTGATGAAGTAAAATCCAATCAACAATGTGCAATTCGTAATTAAGGCACGAGTAACATCGTGCCTTTTTTGTTAATATGAATATTTATTAAATAAAAACATTTATCTTATTGTGTTGACAATAGGCACACATCATAATTATTTTACAGTCGAAAAATATAAAGACAAAAATGAAGTATTTTGATTGGAGTGAAGAAAAGAACATTAAACTTAAGCGTGAGAGAAATATTTCGTTTGAAATAATTGTGAGCCAGATTGAGTTGGGATATTTAATTGATATAGTTGAAAATCCTAATCAGGTAAAATATAATAATCAAAACCTACTGGTGGTTGAATATGAGAACTATGTTTACTTAGTTCCGTTCATAGAATTTGATGAAAAAGTATTTCTCAAGACAATTATTCCAAGTCGGAAAGCAACAAAAAAATATTTAGGAAAGTAAAAATGAAAAAATTAGATAAAGAGGAAAAAGATTTGCTGAAATCTTTTGAAGATGGCAAATGGAACAGTATAAAAAGTGTTTTAAAAAAGAAAAAGGAATTTACAAAAATTGCCAAATACACAGCCGCAAAGAACAAAAGAATTAATATTCGACTTTCCGAAAAAGATCTTGCAAACTTAAAGGCAAAATCTTTGGAAGAAGGTTTACCATACCAGACTTTGGTGGCAAGTGTCATTCATAGATATGTTTCGGGAAAATTTAAAGAGGCTTAATTATTGCACTAAGCTATTATTAAAGGCACGAGTAACATCGTGCCTTTTTATTGTAGAAAAGTATGAAAGCTGATTTTCATTGGCTTTCACTGTGTGACCGTGACAACCGAAAAAGTAAATGCAAAATTTGGCGGAGAAAATATTTTTTAATTATTTCTAAATTTTGACTCCTCAATTCATATATCATTTCTATTTGACATCTTTTTGTATTTAGCAAAAGCTAATAAACAGCATATCTTATTTGAGAAGAAAAAGTTCTTAGGAATAAGAAAAATCCAACAAAAAAATGTTTAACCCCCGCACTAATTGAATTAAAATAATTATTTGGTGAAATCTAAGATGGCACTTAAAATGTTAAATGCTGAATAATTAAAAACTCTTAATTAACCGCATATTCCAAAATTTATCTTTAAGGAATAAACAATGGCTAAAATAGCAATCATAGACGACGATCCTGATATTGTGGATGCCAGCAGTTTGGTATTGCAATCAAAAGGATACGACGTTATCACAGCTTCAAATCCTGACGATGGATATAAAATCGTTATGGAACAAAATCCCGATCTTATTATTCTTGATGTAATGATGATCGAACCGGACGATGGATTTTTTCTTGCTCAAAAATTCCGCAAAATGAATGTTGATACACCAATAATAATGTACACTTCAGTATCAAAATCTTTAGGGATGGAATTTGGCGTAAGTGAAATGGTGCCGGTTGATGAATTTGTTGAAAAACCAATTTCACCGGACACACTAATTGACAAAGTTGAAAAATTATTAGCAATTCATTTTAAGGAGTGAGCAAATGCTTGTTGTAGAAAAAAATGCTCTCTCTGAAGAAATTGAGAGCTACGTAATAAAATATGGTAAAGACAGATCATCCCTTTTGCCGGTGCTTCAGGCAATACAAAGGAAGCACAGTTATGTAAGTGATTTTGCTCAGCAGGAAGTTGCACGTTTGCTTGATATTCATCCTGTTGAAGTTTTTAGTGTTATATCTTTTTATTCTTTTCTTCATTCAAAACCAACCGGAAGAAATATTGTAAGATTATGCCAAACAATATCCTGCGATATGGAAAACAAAAGTAAAGTTGTTCAGGCTATTGAAAGAGAACTTGGAATTAAGTTTGGCGAAACAACAAAAGATAATCGCATTACTCTTGAATATACAAACTGTGTTGGTATGTGTGATCAGGGACCCGCAATGATAATTAATGATCGTGTTTACACAAAGCTCGATCCCGAAAAAGCTGTTAACATTCTTAACGAAATAAAGTAGGGAGGCAAAATGAAAACACAAACTAAAATTGATGCAGTAAAAACTGAAAGAACGGGTCCGGTTCTTTTCTCCCCATATAAAAGAGGAGAAGGAATTAAGAAAGCTATAAAGCAAAAAAGAGAAGATATTCTTTTCGAACTTAAAGATTCTGGACTAAAGGGCAGAGGCGGCGCTGGATTTCCAACATCTACAAAATGGATGTTAACCGCTGCTGCAAAAGCTGAAAAGAAATTTATTGTATGCAATGCCGATGAAGGCGAACCAGGTACTTTTAAAGATAGAGTGCTTCTAATGGAATATCCTGCACTCGTTTTTGAAGGAATGGTAATTGGCGGCTATACGGTTGGAGCGAAAGTTGGCATCGTTTATTTGCGTGCTGAATATGAATATATGCTCGAACAGTTAGAAAATTATCTTTCAAATATGAGAGAAGATAATCTCCTTGGAGAAGGAATTCTTGGAACAGATTTTTCTTTTGATATTTCTATTCGTCTTGGTTCCGGTGCTTATGTGTGTGGTGAAGAAACTGCACTAATAGAATCACTTGAAGGCAACAGAGGTGAACCGCGTAATCGTCCGCCATTCCCTGTTAACACAGGCTATATGGGATATCCAACATCTGTAAATAATGTTGAAACTCTGGCAGCTGTTCCTCACATTATTATAAAAGGCGGAGGCTGGTTTAAAAAGTTTGGAACAGATAAATCAACCGGTTCTAAATTATTTTCTGTTTCAGGTGATTGTGAAAAACCAGGCGTTTATGAATTACCCTGGGGAATCACCATTAATGAATTGTTAGAAATAGCTGATGCAAGAAATACAAAAGCTGTTCAGGTTGGCGGCGCATCGGGAACATGCATTCCTAAATCGCAGTTCGATCGAAAATTTGGTTATGAAGATATTCCAACCGGAGGCTCAGTAATTATTTTTAATGAATCAAGAAATATGCTTCACGTTCTTAAAAACTTTATGGAGTTTTTTGTTGAAGAATCCTGCGGACAATGTACACCTTGCAGAATCGGAAATGTAAAACTTCTTGAGGGTATTAATATGATTGAACGCGGAAATTTTACTTTCAAATATATAAACACATTAAAGGATCTGGGAAAAACAATGCAGGTAGCTTCTAAATGCGGATTAGGGCAGTCAAGTCCAAATTCATTTATTTCTATTCTTGAAAATTTTAAAGATGAAATCTTTCACACAACGGGTAAAAATGGATCTAACGGAAAGGCAGGTAAGTGATGAAAGAAAAATTAAGAACTCCTGTAGCACAACAGCCGCTTACAATTGAAAGACCAGCTATTGAAGATGGAATTGGAAGCAAGGTAACTGTTGAAATAAATGAAAAAAAAGTTCAGGTATTTTTTGGACAAACTATTCTGGATGCATGTAAAGAAAATCAAATTCACGTTCCAACACTTTGTCATCACCCCGATTTATGCATTGCAGGCAACTGTCGTGTTTGCGTTGTAGAAATCGAAGGAATGAGAACTCTCCAAACATCATGCTCATTTCCGATAACTGCGCCTATAAAAATAAAAACATCAAGCAGTATGGTTCGTAAAGCAAGAAGGCATATTATTGATTTACTGTTAAGTGAACATTACGGTGAATGCTATTCCTGCGTAAGAAATAATAACTGCGAACTTCAATCACTTGCAAATGAGTATGGAGTTGATTCATATACTTTTGGTCACATTAAAGAACCGATTTTTGAGGAAGATCTTTCTTCCTATTCCGTTGTGCGTGATATGAATAAATGTATTAACTGCAGAAGATGTGTCAGAACTTGCATTGATCTTCAGGAAGTTGGTGTACTGGAAGCAATTGGTCGCGGAGATAAAACACACATCGGAACATTTTTAGAAAAGCCATTGGCAGATGTTATTTGTATTAACTGCGGTCAGTGCATTAATAGATGTCCAACCGGTGCGTTAAAAGCTAATGATCCTTCTGATGTAATCTGGAATGCGATTGATGATCCGACAAAGCATGTTGTAATACAAACTGCTCCATCACCACGCGCAGCAATTGGTGAAGTGTTTGGTCTGGAACCGGGAAAATCTTTTACAGGTGAAATGAATACTGCATTGCGCAGAATAGGATTTGATGTTGTGTTCGATACAAACTTTACTGCAGATCTTACAATCATGGAAGAGGGAACTGAATTAATTTTAAGACTTTACAAAGCATTGGTTAAGAAAGAACAAGTTGCAATTCCGCAATTTACATCTTGCTCACCAGGCTGGGTAAAATATCTTGAACATTTTTATCCTGAATACATTGATAACTTAAGTTCTGCAAAATCACCGCAGCAAATGTTCGGTGCGTTAATCAAAACATTTTACGCACAGAAAAAAGGTATTGATCCAAAAGATATAGTGTCTGTTGCGGTTATGCCATGTGCTGCCAAAAAGTTTGAATGCAATCGTCCTGAAATGAATGACTCAGGTTTTAAAGATGTTGATTTCGGATTAACAACACGTGAACTCGGACAAATGATTAAGGAAGCAGGAATTTATTTACCTGAAATGCCTAAATCACATTTTGATGATCCGTTTGGTGATGCTTCCGGTGCAGGATTAATTTTTGGTGCAACAGGTGGTGTTATGGAAGCAGCTCTTCGTACTGTAATTGAATTAGTTACAGGAAAGAAAGTTGAAGATATTTTTGCTAATGCAGACATAATTCCCCTTCGAGGATTTGAAGGAATAAAATATGCAGAACTTCCAATTAAAGAAGTCGGACCTGTTCCAAAAATTCTTCAGCATCTTGTTCCTGATTGGAACTGGTTAAAAGGTGCAACATTAAAAGTTGCAGTTGCACACGGAACCGCAAATGCAAAGAAGATTATGGAAGACATAAAAGCCGGCGGTAAATTCAGTGAATGCCATTTTATAGAATTTATGGCTTGTCCGGGCGGTTGTCTGGGCGGTGGCGGTCAGCCAATCCCAACAAATGAAGAAATCAGAAAGATGCGAGCGAAGGCTATTTATGATGAGGATAATTCTTTACCACTAAGAAAATCTCATGAGAATAAACATGTTACGGATATCTATACTGAGTTTTTAACTGATGGACCTTGCGGACATATTTCGCATAAACTGCTTCACACAAGTTATGTGAAGAGAGGAAAGTATATAGCTTAATTTCTTTTTCTTTTTGGGCAGATGTTCGTAATTCGCATCTGCCTTTTTTATTTTTACAGAGACTAAAAAGAGAGTGCAATGTTTAATCTTGTACCGGCTTGGGCAAATCATTACGAAGAATTCTGGTTAACAATACGGAGAAGAAATCTCTGGTTTATCAAACTTCGTTATGTTGCCGTTGCGATGCTTCTCTTCTTTATAATTTTACCAAAATATTTTTTAGGGATTGCTTTCTCAGATTCACAGCAAACCGCCCTTTTTATAATTACATTTTCAATCCTGGCTTATAATCTCTTTTTCCATTATATCCGGCAATATCTTAAACACGATGCTGACAGTTTTAATCCATTGCATTTGTCTATCCTTCAAATGATTTCTGATCTTATTGCACTTATGCTTGTTGTTTATTTTACCGGAAGTGTTGAATCACCTTTACTTTTATTTTTTGTGATTCATATGATTGTTGGAAGCTTAATCTTACCGGGATTTGTTATCTATACTTTTGCCGTTGTGATTGTGCTTGCATTTTGGGGCATTACAGTAGGTGAATATTATTCGATATTGCCGCATCATCATGTATCCGGCTTCCTTTTATTCCCGCTTCATCAGCAATTTAATTATGTTCTTGCGATTAATGTTAGTTTTGCTTTCCTGGTTGATATGATTGTTCTGATATCGAATAGGATGGCAAATCAACTTTATATCAGAGAACAGCAATTGTTAGAATCGATAGATAAAATAAATGCTGCGGAAAAAGAAAAACAAAAGTACATTTCAGGAATTGTTCATGAGATTAAAACTCCACTCGCCGCAGTTCATTCATATCTAGATTTAGTTCTTCAAAAATTTCTTGGTCCGTTAGATGAAGTAGTAGAAGAAAAGCTTACCCGTGCAAGAAGAAGATCTGAAGAAGCCATCGAATTGATAAACAACGTCTTAAAAATTTCTAAACTCAGAATAGAAGATTCCTTTATCAAAGAAGAAGTTGATATAGCATCAATACTGGCAAGATCAATTAAGGTTTCAAAAGTAAATGCTGATGCAAAAGGTGTTAAACTTTCAATAATTAATAAGAGAAAAGAAAAACACAAAATAGAAGGAGATCCTTTATTAATTCAAATAGCGCTGTCAAACATTATCAGCAATGCCATTAAGTATAATAATATGGATGGTATTGTTGAGATTGAAGTTGGTGAGGATAAAGACAATTTAATAATAAAAGTTTGTGATAACGGGGCCGGAATTCCTGAGGGAGAAATAGATAAAATATTTAATGATTTTTTCAGAGCGAGTAACATTACAAAAGCAGGAATTGAAGGATCCGGACTGGGATTATCCGTAGTTAAACAAATTGTAGAAAGACACAATGGAACAATAAATGTTCAAAGTCC